>Ga0316578_10000525_pt1 | contig 13075 bp, 12 predicted proteins | sample J0NA_2_FD_203076 | JGI IMG/M metagenome (GOLD analysis project Ga0316578, IMG submission 203076) | Rhizosphere microbial communities from salt marsh grasses in Alabama, United States - J0-2_160517rDrC | ecosystem: Host-associated > Plants > Roots > Rhizosphere | place: USA: Alabama | collected... | reverse complement strand
TCCTTGGCGACAGTCAAGATGGTACCCTCGACGGGGCGTACAACACCTTTGTAGGCTGTGTCACGTGCAATACTAAAGGCATGAGCCAGGGCAGGACCGTCTAGCGATTCGATTCCATCTGTCCCGCGGGCCAAACCACGCCAGATTTGTGAGAGGATTACTCCAGAGTTGCCGCGTGCTCCCATCAAAGCACCATGGGCGACCAGGCGGATCATTTCCCCAAAGTTGTGTTCCGGGGATTCAGCGATTTCGTCATACGCAGCCTGCATGGTGAGGACCATATTGATGCCGGTATCTCCATCTGGCACAGGGTAAACGTTCAGCGAGTTAACAATTTCCTGGTTGGTCCTCAACCAGGTTAAACCAGCAGCGATCAGAGATTTTAGCGCCTGTCCATCAATGGGTGCTGTGCGAAAACGATCTTGACGCCTCTTGATGTATGTCTGCTGCGAATCTATTTCCATTGACTCATCCACCTGGAGGAAATTAAAAACCTTCGTTAATCCAGGTTGCTAATGCGTAAACCATTCACGTGAATATTTACCTGGTTGACTGGCATTCCCAGTGCTTTTTCGACGTGATACCGAACCGTGTTCGCCACGCTACTGGCGACAGACTTGATGCGGGTGCCATATTCTATGACAATATACATGTCGATATTGATATTTTCTCCATCATAGTTAACTTCAACACCCTGCATTGGATCTTTCACCAGGACATTGGTGAGATTCGTCATCAGATTCTTTGGTGCCAAACCTACCACGCCATAAGACTCCAATGCTGCCTGGTGGGCAATCCTGGCAACAGCGCGGGGTGAAACGTGGATGCTTCCGATCGGTGTAGTTTCTCCAGTCATAATTTTCCTCAATAGTTTTAACAACTTAACTTGTAAGGAGATACGATTTGTGGTAATATTGCTCGGCTCATGTAGGGTCTGGGCAGAACACCTTGCGAATCTGCATATGAATCGTGAGTTTGTTACTCCTCATTTTATGGTTCGCAGAACCAAAATTGTCTTGAAAGGTCTATGAACGATGGCTACTTGTCAAAATTGCGGGAAGAAGACGACTTTTGGTCGGAATCGTCCCTGGTCCAAGAAATCTACGCCACGTACTTTCCGTCCAAATCTTCAGAAGATCACTGTCTATGAAGATGGAAAGAAAATACGCAAAGTTCTTTGCACCAAGTGCATTCGAACATTGGTGAAAGTAAATTAAGCTAGTAAAGTACAGAAAAATTCTGTAACCGATCCGAGTGATGACTTATTTCAAATCGCGGCCTGGCCGCGATTTTTTTTTGCTATGAAATCCACTTATTACACCGCGAACGAATCATACCCGGGGGTAAGCTTTATGACAAGGGTATTAAAATATGATTTGAGTCAGCGGAGCGGGGGATTGTAGGAAAAATATACCCATAAGTAAAGCGGGATCAGCCCACCAACGGCAAGCAATGCGAACAGCGCCAATAGTATTGTGATCCAATCCATCTCCAGTGGATTTTTACTATTTTGTATCACTTCTGGGATTACTGGAGTATCAAAAGGTTGGGTTTCTGCAGTGCCCATCCCAGAATAGTCTGCCGTGTGGGGCTGAGGTTGGTTCATAACGAATGAATTTTGTTCCAAAGATTGTAATACCTGTCCTAATTGGTCAGCAGTCCGGTAGCGAGCTGCGGGTTCTTTGGCCAAGGTTTTTAGTAAGATTTGCTCCATACTGACAGGAATATTTGGGTTCAACTGGCGCGGTGATGGGGGTAAATCTTCGCGATGTTTCTTTGCTAATTCTGTTGGTGTTCCAGCCGTGAAGGGTAGTTCACCGGTGAGCATTTCGTACATTATCACACCCAGTGAGTAAACATCCGAGGCCAGGGTTGGAGCAAGACCGGCAGCTTGTTCAGGGGAGAAATAAGATGGAGAACCCCAAACGATATCAGATTTTTCACCCGGCTGGATGGAGGCCAGTGCGCGGGCGATACCAAAATCGACGATCTTTACTCGTCGGTCGGGTGTGACCAGCAGGTTTTGCGGTTTAATGTCGCAATGGACCAGACCCACCCGATGAGCATAGCCTACCCCTGCACAGGCTTGTTCCATCAGGTAGAGAGTTTCTTGAAGGGTAAATCGACCCTTAGCTGCTTTCAGCTGCTTGATATCCGACCCCGGGACAAACTCCATGATGATAAAAAGGCGCTCAGAATCAAACCCAAAATCATATACTGTAACAATATTCGGATGAGATAGATTTGCGGCAGCTTTAGCTTCTTGCTGGAAGTGATCTCGAAAGGCAGGGTCTGTTGAATATTTTTGAAGCAGCACTTTAATCGCCACCTTGCGGTCTAAGGTCAGGTCGTGGGCTTTGTATACAACAGCCATACCGCCTTTTCCCAAGGTGTCTTCGATCTGGTAGCGCTCATTGATTAGATTTAAGCTGGCCTCAGACATGGAGTTATTTTATCCTCTGGGTTCCGGAATTGTACCATCCAAGACCTGCGGGTTATAGAGTAGAATAATTTCATTATCAGCGGTGCCAATTCAAATTTCCACTGATTTGTGGCAAATACTTGACGATCCAATTGTTTAAGGTTCCGGGAAAATTATGCCAAGTGCACTCCTAGTTTATAACCCGGTAGCTGGTCGCTATCCTTCCCGGCTGCTGACCGAACGGGCGGCAGATGTCCTGGAAGCATATGGGTGGCAGGTGGATATCAAGACGACAATTGATGGGAGCCAAATTTCCCGGCTTGCTCAACAGGCAGTTCAGGAGAGAAAAGATTCGCTGATTATTGTGGGTGGTGATGGGTCATTGAATAAAGCTCTTCCCAGCCTTGTGGGGACTGAAACTGCCCTGGGTGTTCTCCCGGCAGGCACGGCAAATGTTTGGGCACAGGAGCTGGGTTTGCCCGGGTTGAGTTGGACACGTTGGAAGGCTTTGGAAGAAAGTGCCCACCGCCTGGCCCGGGGGGGGATACGCCGGGTGGATATTGGAAAGTGCAATGAAAAATACTTCCTATTGTGGTCTGGGATTGGAATAGACGCTTTTCTCGTTCACCGCATCGAGCCAAGGAAGCAATGGGAGAAGAATTTCACCCTGGTACGTTATGCGGCCAGCGCGGTGTGGAGTGCCAGCCGGTGGCATGGCGTGAATATCCGGGTTATGACCGATAGCTCACAGATCGAGGGGAAATTTATGCTGGTGGAGGTCAGCAATATCCGGCTGTATGCTGGTGGATTGGCGACACTGTCACCCCAGGCAACCCTGGATGATGGATTGATGGAGCTCTGGTTGTTTGATGGTGAGAGTATCGAGGAACTCCTTCAGCAAGCCTGGCTGCTCTGGTCAGGAAGACATGTCGATTCGGAAAGGGTACAACTGGTTCAATTCAACCAGATCGTATTAGAATCTGATACCCAAATCTACCTGCAGATGGATGGCGAACCCGAAGTTGGAGATATGCGGGTTGCTATCTCTGTGCTTCCCCGGCAATTGAAAGTGATGATGCCGGAAGGGGTACCCAGTTCTTTATTCCACTAAACCAGGCATGGGAGAAGAAAAATCAATTAATGATCAATTACATCAGGCATAAACCGCTCTCTTTGTTATTAACGACACTCCCGCTGGCCTTGATGGCCGAAGTATTTCATTGGGGTGCTGTGTGGGTGTTTACACTCTCAGCCTTAGCCGTGATACCCCTGGCAGCCTATATCGGAGAGGGTACTGAAGCCCTGGCAGCATACACCAATCCCCGAGTTGGTGGGCTGCTGAATGCAACTCTCGGGAATGCTGCTGAACTAATCATTACGGTTGTTGCAATCCGGGCGGGCTTGCTGGAATTGGTCAAGGCCTCTATCACTGGCTCGATATTAGGAAATGTACTCCTGGTGATGGGATTCTCAATGGTGGTAGGCGGCCTGCGTAACGGTGTTCAAACCTTCGATCGCCGGCAGGCCAGCCGGAACGCAATCTTACTGGTCCTGGCAGTGATCGCCCTGATCATCCCTTCTTTATTCAGCGGTTATATTAACAATCCACAGTCGATACGAGTGGAAGCGCTCAGTGTGGGCACCGCGATTGTCATGATGATATTGTATGGCTTGAGCCTGCTTTACAGTTTGAAATTTGAGGATACACCTGTATCACGCAAACCCACAGAAGAGATAATTCACACAACCTCCTGGTCTATCCGTTCCGCAGCAATCATCCTGGTCCTGGCGACGATTGGCGTCGTGATCGCGAGCGAATTATTAGTGGAAGCTGTTGAACCAGTGATGGTCGGGCTTGGGATTTCGGAATTTTTCATCGGCATCATTCTCATCCCGCTGATCGGAAATGTGGCTGAACACTTCGTGGCAGTCCAAGTCGCAGCTCGCAACCAGATGAATTTGAGCGTTGAGATCGCCGTTTCGTCCAGTTTACAGATCGCCTTGTTCGTCGCTCCTGTCCTGGTATTTATCAGTTTACTTTTCGGAAACCCTCTGCAGTTAATCTTTAACGATTTAGAGTTGATCGCTTTAATCGCAGGTGTGATCATCATGGCATTTGTATCGGAAGATGGTGAATCTAACTGGTTGGAAGGTGCTGTGCTGCTGACCATCTATCTCATCCTGGCGCTGGGGTTTTTCTTAATTGATTAGTTGCTTAAAGGCATGATTTCGTGGAACCTCGCAAGGTTTTTAACTTTTTCACTGATCCCTGGTTAGTCTTCGGCGCCATTGGATTTGGAATTGCCCTGCTGGCGGCTACCCTGCTGTTATTATCCTGGACCCGGTCGCCCCATCCCCCGGCTGCTGGATCAACTGCGGTGATCACCATCATTGCAGTGCCTACTCCCACCCAGATCGCCCCAACACCCACGCCAAATCCAACAGAAACTCCCACAGCAACTGGCCTCCCAATTCCTCCTGAAGGGGATATCGTCCTCGATGCCTATGTACAGGTTACGGGTACAGGTGGTGGGGGTTTGCGATTGCGGGAGGGTCCGGGTTTGGACCGCGATGTGCGTTTGCTGGGTGAAGAAAACGAGATTTTTTTAGTCCAGGATGGTCCCCAGCAGGCGGATAATTATACCTGGTGGTATTTAGTAAATCCATTGGAAGAAGCTCGCTATGGATGGGCTGCAGCGAATTTTCTGAGGGTGATACAAAATCCATGATGAAAAACATCTATCTTGATCCGATTCTGATCTGCATAAGGAAATATATTTTATGAATACACTGAAACCCACTGGCATCACTGCCGATCGACGGAAGCGAATCCTCACCATCAACTGGAATGATGGGCATACCAGCCAATACTCATTCACATTATTGCGGGTGGCTTGTCCCTGTGCGGAATGCCGCGGCGGGCATGCAAATATGGGGGCAGATCCGACACCAGAGATGTTCGCCGCCAAAGATGAAGATAGCCCGGAGACACGTCTAGTAACTATTGAATCGGTTGGCACCTATGGGATCACTCCTGAGTGGGAAGATGGCCACCACTATGGAATTTACAATTGGAATTATCTACGCAAATTATGCCCCTGCCCAGAGTGCCGGGAGGATGCCAGGTAAGTTTCGATTGTTATCGAACAGTTGGGGATTAGAGATAATCTTTCAGGTTATGTTCCACGGCATAGGCAGCCGCTTCTGCACGGTTGCTAACGCCCAATTTCGAGAGAATACTGCTTACATAATTGCGGACTGTACCCTCCCCTAAAAAGAGCGCTTTTGCGATCTCACGATTGGTTTTCCCCTCCGACACCAGCAACAGGACATGTCTCTCCTGTTGGGTGAGCGCAGAAAATGCCGAAGCCTCCTCTTCTTTGGCGGCTTTACGTACTTCCTGAAAAATACGCTGGGTGACAGCCGGATCCAGGAGTGCTTCACCTCTTCCAACGGCTTCGATCGCTCGTACCAGGTCTTCCCCGCCGATTTGCTTCAATACATAACCGGAAGCTCCAGCCCGGATTGCAGAGAAGAGCATTTCGTCCTCAGCATATGAAGTGAGCATGATCACTTTGGTGTCGGGATAATTGCTTGAAATTTCATCGCAGGCTTCAATCCCAGAGCCACCCGGGAGGCGGATGTCCATCACAACCACATCTGGTGCATAGGTGGCAACTCGTTCGATCGCCTCGCGAGCGTTGCTTGCTTCTGCTACCACCTCGAATTCTGGATGGCGTTCAAGCAAGGCTTTAAGACCCAAACGGACGACTTCGTGATCATCCACCAGTAAAATACGCTGTTTTGACATAGATTGAGGAACCTCTTCGCATGTGAGTATAGTCCAGAGTTATACGACTGGCAAGGTCTGATTTGCCTTGCAGGAGTTGTACCACGGGGATATTTTAAGGCATACTTTTTGTGAGCGCTTTGAGGTAAAAGTTTATGCTTCGAGCTGCTCGCTGTCGCGTTTAAAATCGATGAACCTGTAACCCACGCCGCGTTCAGTAAGTATATATTTTGGATTAGCGGGGTCTTTCTCAATCTTCTGGCGCAAGTAATTGATATACAGCCTGACATAGTGAGGTTCATCCCGGTATTCGTAGCCCCAAACTTTGGTCAAGATTTGATCATGGGTGAGCACCCAACCCGCGTTCTGGACCAGGTGGTAAAGCAAGCGATATTCAGTTGGCCGCAGCTTCACCAGTTCGCCATCAACCCAAACTTCGTGCCGGTCAAAATCTAATTTTAATCGATCATCAACTTCAATCAACCCATGTGTGCTGGCACCTGTCATTTCCGTCCGGCGTAGAACTGCCTTTACGCGGCTGACCAGTTCCCGGGGGCTGAAAGGCTTGGTGATGTAGTCATCTGCACCTAACTCAAGGCCATGCACACGATCTTCCTCTTCTCCTTTTGCTGTGAGCATGATGACAGGGACAGTGTTTGACTCGCGGATCATTTCGAGGACTTCAAAACCATCAATATCCGGCATCATCACATCAAGCAGTACAAGGTCTGGCAGATTACTGCGAATCTTGTCAATGGCCTGTTTTCCATTAAAGGCTTCGAACACCTGAAATCCATCATGTTCCAAATTCAAGCGAATGAAGCGGACCATGCGCTCCTCATCATCCACAACTAAAATCCGTCGGTCCTTATAACTATCTTGCATAGATTACTCTCTCACAAATCCAATGATATCTTCTTCGTCGTCTTCACCTGGCATGATTTCAATGAAGTTTATTTTCTCGATTGGCCAGATGACGGAGACGACCTGTTCCTGAATGAAATTTAGATCTTTACCATCGATATGCCGCGGGTTGTGCACGGTGACCACATTGTCTGTGGGTGCTGGCAACTCGTCGATTTCGCCAAGGATTGGCTCAGAATTCAGGATGTGCAGAATAACTAGTCTGGACATGGATTGTTACCTATTTTAAACCTTTACACGCCCGCAATATTCAACATCTAAGGCTAATTGGTTAATTTAATGATAATAACAGATATATTATCTGGACCACCAGCTGCATTCGCAGCTGCTAAGAGTAAATCACAGGCTAACTGGGGGTCTGAAGCGCCCTGGATGATCCGCCAGATTTCTTGATCCGGAACTGCTCCCCACAACCCGTCAGAACAAATGGTTATCTGCCCACTTGGTGGTATGCGAGTTGAAATAAGTTCAGCCTCAACCGGTTCAACCTGCCCCAGGGCCCGGTAGAGCACATTGCGTTGGGGGTGGATGGCTGCTTCATCAGCTGTAATTTGCCCAAGATCCTCCAGCCGCTTGACAAGAGAGTGATCAGTGGTTAAAACCCTGGGATCCTGGTCTACGTCAAACAGGTAAGCCCGACTATCACCGATATGGGCGATCGTCATCCAATCTTCGAACAGCAGCAATCCAGTCAGCGTAGAACCACCACCGGGTGCATTTGCCTGGATGGAAAGGTGGGCTGCGCGGATTCCTGCGGCCATGATCTCCTTCAATTCATCCGCTTCACGATTTTCGACCAAACCCAGGAAAGGAGGAATTAATTCTGGCAAAATTTGCTGAATCATGGCTTGAGCAGCCAATTCACTGGCTTTTTCTCCAGAGACATGCCCGCCCATTCCATCTGCAACGATGAACAATCCCATGGGAATACTGGCGCTGTTGGTCACCAGGTTCATGGACATTGCAAATAAGGCATCCTCGTTTTTTTCACGCTGCATGCCAACTGAACTGCCAATTCCAACCTGAAATGGTTTTGAATTCATATTCGATAACCACATTTTCCTATCACTGGGTTGGGCGGGCTGCTTGTTTGGAACCACAGGACCGGGGGATTATGCATGGTCTCCATCAGCTCGATCTTGAACTCTAAAGATCTTCATTAACCAACCTGATTCCCGAAAAAGTCTGTTTTACTTAATCAAACATCGTGTAATTAACCACTTGGTTTCACCGGTAAGGCGTACAACTGGTGATCGATTGAACCGATAAAGACCTGACCATTCCCAGCGGTTGGGGTCCCGGTGATGGGTTGGTTGGTCTTGAATTTCCAGCGCAATTTTCCGGTTTGTCTGTCCAGACAGTAGAGGTTTCCGTCAACTGAACCACAGTATAGTTCCTCTCCCAGGACAATGGGAGACCCGGTTACCTGATTTTCAGTCTTGAATCTCCAAACTTCCTTTGTGGTGTTCCGATTCACGCAGTATATATTACCATCGATAGCCCCCGAATAAAGCAGATTCTCGGCAATACAAGGTGAAGATATCGAGCCTTTATCCATTTTAAAACGCCAGATTAAATAACCTGATTTGGCATCCAGGGCATAAATATATTTGTCCAGCGAACAGAAAAACACCTGGCCTTCAACTACGACTGCTGACGAGGTGATCGCCCGTTTGGCTTTATAACGCCATCGAATACCTCCCCTGAAATCCATACAATAAAACTCACCGGCTTCATTGCCTGCATAAACTTCTTCCTGAGTAACAAATGGGGTCGATCGCACTTCCCCGATGGTTTCGACCTGCCAAATCCCCCGGCCGCTATGGATATTTACAGCATGCAGTGACATATCATCTGAGCCAATAAAAACATGACCATGGGCGACGAAAGGTGATGAGCGGATAGGGCCTTTCGTGTAGTAAGCCCAGGCTAAGGCACCAGTCCGGGCAGAAACGACGTGCAGGCGATTGTCTTCTGACCCAATGAAGATGAAGTCTTCAGCCGCTGCAGGACGGCTGACAATACCGCCATCAGTCTGGTATTTCCAAATTAATTTACCCGTGTCAGTGTTGATCGCATACAGATTGTGATCGTAGGAACCAACATATACGACTCCCCGAATAAATAGTGCGGTCCCACGGATTTCATCCGTGCTGGTAAATGTCCAGGTGGGTTGAATGCTGGTGTCGGCAAGCGGAGCTACCACATCAAATTGTGGTGCTCGCTGCCTGGAATCATCTCGCCCGATGATCGCCAGCAGGTCCAATTTCAATTCGGCTGCACTCTGGTAACGTGAAGCAGGCTCGTATTGCATTGCTTTATTGATCGTTTGGTCCAGGTCTGCGGAAACAAGGGGGTTTACCTGTGGGAGTGATACCTGGTCTGAAATCAGGGAATCTTTATTTTGCGGGGCATGACCACCAAGCAAATGGTAAAGACAGGCACCCAGTGAATAGATGTCAGAAAGTGCATTGACCTGGTTCTGGGAGCTCTCGGGCGCCAGATAGCTCTCCGACCCGCTGAAGGCGACCATTAGATCTGCGTGAAAAGAAGCAGCAAGTCCATAATCAACCAGCATGACCTGATTGTGCTGATCCAGCATGATATTGTTAGGATTGAGATTGCACACGAAAATCGGTTCAGGTTCGTGATCGTGTAGATACTGCAGTACTTCGCAGAGAGCGACTCCCCATGGGATAACTTGATTGGGGGATAAGGAACCTGGTGATGCCTCCAGCCAGGCTGCCAGGGTCTGGCCATGGATAAATTCAAGGACCAGGTAAGCGTGCCTATCCTGGATAAAATAATCCAGGATGCTGGGTATCGCAGGATGTGACAAGGTAGCCAGGAGATTGACCTGCCGCTCAAAGTTTTTCAGGTTCTGCTCGCGAGTTGGTAGATCGGGAGATGGATTATAGAACTCTTTCACCATCACCTGCTTGGTGACATTCGGAAAGCGAAGGTCGCGCGCCTGGTAAACGGCACTGTTGCTGCCTTCGCTGACCGGATTCTGGATTAAATAGCGATTCGCCAGGCGGGTGCCTTTTTTCAATAAGAGGTTTGCCGAGCTGTTGTTCTGATATTGGTCCATTTCACTTGTCAATCAGGCAAAAACAAGCCAGGAGCCCGATTTGTGTATCAATCAAGGGTATTCACAGAAAGCAGAAAGTGTAAAACCATACCCAGAATTTGGCTGGTTTGATTATAGCCAGCAAACCTGGTTTGTGCAAATTACAAATCAGCAGGTTGTGACGCGCAGAGCTACACGGTTAATCTTACGATCAGTATAATATACATGGTGTTTTGGAAAGGATTGACGCAAATGTATAACCATGAAGATTATCTCTCCCCCTATACCTGGAGATACGGTTCAGAGGATATGCGCCAGGTGTGGGGCGAGGTGAATAAGCGGCGCTTATGGCGGATGATCTGGGTTGCCCTGGCGGAGGTGCAATCCGAGTTTGGCCTGGTTACAGCAGAGCAGGTGGCAGACCTCAGATCTCAAGCACAGCAGGTGAATATCGACCGTTCTTTTGAAATTGAGCGCCAGATACATCACGATTTGATGGCAGAGCTGAAAGCATTTGCAGAACTTGCTCCAGTGGGTGGAGGTATTTTGCACCTGGGGGCGACTTCGGCAGATATTGAAGATAACGCCGATGTGCTGCGCATGCGGCAGGCTTTAAACCTGGTGATAGAAAAACTCATTAAATTGATTCTCGCAATGACGGACCTGGTGGAGGAGTGGTCGGATTATAGCCTGATGGGGTATACGCACCTGCAGCCAGCGGAACCGACCACGTTGGGCTACCGCATGGCTTTTTATGTGCAGGACCTGTTCAATGATTGGGACGAGCTGCGGCGCAGCCAGCAGGGACTGCGCGGTAAGGGCTTCAAGGGTGCTGTGGGCAGCGGGGCTTCCTATGCAGAATTGATTGGGCTTGAAAATCTAGTTGATTTTGAGACCGGGATGTCAGCCAAGCTCAACCTGCCGTTTTACCCGGTTACCTCCCAGGTGTATCCCCGCAAGCAGGAGTACCGCGTGCTCAGCAATCTGGCTGGCCTGGCAAGTTCTCTGAATAAATTTGCTTTCGACCTGCGGATCTTGCAGTCACCTGGTTTTGGGGAGCTGGCGGAGCCGTTCGGAAAGCTGCAGGTTGGCTCGTCAGCCATGCCATTCAAGCGCAACCCGATCAAAGCAGAGAAGATCGATGCCCTGGCTCGCTCGCTGGCCCAGCTGCCCCGCCAGGCATGGGATAACGCGGCCGGGTCCCTGCTGGAGAGAACCCTGGATGATTCGGCTAACCGGCGTTCGATCCTGGCAGAAGGATTCCTGATCGCTGACGAGCTGCTGCTTACCTCCCAGCAAATTATTGAGGGACTGGTGATCGATGAAGCCGCGATACAGCGCAACCTTTCCCGATATGGTCATATCACCGGCAGTGAAAGGATTTTGATGGCTCTTAGTAAATCCGGTGCGGATCGACAGGTGATGCACGAACGACTGAGGGAATTAGCGATGCAGGCAAGGGCGGATGAAGAGAAAGGCGAACCAGGAGCTTTCACGCGGCTGGTCACCAGTGAAGCACTGTTCCTGGAATATCTCAGCGCTGACCAGCTCCTGCAGCTGCTGGATATCAGCCGGTATGTCGGAGATGCACCCAAACGGGCGCGGAACCTTGCAAAAACCATCCGCGAACAATTTCAAAAATCTGCCGGATAAATTTTTTGCGTATTTATCCCTGCCAGATCATGCTTCATATTCGAGAGGGAAATACGGTCTAGCAATCAATCCTAGAAGAATCTTGTATAGTTCCACGGAGCAGGCAATCAGCGGATCAACCGATATAGTTTATCGAAAATCTGCTTCTGGTTTGGGTTTGTTATCCAGGATAACTTCGATCTTTTCCAGTACTTCGCTGGTCAGTTTCGGCACCACTTCGAGAGCGGACATATTCTCTTCAACTTGTTCTGGACGGGATGCTCCGGTGATCACGGTACTGACATTGGGGTTTACCAGGCACCAGGCTAGAGCCAGCTGCGCCATCGTGCAGCCCAATTGATCGGCGACCGGCATCAAGCGACCTACTTTTTCGATTTTCTCTTTTCCCTCGGGGCTTTCATAACCCTCGCGCAGCCAATCATAGCCTTCCAGGTTCAGACGGCTATCCTCGGGGATGCCCTGGTTGTACTTGCCAGTTAATATACCGCTGTCCAGCGGACTCCAGATGGTCGTGCCCAGGCCGATTTCCTTGTACAGGTGTGCATAATCGCCTTCCACTTTCTGGCGGTCGAACATGTTGTACTCAGGCTGCTCCATTAATGGGGGTATCAGGTGCTCTTTTCGGGCAACAGCATAGGCTTCCATGATCCTCTCGGCAGACCATTCGCTTGTTCCCCAATAAAATGCCTTTCCCTGATCGATCAAAAAGGTCATGGCGCGCACCGTCTCTTCGATGGGTGTATGGATATCTGGGCGGTGGCAGAAGATCAGATCAACATAATCCAACTGCAGGCGGTCCAAAGCAGCTTGCGTCCCTTCGATGACATGTTTACGGGATAAACCACGCTGGTTGGGACCGGACCCACCCCAAAAGATCTTGGTACTGATGACCAGGTCCGACCGCTTCCAGCCTGACTTTTTGATCACGCTGCCCATCACAGTTTCAGCTTTGCCATGAGCATAGACTTCAGCGTTGTCAAAGAAATTGACTCCCGCATCAACCGCTGCTTGCATGCATTCTTGAGCGACCTGCTCGCCAACCTGACCGCCGTATGTGACCCAGGCACCCAGGGAGAGTGCTGAAACCTGCAGGCCGGATTTTCCAAGGTATCGATATTCCATAGGCTCCTCTGCTGAATTCAGGATAAAAGCGTTTTTGGTTTGATTTGTGTCTTTGATTTTGAGAGCAAGTCCTGGTTTGCCGCGCAGATAACAG
>Ga0316578_10000524_pt1 | contig 13075 bp, 12 predicted proteins | sample J0NA_2_FD_203076 | JGI IMG/M metagenome (GOLD analysis project Ga0316578, IMG submission 203076) | Rhizosphere microbial communities from salt marsh grasses in Alabama, United States - J0-2_160517rDrC | ecosystem: Host-associated > Plants > Roots > Rhizosphere | place: USA: Alabama | collected... | reverse complement strand
GTTCCCGTCTCCACCAGCCCCATGCCGGCGAGCACGCGGGCGACCTGAAAGAAGGCAGGGAGATACCCCTGATCGAGCCGGTACGCCCGCAGGAGAGCATCCCTGCTCTGCTGGGCATCGTCGAGGAACCCGTCGACCAGACCGAGAGAGAAGAACAGGCCGGCCATATCGTCGCGCTGCGCGGTCAGATCGAGGTAGAGCGCCTGCGCCTCGCCGTACCGTCTCTCCACGAGCGCCGATTCGGCCTGGATCATCCCGTCGTAGAGCGGCGGCGTCGGTCCGATGACCAGCGCCGGGTCCTCGAGGGCGTCCCGTATGACATCGGCGTAATACCGTATGTCGAGGGGGACCGACTGCCGCGGAGAGTTTCTCGTGATCGTCACGTAGACCGCCGGGATACGCTTTCGCCCGATGACGCGCAGCACGTTCAGCAGCGAAGCCGTCCCCGGCCGGTACGACGGGTCCTGCCCCTGCAGGGCGACGAACCAGCCGAGGTCGATGTCGATGATCGCGCGCTCGTCGCCGATGTCGAGGTCCTCGAGCGTCGTGACGGTGAGAGGGACGCCGCCGATCGTCCCGGTGATCGAGCGCCCCGATGTCTGCAGATCGACGAGATCGGAGGCTGCGTACCCGCGACGCGCGACGAGGACCGAGCGGAAGTTCTCAACCGGCGTGTCGGCGACCGACCCGGCTGCCGGGACCACCCAGACGACCCTTCGGTACAGACCGGCGCCGTAGCCGAGGTTGACCGTGCCGCCCTTCTCGATCAGCGGAGCGATGCGGTCGATCACCGCGACGTTCCCGCGGGCGAGGTGGTCGGCGGCGTTCTTCATCGATTCCGCAAGGGACTGGGGGAACACGGCCATGTCGTCGATCGTGTCTATATGCACGAGCACGTCTGCGCGCGCCTTCGAGCCGGCCCAGGCCTGCAGCGCCTGGACGTTCGACTCGACGGGCTGCACCGCCCGGTTCGGTTCCCTGAACGCCTCGGGGGCCGGCTGGCCGCATCCCCCTATCAGAAGCGCGGCGAGCGCCGCGGCGGCGGTCCGTGTCTGGCTGATCCTCATCGCTCCTCCCGTCGCTGTATGTCCAATCGTGACGGGAGAGAGTATATCATCCTGAGCGCCCCATCGATATCCGTTTTCCCCGGATCGGAGGTATAACAGGCGACGCGCTTGACAGCCCTCCCGCCGGGCGGTACGCTCTGCAGGCACGCGGACCGCCCGGCCGCGCGGGCTGACCTCTCTTCCCGCAAAGGAGACGACGATGCTGCGCCATCTGCTCAGAGACAACAAATCGAAGATCCTGATGCTGATCATGGACGGCCTCGGGGATATCCGGACAGCGGAGCAGCCCCGCACGCCGCTCGAGCTGGCGCGGACTCCGAACCTCGACACCCTCGCCACCGAGGGTATCTGCGGGCGGAGCATGCCGATCTCGATCGGCGTCACCCCGGGGAGCGGACCGGCCCACTTCGCCCTGTTCGGGTACGATCCGCTCGAGCCGCAGAACGATGTGGGACGGGGCGTCCTCGAGGTCTCGGGGACGGGATTCCACCTCGAGCCGGGGGACGTGGCGATCCGCGGAAACTTCGCCACGATGGACGCCGACGGGATCCTGACCGACCGCCGCGCCGGGCGCATCCCCCACGAGGAGGGGGTGAGGCTCTGCGGCGTGCTCTCCGAGGCGATCGGCGAGATAGAAGGGGTGAAGGTGATCGTGATGCCGGTGCGCGAATACCGATTCGGCGTGGTCCTGCGCGGCGAGGGGCTCTCTCCCGAGGTCGAGGAGACGGACCCGCAGCTTACCGGGCAGCGGCCGCTCGCCCCGATGCCGCGCACGGCCGATGCAGAGCGCACGGCGAAGATCATCGGCTCGTTCGTCGAGCGGGCGAACACGGTCCTCGCGCAGGAGAAGAAGGCCAACACCGTTCTGATGCGCGGCATCTCGAGCCGGCCGCATGTCGAGCCGTTCACGGAGCGATACGGCCTGAAGGCGGCGGCGGTCGCATCCTATCCCCTCTACAGGGGGGTGGCGAAGCTCTGCGGGATGCACCTCGTCGACACCGGGTTCAGCGTCAGGGAGGAGTTCGAGACCGTCAGGAAGGTGTGGGGGGACGAGTACGACTTCTATTTCGTGCACGTGAAGAAGACCGACTCGTACGGAGAGGACGGGAACGTCGAGGGCAAGAAGAAGGTGATCGAGGAGGTCGACCACGAACTCCCGATCCTGCTCGATCTCTCGCCGGACGTCGTCATTGTCACCGGCGATCACTCGACGCCGTGCCCGATGAAGCTCCACTCATGGCACCCGGTGCCGTTCATGCTTCGCTCGGCGGTGTGCGGGAGCGACGCAACGTCGGGGTTCAGCGAGATCGAGTGCGACCGCGGAACGCTCGGGGTCTTTCACGCCACCTCGATCATGGAGCTCGCCCTGGCGAACGCAGGCCGCCTCAAGAAGCACGGCGCCTGACTTCGACCACCGGCGTGCGCGCGCGCATCGTCGAGACGATAGCCTCGAGCGTCTCGATGTTCCGCTTCTCCAGCTCCGGGTCGTTCCCCGCGTTGGTGAGCATCCTTATCGAATAGAGGGTCCCCCGGTCGAGTCGCATCGTCCAGGTCCAGACTCCGCCGCCGGTGGTGAGGCTCCCCGTCCGGTAGCTCCACCTGCCGTACGCGGCGGGCCACTCGGCGCCGCCGATCTCGAGGCGTTTCGAGCCGTCGACGCGGAAATCGTACAGGCCGTCTCCGCGGCCGTACCGCGAGATCGCGTCATGGACGTCCTCGAGTATCACTTCCTGCCGGTTCGACGGCCCCCAGCTCACCTCGAGCTCGAGGTACCCTTCGTTCGACTGGAAGATCCACTGGACCGTCCCCGCCCGCGTGCCGCCGCCGCCGTCGCTGACGACGAACGCATCGGGGATGTCGATCTGGAAGGCCGGGCGCACGACGGAGAGCACGCGCATCCGGTAAATCGCCTGGATGTTGAACGGGAGCAGGTTGGCCTGCAGCCAGTCTTCCGTGCCGGGCATCCGGATCTCAAGCACCGACTGCGAGAGAGAACGCCCCCGCTGGATGGCATCGACGCAGAGCGCGGTGAGGTCGTTGATATAGGCGGTCTCCGTGTCGAGGAGCCTGGGGCCTCCCGGCGCTCCCTGTCCGGGGACGATCACCCTGGGCTTCATCCGGGCGATGCGCTGGAGCGTCGAGAGCCAGTTGTCGAGATCGACTCCCTGGTCGCCGAGGTTGGGGTGGTAGCCGTTGCTCACCAACCCACCCGCGAAGACGATGCGCCGGGACGGGACACTTACGACGAGATCGCCCGCCGTGTGCCCCGGACCGAACCACTGCAGGACCACCTCAACCCCGCCGAGATCGATGCGGGTCTCCACGCCCGCCGCCGAGTCGGGCAGCGCGGCGGTGACGCCCTCGATCATTCGGTATACGTCGGGTTTGTGCTCGCTGTAGTACTCCTTGTAGACAGGCGTGTAGGTCTCGATATCCGCCGCGGTCTCGGGACGCGCGATGATCCTCGCGCCGGCGTCGCGGAAGACCTGGTTCCCCCAGGCACGATCGGGATGGTAGGAGGTGTCTACGAGCCAGGCGATCGGCAGGTCGGTCACCGACCGGATCGCATCGAGCAGCTGCCGGGCGAGCGCCGGCGTGAACCGTGAGTCGACGACGAGGACCGCGCTGTCACCGACGACGAATCCCGAGTTGGCGCCGAGCCCCAGGGCCGCCGACGGCCCTTCGGCGATGAACGCGTAGACGCCCTCGTCGAGGCGCACGAGCCCAGGGCCCTTCGGGATCGAGGGGCCCGAACAGGAAGCGACGGCCGCAAAAGCGGCCGCCGCCGTGAGAATACCGAGACGTTTCATCGACGCTCTCCTTCCTGCGCCCGGAGGGCTCGGGGATCAGACGGCATTGTCGATGAACTGCTTGAGATGCTGCTTGGGGAGGGCGCCCGAGATCGTGCTGACCTCCTCGCCGCCCTTGAACACCTTCAGCGTCGGGATGCCCATGATCCCGTACTTGATCGCGACGTTGCGCGCGTCGTCGGTGTTGACCTTCACGAACTTCACCTTGCCGGCGTACTCGTCGGCGAGCTCCTCGATGATCGGGCCGATCATCAGGCACGGGCCGCACCACGGCGCCCAGAAATCGACGAGCACGGGGACCGTCGAGTCGAGCACCTGCGCCTTGAAGTCGTCCTCTCCCACGTGAAGCACCTTGTCGCTCATGTTCCCTCCTTGGACTCAGTCGCGGGCGCACCCGCACCTGTTCAGACAGTTCAGCATCGGTACCACGTTCACATCCTTCAGCCGGTAGTAGACGTTCGAGACCTCCTTGCGGCGCTCGACTATCTCGTTGAGCCTGAGGTTCTTCAGCTGCTGCGACACGAGCGACTGCTTCAGGCCGGAGAGACGGCAGAGCTCCGAGACGGTCCGTTCCCCTCCGACGAGGAGGTTCACGAGCCTCAGCCTGGCCGGATTGGCCAGCGCCTTGAGGATCTCGGCGGACCGCTCTATCTCGCTCTCCCTGATCGGGCCGGCGGCGGCCTTTCCCCGTATACCGCGCTTCGGAGACATAATGACATTAAAATATCATAATATCTCATTTTGTCAACCAAATTCGTCAGGTATTTGTCGGAAACGGAGTTACGCTCCGAATGCTCCTTGACATCGCCAGTGACGGCGACTACTGTCAGGGCGGCACGCTGGAAGGGCGATGCGCTCATAATACGGGCTGTGATGGAAGGAGGCAGGGCATCATGATGGAGGGACTGTACGTAGCCCTTGTGACGCCGTTCGCGAAGGACGGGAGCCTGAACGAGGCGAAGCTGCGCGAGCTCGTGAGGTTTCACGTCGAGGCGGGCACCGACGGGCTCGTCCCGTGCGCGACGACCAGCGAGAATCCCACCTACACGTGGGAGGAGCATTTCCGCATCATCGAGATCGTCGTCGAAGAGGCCGCGGGGCGGCTCAAGGTCGTCGCCGGCTGCGGGACCAACTCGACAACGAAATCGATAGAGAACGTGCGGAAGGCGAAAGAGCTCGGCGCGGACGGCGCGATGGTCGTCACCCCCTACTACAACAAACCGACCCCCGAGGGTCTCTACGCGCACTTCATGAAGATCGCCGACGAGGGCCTGCCGCTGATGCTCTACAACGTGCCCGGCAGGACCGGCGTGAACATGAAGCCCGCCGTCGTCGCTCGCCTTTCCGCGCACGAGATGATCGTCGCGGTCAAGGAGGCGAGCGGCTCGGTCGAGCAGATGTCGGAGATCATCGGCCTCTGCGGCGACCGTATCGACCTGCTCTCCGGGGACGACGCGATCACCTACCCGATCCTCGCCATCGGCGGGACCGGCGTGGTGAGCGTCGTCGGCAACATAGTGCCGAAGGACGTGCGCGCGATGATCGCCGCGTTCATGAAGAACGACTGGAAGACTGCGCGCGATCTGCACTACAGGCTCCTCCCGCTGAGCCAGTCGATGTTCATCGAGACCAACCCGATGCCGGTGAAGGAAGCGATGAACATGCTCGGCATGGAGGTCGGCGACGTGCGTCTGCCGCTGGTGCGGATGCTCCCCGAGAACCGGACGAAGCTGGCCAAGGCGCTCTCGACATACGGGCTCAAGGTGGCGAAGGAGCCGGTCCCCGCCTGAGGGGACGAAAGGAACGAGCGATGTTGAGGGTCGTGGTCAACGGCGCCCTCGGCCGGATGGGCGGCGAGGCCGCGCGGGCGATAGAGGAGACCGACGACATCGAGCTCGCCGGCGCGGTCGACATCCCCGGCCACCCGGGGATCGGCCGCGAGATCTTCGGGGTCGCGGTCGGCTCCGACCTCGCCGCGGCGCTCGACGGCGCCGACGCCGCCGTCGACTTCACCAATCCCGATTCGGCGGTCGCCTTCATCGATACCTGCGCCGGCGCGGGCGTCCCAGCCATCACCGGGACGACGGGTCTGCAGAAGACGCACCTCGACGCGGCGGCGAAGGCTGCGATGAAGATCCCCGTGATCGTGAGCCCCAACATGTCCGCCGGGGTGAACCTGCTCTTCTCCGTGGCCGAGACGGTGGCGAAGGCCCTTCACGACTTCGACGTCGAGATCGTCGAGATCCATCACAACCGCAAGAAGGACTCCCCGAGCGGCACGGCGGCGAAGCTCGCCCGCGTGATCTCGGAGGCGCGGGGCGGGTTGCGGGTCGTCCACGGCCGCGAGGGGATGATCGGCGAACGCCCCGAGGGCGAGATCGGCATGCATTCGCTGCGCGGCGGCGACGTCACCGGCGAGCACACGGTGGTCTTCGCCGGCCAGGGGGAACGGATCGAGCTGACCCACCGCGCCCACTCGCGCCGCACCTTCGCCATGGGGACTGTGCGGGCGATCCGCTTCATCGCCGGCGTCCCCGCAGGGCTCTACACGATGGAAGACGTGCTTGGGTTGTGAGCCGACTTCAGAGGAGCCCGAGGAGCCTCTCGATCGTCAACGGAGCCGAACCTTCGTAGTGGTTGTTGACGTTGATCGTCACCTCGAATCCCCTGCCGACCATGTCCCTCGCCATCGCTGCGATCCGCGGCAGGTCGGCCCTCGGTTCCACGATCGCATCCCATCGCTTCCCTGTCTTTTCCTCCATCGCCTTCCTGTCCCCGCCGAGGAGCCTGATGACCGCTGCGCCTGTCAGCGCGTCGCCGAACCGCTCGTACACCTCGTAGACGGGGGGCATGTAGATCTTCTCCGAGAAAACGTGCATGAGGCGTTTCTCACGTAGAAACTCGAAGTATTCTCCCGTCAGGTAGTTCTTGTTTCTCGTCTCGATCGCCAGCGGGAAGCCGCGCGGGACGGCGGCGACGAAGCGGCCGAGCGCCTCGAGGAACCGGCCGAGGGACGGCATCTTCTCCCTGTTGAGATACTCGAACTCGAGCATGACCGCATCGAGCCGCCCGGCCATCGGCGCGACGGCATCGAGAAAGCGCGAGAAGAGCTCGCCGGAGAGAAAATCGGGGTTCGGGACCGGGCTCTTCGTCTTCGCCGCGGTCCGCAGGTGAGTCAGGGAGATCGCGTTGGGGACCTTGCAGGTGAACCGGAACCCGTCGTCGACGCTGCGCAGATACCCGTCGACGACCGATCTCGACGGCATACGGTAGAACCAGCTGTCGATCTCGGCCGTGCGGTACTTCTTCGAGTACTCGCGCAGGCACCCCGCGGCCGTCCCGCACGGCCCCGCATAGACGAGTCCGACCCAGGAATCGAACTTCCAGGAACAGGTGCCGATCCGCGGAAGGCTCACGGCCGGATCCCCCCGTCGATCCAGCAGCCTACAGGTTGAAGCAGACCACGCGCGGCTCGGTCATCTCCTGCAGCGCGAATTTTATCCCCTCGCGCCCGAGGCCGCTGTTCTTCACCCCGCCGAACGGCATCAGGTCGACCCGGTAGTCGGACGAGTCGTTCACGATCACCCCGCCGACCTCGAGCTCCCTGATCGCCCTGAAGGCCTTGTTCACGTCTCTCGTGAATATGCCCGCGTGCAGGCCGAAGTCGACCGCGTTGGCGCGGGCGATCGCCTCGTCCAGGTCCGCCACCGGATAGAGGTTCACCGTCGGGGCGAAGACCTCGTCGACGTCGACCTTGGCGCCGGCAGGCACATCGGCGAGCACGGTCGGCTGGTAGACGGCCTTCTCGCGCTTCCCGCCGGTGAGTACCTTCGCGCCCTTCGCGACCGCCTCGTTCACCCACTTCTCTATCCGCTTCGCCTCGCCCTCGGCGATCATCGGGCCCATGTCGCAGTCCTCGTCGAGCTTCGGCCCGACCTTGTACTGCCGGGTGCGCGCGACGAAGAGGGTCTCGAACTTCTTGTAGATATCCTTCTCGATGTAGATCCGTTGCACGCCGATGCAGTTCTGCCCCGCCGCCCAGAAGGCGCCTGAGACGGAGTTCTCCACCGCCTGGTCGAGGTCGCAGTCGGCGCAGACGATCACCGGCGTGTTCGAGCCGAGCTCCATCCCGATCTTCTTCAGCCCGGCCTTCGAGGCTATCTGCCTCCCCGCCTCGACGCCGCCCGTGAAGCTGATCATCCGCACGCGCGGGTCTGTCACGAGCGGATCGCCTATCTTAGCCCCGTACCCCGTGACGATGTTGAGGATCCCCTCGGGGAGCCCCGCCTCCATCAGCGCCTCGCCGAGCTTGATCGCGGAGAGCGGGGTGACCGTCGCCGGCTTGAGGACGACGGCGTTCCCGCCGGCGATCGCCGGGCCGAGCTTGTGCGCGACGAGGTTGAGCGGGTCGTTGAACGGCGTGATCGCCGCGATGACGCCTATCGGGAAGCGGAAATAGTACCCGAGCCTGTTCTCCGAGCCCCTGTTCGTGTCGAAGGGGATCGTCTCGCCGTTGATCCGGCGCGCCTCCTCGGAGGAGATCAGCATCGTCTGGCCGGCCCGGTAGGCCTCCTTGCGCGCCTCGCGGATCGTCTTGCTCCCCTCGCGCGCGATCAGCCCGGCGAACTCCTCGGCGTTCTCGTCGATGATATCGGCCGCCCGGCGCAGGATTCGCACCCTCTCGTGCACGGGGAGCACCCGGCTGACCTTGAATCCCTCGACGGCCGCGGCGATCGCCGCGTCGACGTCCTTCGCCGTCCCCGACGGCACCGTATCGACGAGAGAGTCGTCCCACGGGTCGCGGACATCTATCTTCTCGTCCCGGTCGACCCACTTCCCGGCGATGAGCATCTTCATCTCGAAACCACCGTTCCTTCCTTCGGCGCCGCGGCGCCCGCCGGCCCTTCGCCGGCTAGGACATCATGTCGATCGTCAGCATGTCTATCAGGAGTGCATACCCCGTCTCTATCCGCCCCGCGCCGGGACCGACCACGGTAACCTCTCCGAGCAGATCGGTCACGAAGGTCAGCGCGTTGGTGGCGCCCCCGACCGAGGCGAGCGGGTCGGTGAGGGCGACCTTCTCCGGCCTGACCGAGGCCTTGACTCCGGAGCCGTCGCGCGTCACCTTGCCGATCAGCTTCCAGCGCTTGCCGTCCTTCTTCGCCGCCTCGACGTCCTCGAGCGATATGCCGGTGATCCCGGTGCGGTCGACGTCGGCGGTGGAGATGTCGGCGCCCATGAGGCTCTTGGAGAGGATGACGACCTTGGCCAGCGCGTCGAACCCCTCCACGTCGGCGGTCGGGTCGGCCTCGGCGTACCCGAGCTTCTGCGCCTCTGCGAGCACGTCCTTGTAGGCCTGCCCCTGCTCCATCTTGGTGAGGATGAAGTTCGTCGTGCCGTTGAGGATCCCGCGGACCTCGCTGATCTCGTTCCCCGCGAGGCACATCTGCGCGAGATCGATCACCGGCGTGCCTGCCACGACGGTCCCCTCGTATCGGAACTGCACCCCCTTGGAGGCGGCGATCTTCGAGAGCTCGGCGAAGAAGAGCGCCGTCGGGCCCTTGTTCGTCGTCACGAGGTGCTTGCCCGACTCGAGCGCCGCCTTGAAGTGCGTATAGGCCGGCTCCCCTGTCTTCACGTCGGTGTAGGTCACCTCGACCACGATGTCCGCCTCTGCGCGTTTGATCGTCTCGACCGCGTCGAGACCGGTCACCGCGCCGGGATACGAGGAGATCTTCCCGTCCTTCGCCAGGGCGAGTACCTTCGACAGGTCGAGCCCCTTGTTGTCGAGCGCCGAGCCGAGCTTGAAATCGCTCACTGCGACGACCGACCAGTCGAACCCGAACTGCTTCTTCAACTCGTCCTTCTTCTTCAGCAGGATCTCGGCGAGCCCCTGGCCGACCACCCCGAATCCTATGAACGCGAGTTTCTTCATCGTCACGTCCTCCTGCCGTCCACCGGGACGGCTCGTTCTAGCGCGCGGAGAGCGCGTTGTCGAGATCTTCTATCAGGTCCTGCGGATCCTCGAGCCCCGCCGAATAGCGGATCATGTTGTCGGGGACGCCGGCCTTCGCCCGCTCCTCGGGACCGAGCTGGTAATGGGTCGTCGCGGCGGGCTGGATCGCCACCGTCTGCGACGAGCCCAGATGCGTGGTGTGCACGGCGATGCTGAGGTTGTCGATCACCTTCCGCGTCGCCTCGAGGCCGCCCTTCACGTTGAAACTCATCATCGACGAGAAGGCGCTCATCGTCTTCTTCGCCGCCTCGTGCTGCGGGTGGCTCGGCAGACCCGGGTAGCTGACCGATTCGATCTTCGGATGCTTCTCGAGGTACTTCGCGATCGCCATCGCGTTGTCCGAGTGCTTCTTCATCCGCAGCGAGAGGCTCTCGAGCCCGAGCAGGCACAGCCACGCGTTGAACGGCGAGATCGAGGGCCCTATGTTGCGGTAGCCGATGTGGCGCACGTGATCGAGGAACGCCTTCTTCCCGACGATCACGCCGGAGAGGCTCGTCGCGTTCCCGCTGATGTACTTCGTGGCCGAGTGGATCACGATGTCGGCGCCCATCTCGATCGGCCGCATCAGGGCCGGGGAGCAGATCGTGTTGTCGACCATCAGGGGGATCCCCTTCGCCTTGGCCAGCTTGACGAGCTCGGGGATATCGGCGACGAAGAGGTTCGGGTTGCTCGGCGACTCGACGTGGAGGAGCTTCGTCTTCGGGGTGATCGCCTTCTCCCACGCCTCTATCTTGTCGGGCTCGAGCACCCAGTTCACCTTGATCCCCATACGCGGCATCGACTCGGCGAAGAGCTGCTGCGTGCCGCCGTAGACACGCACTGAGCTGGTGATCTCCTCGCCGGCGGTGACAAGATGGTGGGCGACCATGAAGACGGCCGCCATCCCCGAGGCGGTGCCGAGACCGGCCTCGGCCCCCTCGAGCATCGCCATGCGCTTCTCGAAGATGTCGCAGGTCGGGTTGTTGATCCGCCCGTAGGCGAACCCCTCGATCTTGTAGCTGTACAGGTCGGCGGCCCATTCGGCCGACTCGTACGGGAAGACTGCGCTCTGGATCAGCGGCGGCGCCATCGTGCGGTACCGCAGCTGCTCCTCCCAGGGGAACCCCCCCTTGACCGCGTTCGTATCGAATCTGCGCTTTGTCTCTGCCATCTCCGCCTCCTTACTGGTGGTCTTTGCCGTTTCGCCTGTTTCTCTGCCGTCCGTTCTCTCCCTGCTGGTCGTCATCGGCTCCCGCGCCCGCAACGGGGACGCCGATCTCTCGCTTGAGCGTGGAGAGGACGAACATCGTCTTGACCTTGTCGATCCCCCTGGTCCGTGTGAGCTCGTGCAGGAGGAAGTGCTCGTAGTCGTCGATGTCGCGCGAGTAGACCTTCAGAAGGTAGTCGTCGGTGCCGGCGACGTGATAGCACTCGCGCACGTTCCCGCTCCCCCGCACGAATGCGTGGAAGTTCTCTATCGCGTCCTGCTGGTGCAGGTTCAGCGAGACGGCGACGAACGCCACCGTGCCGAGGCCGACGGCGGCGTGGTCGACCAGCGCCGCATATCCCTCGATCACGCCCCGCTCCTCGAGCTTTCGGACCCTCTCGAGGACCGCCGGAGGGCTCATCCCGACGCGCTCGGCGAGCTGCACGTTGGTGATCCTCCCCTGCTCCTGCAGTATCTCGAGGATCTGCCGGTCGACGGGGTGTATATCGGGCGCCTGGCCCGCCATACGTTGCTCCTTGGATTATTCGGATTATCTTCCGAATACCGGAAGATTGTGAAGGTAATTGCTGTATATGTCAATAATAATTCGCGGAATTAATAATAATTCCGCGAATTATTCGAATCCACGAGGCTCAGAAGGGCCGGCGCCCGCGCGCCGTCACTTCCCCTCTCTGATGATCACGTCGCCGTTGACCGTCCGTATCTTCACGAGGTGCTCGCCCCCGTTCACGCTGCCGGTGCCGTAGATCTTCTTGTGCTTCTGCCCCCAGCTCGAGCTCCATTTCTCGTCCTCGTCGACGTTCACGGCGAAATCGGAGATGATGCGGGGTTTTTTCTTCTGGTTCTTCGTGTACTTGATCTCGATGTCGAACTCCATCGAGAGTCCCTTCGGCACGGTGAGCTCGATATCGCCGCCCATCGACTTGAGCTCGATGTCGCGCTTGCCCTCGCCGGGGTTGCCCACCATCGTCACGTTCACGTCGCCGCCCATCGTCTCGGCCGCGATCCAGCCGTCGACCGCATCGACGGTGATGTCGCCACCCATAGTCTTCGCCTTGACGAACTCGCCCGCGTCGCCGATCGTGATGTCGCCACCCATCGTCGTCACGCTCGCCCCGGACGGGGCATCGTCCACGTCGACGTCGCCGCCCATCGTCACCACGCTGACCTTCTCGGCGCGATGCACGTCGACATCGCCACCCATCGTCTTCGCCTTGACATTCTTACCCTCGTAGTCGAGGTCGAGATCCCCACCGAAGGTCGAGATCGAGACCTCGTCGTCGTCATCTGAATCCTTCCCCGTGTGCCTTACGTCCTTGTAGGTCACGTCTCCGCCCATCGTCGAGCCCTTCAGATCGCCGGTGACGTCCCTGATCTCGACATCGCCGCCCATCGTCTTGACCTTCCCGTCGAGCTTCGAGCGCTCCACGACGACGTCGCCGCCCATAGTGGTCGCCTCGAGCCGTCCCTCGAGCCCGTCGAACGCGAGGTCTCCGCCCATCGTCGTGCCGGAGAACTCGCCCTTCAGGCCGGTGATCTGGACGTCGCCCCCCATCGTCTCGAACTCGACGTCGAACTCGCGGGGGACCTTGACGAGCAGGTCACAGCTCGCATTGACATTGCGCCTCTTCTCGGTCTCCACTTTCACATCGAGACGCGATCTGCCCGTATCAAACTTCACGTCGACATCTTCGCGGTGCCTGCCCGTGATCCTCGCCTCGATATGGACCTCGTCCCGGTCCCACGGCTCCACCTGGATGTCTCCGCCGATCTTCACCTCGAGAACGAGCTTCCCCCCGGGGCCGATATCGAAGCTCTTCTCGATGACCCGGGCATCTTCACTCGCGCCCGCCGGCGCGGCAAGCAGACCCAGGACCAGCGCGACGATCGCCGCCGCCATATACCGCTTCATATGCCGTCTCCTTTCTATTGAATCCCGGCGGGCCCGGTCGGGGCCCGCTGCGCGTCTGGCGTT
>Ga0316578_10000523_pt1 | contig 13082 bp, 6 predicted proteins | sample J0NA_2_FD_203076 | JGI IMG/M metagenome (GOLD analysis project Ga0316578, IMG submission 203076) | Rhizosphere microbial communities from salt marsh grasses in Alabama, United States - J0-2_160517rDrC | ecosystem: Host-associated > Plants > Roots > Rhizosphere | place: USA: Alabama | collected... | reverse complement strand
TGCTCATAGGGTGGTTGCCACCTTTTTGAAGAATCATTTTTTTCGGGTTGCTTGATTTTGTAAAGATTTCGTGAGCATTGGCAGGCGGCACAATTTTGTCAGAATCACCGTGTAAAATAAAGATGTGGTGAAGATGTTTGAGTTGATCTGAGATGTCCCATTTCAGATATTTCTGATCCGGCAATGGGTTAATTTTTTCATCATCATCTGATTTATTAGCCTCGGTTATGGAACTGCTGCGAACAGGAGCTGCATATGTGACCCATGCGTCGATATCCAGGACACCCGCAACAGAAATACAGACGGTCCCTCCCATACTGCTTCCAAAGAGTCCTATTTTTTCCCCGATGTCCTTTCTCATCTGCATGGTTTTTATAGCACTGATCAAGTCATTGTGCCGGCCTTCTAAAGAAGTGACTTCATTAAAAACACCGTTGCTTTGTCCGCAACCTCGATGGTCGAACCTGAAATATGCAATACCGTTGGCATTGCACTCTCGGGCCAGGGCGATCTGCTTTGGGGAATAACTATTGCTGAGCAGACCGTGGGAACCGATGACAATCGGCGGCAGGTCGGTTTTCGGCAAATGAAGCATGCCTTTTAAAAAGAATCCGTCGGATTCAAAAGTAATATTTATTTGATTCATGGTTGGATTATCTCATGATTCGTGATATTTTTCAATTCGAATTAAACTTCGGGATATATTTTTATATTATAAATAAAAATTGAACTATCAAGATGAAAATTAAAAAAGGACAGCTGCTGGAGCTCGAAGTCTACGGGATTGCTTTTGGCGGAAAAGGTATTGCGAAGGTTAACGGTCTAACCGTTTTTGTAGAAAAAGCCGTTCCAATGGATCATGTTCTCGCACGTATTGTCAAAAAGAAAAAACAATATGCCGAAGCCCGTGTTGACACCCTCAATAAACCGTCGCCATTCAGGGTAACTCCGAGGTGCAAATATAGCGGATTTTGCGGTGGATGCAAATGGCAGTTTTTGCACTACGACAAGCAACTCGAATACAAGCAACAGCATGTAGTGGATTCCATCGAGCGAATAGGGCAGATTTATGATGTACCGGTGCATCCAACAATCCCTTCGCCGGAGATATTTGAATACCGTAACAAGATGGAATTTTCATGTTCAGACCGAAGATGGCTGTTGCCTGAGGAGATGGGAAAGTCGGATATTGACAGAAACTTTGCTCTTGGGCTTCATGTTCCTGGAACATTTTACAAAGTTTTGGACACCCAAGTATGTTTGCTACAGCCTGAACTCGGCAATCGTATCCTTGAGGATGTGAGGGAATTTATTCGTTTTTCAGGTGTTCCTGTTTATGGACTCCGAAGTCATATCGGTTTCTGGCGTTTTATTATGCTTAGACATTCCAAGGCGTACAACCAGTGGATGGTCAATATTGTCACCTCTAAAGAGGATCAAAGAACCGTACAAGCCCTTGCCGATCAACTGGTAAAAAAATATCCTGAAATCGTATCTGTCGTAAATAATATTACCTCACGTAGAGCCGGTGTTGCTGTGGGGGAGTATGAAATATTGCTTTCAGGGCAGCCCAGTATCAGGGATAAAATAGGTGAATTTGAATTTGAAATATCGGCCAACTCATTTTTTCAAACCAACACCCAGGGTGCCCAACGTTTATACGACACCATAAAAGAATATGCAGATCTTTCAGGTGAGGAAACGGTTGTTGATCTTTACTGTGGTACCGGGGCTATTGCCATATTTTTATCCGGAGCAGCCAGAACGGTAATCGGAATTGAAATCGCTGAAAGCGCAGTAAACGATTCAATGAACAATTGCCGAATCAACGGGATATCCAATTGCCGATTTGTTCTAGGAGATATTAAAGATAAGCTTGCTGAGTTAACGGTTACACCGGAAGTGATGATCATAGATCCGCCACGGGCAGGAATGCATAAGGATGTGGTTTGCAAAATTCTTGAATTGGCTCCGACCAGGATAGTGTACGTGTCTTGCAATCCTGCAACCATGGCAAGGGATTTTGGCATGTTGAAAGAGAGCTACAGGGTGCTGGAAGTTCAGCCGGTGGATATGTTTCCACATACCTATCACATCGAGTCGGTGGCAAAACTGGAATTAAGAAAAATGATCAATTAGCCGATATGTTGAATGGTAGATGAAATAAGAAATAGATAATTGGATTCGGGAATCGTGGCTTAGAGTTATACAGCCCCAAAACCTAATTCTGTAATTCAATTATCTTCATGATATTAACCAGTTGACCATTTTACTGATCAACATTTAACAATTTGATCAAAATTCCATGCTCCAAGTTTTAACAATAGGACTGTCTGCTTTTTTAATTTTCAATTTGCAGCCGATGATTTCAAAAATCATTCTTCCTTTTTTCGGCGGCAGTTCTTACATTTGGATTACGTGCCTGATTTTTTTTCAGTCTCTTCTCTTGGCAGGCTATGCAACAAGCCATTTTATTGCAAAGAATATGAACTTAACAAAACAAGTTATATTCTATGCACTGTTAATTGTACTGGCATTATTGCTTACCCCCTTACAGGTTCATTTCATCCATGCTGATTCTTCCCCTGTTGCCTCCATATTGGTGCTGTTGTTTGCGTCTGTGGGCCTGCCATACTTTTTACTTTCCACCACCTCACCAACAGTCCAACACTGGATTGCAAATGATAAAAAAAATGGGGCTAAAAATCCGTATGTGCAATATGCTGTGTCTAATTCAGGATCTCTGGCTGGATTGCTTTGTTATCCTTTTATTATAGAGCCGCTTTATTCAAATACCAGGCAGACCAGTATCTGGTCATGGGGGTTTATACTTTATACCTTACTCTTAGCTTTATGTCTGGTGATATATGTATCTGCCGTTCGAAGCCGTAATAACACTATCATATCCTCTAACCCAGGTCCGTCTTTTGATCGATCTGTTGATAAAATTTCAGCCCAAACAAAAATAAAATGGCTCTATCAGGCCATGATACCCTGCGCTTCACTCGTGGTCTTCACTAATTATATGACTGTTGACATCGCGAATTTTCCCTTGCTGTGGGTCCTTCCCCTTTGTGTCTATCTAATTTCTTTTATCATCTGTTTTTTGTGGCCCTCCGTGTCCCGACCCGGTCCGATCAGGACCGTATTCGTCCTTGTTCCGGTTGTTGTCATGGGTTTTATCTTGTTTGGTAATTTACATGCTGGTTTGCTGTATAAAATTCTTGTAAGCCTGGTTTCTCTTTTTGCCATATGCATGTTTTTTCACGGAAACCTTGAACGAAGCAAACCAGAACCGAAAAACCTGACCTCTTTTTATCTTTACCTATCCTTAGGCGGGTGTCTCGGAGGGATTTTGGCCGGAATTGTGGCACCGATGCTATTTAAGTCAATTGTCGAGTTTCACATGGTGATTATTACATCGTTTGTTTTTATGTTATGGCCGTACGTGGCAAAAACACGCAAAAACATTCGCATTGTTTTTCAAATCGCAACATGTCTCCTTATTGCAGGGACCTATTTTAGCCAGGAAGTTTTTCTGCCGCCCCCGTTTATTTTAAAAGCAAGAAGTTTTTATGGCACTTATTCTGTTGTCGATTTCCCATATATTTCAGGCAAACAGGATGCTCACAGACTGCTCAGAATGGGGACCACCAATCACGGCGGTCAAGCAAGGGATTTAGCGAACAAACTTTATCCCATTGCATATTATCATGAATATACGGGTATTGGAAAATCATTGCTTAAGATACCGGAGTTAAAAAATATTGGGCTGGTCGGGCTTGGTACCGGCGTATTGGCGCTTTATGGCAAGAAAGGGCAACACTTTGACTTTTTTGAAATAGATCCTGTAGTAGTGGACATTGCCAAACAGCACTTTGACAACCTAAAAGAAAGTGCCGCTGATATCCGGTATTTTGTAGGTGACGCACGGATCACACTCAGAGAAATGCCAAAAACCCATTACGACATGCTGGTCATGGATGCTTTTTCCAGCGGCGCCATACCGACTCATCTGTTGACTTTTGAGGCTATTCAGGAACTTCTGGAAAACCTTAAAGAGGACGGTGTGATCTTGTATCATATTTCCAGCCGTTACTTAAACTTGTTGCCAGTGTTGAAATGCAATGCCAGAAAGCTCGGTTTATTCATAAAGATAAATGAAAACCCGCCCATAAAATCCTCGTTAAAACTTTCCGCAAAATGGGTCGTGCTCACAAAAAGCAAACGCAAACTAAACATGCTAATCCAGGATGATCCAACCTGGAGGAGCCCACCAGGCGATGAAATATGCTGGACCGATGAATCCTCAAATATCTGGTCGGTCATCAATCGTCTCTGAACGTCGTTTTCTGACCTTACCAACAGGTGGTACCAAAAGCGTGTTTTATTAAACCCAAGTAATTCTCACGGTTCATTTGAATCCTCTCACGAATCTAAATAGTGTAAAAGTAATCATCGTACATTTTTATGTTTTGCGAATCGCATTATATCTATTATTCATAGTTATTGTAAATTTGCTGTAGTTTTGATAGCAAAAAAGAAAAGGGGAGATCTATGGCTAAAATGAGGTTTATCTTTCGATTTTAAATTATCTAAACATTCTATTTGTATAATATATCTAGAATTCAATGAAGCCGCATTCCGGTCTCGGTGCATCGAACGAGGAGTAAACCATGAATGACCAACCTTCAGAAACAAAGAGTAACGAGGCAACACACAGCCGTTGGCGACGGATACTTCTCAATCGCTGGCTGCTGGCAGGTACTGGCGTAGTAGTGATGTATGCTTTGCTTGGTTTTTTCCTAACACCTTGGATCGTCAAATGGTACATAAGCAAATATGCAACAGAAAAGCTCGAGCGTAAGGCATACGTTGCTGAGGTGCACGTCAACCCTTTTTTGTTCACCATTGAGGCTATAGACTTTGTACTTGAAGAGGCCGATAGTCGCCCCATCATGGGCTTTGATCGGCTATTTGTGGACTTTGAACTTTCAAGCCTTTTTCACTGGGCTTGGACGTTTGCCAATATTTCTCTAGAACAGCCATCCCTGTATGTAGAGATACAACAAAACGGTCGTCTTAATCTTGCTGACCTTCTTGACAGCTTTCCCAAGCCAAAAAATCCGCCTCCCACCGACAGTCGGCCACCCCGGCTTCTGCTGCACCATGCAGCAATTGTTGGCGGCAGTTTCACTTTCAGCGATCTTTCAACTTCCACCCAGGCTCAAGAATCGTTCTGGCCGATAAACCTCGAATTCAAAGAGATATCTACATTACCGGAACATGAAGGCCCGTATACCATCAAAGCCGACTTGCCGGGTGGCGGTACGGTTGGCTGGCAGGGCGAAATATCTTTACAGCCTATTTTTTCTGAAGGCAACTTAAGCATGACCGATTTTAAACTGGCAACTGCGTGGAAATTTGTTCAGGACAAGCTGAACATAGCCGAACCGGCTGGAGAAATGGATTTCAGTACCCATTATCGATTCGATTATCAAAAAAGCATCCCTCTTTTGGTGCTGCAGGACGCCAAGTTTGCACTGAAGGGACTTTTGCTTACAGAAAAGGCGAGTAGCACACCCTTGCTTTCTCTGGAAGCGATTGAATCCACTGGCATGAAATTCGACCTCCAATCTCGAGAACTCATGATTCCGAATATCGTCGTGCGTGACGGAAAGGTTAAGGCAACGGTTGATGAAAAGGGGGTGTTGAACTGGCAGAAGCTCGTTATGCATAGCGAGCCCAAAGACGTGACGGTTCCGATCGCTGGCAGCTCAACTCCAAAGAGTCGACCATGGCGCTTGGAAGCAGGAGAAGTTAAAGTTGAAAACATTGCAGTGGGTTATACAGACAACAGCCGCGGCAATCCCATAGCGCTGGCTGTTGACGGGTTTAATGTTTTGTTGAACGCATCGGCAGAAATTGGTGCTGGGCCAGTGAAAGCGATGGTAGACGACCTGGAGGTGGCAATGAATCGTGTCGCATTCTCAGAAGCAGGTAAAAATACACCTTTGGTATCACTAGACAGGCTTTTGCTGAAAGATGGTCACATCGATATTGGCAGTCGTAAAATAGCCATTACGCAGGTGAGCACTGCAGGCGGTGAAACCAGTGTAATGCGGGGTAAAGATGGAAAAATTCAGTTAGTTGAGATATTGAGTCCCAAAGACAAAGGCCGGATCAAACGCGATATCGCCAAAACCGCTGAAAAGGCTAAGGCCGAGGGAAAACCTTGGTCGTTCAGCCTTGATACATTTGAAATGAACGGGTTCCAAGTGGCCTTGCAGGACAATACCATTACGCCGGCCATTGTTTATGACTTAAAAGATATCCGAGCGTCACTCAAAAATCTTACCAACGACGGTAAAACACCCATTGATTTTAAAACTGATTTCAAGGTTGCTCAGGGCGGAAGTGTAAACGTCAGAGGTCAGGCCAGCCAGGCCGGCGACCGGGTTGATGCTCGTACGAAAATTACTGAAATAAACCTTAAACCCTTGGAGCCTGCTGTAGCCAAGTTTACAACGCTTGTGCTTGAGTCTGGCAACATATCGGCGTCAGCAAGGTTAAAGTACCGATCTACCAAATCCGGCCCAAAATTACTCACCAATGGCTCAGTGAGCGTTAAAAAGCTTATGCTCAGCGAAGAAGACACCAATGAACGTTTTTTAGAATGGAAGGAAATGGATGCTAATGGACTAGAATTTGGGCTGTCACCTGACCATATTCATATCAAAGAGGTAAAATTGTTGGAATCTGGCGCCAAGATTGTCATTTTCAAGGATCGCAGTGTAAATCTGGCCAAGATACTAAAGCGATCAGATTCGGTTGCCGAAGAGGTAACAACACAACAAGGGCAAGCACCGGCTGTCGAGCAGAGCAATGATCGGACATTTTTTCCGGTGAGTATCGAACGGGTTAGCGTGGAAAAGGGTGTTGTAGATTTTGCTGACTTCAGCCTGGTATTGCCTTTTGCAACCCATGTCACGGATTTCAATGGAGGAGCTACGGGTATTTCTTCCGATCCGTCGAGCAGAACCATGGTTGAACTTGAGGGTAAAGTCGACGAATACGGATTCACAAAAGTGGAGGGTGGACTGAGTCCCTTCGCTCCCAAAACCTTCACCGATCTCACCGTATTATTTAAAAACGTTAAAATGAAGCCTTTCACTCCTTATAGCGCCACGTTTGCCGGGAGAAAAATCGCATCTGGAACGCTTAACCTCAAATTGGAGTACAAAATTCAGAACAGCGAGCTTCTCGGCGACAATAAGGTCGTGTTGGATAAGTTTACCCTTGGCGAGCGCGTGGAAGCGCCAAACGCAATTCATCTGCCCCTAGATCTGGCTATCGCACTCCTTACCGACGCCGAGGGAAAAATTGATGTGGCACTGCCGGTAAGTGGTAACGTTGACAATCCAGAGTTTAAATATGGTCGTGTAATATGGAAGGCGTTGGTCAACATGATCACCAAGATCGTGACTGCGCCTTTCAGAGCTCTGGGTGGACTTTTTGGTGGCAAGGGCGAGCAAATGGATGCCATTTCCTTCGAGCCTGGTAGTGATAGCCTCCTGCCACCAGAAATGGAAAAACTGAAAAAAGTGATTGAAGCTTTAGAAAAACGGCCTCAGTTGAAGATAGTGGTTCAAGGACGTTACGATACCAAAACAGATGGCAAGGCGCTGCGTACGGAACGTGTAAAGCGTGCCCTTGCCGAAGAAATGAAGATGAAGCTACCTCCGGACGAGAAACCGGGACCGGTTGCATTCAATACGGCAAAAACACAGAGAGCTTTGGAAAAACTTCTCGAAATGCGTGCAGGTGAACAGGCGATCGACGATTTCGAAACGAGGTATGAAAAAGAGACAGGAAAAAAGGTAAAACGGGTAAAACCTTATCTGGCCGTTTTCGGTTTGGAGAGCTCGGATACTGCTTTTTACCAGGCGATGTTCGAAGAATTGGTAAAGCTGGAACCATTGCCCGATAATGATCTTAAGGATCTTGCTCAGCGGCGTGCAGAAGCAATCGTAAACGAGCTAAAGGCGGTCGGCGGGTTAGACCCTTCTCGGGTTGGCGCCGGTAGTGCTGCACCGGTGGAAAAGTCTTCGACAGATACCGTCGATACAAAACTTACATTAGATGTCATTAAGCCTGCGGCATGAGTTTAGGAAAGGTTTTTCATGCTGATCATTACTCGAAGATGGGCAAAAAAGTTGAAATATCGATATCAGCAAGTTCTTAACTGTTAATTTCAGATCAAATTATCTATACGTATTGACTAAATAGAGAAAATGGTCGAAACTTCGGAGAAACATATTCATATGACTTGAGGTGGTTTTGAAGAAGGTCAAATACTTTTTTCTTAATGAAGTCATTACAGATATGTGGCGGAAGTGCATGGGAATCGAACCCACCCGGGACGGTTTTAGCGCCCCACACCGGATTTGAAGTCCGGGAGCCTCACCAGTAAGCTGCGCACTTCCGTTATTTCGTAGAGATCTACATAATAATAATAATTGAATTTTTGTCAACGTTTTTGTGATGTTGTGTTTACCGGTTGCTGATGCCTTTCAACTTACATTCCGGCCATTTCGAAAAAGAATGGGATTATGTGTCTGCGACAAGCGGTATTGCATGTGAATGGGGAATCGGTGCCATAGAAATATAGAGGTGAAAAAATGATCGACAGAAAAAGACTGGCGGAAACATTTAAATTTCTGGTTCAAATTGACAGTATTTCTAAAGAAGAGGGCGTAATAGCCAACGAAATCAAGAAAATACTCGAGTCTTTGGGTGCAGAAACGTTCGTGGACGATGCCGGTGATAAAATCGGAGGAAATTCGGGAAATCTGATCGCAAAGTTCAAAGGGAATACACTGGCACCGCCGCTACTTCTTAATGCGCACATGGATACGGTGGAACCCGGCAGGGGAATTACGGCTGTTTTTGAAAATGGAAAGTTTACAAGCGATGGAACCACAATTCTTGGCGCGGATGATAAAAGTGCAATTGCCATTATTCTGGAAACCCTATACATTTTAAAGGAAAACAATCTTCAATACGGTCCCCTTGAGCTTGTTTTTACCGTTTGTGAAGAGATTGGTCTTCAGGGGGCTAAACATCTTGATTTAAGTTCTGTTACGGCAACGTATGGTTTTGCCCTGGATGCTACCGATACACAAGGAATTGTGACACGAGCGCCTTCTGCGAATAATTTTGAATTTATAATCCACGGAAAAGACGCACATGCCGGTGCAGCCCCTGAAAAAGGAATCAATGCCATCTCTCTTGCAAGTCAGGCCATCGCAAAGCTCAAATTGGGACGGATCGATGAAGAAACCACGTGCAACATTGGTATCATCGAAGGTGGCATAGCCACCAACATCGTACCGAACCTCGTAAAGGTCAAAGGTGAGGTAAGAAGTCATGACGAGGAAAAATTAGATAAAATTACAAATCAAATCGTATTCTCATTTAATGAAGCCATTGAAAATTATAAGAATAAAAGTTCTGATAACGAACTTCCCCGCGTGGATATTATCATTAACAAAGATTTCCCCAGAACCCATATCCCAGACGACCATCCGGTGATCAGAATGGCAACCCAAGCCGCTGAAAACCTCGGAAGAACAATGAAAACAAAAACCAGCGGTGGAGGTGCAGATGCTAATATTTTCGTTGAAAAGGGCATCTTTACAGGTGTTCTTGGCACAGGCATGCGTGATATGCATACGGTACGGGAGTCCGTAAAGCTCGACGACATGGTCCACACGACAGAACTTTTACTGGAGATTATCAGATTGCATTCGCAGACCGGGAATTAGCAAAGAGGAAAGAGGAATTAGAGCTCAAAGCTTAAGGCTCAAAGCTGAAAGGCAAAGGACATAGGCAAAGATAACAATGATTGCATATTTTGATTGTTTTTCAGGAATTAGCGGCGATATGACTCTGGGGGCTTTTATCGATCTCGGCGTCCCTGTGGAATGGTTGAAAGATCGCCTCGAGACAATTCCATTAACAGGGTTTGACGTGTTGGCCAAAACGGTATCTTGCAACGGAATTCAAGCCAAAAGCGTTGAGGTCCTTGTAAAAGATGATACAACGTCAAGGCATTATGAAAATATAAGGTCCATCTTAGAAAACAGTCCTCTGTCTTCTGAAGTCAAACAAATAAGTCTTGATATATTTGAAAAAATTGCAACTGCCGAGGCTTTGATTCATGGCTGCCCAAAGGAAAAAGTCCATTTTCATGAAGTAGGAGGGATCGATGCACTGGTTGACATTGTGGGTACGGCGCTTTCTTTGGATTATTTAAAGATTGAAAAAGCCATGGCTTCACCAATCCCTGTTGGAAAGGGATTTGTCAACTGTCAGCATGGAATCCTTCCGGTTCCTGCTCCCGCAACTCTTGCTATCCTTAAAGGCATTCCGATATACGGCACAAAAATTGCGTATGAACTTGTAACACCCACAGGTGCGGCGATCATTGCCACTCTTGCAACATCTTTTAAAGAAATGCCGGCCATAATTGTTGAGAAAATAGGCTATGGTGCTGGAAAACGTGAATTGGAATCACAACCGAACCTCTTGAGAATTATAATTGGAACCGAGATAACAAGCTCTGAAAAGGGGATCGGCGCATATCAAACCGACCAGATCGTCATAATAGAAACCTGTATTGACGATATGAACCCTGAGTTGTTCGGTTTTTTGATGGACAGGCTCTTTGATAAAGGTGCACTGGATGTTTACTGGATTCCCATTTTTATGAAAAAAAACAGGCCGGCCACCATGGTTCAGGTATTATGTTCTGAAAATTGCCGGGAAGTTTTGATGGCGTGTATCTTATCTGAAAGCAGTTCGCTGGGTGTGAGATATTATCATGCCAAACGGCGAATGCTCGGCCGTGAAAGAATTGTAGCGAAAACAAGTTATGGTGAGATAACAGTAAAACGTATTATTGAATTGGATGGCAGTTCTCGGATTGTGCCGGAATATGAAACCTGCAAAAAAATAGCCCTTGAAAAGAATCTTCCTCTAAGGGTGGTGTACGATACCATTCTTAAATCTCTTTAACTTAGAAACCGGAGCAAAGATCTACCGGTTATTACTGTTTCAGTCATCAGCAGAATATATGGGAGGAATCAATATTTTCCAACACAAAACCCGCCAGTTGATTATCTGCATACTCCTTGTCATGACCGTAATTGCGGTGTACGGAAAAGTTATCACATATCAATTTGTCAGCTTCGATGATTATTTGCATATTGTTGAAAACCCCCATGTTAGAGAGGGCCTCAAACTTAAAGGATTAAAGTGGGCGTTTACGACAAATTACGCAGGAAATTGGCAACCCTTGACATGGATTTCCCATATGTTGGATTTCGAGCTATATGGTTTGAATCCCGCTGGGCACCATTGGATCAATATCCAGTTCCATATTCTGAATACGCTGCTGTTATTTATTCTCCTGCAGCAGATGACCGGTTCGGTCTGGCGCAGCGCTTTTGTGGCGGCACTTTTTGCCGTACATCCGCTTCATGTGGAATCAGTGGCCTGGATTTCAGAACGCAAAGATGTCCTGAGTACTTTTTTTGGCATACTGACAATTATTGCCTATCAGCACTATGTTAAAAAATCTCATTTCGTTAGCTACGCCATCGTCATGCTGTTATTTTGCCTTTGCCTTATGGCTAAACCCATGTTGACAACACTCCCTTTTCTTTTGCTTCTTTTGGACTTTTGGCCGTTAAACCGATTTCAATACGCTCATGGAGCGTTGCAATCCGAAAATCGTATGTCGTTACATCGTAAACGACTTCTTCGACTTTTTCTGGAAAAAATTCCACTGCTGATTCCAGTAATGATATCGGTATTGCTGACATTCTGGTCACAGCGAAGTTACAAAGCGGTTGGATCCCTGGAAGCTTTTCCAGTCAATGCTCGCATCGCTAACGCCCTGGTGTCCTATGTAATGTATTTGGTCAAGGCGTTTTGGCCCGTTAAATTGGCTGTATTTTATCCTCATCCTGGAGGTACGCTGAAATGGTGGCAGATATTTGGGTCGGCATTTTTGATCATAGGCGCTTCCATATGGGCAGTTCGCATGTCTCGACGATACGCTTATTTGGCAGTTGGCTTATTTTGGTACCTTGGAAGCTTGATCCCGGTCATCGGGCTGGTTCAAGTTGGAGAACAAGGGATGGCGGATCGATATACCTATATTCCTTTAATCGGGATATTTATCATCATTGCCTGGGGAGCTGCAGACCTTGTCGACAGGTGGCGCTTAAAAAAAATGATTCTTGCTGTGGCCGCCGGAGTGGTCATTTTTTCTTTAATTGCGATTGCCTGGTTTCAGGTCGGTTACTGGAAAAACAACCTGACGCTTTTCAAACATGCAATCAACGTGACGAAGGATAATTGGCTGGCTCACAACAGTCTGGGTGTTGCCCTTTCTAAAATCGGTAAGTTTGACGAGGCAATATATCATTTTCACAGGACATTAAGCATTCGGCCAAAGGATGCAATTGCCTATAATAATTTGGGATCGACCCTGGCCATGAAAGGGGAGCTTGAAGAGGCTGTTTTAAATTTTAGAAAAGCCGTTGCTATAGTACCAAACTATGTCAATGCCATCGATAATTTAGGCCTAACATTATTCTCTCAAAAAAAGTATGAACAATCTCAGCTTTGCTTTAAAAAAGCACTCCAGCTTAAACCCAATTGCGCAAGTGCCCATTATCACCTTGGAAAACTTATGTTCGAACAGGGGGATATCGAAGAAGCAAAAAACCATTTTAGAGCTGCTGTTCTCATTAATCCCAAATATAAGAAGTTGTTGCCGAAGTAGGGCTAAAATCATCGGTTATATTCAACACTATTTCTTGACAAATAAAATACCGGAATATAGATACAAGCCATGAATTTTAAACAGAAAACGGTCATGTTTCTTGCGACCGGCTGTTATATCGGAAACATTTCTTTTGCTCCCGGCACGTTTGGATCTGTACTCGGGCTTTTGCTTTGTTTTTTGCTTTCGAAAATCGATTTTTCGATTGCTGTTTTATTGACCCTGG
>Ga0316578_10000522_pt1 | contig 13082 bp, 10 predicted proteins | sample J0NA_2_FD_203076 | JGI IMG/M metagenome (GOLD analysis project Ga0316578, IMG submission 203076) | Rhizosphere microbial communities from salt marsh grasses in Alabama, United States - J0-2_160517rDrC | ecosystem: Host-associated > Plants > Roots > Rhizosphere | place: USA: Alabama | collected... | reverse complement strand
GGTTGAGGCGCTGGCTGCGGCCAGCGTCTTGCGCAGGTCGGACTCCATCTGCTGGAGCTCCTGGCTGGCGGCGGCCCGGGCGCGCTTGCCCTCGTCGGCGATGCGCAGGCTCTCCTCGATGGTCTCGATCAGGGCCTGATTGGCCTGCTTCACGGTCTCGATATCGAACACACCGCGCTCGATCTGTCGCCGGGCCTCTGCATTGGCCTGCTTGAGGTTCTCGGCATTGGCGCGCAGCAGGTCGTTGGTGAGATCGGTGGCCGCGCGGACCGTCTCGGCGGCGCGGCCGGAGCGGTAGATGGTTACCGCCTGGGCCAGCTGCTGGCGCCACAGCGGCACGGTGTTGACCAGCGTGGAGTTGATCTTGTTGATCAGGCCCTTGTCGTTCTCCTGCACCAGGCGGATGCTGGGCAGGGCCTGCATGGCCACCTGGCGGGTCAGGCGCAGGTCGTGCACGCGGCGCTCCAGGTCGTCGCGGGCGCCGCGCAGATCACGCAGGTTCTGGGCCTGAACCATGTCGCTCTCGGACTCGACTTTCCGCGCCAGGGCCGGAATGGTCTCCCGGTCCAGGTCGGCAAGCTTGGCCTCGCCGGCGGCGATATAGTGCTCCAGCTCGCGGAAGTAGCTCAGGTTGGCGTCATAGAGGCGGTCGAGCGAGGTCACGTCGGTGAGCAGGCGGGTCTTGTGGCGCTCCAGGTCCAGCGTGATACGGTCGATGTGGTCGCGGACCTCTTCGTATTCCTGAAGGAACTTGACGATGGGCTTGCCGGCGTTGCCGAACAGCCTTGCGAAGAAGCCCGGTTTGGCGTTCGGGTCCAGGGCCTCGACGTCGAAGCCGCGCAACGTGCCGACCATCTGGTTCAGCGACTCGCCCGCGGCGCCGGTGTCCTTCCCGCGCACGCCCTCGAGCATCTGGTCGCTGACCAGCGTGAGCTGCTGCTGGGCCTTGGCGCCGAAGTGCATGATGGAGCTGCTGTCGGTCAGGTCCAGCTCGGCCAAGAGGCCTTTGATCTCGGCCTGCTCCGCGGGCGGCGCATCGGCCAGCGCGACGATGTCCCGGCGCGGCACGGCGGCCGCAATCTGCTCGACGTTCTCGATCTCTGTATCGCTCATATTCAGGTCTCTGGCCACTCCGGATGCGACGCCTCGTCTGGTTCCGCGAGCCGCGCGTGGCTCACTCCGCACTCCGCACTCCGCACTCCGCACTCCGCACTCGAAAGCCTACATCTCCGCCCCTTCCTGCATCAGCCCGGCGAGGTCCCGAAAGACCGATGCCCAGGCGGCACGGGTGGCCGGCGTGAAGTCGTCGCCCAAGTCCCGCTCCAGCGTCCACATCAGCGCGGCACCGAACTTGATGTAGTCGTCGTCACAAACGCCATAGCCGGAATGGCGGGCACCCATCATGCGAATCACGCGGTCCAGCGGCTCCAGGTCGTCGAGGGCGCCGACGGCCCGATCGATCATGCGCATGAGCTTGTGGCCCTGCTCGTCCATCTCACCCTTGAACAGCGGGCGCAGCTCAGGGTTCGCCTGGAACAGCCGCTTGTAAAACAAGGCGCCCGTCTCGTCGGCGGTCTCGCTCACCTTGGCCCAGGAACTGCGCACCAGCGCAATCTCGTCAGCATGCATTCGGTCTCGACCTCGTCGTGGATGTGCCGGATGCACGCATGCTAGGCGAGCCGCGCCGGTGCGGCAACGGGCCAGGTCAATCCGAGCCCCGTCCCGCCCTCTTCAGAATTCACGCTTCAGACTTCACGCTTCTCAACGGATCCCTTCCTGCTCCAGCTGCTTCTTCAGCACCTCGATCTGCACGTCCAGGTCCAGCACGTCGGCCTGGCGCAGGCGCTCGCGCTGGCTCGCGAACTGGTCCTCGATGGTGATCAAGACGTTGCGAAAGTTCTGCTCCAGCTCTGGGGAATCGGCGTGCTTGTGGGTGCGCACATAGCCGTCGCTGACCTGCTCGGCCCCCTCCAGGAAGACAGTCAGGAAGCGGCGCGCGCGGCGCAGGTCCGATGGGCGCTCGGCGATCTGCTCCAGCATAGCGCGGCCCTGTCCCGCAATGCGGTGCAGCCGCAGCCGCAGCTCAGGATTGCCGATCGCCGCAGCCGCCTGCTCGATATTGATCAGCCGGGTCTCGGCCTCGGCCAGGGCATCGGCGACGGCCCGCGCCGCCCTGCCGCCGGCGGGCAGGCGCTGTCCGACGACCATGGACTCCAGCCCGTAGGCCAGGTGATAGCCGAACACCGCCACCGCACCGAAGGCCAGACTCTGCAGCAGCCCATGGCCGGCGCCCAGGCCGGCGGCGACGGCGGTGCCGACACCGAGCAGGCCGGCCGCCAGATTGCGCAGCGGTAGGCGCCAGCGCCGCGAGAAGCGTCGCTCGCGCCCGGCGCCCAGGTCCGCGAAGCCCTGGCGGGTCAGAAGGATCGACCAGGTGACCAGCCCCCAAGCGGCCGCATCGCCGGCAAAGCCGTCCAGGCGGCCGGCGGCCAGTGCCGTCAACGCGCCGATCAGCAGCGGCGTGGACAGGACCCACAGCAGCACCATGCGGGGCGGCCGGCGCCGCAGCGGTTCCGGCGACTCGGGAAACGGCTCCAGCCGCAAGTCGATGTCGCGGGCGCGGGCCAGCAGCGCCTGCAGGTCCCGCGGCTTGCCCTTGGTGCCCTTCCAGTGCTCGTTCATAGGACGAACATGGACTGGCAGGAGACCAGCCCGAGGCTCATGGTCAGCAGGGTCCAGCCGAGCACGCGGGCGCCGAAACTGGGACCCGGCGGACGGGGCTCAAGGCCGCCGCCCGTCGCAGTGCGCATCGAGCTGGGCTGGGGAGTGGTGTCGGGAATCGGTGTCATGGCGTCTGCAATAGTAGCGCAGTGCCGTCCCGGGCCGGGGCGGCCGTCGACCAGAGAACATGGAGCCATTCACGGACGAACGGAAGGGATTAGCAGTCGGGCGCAGGCCGCGCCGGCGCTGGCATCGGATCGGCCCCCCGCCCTATCCTTGCGGCCATGGCTTCCCTATCCGCCCAGCGGCTCCTGCTCGGTGCCGCCTTCATCGTCGCCGGCGAGCTGTGCTTCGCAACCATGGGCGTCGGCATCCGCATCGTCTCCCAGGAGCTCCCGAACGCGATGGTGGTCTTCGGACGCAATATGATCGGGTTGCTGATCCTGGGGCCCTGGTTGCTGCGCCGCGGCCTCACCGATCTCCGCACCAGCGTGCCGGGCCTGCACCTGCTGCGCGCCGCGGCCGGTGTCAGCGCCATGTACTGCTTCTTCTACGCCCTGGCGAAGATGCCCCTGGCCGAGGCCATGCTGCTGAAGCTCACCGCGCCGGTATTCATGCCTCTGATCGCCGTACTGTGGCTGCGCGAGCAGGTCACGGCACTGCTCTGGGTCGCGGTCGGCATCGGCTTCGCCGGTGTCGTCGTGATCCTCGAGCCGGACCTGGCAGCGGAAGGCGGCGCCGCGTTGGCCGGCGTCTCGCCGGTAGCCCTGGTGGGTCTCGCGGGGGGTCTGCTCGCGGCGCTGGCCAAGGTGACGGTGCGGCGGCTGTCGCGCAGCGAGCCGGCCGCGCGGATCGTGTTCTATTTCGCGCTCATCGCCGGCACCATCTCGGCGGCGCCGCTGCTCTGGGACTGGCAGACGCCTTCGGCCTCGGCGCTGCTGTGGATCGCGGCCATCGGCGGTTGCGCCACGCTGGGGCAGCTGGCGCTGACCCGCGGCCTGTCCCTGGCGCCGGCCTCCCGCATGGGTGCATTCGGCTACTCCGCGGTGATCTTCGGGGCTGCCTACGGCTGGCTGCTGTGGGACGAGCCGATCACCTGGCATGTAATCGGCGGCAGTCTGCTGGTCGCCGTCGGCGGCCTGCTCGCCGGCCACGCCAAGCGGCCGGTGCCTGCGCGCCGGACGCCGGCGGCCGCCGCCATCCGGGGTGCCGGCGGCGCCGGGGCGGGCTGAGGGTGGCCGCAGCACTTCAGTTTCCCGACGGGCTCGACGCGGCGGCTTTCCTGCGCCGTTACTGGCAGCGCGCGCCACTGCTGATGCCGCGCGCCCTGGCCGGCCTGGACAATCCGCTGCCCGCGGAAGACCTGGCCGGTCTGGCCTGTGAGGACGGCGCCGAGGCCCGTATCGTGCGGCAGCTGGACCGGCCGGATCAGGGTCTGCCCCGGCGCTGGGAGGTCCATCACGGCCCCTTCTGCGAGGCCGACTTCGCGTCCCTGCCGGATAGCCACTGGACCCTGCTGGTGCAAGACGTGGACAAGCAGGTTCCGGCCGTGGGCGCTCTGCTTGAGGCCTTCCGCTTCCTGCCCGGCTGGCGCCTGGACGACATCATGATCAGCTATGCGGCGGACCAGGGCTCGGTGGGACCGCATCTGGACGACTACGATGTGTTCCTGATCCAGGTGGATGGCCGGCGGCGCTGGCGGATCAGCACCGCGCCGGACCCGCCCGTCGCGATCTTGCCCGACCAGGACCTGCGCATCCTGAGCCGCTTCGAGCCGGACCGGGATTGGCTGCTGACCCCCGGCGACATGCTTTACCTGCCGCCGGGGATGCCCCACTGGGGCGTCGCCGAGGGTCCCTGCCTGACCTGGTCCGTGGGCTTTCGCGCACCGGCCTTCGACGAGATTACGGCGGGCTGGCTGGACCATGTGGCCCGTCACTTCAGCCCCCCGGGGCGCTGGCGGGACCCGCCCGACCTGGCACCACCGGCCGATCCCGCCGAGCTCGACGCCGGGGTCGTGCACGGCCTCGCCGCCGTTATCGCCCAGACGCTCGCCGCGGCCCCCGCCGACGAGCTTCACGCCTGGCTCGGCGCATTGCTTACCGAGCCGAAGGAGAACCTGGAGCTGGAACCGATCGAGCCGCCGCTGACCACAGCGCAGGTACTCGACCTGCTCCGCGTCCGTGGCCAATTGGCACGGACCGGCGGCTCGCGGCTGCTGTTCAGCCGGGCGGCGATGCCGGCCGCGGGCGACCTGCTGTTCGCCAACGGCACCGTGCACCGGATGAGCGCGGGGCGGACCGGCTTCCTCTCGCTGCTGGCCAATGCGACCATGCTGTCCTGGGCGGCCGCCGCGTCCTGGCTGCGGCACCGCGATTGCGCCGACGTGCTGCGTGACCTGGTCAATGCCGGTCACTACGTCCTGGAGTAGGCGGCGGCCAGCCCCGAACGCCGCCCCTGCCCGCGGCTCTCTGCGCCAACATATGGACGCCTCCCATGACCGACGCGACCGAGCCCGACAACCGCAGTCTGCCGCCCGGCGGATGGCACCTCCGCCGGGCCGACTGGCACCGGGACCGCAGCGCACTGCAGGCGGTGCGCCGGATGGTCTTCGTCGCCGAGCAGCAGGTGCCCGAGGCGCTGGAATGGGACGGTCTCGATGCCGAGGCCGTGCACCTGCTCGCAGAGGATCACGACGGCCGCGCCATTGGCACCGCGCGGTTGCTGCCCAGCGGCCAGATCGGCCGCATGGCCGTGCTGCGGCCCCACCGCCGCCGCGGCATCGGCCGCGCGCTGCTGCTGCGGCTGTTGAGCATAGCCGGCGGCGGCGGTCCTCCGCCGCCGTTCCTGAACGCACAGGTGGCCGCACTGGACTTCTACCGGCAGCTCGGTTTCGAGCCGGACGGAGACGTCTTCGATGAGGCCGGCATCCCCCACGTGCGGATGACGCTGACGGATCCCCGGATGGCCCTGCACGCCGATCTGGCACACCGGTGCCTGGGCCAGGACGGCGGCCTGCTGCGCCTCGACAGCCAGGCACTGGTGACCCGCGCCGTCGCCGCGCTGGCCTTTCAGGCCCGGCGCGAGCTGACCGTGCTGACAGCGGACCTGGAGCCGCACCTGTACGACCAACAACCCTTCCTCGATGCCGTACGCCGGCTCGCCGTGGAATGGTCCGGCCGTCTGCCCGTGCGGGTGTTGCTGATAGATGCCGATCCGGCGATCCGCCGCGGTCACCGGCTCATCGAGCTGGCCCGGCGACTGAGCTCCACGGTGCGCATCGCGGCGGTTCCACCGGACATGACGGAGCAGACCGACGCCTACCTGCTCGCCGACGACGCCGGCTACTGCCTCAGCCGCCGCGCCGATCCGGGCACCTACTTGGTGGACTTCGCCGCACCCGCCCAGACCCGCGTCCTGCGCCGCGGCTTCGATGCCATTTGGGAACGCGCCGGCGTCCATCCCGGACTCCGGCGTCTGCATCTCTGAGCCGACGCGGCCCCGGCCGGCTGCCGAAGCCGGGCATGGCACATGGTACTTCCCCGCCGGACATACCCATGACCCGTCGATTGTTCAAGCGCCGGCTACCAATCCTGCTGCTGGCCGTCCTGCTCGCCTCCACCGGCCACACCGCCGCGGCGGACTGGCCGCTGACCATCATCGACCTCCACCACCGGCTGCCGGACGAGGTGGTCCCACTGCTGGCGCCGTTGGCGGGTCCGGACGGGGTCGTCACCGGCGCCAACGGCAGCCTGTTCGTTCGGGCCTCGCCCGATCGGCTGGCGGACCTGCGCCAAGCGCTGGCACGCATCGACCGGCCCGCCCGGAATCTGCTCGTCGAAGTGCGGCGCGCGTCGGCCACCACCACGGCCCGGCGCGCTGCGGGCATTTCCATCGACGAGCCCGTCGGCGACCAGGGCCGCATCCGTGTCGGACCCGGGCGCGGCACCGGCATTGGCGCCGCGGCCGGGTCCGATCGCGACCAGCGTCAGGTGCTGCAACAGGTGCGCGTCATGGACGGCGGCGAGGCCTACATCGCCGTCGGCGAAGAGCGGCCGCAGGTGTGGCGCGAGACGGTCCGCTTGCCGGGCGGCACGATCCAGCGGAGCACCGCCGGCTATGCCGCTGCCGGCACGGGCTTCTACGTGCGCCCGCGGCTGCGGGGCGACGAGGTGACAGTAGACATCTCAAGCCGCGACGCGGCATTTGCCGACGGCCATCGCGGCGCGGGCATCGCCACGGGGGCGCTGGAGACGAAAATAACCGGCCCCGTCGGCGAATGGCTTCCGCTCGGGACCGTCGCCGAGTCTGCCGCCGGTCAACGCCGCGGCCTCGGCGGCTGGGAGGCCCGCAGCGGCAGCACCACATCCGGGCTGGAGCTGCGGGTCGTGCCGCTGGAATGACGGGAGTGCAGCTCGCGGCGCCGCGGACATGTCCGGCTGGGGCCTCGTCGCACCCCTCTTTAGCCGCCCTCGCCCCGGCGTGTGCATCAAGGCTGCGTCTGGGCCTTATCGAGTCCGCTAAGGCGAGCATTGCTGATGCCCGTGCGGGGCGGGTATTCCTCGATGCGCGCCTACCGCCGGTCGCAAATTTGTGACGAACGCACATTTGCCTTCAGCAAACAGAAGATAACGGTCACCAGACCTGAGAAATGAGTCTTCATTGGCGCAGTACAGGCGATTGTTGCATGCGCCACCCTCCAAAATAGTGCTGTGAAAACAGTACGATGCTCTCTCAACCCGACGTCTCTTATACACCGCGCGGCCGGCCCACGGAGCAGCGACGATGCCCAGCTTTGGCCATACGTTTCGGTTGAAACTACGATGGTGCTGGTGTCGAGAATCTTTACGGCAGCCTTGGCAACCAGAGGCTTTGCGTTCATAACAACATAATATAGTTCAATATTTTTTTATTGGTATGATTTTTGCTAAGACACTGTGGGCGCCACTACGACTCCCACTCGACTCTCACGCTTTCGGAGGATTCAATGAAGAAAACGATTTGTCGTCTGGCAGCGACGGCTGCGGTGCTGCTAGGTGCATCGCTTACGGTGCCAGCTACTGCCGCGATCGTGAAGATCGACGGCGGACAAACGAGCGTTGCGCTCGACAGCGACGTGCTGGCAAGTGTTGGCCTGGTGATTGAAGGTGTGTCACCGGACGTGATCGTGCCCGGCAATCTTGGTGCCGGCTCTGTGGCATTCGGCATCAACTCCAGAAGTGCAGCTGCTCCCCTGCTGCCTACAACATTCGAGTTCGACTCAGAGACTTTTGCCCCTTTCTCTGGGGCGATCGAGCATCTCGGTTCGGTTTTCTTTGTAGGCGGAATCGAGGTTGGAAACTTTACGATCGGCTTCGACCCGGCAAGGGTAGAGGCGGGCCTTAGGAGTGGCTTCTTTGTCGAAAGCACCGCGGGCTTGGCGGCGATTCTGTTCGACGTCGGAATCCCCTCGGCTCTCGAGTTCTCGTCGACGGAGTTGACGATCGCCGCGGACTTGCTGGTCTCCTCAGAGTTCGCGGCCATCCTAGAGCAAGACGTGGCCGGTGTGGACGCCGGTGACGCGCTCGTGGAGGGTCGTGTACCAGCCCCCGCAACATTAGTGTTGCTAGGCATTGGTCTCGCCGCCGGAGCCGGTATTCGCTGCAGGGCGCTGATGCCCAATAGCACACACCGCCAGTCCTGATTCATTGCCACAACCTTAGATGAGGGGCCGTCCTTTGCGGCGTCATGTCCACGAGCGAGTTGTCCGGGCGTGACGCCGCGGACGGTTCCAGGGCCCGCTCCCTTCTCCCCGGCAGCCACACGACACCAAGCCCGCCTCGTATTCGACGGTTGGTCGGCGAGACTCACCTGTCCCCGCCGCGCGTGCCGGCTTGCTCAAAGTGAAGGAGGGTCTCGGCGCCGCTGTGGCCCGCGCATCGAGCGGCAGGACCAGTAGCCAAAGTCTCGGGTCGCACGACGACTTGGGAGCGACACGCGCACATGCCGCCGGCCCGGTATCGACGTTCGGGCATCAGAGCCCCTTGATCAGCTTGGTCGCGAGCCGCGTCTCCAGCGCCTCGGGCACCGAGATCCAGTACATCTTGCTGTTCGGAACCGCCGCCGCGGCCAGCGCGATGCTGTCGTCCACGCCCATTTCGCGCAGGTACAGGGCCGCGGTGACCACGGACAGCTGCCCGCCCTCGTGGCTGCTCAGGTATTTGGGCACCCGGCTTTGGTGGATGCCGAGCTTGGCGTTGCCGGTGACATAGCGCTCGATGCCGCCGGCCAGCACGTCCACACAGGCCGAGGTGCAAAGATCGTCCACGGCCACGCGCATGCCGTTGTCGCGCAGCCAGCGCCCGAGCCGGCGCGCTTCATACAAAGACCCGCCGGGACTGCTGATGACTAGGCCGATGGCCTTGGCCTCGCGCAGCCGGGCGATGACCTGGTCGGCGAAGCCCTCCGTGATCTGGCCCGTGACCTCGACCCAGGTGTTGCCGATGTCGCCGCTGTCCTCGTCGAAGCGCACCAGCGCCGGAGCGACGCCGGTGAGGCCGCCGAGACGCTGGCAGGAGCCCGAAGACAGCTGCCGCAGTGCGCTGCGCCGGTCCGGGGTCGCGGCGATGCGCATCAGCTCGTTGGAGCGGGCGACCACGTCCTCGACCTCGAAGCCCCAGCGGTCGATGGCCGCGATCACGGTGGCATCGGTGACGGTGACCTGGCCGGTCTGCACGACGCGATGCAGATGGCAGGCGGCAATACCGGTGAGCAGGTCATCCCGGCCCAGCCCGTCGGGCAGCGCCGCGGTCCCGGCGCGCTGCGGCAGCCGGCCGGCGCAGCCACCCAGCGCCAGCGCCACCCAGGCGGCCGCCAGCAGTACCGCAAGCCGGCGGCGCGCGCCGGCGCGGAACCGGTGCGGCGTCAGCTTTGCCGGCGGACATCCCGCCCGGTGCCGGTGATGGACCTCACAAAGGGACATGTCGGTAGGTCTCTGCACGCTTCGCACCCGCGCTGCCGGCACCGCCCGCCGTGCTGCGGCATGCTTCCGGCGCCCGCGGCCTCAGTCGCGCACGGGGATACCGTCGGCCCGTAGGCGGGCCTTGACCGCTTCGATCGGCACCTCTCGGCGATGGAATATTCCCGCCGCCAGCGCCGCCTCGACACCGGTGACACGGAACACCTCGCTGAAGTGCCCGGGCTCCCCGGCGCCGCTGGAGGCGATGACCGGAATGCCGACGGCCGCGCGCACGGCGGCGATCAACTCCAGGTCGAAACCGCTTCCGGTGCCGTCCCGGTCGATGGAATTGAGCAGGATCTCGCCGGCACCCAGGGCCTCGCAGGTGCGTGCCAGTTCCACCGCGTCCACGTCTCTTCCCTCCCGGCCGCCTTTGACTGTGCACTGAAACCAGCACCAGCGCTCGCCATTCGGGCCGGGGATCGAGGTCTCGATGCAGTGACGCCCGGTATCCTGCGGCGAGCTCACGTACACCCGCCGGGGGTCCACCGAGATCACGACGGCCTGGTTACCGTAGAGCTCGGCGATCTGTTCGATGGCGCTGCTGCCGTCGCCGCCGCCGCGGGCGCGGACCTCCTCCACCGTATAGACCGCGTCGGAGCCGATGGAGACCTTGTCGGCGCCGGAACGGAAGTACTCGCTGGCCACGTCCAGCGCGCTGTAACGCCGGCCGTCGGCATCGGTGAAGGCGCGGATGCCCCCGCCGATGGTCAGCGGCACGAAGACGTTCTCCGACGTGCGCCGCAGCACCTCCAGCATGGGCTGATCGGCCAGCGGAAAATCGCGGAACGCGGTGATGTTCAGGAAGGTGATCTCGTCGGCGCCTTCCTCGTAATAGCGGCGTGCCAGGTCCACCGGCTTGCCCAGGTTGCGCACCTCGCCGCCCTGCTCGCGCACGTCGTACTGGTCGCCCTTGGTCACCACCAGATCGCCGTCGTCGTTGCTGCGCACGTCGAGGCAGGCGATGACGCGCCTGGCCAGGCGGGTCGGCGCGGTCGCCGGCATCATGGCCTCCGCCGCACCGGCGGCGCCGCTGTCCGCGGGCGCCTCCCCGGCGAGGAAGCGGCGCAGCACTTCCAGCCCGTCGGCCCCGCTCTTCTCGGGATGGAACTGCACGGCGGCAATGTGCCCCTGCTGCACGGCGCTGACGAAGGGGGCGCCGTAGTCCGACTCGGCCAGGACCCAGTCGGCGTTCTCCGCCGTGCGCTCGGCCCGATAGGAGTGCACGAAGTAGAACCTGTGTCCGTCGAGTCCCTCCAACAGCCCCGAGTGCCGCCGCGGGCGCAGCCCGTTCCAGCCCATGTGCGGGACGGCGAGGCTCCCCTCCGGAAACCGGCCTACGAGCCCCGGAATCAGCCCGAGCCCCGGCACCCCGGGAGACTCTTCGCTGCCCTCGAACAGGGTCTGCAGGCCGATGCAGATACCAAGAAAGGGACGGCCGGCGGCCAAATACTCGCGCAACGGATCGGCATATCCGAGCTGCTCCAGGCGCTGCATCGCCGAGCCGAAGGCGCCGACACCCGGAAAGATCAATTGCTCGGCGGCGAGGATGTCCGCCGGTCGGCGGATGTCGGTGAGCTGGTAGCCCAGCTTGGCGATGGCATTGCGCACGCTGCGCACGTTGCCGGCGCCATAGTCGAGAAGGGAGATCATCGTCGTCGAATCCGGACGAACTGCCAAAGCCGCAGTGTACCAGCGGATGGGAGGGGTAGGCGCGGCGTCGGCGAAGGCCGTACAACGGGCCTTGCCAGCGCGATGAACGGCGTGCCGCCGGTCTGGCTGGGGAAAAGGGCCGCAGAACCTACACCTCGATGCCCTCCGCCTCGACGACCCGCGCCAGTGCGGCCTCCAGCATCGATCGGGCGCGGGCGGTGGCCGCATGCAGGTAGGCGTGCAGCGCGGCATCGTCCGGGCTACGGCTCTCGCACTCCTGGCAGTAGCTCTCGAAGGCGACAAGGTTGGACACAAGCTGGACAAGGTGGTGAGGACATTCGCAACGTACCGTCGGCGAGGCCGTGGCGATGCGCGCAAGCGCGGCGCTGTCATAGCGCCGCCGCGGGATCGGCCCGGTCAAGTCCAGGTCCCCGGACATCTCCGCCCCGACGGAGGACGCTGCCGCGTCGCCACCGGTGGTGCACCAGCGCGTGAGCTCGGCGAGGTCCAGCGGCGCCCGCTTGGTGCCAATCCGCTGCGCCTCCAGCCGCTCCAGCACGGCACGGCTTGCAAACTGATAGACGACGAGCGCCCGCACCGCACCCGCTGCCGAGATCAGTTCCAGGACACGCGGCAACTGATCGGCATGGATCGTGGGCATCTCGAGGAGCAGCAGGTCCAGATCCAGCCCGCGGGCCTCGTCCCGGAACCGGACCTCGTCCGTATACAAGCCCACCAGATCGAACGCTGCTTCGTGCCCGGCTCTGCCCGCGGACTGGACAGGACCCGGATGATGGCCGCCGCGGGCGCGGAGCTCGCCGGCCAGCAGTGCGGGCAGACCGCTGCCGAGGACACCGACCCGGCAGGGGCGCATGTCGGCCTCGTCCAGGGGGCGCAGGCTCAGCCCTCGAACCCGCTCGCGCAGGTCCTCCAGCGGCAGCCTTGCAACGTGGCTGATGGCATCGCCGTTGTCCACGAGACGCTTGATCAGCGTCAGCCGGCCAACGTCGTCGCCGCTGTAGAGACGGGTGCCGGCGTCCGACCGGATCGGAGTGACCACCGCATAGCGGCGCTCCCAGACACGCAGTGTATCCGGAGGAATGCCGGTCAGGCGCGCGACGGCTCCGATGCGATAGGTCTGGCCGGGCGACGGCGTCTCGGTCTCAGTCAAGGTTCGCTCCTCGATGCCCATGTTTTGTCTAATCACTAGTTGGTCATCACGTTGACAAGCACCAAATTGCGGCCTATGTTCATGCCATGTCCGGTCGTGATCGTCACACCGTGCCGGATGCACGACCCGGATGGCCGCAGCGGACACTGGAGTAGAGATGGTGGCGGAACGCCAGCGACCAAGTTTTGTTCAACCTCGAAATGACCGCGTCGAAGACGTGAGGAGGTTCCCGATGGCTTTATCACACGCATGGCGCGTGCCCGTCGCCGCTGCGACGGTGGCGCTGATGACGGTGCGGCCAATCTGTGCGGGCGAGCCGGCGCCGGCGCATTGCCCGGCCGGCGTAGCGCCGACGCCGCAGCGCTGGCCGGGCCACGGGCCTTCGCCGGTCGGCGACTTGCTGGCGCTCGCACGGCGCTCGGCCAATGTCCCTGCCCAGTGGCAACGACATGTTCTCGGGCCGACTCGTATGCCCGCAAGCCTCGAGGATGGCGGCCGACTCAGCGAGGCGCAGTTGAACGAGCGGGTCCGCCTGTACCG
>Ga0316578_10000519_pt1 | contig 13106 bp, 7 predicted proteins | sample J0NA_2_FD_203076 | JGI IMG/M metagenome (GOLD analysis project Ga0316578, IMG submission 203076) | Rhizosphere microbial communities from salt marsh grasses in Alabama, United States - J0-2_160517rDrC | ecosystem: Host-associated > Plants > Roots > Rhizosphere | place: USA: Alabama | collected... | reverse complement strand
GGTCGGAGCAGCACGTAGCTCTTGTTGGTGGACAGCACGGCCAGCGTGTCGCCCAGGAACGCGGCGCCCGTGAAGGGAGAGAGATCGACGCTGTAGGACGGGTCGATGACGACGCGATGGACCACGTCCGTGAGAGTGCCGTCGAGCAGGGAGACGCCGTAGCGATCGTCGACGGCCAGGTAGCGATCGCCGGCCGGGTCGTACGCGAGACCGGTGAGCGCGCCGGCCCGCGGCCCGCCGACTCGCTCCCAGCCGGACACCGCCAGCGTCGGCAGGTTCGCCAGCGGTCCCCCGGCGGGATCCGCGTCGACGCCGGCGACGTCGGGCTTCGGGATCGTCCACGAGCCGCGGAGCGAGATGGACCCCGAGAGCTCCTCCATCGACCATACCCAGCGCCCGGGATCGAGCGAGAAGCGGACGGGGTCGCCCTGGCCCATGTACGGCGGCGGGCCGGTCGTGACGAACGCCTGCAGGGCGTTGGCCGCCACCACGACGAGGAACAGAGGCATGGCGAATCGGCCGGCACGGCCCGGATCGCGCGGCCAGGTCTCCGCGTCCGTCCGGCGGAGGAACAGGAGCAGGACGCCGATCGCGATCAGCACCAGCCAGTGGATGAGCCACGCCCACGCGTACGTGTGGACGCCCAGAATGGGGGCGGCGAACCCCTGTCCGACGTCGCGGGCCAGGTGGAGGGACCAGTGCCGGAACGACATGAAGGTGCCCCACGCCGCCAGCAGCACGGCCAGGCCGAGGTAGCGGGGACGCGGTCCATACCGCACGACGAACAGTCCGGTGAGCGCGATCAGCACCATCGACGTTCGTTGCGCCCAGCAGAGGATGCAGGGCGAATCGCCGTGGATCACCGCGAGGGCGAGCGCCCCGCCGATCGGCACGATCGTCAGGAGGATGACGAGCGAGACCAGGGCGTCGCGGAGCCTCCGGGAGGCGCCCATCAGAGGTTCACGCCGGGCACGAGCGACGTGTGCGTTCCGACGAGGAACAGCAGGGCCATCAGGATCGAGCTCAGCACGAGGAGGCCGAACGCGAGCCGCTCCCGCTCCGGCCGGCGCCAGACGATCCAGGCGATCCCCAGGATGAGCAGGAAGTTGAGGAATTCCATCGCGCGGGTGCCTCCTGGCTGCCGTCGTGACCGGGACCCCGCTTTCCGGGGTCGTTCAAGGATGGGACTTCGCGGCGCGATGGCAAGAACCGCGGGAGTGTCCGACCTGCGCGTGCCGCTTCCCGCTTCCGCCCGACCCGGCTCCGGGCGAGGCGCGGGACCGGCGAGCGGCGCCTACCTGACCCGGTGCGTCGCGGCTAGGTTCGGCACCATGTCTCCCTCGCTCGGAAGTCGAGTCTGGCGATGGTTGGCCGCCGCGGCGCTCGCGGCGAGCGCGGTCCGCGGGGGCGGTCTCCGTGCGCAGGAGCCGCCGGCGTACCGGGACGCGCGTCGACCCGTCGCGGACCGCGTGCAGGACCTGCTCGGCCGGATGACTCTCCGCGAGAAGTTCTGGCAGCTCTACATGTCCCCGGGGAGCCTGGACGATCCGACGCACGACTACGCGAACGGCGCTTTCGGGCTTCAGGTCGCGATGCCGCCAGGACCGATCGCCGACTCCTCGGCCGCGGGGCTCGCCGCCGCCCACGCGGCGCGGATCAACGCCATCCAGACGTTCTTCGTGGAGGAGACACGGCTCGGGATTCCGGTCCTGCCGTTCGACGAGGCGCTGCACGGACTCGTGCGGCCCGGCGCCACGGTCTTTCCCCAGGCGATCGGCCTCGCCGCGACCTGGGACACGGCGCTGGTCCGGAGGGTCGCGGGCGCGATCGCGGACGAGACGCGGTCGCGCGGGGTCCGCCAGGTTCTGTCGCCCGTCCTGAACCTCGCCGCCGACGTTCGCTGGGGCCGGACGGAGGAGACGTACGGCGAGGACCCCTACCTCGCCTCGGAGATGGGCCGTGTCTTCGTCGCGGCGTTCGAGTCCCGCGGGGTGATCGCCACGCCGAAGCACTTCGTCGCCAACGTGGGCGCGGGCGGGCGGGACAGCTATCCGATCGACCTCGCCCCCCGGTTCCTGCGGGAGGTGCACTTTCCGCCGTTTCGGGTCGCCGTGCGCGAAGCGGGCGCCCGCTCGGTGATGACGGCGTACAACTCCGTCGACGGACGTCCCGCCACCCAGAACCCCTGGCTGCTCGACGGCGTGCTCAAGGACGAGTGGGGCTTCGAGGGGTTCGTGATCTCCGACGCCGCGGCGACCGGGGGCGCCACGGTCCTGCACCGGACCGAGCCCAGCACGCCCGTCGCCGCCGGGCACGCGTGGGAGGCCGGCCTCGACGTCGTCTTCCAGGTGACGTACGAGCAGCACGCGCCCTATCTGCGGGCCGTCGAGGATGGCCTGGTCTCTCCGGCCGTGATCGACGAAGCCGTCGCACGCGTGCTCCGGGCGAAGTTCGAGCTCGGCCTGTTCGAGCACCCGCTCGTCGACCCGGCCCAAGCGGCGCGGACCGCGAACACGGAAGCGCACCGGGACGTGGCCCGGGAGGCGGCGCGGTCCTCTCTCGTGCTGCTCGAGAATCGCGACCGGACGCTTCCGCTCTCCGACGCGGTGTCTTCGGTCGCCGTGATCGGCGCCGACGCGGTCGAGGCGCGCCCCGGCGGCTACGGCGGGGTGCCGGCGGCCCCCGTGACGATCCTGGACGGGATCCGGCGGCGTCTCGGCCCCCGGGCGACCGTGCGCTTCGCGCCGGGGCCGGGACGGCTGGACGAACAGGTCGTCACCGTCCCCGGGTCCTTCCTGCGGTCCGGCCCGGACTCGGCGCCGGGCTCGGGCCTGACCGGCCGGTACTGGGCGAACCTCGAGCTCACCGGAGAACCCGTGCTCGTGCGGACGGACGCGTCGATCGACTTCCTGTGGACGCTCGACTCCCCCGGCGAGGGGCTGACGACGGACGCGTATTCCGCCCGCTGGACGGGACGTCTGCGGGCTCCGGCGACGGGCGTGACCCGGATCGGCGTGTCGGGAACCGACGGGTACCGCCTCTGGCTCGACGGCCGGCTCGTTCTCGACAACTGGCGCAAGCGCTCGGCCGGCACCCGGCTCGCCACGGTGGACCTGGCACCGGACTCGGAGCACGACCTCAGGCTCGAGTTCTTCGAGTCGGTCGGGAACGCCCGGCTGCGGCTGGTCTGGGACGGCGACGTGCGGGACGAGTCCGACGCGCGGATCGGGGAGGCCGTCGCGGCCGCCCGCGGGGCCGACGCGGCGATCGTGGTCGCGGGGATCGAGGAAGGCGAGTTCCGCGACCGCGCCTTCCTCGAGCTCCCCGGCCGGCAGGAGGAGCTGATCCACGCCGTGGCCGGGACGGGGACGCCCGTGGTCGTCGTGATCGTGGGGGGAAGCGCGGTCACGATGGAGAACTGGATCGACGAGGTCGGGGCGGTCCTGATGGCCTGGTACCCCGGGGAGCAGGGAGGGGCGGCGGTGGCGGACGTGCTGTTCGGGGCGGCGGATCCCGGCGGGCGGCTGCCGATCACCTTCCCCGTCTCGGTCGGCCAGCTGCCGCTCGTCTACCGCCACAAGCCGACGGGGCGCGGGGACGACTACGTCGACCTCACCGGGCAGCCGGCGTACCCGTTCGGCTACGGGCTGAGCTACGCGGAGTTCGTCTACTCGGACCTGGCCATCGACCCGCCCTCCGTCACGCCCGACGGCGAGATCCGGGTGCGAGCCCGGGTCCGGAACGCGGGGGAGCGTCCCGGGGTCGAGGTCGTGCAGCTCTACGTCCGGGATCTTCTGGCGACCGTGGCGCGGCCCGTGATGGAGCTGAAGGGCTTCCGGAAGCTTCGACTCGCGCCGGGGACCGCGACGACCGTGGAGTTCGCGCTCCCGGTCCGCGACCTGGCGATGCTCGACGCCGACATGCGTCGGGTCGTCGAGCCCGGCGCCTTCCGGATCATGGTGGGCCGATCCTCCCGCGACATCCGGCTGCACGGGACGGTGAACGTGACGGACGGCGGCGGACGGGCGACCGCCGCGCCGCCGGGAACAGGAGCCGAGACATGACGGAATTCCTGCGGGACGCCAGGTCCGGTCCCATGGCCGGGCTCCTCGCGGCCGCTCTCGGGGTCGCCGCCCTCGCCGGTCCCCCGGGGGCCCTCGCCCAGGACGAATCCGGCTACGTCGAGGAGAGCGACCCGCTCGTCCGGGCGAAGCTCGCGGAATGGCAGGACCGCAAGCTCGGACTGCTCCTCCACTGGGGACCCTACAGCCAGTGGGGCATCGTCGAGTCCTGGTCTCTCTGCTCCGAGGACGTGCCCTGGTGCGAGCGCTCGATGGAGGACTACGGCGCATACAAGAAGGCGTACGAGGCCCTCCCGTCCACGTTCGATCCGACGGCGTTCGACCCGGAGCGCTGGGCCCGGGCCGCGCGCGACGCCGGCATGAAGTACGTCGTGTTCACGACGAAGCACCACGATGGTTTCTCGATGTTCGACACCCGCCTGACGGACTACCGGATCACGGCGCCCGCCACGCCGTTCAGCGCCGACCCGCGGGCCGACGTCACGCGGGAGATTTTCGACGCCTTCCGGGAGCAGGGCTTCATGGTCGGCGTCTACTTTTCGAAACCCGACTGGCACAGCCCCGATTACTGGTGGCCGTACTTCGCCACGCCCGACCGGAACCCCAACTACGACATCGGGACGTACCCCGACCGGTGGCGGCGCTTCGTCGAGTTCACGCACGGGCAGGTCGAGGAGCTGATGAGCCGCTACGGCCGCATCGACATCCTGTGGCTGGACGGCGGCTGGGTGCGGGTCATGAGCCCGGAGGAGGTCCAGGCCCGGATGGCCCGGCCCGACAACTCGCAGCTTCGGATCCAGAGCCAGGACATCGAGATGCCGCGCCTGGTGGAGAGCGCGCGGCGCAGGCAGCCGGGCCTGATCGTGGTGGACCGCGCCGTGGAGGGGCCGTACCAGAACTACCTGACGCCGGAGGCACGGGTGCCCGACGAGGCCATCCCGCACCCGTGGGAGGTCCCGATGCCGATGGCGACGAGCTGGTCCTACAAGCCCGACGACGTCTACAAGCCGGCCCGCCAGCTCGTGCACATGCTGGCGGACGTCGTCTCGAAGGGAGGCAACCTGCTGCTCAACATCGGTCCCGGGCCCGACGGAACCTGGCACGAGGCCGCGTACGACCGGCTCGCGGAGCTCGGGGCGTGGCTGGCCCTGAACGGCGAGGCGATCTACGGGACGCGGGCGGTCGCGCCGTTCGGCGACGGGAAGGTCCGTCTCACACGCCGTCCCGACGGGACGGCGTACGCCATCTACCTCGCGGACGAAGGGGAGACCCGGCTCCCGGCCTCGGTCCGGGTTCCCGGCCTGCGGCCCGCTCCGGGGGCGACGGTGTCGCTCGTCGGCCGCGACGCGGAGCTCGCGTGGGAGACCGGGGACGCGGGCCTCTCGATCCGGGTGCCCGAGAGCGCGCGGGACGACCCGCCCGGCGCCTACGCCTGGGTGTTCCGGATCACGGCACGCGACTGAACGCGCGGCCCGAGCCTCGCGGTCCGCCTCACGGCTGACGCAGAGCCGGCAACGGGATCGGGAGCTCGGTGGCCCCGACCCCCACCCCCCCTCGCACGAGCCCGGCGGAGCGGTGCTGATGCGTCGCGTGGACGGCGTCTCCGCCGCCCAGGAGCTGAATCCGAGCAGTCCGGGCCTCGCGCCGGGGCCATCCGGGTTCGGCCGGGCGCGGGCACGAAGTCGCTCGTCGCGGCCTGGAGCGAGGTCGATGGTCAGGCGCGCCGCGGGGCCCGTCCCGCTCGCGTCGCAGGGTTGGGACGCGCTGTACGCGGAGATGAAGTCCGGAAGGCCCGCCAGGCCCGGGCCGGCGTTTTCTTCGTAGTCGATCTCGATCCCTGCGCCGAGCCGCGTGGCGACCACGGCGGCGTTCATCCCGAGCCGCCACGCGTCGGTGGCCAGGGCCTCGTTCCAGTCGTCGACGCAGGTGCAGATTCACCGCCGCCTTTCTTTCCCCCCTTTGGCGAACCTGGCTTCGTCGTCGGGACCCATCGGCGCGTCGCCGGAACAGGCGGCGATTCCGAGGGCGAGGGCCGTGAGAGCGGTGGGAACCAGGTTCCGGGCACGAATGGAGCACCTCCGGGGAAGTGCAGGGGAGGCGCGCCCCGAAAATGGCTTCCGGAACGCGGCGCGGCAATCGGGGCGCGGCAAGCGGAGCGAGGCCATGGCGCCCTCCGGATCGGTTCCGGACCCGACACGAACGGGGCGTTTGACCCCGGGCCTCCCGCGACCGACCTTGCCGCATGATTCGGGAGCTCCTCGATCGCCGCGTGCCCCAGATCCTGGGCGCCTATCTCGCCGCCGGGTGGCTCGTGCTCGAGGTCACCGACTGGGTCGTGAACCGGTACGTCCTCTCGAGCCACCTCGCGGACTTCGTCGCCGCGTGCTGGGTGCTCCTGCTCCCCTCCGTGCTGCTGTTGGCGTGGTTCCACGGCCGGCCCGGGCGGGACCGCTGGACGCGGTTCGAGAGGATCGGGATCGCCGCGAACTTCGTCCTCGCGGGCCTCGTGCTGTTCGGCGTCTTCCACGGCCGGGACCTCGGCGCCGCCACGACCACGGTCGTGATCGAGGACGAGCAAGGGAACGCGGTCGAGCGAGTCGTTCCCAAGAGCGAGTTCCGGAAGAGCCTCGTCGTGTTCCCCTTCGACGACGCCTCGGGCGACCCGGAGCGTGACTGGCTGCAGTTCGGTCTGCCGATCGGGGTGAGCGTCGACCTGACCCAGGACCAGTTCCTCAACGTCGTCGGCGCGGAGCGCTGGATGCCCCGCCTCCGGCAGGAGGGATTCCCGGACGGTCTCGACGTCCCCCTCACTCTCAAGCGGATCGTGGCCGAGCGCCTGCACGCCGACCACTTCACGACCGGCGTCATCGGGGACAGTGCGGGGGTCCCGACGGTGACGGTGACGCTCTACGAGACCCGGCGGGCTCGACGCCTCGGCGAACGAGTGTACCGGGGGGACGACGCGCTCGTGCTCGCCGACCGGATCTCGCGACACCTGCGCGAGGACCTGGATCTCCCCGCCCAGCACCTGGAGGAGACGGCCGACCTTCCGGCCGCCGAGCTGCTCACGACGGAGCCGGGCGCCTACCGGGCCTACGTGACGGGGGAGCGGGCGGCGCTCGAGCGTCGCGACTATCCGGCCGCGAAGGAGGCCTGGGAGTCGGCCGTGACGATGGATCCGACGTTCGCGTTCGCCTGGCTCCGGCTGTACCAGGCGCGCACGCTCCTCAACGACGCCGCCGGAGGCCAGGAAGCTCTCGACCGGGCGATGAAGCTGCTCTACCGGCTGCCGGAGCGCGTCCAGTACCCGGTCAAGGCGATTGCGGCCTGGCTGGTGGAGCGAGACCTCGACCGCGCGGTCGTGACCAGCGAGGCCTGGGCCGAGCTCTATCCGGACGACGTCGACGCGCAGCTCGGCCTCGCCCGTTACTACAAGATCCAGGGCCGCAGGGACGAAGCGATCGCGCGGCGCGAGCGCGTGCTGGAGCTCGACCCGAGCCGGGTGGACCAGTGGCTCGCGATCGGCGGGCTGCGACGAGCGATGGGGGAGTACGACGGGGCGCTGGCCGCGTTCCGGCGCTACCAGGAGGCGGCGCCCGAGAGCCCGGAGGGGTACGTGGCGATCGGAGACCTGCATCGCCGGCTCGGCGACTTCGCGGCGGCGCGGCAGGCCTTCAACCGGGCCCTCGCCATCGATCCCGGGGACGTGGGCGCCTTGATCCGGATGGCCTACCTCCACGCCGATCTCGGCGAGTTCGGGGAGGCGGAGTCGGGCTTCACCGAGGCGCTCGAGGCGGGGACGACGCCGGAGGAGCGCGCGGCGGCCTACGGGGCGCTCCAGGGGTACGCGGTCTTCCGGGGTCGGATGCGGGAGGCGTTCGGCCACCAGCGTCGGAAGTGGGAGGAGCTGGCGCGGGTCACGCCCCCGTTCGACCTCGTGCAGACCCAGATGAACGACCTCGAGCTTTACGCGCGGGCCGGGCGCACGGCCGCCGGACAGGCCGTGCTCGACTCTCTCAGGCGCCGGATCCCGCCGGAATTCGAGGTCATCGGCGCGATCGGGTCGCTCTCTCTCGCGCTCGACGGAACGGACCCCGACGCGATCGCGGCCGCGAGGGGGGAATTCGCGCGCTTCCTCGAGGACTTCGGAATCGGAGAGGCACGGTACGCCCTGAACTATGCCGACGGTCGGGTGGCGGAGCTGCGGGGGAACTGCCGGGAGGCGATCCGCCAGTACGGCCGGACGCTCGAGCTGAACCCCGATGATCCCTGGGTGAAGAGAGGTCTCGGCCGCTGCCAGGGCGCGCTGGGCGACTCCCGGGCGGCCCGGGAGAGCTTCGAGGAGCTCCTGCGGATCGTGCCCGTGCAGCCGCAGGTGCACGCGGAGCTCGCCCGCGTGCTCGCCGACGAGGGCGACGCGGACGAGGCGGTCGATCACCTCCGTACCGCGTCGGGCGTCTGGGAGGACGCCGACCCCGACTACCCGGACGCCCGTGCGGCGCGAGCGCTGCTGCGGGAGCTCGAGAGGGCCCGATGAGTGCCGGTCGCCCGGTGCCCGAAGCGGACGTCCTGGTCGTCGGGGCCGGCCTCGCCGGCCTCGCCTGCGCCCGCGAGCTGTCCGCGGCGGGTCTCCGGACGCTCGTCCTCGAGGCCTCCGACGGCGTCGGCGGGCGCGTGCGGACCGACGTGGTGGACGGGTTCCGTCTCGACCGCGGCTTCCAGGTCCTGCTCACGGCCTACCCGACGACCGGGCGGTTTCTGGACTACGGGAAACTCGACCTGCGGCCGTTCGAGCCGGGGGCCCTGGTCCGGATCGGCGACGGATTCGCCGCCGTGTCGGATCCGTTCCGGCGCCCCTCGGACGCGGTCGCCACGCTGCTGTCGCCGGTCGGCTCGATCGGCGACAAGGCGCGCATCGCAAAGCTCAGGGTGGCCGTCCGCGGACGCAGCGTGGCGGACATTCTCTCCGAGCGCGAGGACTCCACGCTCCATCGACTGAGCGAGCTCGGCTTCGGCCGAAGGATCATCGAGTCCTTCTTCCGTCCGTTCCTTGGCGGCGTCTTTCTCGACCCCACCCTCCAGACCTCCAGCCGCATGTTCGAGTTCGTGTTCAAGATGTTCGCCGCGGGTCCCGTGGCCGTCCCGGCGGACGGGATGGGTGCCCTGGGCGAGCAACTCGCGGAGGGGCTCCCCCCCGACTCCGTCCGCACCGGCTCCCGCATCGCGTCGGTGACCCGGCACTCGGCGACGCTGGAGGACGGGGAGACGCTTCGGGCGCGCGCCGTCGTGGTGGCGGCGAGTCCGACCGAGACGGCCCGCCTCGCCGGTCTCGACGACCTCCCCCCGTACCTGCCCGCCCTCTGCTGGTACTTCGAAGCGCCCGAGCCCCCGGTGGACCGCGGAATCCTGGTCCTCGACGGCCAGGGACGGGGGCCCGTCACCAATCTCGCCGTCATGAGCCGCGTCGCGGAGACGTACGCGCCGTCCGGCCGCGAGCTCGTCTCCGTCACCGTGCTCGGCGAGGCCGAGCCGACCCCCCGTCTCCGCGAGGAGATCCTGGTGCAGATGCGGGGATGGTACGGGTCGCCGGTCGACGCGTGGCGGGAGATCCGGCCTTACCGGATCTCCGAAGCTCTCCCCGACCAGTCGCTCCGGGCCGGGGGGGTGAGCCCGCGGCCCGGGAGGACGCCCGAAGGCGTCCACGTGGCCGGCGACCACCGCGTGCACGGGTCCATCGAGGGCGCGATCCAGTCGGGGATCGCGGCGGCGGCCGCGGTCCGGAGCGAGCTGGCGGAGGGGTGAGGAGAGGACGCAGGACGGGAGCCGCTCCGGCACGAGCGGCCCGGCGGCTCGCGGGAGTCCTGGCCGGAATGACCCTCCTCTCGGGCGCGGCCGCGTCGCGGGCCGACGCGCAGGACGAGGTGACGCGTCCGGGTCCGGGGGTCGACGCGCTCGTCGCCTCGTACCTGGAGGCGATCGGCGGGCGCGAGGCGAACCTGGCCGTGCGCACGCGCCGGCTCGAGGGAACCCTGACCCTCGCCGCCCTGGGCACGCCCTGGCGCCTGGTGACGACCCAGCGGGCGCCGGGATCGAGCCACAGCCGGCTCGAAGTGCCCGGGTACGGCGTCGTCGAGGAGGGCTGTGACGGGACCGAGGCGTGGAAGAAGGAGACCGGGGTCGGGCTCGTCTCCTTCTCCGGGCCCGAGCTCAGGGCCCGGATCCGGGACGCGCGGTTCCACGGCGTCACGGAGCTGCTCATCGGCCCGGGCGTCTCGTTTGCCGGCGAGGAGGAGATCGCCGGCGTGCCCGTCCACGTGCTCCGCGTCGCCGATCCGGGACGGGGACCGTGGGCCGGCGCCTCGTACGAGGTCCACCTCGACCCGGAGACGTCCCTCGTCCGGCGCCTGGTCGTCGCGCCGGCCGGCTCGAGCGAGGCGGGCCGGACCACGGTCGAGTCCACCGACTACCGCTACGTGGACGGCATCCGTGTCCCGTTCGCGCTCGACGTGTGGTTCGGCGCGAAGCCGGTGACCTCGATCCGCTTCGATCGGGTGACGTTCGGCGTCGAGGTGCCGGAGGGCCTGTTCGCGAAGCCGACGCGGGACCTCGCCTCCGCCCGGTACGCGCCGCGCTCCGGACTCGGCTGGCCCGTCTCCACGCCCGCGGAGCAGGGACTGGATCCGGATCTCGTCGCGGAGCTCTACCTCGACGCCGCGGAGCTTCCGACCCTGTACGCGCTCCTCGTGGTGAAGGACGGCCGTCTCGTCGGCGAGGGCTACTTCCACGAGGGGGGAATCGACCAGCTCTCCGGCCGCCAGTCCGTGACGAAGAGCTTCACCTCGGCCCTCGTGGGACTCGCGCTGGAGCGCGGCTGCCTCACGAGCCTCGACCAGCGGATGCTGGAGTTCTTTCCCGAGCTCACGGACCGGATCGACGACCCGAGGAAGGAGCGGATCACGCTCCGTGAGCTGCTGCAGATGCGGGCCGGCTATCCGTGGGAGGAGAACGAGCCGGTCTGGTTCGACCGGCTCTTCCTGCAGGACGACTGGCACTGGGTTCCCCACGTCGCCGACTTCCCGCTGACCGTCGATCCGGGAACGGAGTTCCGGTACAGCAACCTCACCTCGCACATCCTCGCCGTCATCGTCTCGCGGGCGTGCGCCACGGATCTCGCGCCGTTCGCGGAAGCGCATCTGCTGGGGCCGATCGGAGCGGAGCTGGGCAGCTGGAGCCGGGACGCGGACGGGTACCGCTTCGGCTCGTTCGACATCTCGGTCACCGCCCGGGACATGGCGAAGTTCGGCCAGCTGTATCTTCAAGGCGGGGGGTGGGATGGACGTCAGGTCGTGCCGGCTGACTGGGTCCGGGCCTCTCTGACGGCCTACTCCGGAGGGATCTTCGGCGGGCAGATGGCTCGGCATTTCCGCGACGTCGGGTACGGGTACCAGTGGTGGTCCGCCCGGGTCGGGGTGCACGACGTGGACTTCGCCTGGGGACACGGCGGAAACCTCATCGTCCTCGTGCCAGAGCTCGACATGGTCGTCGTCACGGCGGCCGACCCCCTCCACCGCCTTCCGGGTGCGGAGGGCTGGGCCGTCGAGGGCCCCATCCTCGTCACGGTCGGGAAGTTCCTGGCCTCGCTGCCGGCGGAGTGAGTCCGGGCCCCGCGCCGGTCACGCGGGAATCGCGGTCAGATATCGGTGCACGAGCTGAACCGCGATCGTGCCCTCGCCGACGGCGGAGGCGACGCGCTTCACGGATCCGGCCCGAACGTCTCCCGCCGCGAACACGCCGGGCACGCTCGTCTCGAGGTGCATCGGGACCGGGACCCGCGCCCCGGCCGGGAGATCCGCGCCCGTGAGGACGTATCCCCGATCGTCGCGCGCGACGGTGCCGCCCAGCCATTCCGTCCGCGGCTCTCCCCCGATCATCACGAAGAGGCCGGCCGTGGGGAGCCGCTCGGTGCGTCCGGACGTCCTGTCCCGGACCGTGATCTCCTCGAGGCGCTCGTTTCCGCCTCCCCCGATCACGTCCGTAGAGAGCCGCACGCGCACGTTCGGCGCCTGGGCCAGCTCGGTGATCAGGTACTCGGACATGCTCGAGGCCAGGGAATCGCCCCGTGCCAGCAGGGTGACGGAACGGGCGTGACGCGCCAGGTGGACGGCCGCCTGGCCCGCCGAATTTCCGGCGCCGACGACGCAGGCGTGCCCGTCCCGCATCGCCATCGCCTCGCTTCCCGCGGCCCCGTAGAAGACGCCGTTTCCCACCCGTGCCTCCAGCTCCGGGACGTCCAGCCGACGCCACTCGATGCCCGTCGCCAGGATCACCACGCGGGTCGTGATCTCGCGACCATCCTCCACCGCCAGGACGTGGGCACCCTCGGTCGGCCGCAGCGACACCGCCCGTTGCGCGAACACCATGTTCGCGCCGAACAGCCAGGCCTGCTCGCAGGCCCTGTACGCCAGGTCGCGGCCCCCGATTCCCCACGTGAAGCCCGGGAAGTTCCGGATGTGCATGCTCGCGCCCGCCTGTCCACCCGAGACGTTCTTCTCGAGGACGATCGTCCGGAGCCCTTCCGACGCCGCGTGCACGGCGGCCGCGAGCCCGGCAGGTCCCGCACCGACGATCGCCACGTCGTATCGCTCCGATTCGAGACGCGTGCCCCCGCCGAACGCCTCGATCAGCTGCGCGTCGTCCGGATCCACGAGCACGCGGCCGTCGTGACGGATCACGACGGGCAGAGGGGATTCCACCTGATCCGATTCCGCGAGAATCCTCTTCCCCTCCGGCGACGTCGCGGGATAGCAGCCGAACGGAGTGTTCATGCGCGTGAACAGGTCCCGGATCTCGTGGGTCCGCTTCCCGTGCTCCGCTCCGACCACGCGGAACATCTCGAACTCGGGCTCGCGTGCGGCGGCCCAGGCCGAGAGGAACTCGCTGACCGCGGGATACAGTCCCTGCATCGGGACCCATGGCTTCACGAGATGAAAGTCGATCTGCCCGAGCGTCAACGCCGACACGGTC
>Ga0316578_10000518_pt1 | contig 13119 bp, 11 predicted proteins | sample J0NA_2_FD_203076 | JGI IMG/M metagenome (GOLD analysis project Ga0316578, IMG submission 203076) | Rhizosphere microbial communities from salt marsh grasses in Alabama, United States - J0-2_160517rDrC | ecosystem: Host-associated > Plants > Roots > Rhizosphere | place: USA: Alabama | collected... | reverse complement strand
CGATGCGATCGCTCTCGCGTCGGCATGTCGCGCACTGTGGAGGGGGTCGTGATGAGGCGGCCGGGCTCGCGCAGGCGGCGATAGGGTCGCGACCATGCGTGTCCTCGTCTCCGGTGGTGCCGGCTACATCGGCTCGCACACCGTCGTCCGGCTCGTGGCCGCCGGGCACGACGTGGTCGTCGTCGACTCGTTCGCCAACGCCAAGCCCACGGTCGTCGGGCGGATCGAGGCACTCACCGGGCAGCCGCTCGACGTCCACGCCTTCGACCTCACCGACCGCGACAAGACCGAGCACCTCTTCGCCCACGAGCCCTTCGACGCCGTCGTCCACTTCGCCGGGCTCAAGGCCGTCGGCGAGAGCGTCGAGAAGCCGCTGGAGTACTACGAGAACAACCTCGGCACGACGTTCTCGCTGGTGCGGGCGATGCGGCGCCACGACGTCCGGACGCTGGTCTTCTCCTCCTCGGCCACGGTCTACGGAGCCGACGCCCCGGTGCCGATGACCGAGGACCTCCCGACGTCGGCGACCAACCCCTACGGCTGGACCAAGGTGGTGCAGGAGCAGGTGCTCCGGGACGTCGCGGCGGCCGACCCCACCTGGCGGGTGGCGCTGCTGCGCTACTTCAACCCGGTCGGGGCGCACCCCTCCGGGACGATGGGCGAGGACCCGAGCGACATCCCCAACAACCTCATGCCCTACATCGCCCAGGTGGCGGTCGGCCGGCGCGACCGGCTTCAGGTCTTCGGCGACGACTACGACACCCCGGACGGCACCGGTGTGCGCGACTACATCCACGTCGAGGACCTCGCCGCCGGACACGTGGCGGCGCTGAACCGGCTCACCACGACCGACCGGCCCGTCTCCACGTGGAACCTCGGCACCGGCCACGGCACCTCGGTGCTCGAGCTCCTGCACGCCTTCGAGCGCGCCTGTGGGCACGACCTCCCGTACGAGATCGTGGCCCGCCGCGCGGGAGACATCGCCACCTCCTACGCCGACCCCACCCGTGCGCACGACGAGCTCGGGTGGCACGCCGTGCACGGCATCGACGACATGTGCGCCGACACCTGGCGCTGGCAGTCGAGGAACCCCGAGGGCTACCCGGACGGCTGATCCATCCTCTACCCCCCCGGGTATGTGGCTGGCATCACACGGCCGGCGTTCGACAACGGCGTCTGGGGGATCTACGACATCCTGTAGTTTTGCTACGTCACGTCGTTGGTGCTGTCCGTCAAGGAGTCCGCGCATGGATGCCCTGGAAGTCGCTCGGTGGCAGTTCGCCATCACGACCGTCTACCACTTCCTCTTCGTCCCGATCACGATCGGCATGTCCGGTGTCGTGGCCTGGTTCCACACCCGGTGGGTCCAGACCCACCGCCCCGAGTACTACCGGCTCACGAAGTTCTTCGGGAAGCTCTTCATCATCAACTTCGCCCTCGGTCTGGTCACCGGCATCGTCCAGGAGTTCCAGTTCGGCATGAACTGGTCCGACTACTCCCGGTTCGTGGGTGACATCTTCGGGGCGCCGCTGGCGTTCGAGGCGCTCCTCGCGTTCTTCCTCGAGTCGACGTTCCTCGGCATCTGGATCTTCGGCTGGGGCCGCATCAACGAGAAGCTGCACGCCGGGACGATGTGGCTCACCCACATCGGGACGGTCCTCTCGGCGTACTTCATCCTCGCCGCGAACTCGTTCATGCAGAACCCGGTCGGCTACCGGTTCAACCCCGAAACCGGCCGCGCCGAGATGGACGACTTCGTCGCCGTGCTGACGAACAAGGTCCAGCTGGTCACCTTCCCCCACGTCATCACCGCCGCCTACATGGTCGGCGGCGCCGTCATCATGGGCGTCGGCCTCTGGCTGCTGCGCAAGCACGCGGGCACCGACGACGAGCCGATGTACCGCAAGGCGGTGCGGGTGGGCGCTGTCGTCTCCCTCGTCGCCTCGCTGGGCGTCGTCATCAGCGGTGACCAGCAGGGCAAGATCATGACCGAGGTCCAGCCGATGAAGATGGCCGCGGCCGAGGCCCTCTACGAGACCGAGAGCAACGCCCCCTTCTCCGTCCTCTCGATCGGCTCCCTCGACGGGAGCACCGCGACCCGCATCATCGAGATCCCGGGGCTGCTGTCCTTCCTCGCGACCGGCAGCTTCGACGGCACCGTCGAGGGGATCAACGACCTCGAGGTCAGCGAGCAGGAGATGGCCCAGCAGGTCGCCGACGAGTACGGCCCCGAGGTCGCCGCGCTCGTCACCGCCGAGAGCTACACCCCGATCATCCCGGTGGCGTACTGGACCTTCCGGTTGATGATGGGTTTCGGCTTCCTCACGATGATCTTCGCCGCGATGGCGCTCTGGGCCACCCGCAAGAGCGGCGTCCCGACCGCCAGGTGGTGGACGTGGATCGCCGTGCTCACCCCGCTGCTCCCCGTCTTCGCCAACAGCTTCGGCTGGATCTTCACCGAGATGGGCCGCCAGCCGTGGATCGTCTACGGCCTGATGACGACCGCCACCGGCGTCTCGCCCTCGGTCAGCGCCGGTGAGGTGTGGTTCTCGATGATCGCCTACACCGTCGTCTACCTCGCCCTCGCCATCGTCGAGGTGAAGCTCTTCCTCACCTACGTCCGCCGTGGTGCCGAGCCCTTCGAGGATCCGGCCTCCCACGACACCGGCGAGGACGCCCCCCTCCAGTACTCCTACTGAGCACAGGACACGTCATGGATCTCCCCCTCATCTGGTTCATCCTCATCGCGGTCCTGTGGACCGGCTACCTCGTCCTCGAGGGCTTCGACTTCGGCGTCGGGATGCTCCTGCCCGTCCTGGGCAAGGGCAAGGACGCCGCCGACACCGAGAAGCGCCGCCGCGTCATGCTCACGACGATCGGCCCGCACTGGGACGGCAACGAGGTCTGGCTGCTCACCGCCGGGGGCGCCACGTTCGCGGCCTTCCCGGAGTGGTACGCCACGATGTTCTCGGCGTTCTACCTGCCGCTGCTGCTGCTCCTCGTGGCGCTCATCGTGCGGAACATGGGCTTCGAGTACCGCGGCAAGCGAGACTCGGACACCTGGCGGCAGCGCTGGGACTGGGCCATCATCGGCGGCTCCCTCGTCGCCCCGCTCCTCGTCGGCGTGGCCCTGACCAACGTCATCCACGGCCTGCCGATCAACGAGGAGATGGAGTTCACCGGCAACTTCTTCACCCTGCTCAACCCGTTCAGCCTGCTCGGGGGTGTCGTCGTGGTGGCCCTCTCGCTCACGCACGGCGCGTTCTTCCTCGCCCTGAAGACGACCGGCGAGATCCGCGAGGACGCCCGGCGGCTCGGCACCACGCTGGGCCTGGCCGCCGCCGGCCTGGCCGTGGTCCTGCTGCTCTGGATCGGGTTCACCATCGGCACGGTCGGCTCGTGGGTCACCACGGTGGTCGCCGCAGGAGCGCTCCTCGCCGCCATCGGTGCCAACATCCGGGGGTTCGAGGGATGGGCGTTCACCGGTACCGCGGTGACCATGGCGATGGCGGTCGTCACGTACTTCCTGACGCTCTACCCGAACGTCATGCCGACGACCCTGGAGGGGGGCACCTCGCTCACCATCGAGAACGCGTCGAGCAGCGAGCTCACCCTGAAGATCATGACCGGCGCGGCGCTCGTCTTCACGCCGATCGTGCTCCTCTACACCGGATGGACCTACTACGCGTTCCGAAAGCGGATCGGGACCCAGCACATCCCGGCCGCCGTGGCCGTGAAGTGAGTCCGAGGGGGTGACCCTCCGGTGAGGCCCTTCGACCCGCGGCTGCTCAGGGCGGCACCGGCTGCACGCCGGCCGGTCGCCGTCCTGGCGGTCGTGGGCATCCTCCAGGGCCTCGCGGCGATCACCGCGGCGTTCGCGCTCACCGCCCTCGTCGTCGCCGTCGTCGACGGCTCGTCCCTCCTCTCCCCCGCCCTCTGGCTCGCGGGCACGCTCGCGGTCCGCGCCGCCCTCGCCTGGGTGGCCGAACGGGTCGCCGCCTGGGCCGGCGTGGAGGTCACCGCCGCCCTACGCGAACGGCTGCTCGCCCGCTGGCTGTCGGTCCCGGCGGAGCAGCGACCCGACTCCGACCGTGCGGCAACACTCGCCAACCAGGGCGCGGCGGCCGTGGAGCCCTATGCGGCCCGCTTCCTCCCGGCCCTCGTCGCCGGGGCGTGCGTGCCACTCCTCGCCATCGCCGCCCTGCTCTGGGTCGACTGGCTGAGCGCGCTCATCGTCGTGCTCACCCTGCCGCTCATGCCGCTGTTCGCCGCCCTCATCGGCGCCGCGACCAAGGACGACACCGAGCGGAGGTGGAAGGCGCTCACGTCCCTCTCCGGGCACTTCCTCGACGTGATGCGCGGCCTGCCCACCCTCGTCGGCTACGGCCGCGCCCACCGCCAGGTCGACGTCATCGCCGAGGTGAGCCAGCGGCACCGGCTGGCCACGATGCGCACGCTGCGCACCGCGTTCCTCTCCTCCTCGGCGCTCGAGCTGCTCGCGTCGATCTCGGTGGCCATCGTCGCCGTGAGCGTCGGTCTGCGGCTCACGCACGGCACGATGACCCTCCAGGCCGGGCTGCTCGCGATCCTCCTCTCGCCCGAGGCGTACTGGCCGATCCGGCGGGTCGGGGCGGAGTTCCACAACGCCGCGGACGGGGCCGAGGCGGTCGAGGGCATCCTCACCGAGCTCGAGGAGGACGCCGCGCCCACCGTGTCCGACCTCGACGAGGTCGGCGTGCGGATGCACGGGGTCTCGTACACCTACCCGGGGGCCGGCGCGCCGGTGCTCAGCGACGTCGACCTCACCGTGGGCCCCGGCCTCACGGCCCTGACCGGCCCGTCCGGGTGCGGGAAGTCGACCCTTCTCGAGCTCGCGGCCGGGCTCCGGACCCCTACGACGGGCACGGTGCTCGCGGGACGGACCCACCTCGTCACCCAACGCCCCTTCCTCCCCGCCGGCACGCTGCGCGACGCGCTGCGTCTGGGGAACGAGGCACCGGACGCCGCCCTCTGGGACGTGCTGCGGGCCGTGGGCCTCGAGGGCGTGGTCGCGGGGATGCCGCACGCGCTCTCCACCCCGATCGGTGACGACGGCTTCGGCCTCTCCGCCGGGCAACGGGCGCGGGTGGTCCTGGCCCGCGCCATGCTCTCGACCGCGCCGGTGCTCCTCGTCGACGAGCCCACCGCGCACCTCGACGACCGTGCTGCGCGGCTGGTCCACGAGGTCCTGGCGGGCCTCGCGGAGCGCCGTACGGTGCTCGTCGTCACGCACCGGCCCGAGCTCGTGGAGCTCGCCGACCGGCACGTCGCCCTCGCGGCGACCGGGACGGAGGTGCTCCGATGAGCACGGCCGGCACCGTCGTCCGCCCGACCCGGGCCACCGTCATCGGAGGCCTGCTCGGCGGTGCGGCGACGACGTCGGGGATCGCGCTCACGGCGACGTCCGGGTGGCTCATCGTCCGGGCCAGTGAGCAGCCCGTCATCCTCACCCTGCTCGTCGCCATCGTCGCGGTCCGCGCCTTCGGCATGGCGAGGCCGTTCTTCCGCTACCTCGAGCGGGTGGTCTCCCACGACGCCGCCCTCGACGACCTGGCCCACCGGCGCACCGCCGTCTACCGCACGCTCGTGCCCCTGACCCCGGCGCGGCTGGGGCGGCGCGGCCGCGCCCAGGTGCTCACGGGAGTCGTCGACGACCTCACCGACGTCGTCGAGGCGCAGGTGCGGGTCACCGTGCCCGTGCTGGCCAGCGCCGTCGCGGGGCTTGCGGCGACCGCCCTCACCGCCTGGATCGAGCCCGCGGTCGGGCTCGTGCTCGCCGGCCTGCTCGTCGTCATCGCCCTGGGCTGCCGGCTGGCATGGCGGTTCGAGTCGCGCGCCCGCGACGAGCTCCTCGAGGCCCGCGCCGAGGTGGGGCGGGTCAGCGACCTCGTGGCGCGGCAGTCCGGGGAGCTGCAGGCCATCGGCGCGCAGGCCGCCGCGGAACGGTGGCTCACCGAGGCCCACGACACGCTCCGTGGGGCGGTGCGGGCGCAGAGCCGGGGCCGCGCCCTGGTCGCCGCCCTCGTGCTCGCCGCCACGGCGGCCGCGGCCGTCGCCGCCGGGTACCTCGCCGACCCCGCCGTCGTCGGTGCTCCGAAGGCGGCGCTGCTCGTCGTCGTCCCCGTGGCGGTCGGCGACGCCCTGGCCCCCCTCGTCGACACGATGCGCGCCCTCGCCCACGCGCAGGGCAGCAGCGCCCGGCTCGACGCGCTCCTCGACCAGCAGCCCGCGGTCCGTGACCCCGAGGCACCCGAGCCGCGCCCCGCACCCTCCCCGGCTTCCCGGGGACCCGTGGTCCAGCTCGAGGAGGTCACGGCGTCCTGGTCGGGGGCGCGGGCACAGCTCGCGCCGACCGACCTCCGGCTCGAGCCCGGGCACCACGTGGCGGTCGTCGGGCCGAACGGCTCCGGCAAGAGCACCCTCCTCGCGGTGCTGGCCCGGACACTCGACCCCCTCAGCGGGCGCCACACGGTGGACGGAGCCGACGTCCGGCGGCTCGCGGTGGAGGACGTCCGGCGTGATGTCGCCGTCGTCGACGACGAGCCGCACGTCTTCTCCACCACACTGGCCCAGAACCTCCTCCTCGCCCGCCCCGACGCCGACGAGGCCGACCTGCTCACGGCGCTGCAGCGCTCCGGCCTCGGCGCCTGGGGTGCCGAGCTGCCCGACGGGCTCGAGACCCGACTCGGCGTCGGAGGGCGCGGGCTCTCCGGTGGCGAGCGGACCCGCCTCGGCGTGGCCCGGGCGCTGCTCGCCGACCGGCCGCTGGTCCTCCTCGACGAGCCGACGGCACATCTCGACCATCCCACCGCACACGCCGTCCTCGACGACGTCCTCGCCGCCACGGCCGACCGAAGCATCGCCCTGGTGAGCCACCGGCCCGAGATCCCCGAGCGCGTCGACACCGTGCTCGAGCTCGCGGCCCCTGCTGCCTTCACCGACCGGAAGGAGTAAGCCATGCCGGTCTCCACATCCACCCCCCGCCTGGGCGACCTCGAACGGATCGTCATGGAGCGTCTCTGGGAGGCGGCGACCGCCGGCGGCCCGGGGTTCGCCGGCTCCACGGTGCGCGAGGTGCACGTCGCCCTCGAAGTCGACCGTGAGCTGGCCTACACCACCGTGATGACCGTCCTCGACCGGTTGTCGAAGAAGGGGCTGGTGACGCGCCAGCGCGACGGCCGTGCCTGGCGCTACCTGCCCGCGGACACCCGCGAGGCGCTCACCGCGGCCACGATGCGGCGGACCCTCGACGACATGGACGTCACCGACCGGAGGGCAGCGCTGCTCCACTTCCTCGACGGTGCGTCCTCCCAGGAGATCGCCGACCTCAAGGACGCCCTCGCCGAGATCGAGGCGCGCGCAGGGCAGGCGGACTAGCCGCCGCGGACCACCGGCCCCCGCACCGGGGCCCCCGCCGCTGACGGCTGTCCGCCTGTCGAACCCCTGGCGACGGGCGATGCGGACGGCGCAACCCGCCTGCCACCATGGACGCCGTGATCCCCCTGGCCCTGGCCGCGTGCGCGGTCCTGCTGACGTGGGTGGTCCCTGCCGTGATGGCCCGTCAGAAGCGTCTCAGACGGGCGCCGCGAGCAGCCCTCGTGGCGTGGCAGGCGGTCACGCTCGGCGGCATCCTCGCGGCACTGGCCACCGCGCCCGCGGCCATCCCCCTCGTGCTCTCCGGCGACCACCCCACGGGGCGCCTCCTCCTCGTGGTCACCGCCAGCGCCGTCTCCGGCGCGGTGCTCCTACGCCTGCTGATGGCCGGACATCGGATCGGCACCGACCTGCGGGCGGCCCGTGCCGACCACCGGGCCCTGGTCGACATCATCGCCGACCACCGCGAGCGGGTCCGGGTCCTCCAGCACCCCACCCCGACGGCGTACTGCATCCCCGGCCGTGAGTCCCGGGTCGTGCTGTCCCAGGGTGTTCTGGACTCCCTTCCTCCCGATCAGCTCGAGGCGGTGGTCGCCCACGAGCAGGCACACCTGCGAGCGCGCCACGACCTGCTGCTCGAGTTCTTCAGCGTCGCCCACGAGGCCGTCCCGCGTCCGGTGCGGTCGGAACGGGCTCTCGACGAGGTACGGCTGCTCGTCGAGGCACTGGCCGACCGTGCGGCCGTCCGTCGCAGCGGCGAGCTGGCGACCGCCAGGGCGCTCGTCGCGATCGCCGGGAGCAGGGCGCCGGAGGCGGCACTCGGCGCCGGCTCGACCGCCCCGGTGCGGATGAAGCTGCTCGCGGCCGGACCGGACCGGACGCTCTCGGCGGTCGTCTACGGCTACGCGGCGCTGGCGACCGTCGTGCCCGTCGTCCTGCTCGCGCTGGCCTGGACCTGAACGACCGGCTGCGCGGCCGGTGGCCCGGTGCGCGACAATCGAGCGCATGACGGCTCAGGTGACCGGCACCGACATCCTCGACGTCGCGCGCGAGCAGGTGCTCGACCGCGGGGTCCCGCTCACCGAGGAGCAGGTCCTCGCCGTCCTCCGCATGGACGACGACCGGTTGTCCGAGCTGCTCGCCCTCGCCCACGAGGTGCGGATGCGGTACCAGGGCCCGAGCGTGGAGGTCGAGGGGATCGTCTCCCTCAAGACCGGAGGGTGCCCGGAGGACTGCCACTTCTGCTCCCAGAGCGGCCAGTTCACCTCACCCGTGCGGTCGGTGTGGCTCAACATCCCCGAGCTGGTGCGGGCGGCGAAGCAGACCGCGGAGACCGGCGCCACCGAGTTCTGTATCGTCGCCGCGGTCCGGGGCCCGGACGAGCGGCTCATGGACCAGATGCGCGAGGGCGTGGGAGCCATCAAGGCGGCGGTCGACATCCAGGTCGCCGCCTCGCTCGGGATGCTCGACCAGACCCAGGTCGACGAGCTCGTGGAGATGGGCGTCCACCGCTACAACCACAACCTCGAGGCCGGCCGCTCCTACTTCCCCAGCGTCGTCACCACCCACTCGTTCGAGGAGCGCTGGGACACCTGCCTCATGGTGAAGGAGTCCGGGATGGAGCTGTGCTGCGGTGGCCTCGTCGGGATGGGTGAGTCGCTGGAGCAGCGGGCCGAGCTGGCCGCCCAGCTCGGTGAGCTGGAGCCGCACGAGGTGCCGCTCAACTTCCTCAACCCACGCCCGGGCACGCCGTTCGGCGACCTGGAGCCGATGGCGGCGTCCGACGCTTTGCGCACCATCGCGGCCTTCCGGCTCGCGCTGCCGCGCACCATCCTGCGCTATGCCGGTGGGCGTGAGCTGACGCTGGGCGACCTCGGGACGCGCGACGGTCTGCTCGGCGGCATCAACGCCGTCATCGTCGGCAACTACCTCACCACCTTGGGCCGGGACCCCAAGGAGGACCTCGCCCTCCTCGACGAGCTCGAGATGCCGATCAAGGCACTGAACGAGACCCTCTGAGCCGAGGGCACGCCGTGACCGACCGCACGACCGCCCGCCGGGACGAGCCGACCGAGCCCGTCGCGACCCCCGGTGCCCCACCGCGGTGGTGCGGTCAGTGCGGAGGCGCCGTCGAGGAGGGCGACCACGACCGGTGCTCGCGCAGGGCCGCGCTGGAGCCACCGCGCTGGTGCGCACACTGCCGGCGGCGGATGAAGGTCCAGGTCACCCCCGGCGCGTGGACGGCCACGTGCATCGAGCACGGCAGCGTCGAGCACAGCACCTGGTCCTGACCTTCGCGGAGTCACACCCACTCCGCCAGGTCATGAGGCTGCCGCATCAAGAGCCGGCGGGATCCTCCTGACTCCGCGAAGAACTCACGGGGAATGGTGGCGGATAGTTGACTGTTCAATTAGATCGACACCCCACATCCCCATTCCACCGGAGCACTCGATGAACGTCCTCGTCCTCGTCGGCAGCCTGCGTACCGACTCGCTCAACCGTCGACTGGCCCTCGCAGCCCTGGAACACCTGCCCGCCGGCGTCACGGGAGAGGTCTTCGAGGGCCTCGCGGACCTGCCGCACTACTCGACCGAGCTCGACGTCGATCCGCTGCCGAGGGTCGCCGCCGACCTGCGCCGGGCCGTCGCGACCGCCGATGCCCTGCTCGTGGTGACCCCCGAGTACAACGGCTCGCTCCCCAGCGCGTTGAAGAACGCCATCGACTGGGCCTCGCGCCCGCGCGGGGGCGCCGCCATCGCGGGCGTCCCCACGGCGGTCCTCGCCGCGAGCGGGTCCCCCCGGGGCGCGCAGTGGGCACGTGAGGACGCGGCGCGCATCCTGCGGGTCGCCGGCGCCGAGGTGCTCGACGACACGGTCGGGGTCGGTTCCGCGGTCACGACCCTGGCCCGGGGCCGCGTCGACGACGGCGCGCTGGACGCTGCCGTCCGTGCCCTCGTCCACCGCCTGGCCGCCGAGGGAGGGGCCACGAGCGCGGCCTGACGCCAGGGCCCCGGCTCAGCCGCCACAATGGGGGCAATGACCCGCCCCCAACGCCCCGAGGACCACGCCGAGTCGCTCCTCGCGTACGACCGGGACCACGTGTGGCACCCCTACTCCTCCGCGCTGGCGCCCCAGGACCCGTACGTCGTGGAGTCCGCGGACGGCGTCCGGCTGCGCCTGCGCGACCGCGACGGCACGAGACGCGAGGTGGTCGACGCGATGAGCTCGTGGTGGTGCGCCATCCACGGCTACCGCGTGCCGGAGCTCGACGAGGCCGTCCGGACCCAGCTCGACTCGATGGCCCACGTCATGTTCGGAGGGCTGACCCACGAACCCGCGGTGGGCCTGGCCCGACGCCTCGTCGACCTCTCACCCGAAGGCCTCGAGCACGTCTTCCTCGCCGACTCGGGCTCGGTGTCGGTCGAGGTCGCGATGAAGATGGCACTCCAGTGGCATCTGGCCTCGGGCCACCGACGCACGCGCTTCTTCACGATCCGGGGCGGCTACCACGGCGACACCTTCTCGCCGATGTCGGTCACCGACCCCGTCAGCGGGATGCACTCGCTCTTCCGCGGCGTGCTGCCAGAGCACGTGTTCGCCGACCGCCCACCCGGCGGGCTGGACCGCGGTGCCGACGACCCCGAGACGGCCGACTGGGAACGACGGACCCGGGAGCTGTTCTCCCGGAACTCCTCCGACATCGCCGCCGTGATCGTCGAACCCATCCTCCAGGGCGCCGGTGGGATGCACGTGTGGTCGCCCTACGCCTTGGACGTCCTGCACCGGCTCGCCCACGAGCACGGTGCGCTGGTGATCCACGACGAGATCGCCACCAACTTCCACCGGACCGGCCCGCTGTGGGCGGGGTCGCGCGTGCCCACCCCTCCCGACATCCTGTGCGTCGGCAAGTCGCTCACCGGCGGGTACCTCACCCAGGGCGCGGTCCTCTGTACCCGCGCGGTCGCCGACGGCGTGAGCGGAGGCGAGGCCGGGGCCCTGATGCACGGGCCGACCTTCATGGGCAACCCGCTCGCCTCCGCCGTGGCATCGGCCAGCCTCGACCTGCTCGCCGCGAGGGACACCGCCGCCGAGGTCGCCCGGGTCGAGTCCGGGCTGCTGACGGGTCTGGCTCCGGCCGGGGACCTGGCGTCTGTGGCCGAGATCCGGGTCCTCGGTGCGGTAGGGGTACTCCAGCTCCGCGAGCCGGTTCGGACGCCCGAGGTCACGGCGGCCGCCATCCGCCGGGGAGTGTGGGTTCGGCCGTTCCGCGACCTCGTCTACACCATGCCGCCGTACGTCACCTCCGACGACGACCTGGCGACAGTGACGGGTGCGCTCGTCGCGGCGGTCGCCGAGGTGCACGGCTGAGCGAGCCACCGTTCACTCGTAGGCGAGGGTGTCCCTGACGGTGAGCCGCGACGCGATCCGCGCCGGCTGGGTGGCGCCGAGCGCTCCGATGACGAGCGCCACCGCCATCCACAGGCCCACGCCGGCCCACGACAGCGCCATCGGGAACTCGGCCGAGATCAGGGTGCCCTGGATCGCGCTGCCGAGGAGCAGCATCACCGGCACCGACAGCGCCACGCCGACCACGCCACCGACAGCCGCCACGGCGAGACCCTGCGCCAGCAGCAGCCGGCGGACGGCCCAGGTGGTCGCGCCGATGGTCCGGAGCACGCCGATCTCACGGGTCTGCTCGACGACGCCGAGCGTGATCGTGCCGGCGACCCCGATGACGGCCACGACGGCGAGCACGATGCCGACGACCAGCAGGAGTGCGACGGCGATGTCGAACAGGCCGTCGGTGGCCGCGCGGATCTGCTCGTGGGTCTCGACCTGGGCGACCGGGAGCCCGGCCCCGCGGGCCAGCGCGCCGAGCCGCTCGGCAGCCTCCGTCTGCTCCGCGCCCTCGGTGAGCCGGACGGCGAGCAGGTCGGTGGTGCCCGGATGGCCCGTCGCCACGGCGAGGTCCGACGAGGAGGTGTAGGCAACCGGTCCGACCAGGGTCGTGCTCGCGATCCCGACGACGGTCCACTGCTGTGGGCGGCCGGCGGTCTCGAGGACGAGCGGGTCCCCGACCGCGAGGTCGGTCTCGGCGTCGGCGAGGTGGGTGTTGATGACGATGCCGTGCTCGTCCGTGGTGTCGAGCCAACGGCCGTCGAGGAGGGTCGGCCGGAGCGACGCGGAGCTCGGCGGCGCGCCGACGAGGTCCACGGCGCTCCCGGTCGTGCCGTCCGGGCGCTCACGGAGGCCCTGCCCGGTCACCCATCCCTCGACGGAGGCAACCGCGGGGTCGCCGGCGAGGACTGCGGCCGCGTCCGGCACCGGGACCGGCTCGGCGAGGGTCACGCCGACGTCGTAGCCCCGGTAGCCGGCGACCTGGTCGCTGACCCGCCCCAAACCACTGCCCGTGCTCATGACGCCCACGATGACCGCCCCGCTGAGGGCGACGGTGAGCACCGTGAGGACCAGCCGGGCGGGGGTGCGGACGGCGTTGCGGTACGCCAGCATCTGGGGACGCGAGAAGGGAAGGGCGACGTGGACGGCGCGCGCGGCACCGGCGAGACCTCGGTCGGTGATGGCGTCACGGACGGTGATGCCGGTCCTGCGCCGCACCGTGAGGACGACGGCGATCAGCGGGAGGACCGTCGCCACGGCGACCTGGAGCCCGACGGCCGTGAACGGCACCGCCATCGGCACGAGGTC
>Ga0316578_10000517_pt1 | contig 13122 bp, 14 predicted proteins | sample J0NA_2_FD_203076 | JGI IMG/M metagenome (GOLD analysis project Ga0316578, IMG submission 203076) | Rhizosphere microbial communities from salt marsh grasses in Alabama, United States - J0-2_160517rDrC | ecosystem: Host-associated > Plants > Roots > Rhizosphere | place: USA: Alabama | collected... | reverse complement strand
GTTATGCGCCGTAAAGCAACCACCGACTGCGAGTTTCGGTGCAAACGCTGTAAAATAATTCTTGGACCAATCTTTATCCGCATCGACAAAGACAAAATCGAAAGGACCCTCGAGTTTTTCCACCAGTTCATGGGCATTTGCAAGTCTGGCGTCGATATATTCTGACAATCCGGCCTCTTTGAAATTGGCAAGGGCCTGTTTGTATCTATCTTCATCAATTTCAATAGTAATGAGTTTGCCGCCCGTTTTGCTCAGAGCCCAAGCTATCCAGATCGCCGAGAGTCCCGTTGAGGTTCCGACTTCAACTGCTTTTTTGTAATTATTCTTAAGCACGAGATCATACAGGACCTTTCCGTCGGAGTATGGGATATTCCAGTTATGCCAATTGCCTTTATGCGTCTCCAGGAACGTTTCAACTTTGTCGTCAGAGGCCTTTTTATCCGGGATTTCCTGACAAATTCCGCTTCGAATTGAAAAACCGGATAGAAGGATCAAGGCAATAACGGCATGTGATAGGTACGCTTTATTTAAAAACCCGGTCATCTTTCGCATATCATCGCATCCCCCATTAATTTAAACAACACAAAGGACTGCTCCGTGCGGTTTATTTTCAATCCGCCCCCACGCTTCCCCTTCATTGTTAAGGCACTGAATGAACAAGCGAACTTTGGCATGATGGCGTTAGCCTGTACAGCTTATAAAACGTTTGATCAATTGCAAGATGCAGATGCCATTGCTGCCAGTTAGACCCCTTCGGCTACAGTCAGGTCATTCGCCAATTCCTTAAATCGGCAAAAGGTCTTGTTAAATATGAAAACGGGGAATGGGAGATGGTGAACTCAAATCTGTCAAGTGAATCTCCAAAAGGAACTCATTTGGCCAGTACAGAGGACATACAATACATCAACATGACAAGCAACGAAGGCCCCCAAATATCATGTGTACTGGAAGGCATACAGTCGGTCAGCTGATTTTGCACAAAAATCATATAAGAAGCCGCAAATACAACAGTTTCAACATGATTGAAAACTCATACATCCGCGCCGTCATTAAGAGGTTTTGCACTAACGCTCACTGCATAAACCTTTTGACGCCTTTGCTTCTCTCAATACCCTCTGATAGATGCTGCATGCCCTGAAATGCCGCAGGCAGTATTTTGCGATATAGGGTATTGTCAGGCTGTTCATATCCCTGCAATAACAGTCTGGTTCTGGATTATCGAGGATTGGGCATATATTTTCCCCGTGGTGGATATTATCGAAATTCTGCAGTTTTAATCCGAACATGGAGCACACAGATTCGAAAAAATATCATGATTGTCAAACAAGGCGGAATTTAAATCATCCCTACAGGCCTGTTCCTCCGATTCCGAAATTTATTTAATCAAAATTCATACCAAAATCGCCGAAAACCTTCCTAATGGGCATCTGGGCCGGTCAATGATCAATTTCCCTGAGATACGGGAAAGAGATATTAATTTCAGAGGATATATGGGGCACGACACTTTCAAAATAGAGGAACTCTGGCAATTTGAAAACCAACAATATTAATTCGGCCGAACGATTTCTGAGCATGAACATGACATTTCAACAAAAAGACGAAACCATATTTCAAGTAGGATCGGTTGAATACGAAGTGCAGGTGATTGTATCAGCAAAGATAAGGATAATCGCACACAACAATTCCGAAAAGGAAAAGTTAATACGGGTGCTCGAGCCGGGTGATTTTTTGGGCGAGATGGCGCTCGTGGATTCCTCTCCGCGCTCAACAACGACCATCTCCAATGAAGACGTAAAAATAGACACCCCGTCATCTAAGATCAATATTCGAAATGACAGGTGTCAACACCTGACGGTGTATTGTATATGCAGAATGAATGGGCCGTATGGAAGGATTAGGAAAAAGGCGAATCCCTTCCGATCCCTTCAATCCCTACCCGTATTCGCCCGGTGAAATACTGGATACAGCCCATTGCATTTCTACCCGGGATCCACTAAGCTGCTTCCGAAAAGGGTTTGTCTTTTTTGATCCAAAAAGGCTTTGATGCCATGGTCCCGGAAATTTATCTGCCGATTGCAAAGCACAGTGCCGGCATATTTTTCATGCTGGGCCTCGGTGGGGCGGTCGGCTTTATTTCGGGTCTTTTTGGCATCGGCGGGGGATTTCTCATGACCCCGCTGTTGATCATGAGCGGCATCCCACCTGTTGTGGCAGCTGCCTCAGACACCAATCAAATCATCGCTGCGGCCGTATCCGGCACTTATGCCCATGCCCGTATGGGAAACGTCGATTTCAAGATGGGCTTTTTCCTCCTTTTGGGCGGCTGGCTCGGCGGCACACTTGGCGTCGAGTTCATAAAAATTCTGCGCACGCTGGGAGAGGCCGATTTTTTCATCAGGATTCTTTACGTCTTCATGCTCGGCTGCGTCGGCTCATTTATGCTTATCGAGAGCCTCCACAGCCTGCGTGGCAAGAAGGCCTTTAAGAATGGAAACGAAGAGAAAACCGCGACTTCCGGTCGCTACCGACGTTTGACAGCGGTCTTTCCCTGGAAGCTTTATTTCAACCGCTCGAACGTGACCATTTCTCCGTTGTTGCCCTTGGTGATCGGCGTTTTTGTTGGGATGATCTCCTCCATTCTGGGCGTCGGCGGGGGCTTTATCATGGTGCCTCTCATGTTCTACCTTCTGCGCATGCCAATGCATCTGGTGGTTGGAACGAACCTTTTTCAGGAAGCTTTTCTTTGTATCAACATAACGCTCATGCAGGCTGTAAACAACCGCTCCGTGGACTTGGTTCTGGCGATGATTCTGCTGATCGGATCGAGCATTGGGGCTCAATTCGGAGCCCGCGCCAGCCGCAAACTCCATGCGGATCAGATCCGCCTATTTCTGGCCGTCATCGTCCTGCTTGTCATGGCCAAGATCTTTTTAGGCCTGGTGCTGCCCCCCCGGTTGATGCTGGATATGAAAGCAGGGCAATAACATGGGCGACCGGTCTTCCATCCGACGCCTCCTCCTTTCGTTGGCGGCACTGACGGCGCTCCAATTTGTGATCGGGCGAAGCTGTCCGGCAGACGACGAGATCCGGGTGAACCCGGAGACCATACGGATCGGCGCTTTCTTCAGCGGCAGCCGCTTGAGCGTTTCCGGAAAATTGCCTTCCAATTGCGAAGCCGTGATCGAAGTCATCGGCCAGCAAGTCGAAGAAGAACTCATGCGCAAGGGGCGGCACTGGGATCTGTGGATGAATGTGGGAGAAATCGATATTTTCGGTGCGCCGCGCCTGTATTATGTCATGAGTAGCGATTCGGCGCTTCTGGCGGGCAGCCACAACGATCTGGCATGGGGTTATGCTGCTCTGCGTAAAGAGGCCACCTTTCAAGGAACGTCCGGTGGCGGCCCGGGTTCGAAGTTGTTCGAGGAGTTTATTCGATTGAAAGAAGAACAAGGCCTCTACGGTAAATTCCCCCAGGCGGTGCAGCTTACCGACTCCGATGAGGGTCAAATCACCGTGCAAGGTGTATTTCATTTCTCCACCCGCGTCGCTCCTGGCCCCTACCGGGTTTGCCTATCTGCAGTCAGAAACGGTCGCATCATTCAGCGGCGCTGCACAACCCTGGAGGTGTCCCTGACTGGCCTACCGGCTTTTTTAAGCCTGTTGGCCTCCAACCACGAAGTGCTTTATGGGCTCATGGCCATCTCGTTCGCAGTGGCTGTCGGGTTGCTCTCCGGGTTCGCATTCAAGCGAGGCCGAAGAAAAGACTCTTGTTGATCGGAACCTTGCCGGTTTCTGGAATTCGAAGGCAAGCGTCCTCTACGTCAGTAAAAGACACACCAAGCCCGACATGGGTTCCGTACATGAAATTATTTTTTTCTAAGAGAATTAAACTTTATGTCCATTATCACGATTTCAAGAGGCTCTTTCAGCAAGGGCCGGGATGTGGCGCAGCAGGTAGCGAAAAGGCTCAATTTCGAAGCCGTTTCTCGAGAAGTCGTCATCGAAGCCTCTGCAGAATTCAACGTTTCGGAAATCAAGCTGGCGCATGCCATCCATGACGCCCCCTCGGTTTTTGAGCGTTTCACCTATGGCCGGCAGCGCTACCTGGCTTATCTGGCCGCGGCGATTCTAGAGCACCTCCAGAAAGACAACCTCGTCTATCATGGACTGGCCGGCCATTTTTTTGTCAAAAACATCTCTCATGTCCTGAAAGTCCGCATTATCGCCGACTTAGAGGACCGAATTCAAACGGAAATGAACCGCCTGGGAATCACCCGGAGTGCCGCCGTCGAACTGCTTAAAAAGGACGATATCGAACGCCGGGAGTGGAGCCGAAGGATCTACGGCGCGGATACGGGCGATCCCGGTCTCTACGATCTGGTGATCCACGTTCGCAAACTCACGGTGGACGACGCCGTCGACATTATCTGCCGCACGGTCGATCGCGAACAGTTCAGAACCACGCCAGCATCTCAACGCGCCCTGGACGACCTGGCCCTGGCGGCCCGTATCCGGGCCGCCGTCGTTGAAAGCTATCCCAACTGTACGGTCAGCGCTGACGGCGGCGCAGTGCTCGTACACGTCAACGCTGCAAGCACCCTGGAGCGGCGAATCGTCGAGGATATAACCTGCACAGCCAAAGAGCAGCAGGGGGTAAAAACCGTGCGGGTGCATATTGTTCCCACAATTCTGTTTGAATAAGTGTTTGGGATTCATAAAATAAAAAATGCCGCCCAAAATGCCGTTTGGATTTTCCAGAAAATCTCTGAATATCCCAGCTGCCTCATCCAGAACCACTTTTCAAGGATTCCCGTGGCGTTGATCAAGGCCACCAAGAACAGAAAACCATCCGGCGACGGTTAACCCCACCATGCCTTTGGTTCGGCCTTTCATCGTGGGCCATTTGTGCCCAGAAAATTTTTCGGTAGTCGAAGTAAAATCCCCCTCAACCCATCACCGATTGCATCCAATAAGAGGACAGACACCGATCAGAAGCAATACCGTTTATATTCTTCAAGCAATCGACACAAGCTGTTTATCATCTGAAAATCATCGACTGACAAATCTTCATTGTCAACCATATGTATGGGATCGCACTCGAACAGCTGCGCGGCAATTAAGATTGTTTCTTCCATGGTGCAAAAAATCCAACCTATTATGAGTTAATTAGCTGCAGACGTCTTCACTGATAGGACGTTTCTAAAGAAATGGGCTTTAATGTGCTCAGCCACGGCACATGATTTAAAGAGCGGAATTTTATACCACATTCTCCCGCAGTAAACAAGTGCATTTCGAAATCGCGAGCACTTCTCGGGGAGATTCTCAGAGATGGGTTTCCGCACGTAGTAAGCTGCGCACCATCGCCATAAACAAATCAGCGGGGATACTCTTGTCGGCTACGTCACCGATCGCAATGGCGAGCGAATCGCTTCCCAAAGAGATAAAATCGAATAAGTTACTACCCGCCGATTTGACTGGAATCATGCGGGCACAAAATTCAAAACCGTCAAATCAATGAGGGCGATTTGTTTATCGGTGAGAGGTCTTGCTTCACAGCGCCGAATCAAAATTGCACCGATGGCCGATCCTTCGCGCAACATGGGAGCGGCAAAAGTGGTTCGATGACCATGTTGTTTGGCAATAGCCGAACCCTCCGGAAATTCAGCCTTTGCTGCGTGGAGGTCATTTACGTGGACGGGCATGCAATCAACGACTGCTCTGCCGGTCACCCAGTTTCTGTTTATGCGTCTTTTCGCCCCGATAGGCCACCACTTCGACAGCCCGTATTTTGCTACAAGCTTAAGGTCATCACCCTCAACCTGAAGCATGTCGGCATCAGTTACAACGCACAAGCGCGCAGCATTCCCGGCCACGGCTTCCAGTAATGTTTGGACATTGAACGGGGATCTGGCCATTGAACGCAACATATCGCTGATCGCCGCCTTGTGTTGCTGCTATTCGGCAAGGTTAAATCCGACTTCCTCGAGTTCGTGTAATAGTCTTTCAAAAACTCTTGCTGTGAAAGGGCTGTTTTTGGGCAGAATCGCCTTTAATTCCGATTTGGGCAAAATCAGGAATCGACTCGGCTCGACCGTCATAATCGAAGCGGAACCCGGGACATTGTCAAATCCCATTCCGCCGAAATATTCCTCAGAGCCGTGAAGAAGGATGGTAGCCGCGCAGCCGTTTGGCTCGACGACAAACGATTCTACACGTCCTTCGAAGATGATGTACAGGTTGTCACTTCTGCAACCGTTATTCAGAACTATTGTATTACCGAGCAGATCGCTGATGACGGCCTTTCTCAGAATTAGGTGCAACGCGTCAGGATTCAGCCCCATGCCCGCAAGTATCGTTACCGCATCCATTGTAGGCGACTTTTAGCTTCATTTCGCACAAAGAAGTCTAGATTCGGGCAGACGAATCTCTTCGCTATTCCACGGCAACAGGGATTCGTCTGCACCTTTCCTTGAGAGTGAGATCGTGTATATTTGACTCCTCTGGAATGTTCTTTTGGGTTATATCTCAAAGAAGAACCATCCCGTTGTACATAAATTACAACCGGGTGGATTGTCAGCCACAATCATCTATCGAGTCCCACTTTGACCGGTACGGCTCTGGCGATGGTACTGAATACCGGTGAATGTTTCGGAGCAAAATCCATCAGTTCCTTCAGCTGTTCCGGTGAGGCATCTGAATCAATCTTGAAATTTATTCGAATTTACTTGTAGCCGGGGGATACATCTTCTGAAATTCCGAGAAATCCCCGCAGAATGATGCAGGACCGTTCGTTGCCGTCGCCTAAGGTGGCGCCGGCGGCATGGTGGTCAGCTTCGACGTTCCCGATTTGCGCTTCGGGGGCTTTGCCGTTCCGGTCTCAATCGCGACAAAGTGAATGTTTCCGTCGGTGAAGGCTATACGATCATGTTGGTCTGAACGCGCTTCCGTTCATCGCCGATCGCTGGTTTTTACTGTCATTCAGCAAGGATTCAAATTCAAAGCTAATAAAAGCCTTGACTCCGATTGCGGGTTGACCGATTTTGAACAGTCGAGTATCTGATATAAAAAGCAGACATCCGATCAGTTGACCGAGCAACGGGTCAAACCGGCTGGCTCCAAACGACGATAAGCTCTGGGCCGATGAGCCCACTGGCTCGAACACCTTGAACTTGATTAATCGGTGGACAGGCTCGTGCTGGAGATGACGCAAAGAACGATCGGTTCATCTCAGTGACGGAGGCGGTGACCTTAAAAGAAGTGAACAGCAATGGCGAATCCGACTTTATCAGGCAACCATGCAATGGATTTTATTTCCCTGATCCATTGGCTCCGGGAAAATGTCGTCCACCCGGTCGGCCTCCTGCAGATCGGGCTTGTCGGCATCACTTATCTTCTTTCCAGAATTATCTCGATAAGAATCCGGCAGCACCTTGAGAAAAGCAGCGGAAAAGACAAGCCGCATGTGCGGTTTGCGCTGAGCCCGGCCCATTTTTCGGTTCTTCTCGGATACGTGTTGTGGCTCCTGCTCCTGTGGTTTTGCCGGGTCCTTTACGACGATCTACAGGCGCCTTCCCATATTCTGCGCATGGCCATCAACCTGGCCATTGCCTGGACCGTCGTTCGCTTTGCCTATTTTTACATCAAAAACACGTTCTGGTCCCGTCTCGTTTACATCGTGATCCTGGTTTTCCTGGCCCTAAAGGTAGGTGGGCTCTGGAGCCGTACAGTTAAATTGCTCGACAGCATGACGATCGGACTGGGCAAGGTCAGCGTATCCGTCTGGGGACTGATCGAAGCGGCCGCCATCTTCATTTTGCTGTGGGCCGCCTCCAGTGCGGTCAACCGATTTGTGGCTCACCGGTTGGCTGCTTCTGACCGCTTGACGACGTCGGACCGAATTTTACTCCAAAGGGTCATCCGGACGACAACGATGGCCGTCGTAATCCTGATCTCCCTCAGGGCATCCGGTCTCGATCTAACGACGCTCGCCGTCACCGGCGGGGCGATTGGATTTGCCATCGGCATCGGGCTGCAAAAAGTCGGCGCCAACCTGGTCGGTGGCATCATGCTGCTGCTCAGAAAGCCCGTTCGTGTCGGCGATGTGATCGCTTTCGAGGAAAGCGTCTTGGGCGCCAGCTATGGCTGGATCACCAACTTAGGCATACTGTATGTCCACGTAACCACCCGTGACGGGACCTTGCTGCTCATTCCGAACGAGTCCTTCGTGACACAGAAAATCGAAAATTTATCGTTGAACGACAACCTGGTGCGTCTCCACATACCTTTCGGCATCTCTTATGCGTCCGATTTGAAAAAAGCCGTCTCGCTGTCGATCTCGGCCGCCATGAACATTTCTCGGGTGTTGAAGAACCCCGGTCCGAAGTGCCTAGTAAGAGAGTTCGGCGACAGCACCGTTAATCTCAGTCTGCGCGTCTGGATTAACGATCCGCAAAATGGAATCGGCAGTGTCAAAGACGCGGTCCTCTCGGATATCTGGGACCGCTTTCACGAAAATGGGGTCGAAATCGCATTCCCGCAGCGTGACCTGCACATCAAGGATGCCGTACCGTTGAGAATATACAGGGAAGACGTCGAAAATCGATCGTAACGACAGCAATATGGCAACAGTCAATAAAATCACCGAAGCTCTTATTGACGTATTGGTAGCGCAAAATAGGGTAAAATTTTTTTAAAAATCTCCCCCATCCGTAAAAAAACATTGACAGGCCACTTCGACTATTATATCGGATTAAAAACATCTTATTAATCCATTTTAAAATGAGGAGAAACCGGTGCGATTGACCCGGGCGGGCGAATATGCGGTGCGCTGCATGCTCTATCTGGCATCCCTGGGAACGGAAGAGCTGGCCGTGCGCAAGGAAATTGCCCGGAGCATGGATATTCCCGAACAGTTCCTCGGCAAGATCGCCCAACAGCTCAGCCGGGCCGGATTCATCGACATCGTCCAGGGGGCCAAAGGCGGGTATCGCTTGGTGGTGCCGCCGCAGAAGCTGACGCTGCTCGATGTGGTCGAGGCCGTGGTCGGCGAGATCTTTTTAAACGACTGCGTCATGCGGCCAGCCTCGTGCAACCGCTCGAATGCCTGCGCCGTGCATCAAGTCTGGGAAAAGGCCCGCTCGCAGCTCAGGGCCACCCTAAAGGAAGCCACTTTTGCCGAACTGCTGGAGGGCAGCTGCCAGGCGGAAGCCGCTTTTCAAGACTAATTCCACGGGTAAATATGCTGAGCGATTCCCGCCCCGGCGAGAGTCACGGTTACCCGTTAAACGCTCATGGCTTCCAGGGTTACTGAAGGAGCCACTCCAAACAATAGCGTACGCAGCATCGGAAATCAGTAGTTTATGACCTTTAAACCCCTGGCCCAGAACCGGATTGTAAAGATGTGGTGATGGAAAGCAACGTCCATATATCATGCAAACAATTTTTGGCCACATCCTACCGCGCCAGGACGGACTCGACCCCAGGATTTAGAACCGATCAATTCAGGTTAAAATGAAGAAGGAGAAGGCGAGATGGACGTTTTGTTCTTATCCAGGCTGCAGTTTGCCGCGACCACAATGTTTCACTTCCTCTTTGTTCCACTAACGCTGGGCCTATCGATTCTGGTGGCGTACATGGAAACGCAATACGTGCGCACCGGCGATGAAACCTATCTGGGGATGACCAAATTCTGGGGCAAACTGTTTTTGATCAACTTTGCCCTGGGGGTCGTGACCGGCATCACACTCGAGTTTCAGTTCGGCACCAACTGGTCACGCTACTCCGCCTATGTCGGTGATATCTTCGGATCTCTTCTGGCGATCGAAGCCACGGCCGCCTTTTTTCTCGAATCAACGCTGGTGGGTGTCTGGATCTTTGGCTGGCGCAAACTGTCAAAGCGAGCCCATGCAAGCGTCATGTGGTTGGTGGCATTTGCCACCAATCTCTCGGCCATCTGGATCCTGACCGCCAACGGTTGGATGCAGCACCCGGTGGGATACGCCATCCGCAACGGTCGTGCGGAACTGACCGATTTTGCGGCAGTGGTCTTCAATTCCTTCGGCATCCTGACGATTCTGCACACCCTGCCGGCCGCCTACATTCTGGCCGGTTTCTTCGTGATGGGCATCAGCGCCTATCACCTTCTTAAGAAACAGCACATCGATTTTTTCACACGCTCCTTTAAGATCGGCCTGGTGTTCGCCTTCGTATTCTCGATATTTATCGCCGTGGAAGGCGACAAGCATGCCGTCGAAGTGACCCGGATGCAGCCGGAAAAGCTGGCCGCCATGGAATCTCACTGGGAAACCACTACCCGAGCTCCGATCCACCTGTTTGCGATACCGGATCCCGAAAACGAACGCAACGCCTTCCAGTTTGGATCGATTCCGGGCGTCTTGAGCTTCCTCGGCTATCACGATGTCAACGCCGAAGTCAAAGGACTCAAGGAATTCCCTAAAAGCGAGCGCCCCCCGGTGCTGCCGGTCTTTCTCTCCTTCCGGCTCATGGTGGCCCTCGGCATGTATTTCATCCTCATGACCGTGATCGGCTTGTTCAAGCGCAACCGGTTGACGGAAAGCCCCGGCTACCTGAAACTGATGCTCTGGTCGATTCCCCTGCCCTACCTGGCGATCCAACTGGGGTGGATCGTGACGGAAATCGGCCGCCAGCCCTGGATCGTCTATCGCTTGATGGGGACGGCCGATGCGGTGTCTCCCATTGCAGCCTCACAAGTGGTGGTGACATTGCTGGGTTTCGGCCTGATCTACGGACTGTTGGGTGCCATCGATTTCTACCTGTTGGCCCAAAATGCCAAAAAAGGCCCAGTGGAGGACTCAGGTGCAGCCGCCGGGGCAGCTTTGGAAGGGGCAACAGCTTAAAGGCGTGTCCATTCGCGATCGATCGAACTGCGGTTTACCTAAAAATAATGTCACCTTGGAGGATAAAATGGCGCTTCAATCGACTTGGTTTTTCGTCTGGGGGCTTCTGTGGGCTGTCTTCTTCATCACCGACGGCTTCGATCTGGGAATCGGCACACTCTATCCGTTTCTGGGCAAATCAGAAAACGACAAACGCGTGATGATCAACGCCATGGGTCCGCTGTGGGACGGCAACCAGGTCTGGCTGCTGACCGCAGGCGGGGTGACCTTTGCGGCATTCCCCACCCTTTATGCCGTAATGTTCTCCTCGCTCTACTCGGCTTTGATGCTCATCCTTTTCGCCCTGATCATCCGCGGCGTGGCCTTCGAGTTTCGCAAGAAAATGACCTCGACCGGCGGACGCCGGCTCTGGGACCTCTGCATCTTCCTGGGCAGCTTCCTGCCGGCGCTGCTCTTCGGGGTCGCCTTTGCCAACATTTTCCGCGGTCTGCCGATCGATGCCGACGGCATCTTCCGGGGCACGCTGTTGACCCTGCTCAACCCCTACGGGCTCCTCGGAGGAGTCCTGTTTGTGCTTCTCTTTCTGATTCACGGCGCCATTTGGCTGTCGATCAAGTCCGACGGAGCCCTGCACGACCGCGCCGTCACCACCGGCAAGCTGCTCTGGCCGGTCCTGCTGATCGTAGCGGTGATCTTCCTTGTCAACAGCGCGGTTTCCACCAACCTGTACGCCAATTACCTGGCCCATCCGCTGCTTTTCGTCATCATCCTGGTAACGGTTGCGGCCCTCTTGGGCATCCGGGCCTACTTGGCCCGTCGGGCATATTTCAAGGCCTGGTTCTCCTCGGCCTTGACCATTATCGGGGCCACGTTCTACGGCATCATCGGGCTTTATCCCAACATGTTTCCGTCCACGATCGACCCGGCCTACAGCCTGACAGCCTTCAACGCCTCCTCCAGCCCTCTGACGCTAAAAATCATGCTGGTGGTGGCGCTGATCTTCGTGCCGATCGTTCTGCTCTATCAGGCCTGGGCTTATAACCTGTTCAAGAGCAAAATTACTCTTAAAGAGCTAACATACGACGAATATTACTAAATCCAATCCAATTCGGCTATTAAAAAGTCGGCCAGCCGATAACCGGGGCAGTCGACGACCGGCTCCCCTTTCTTCAAACCACCAATCAAGGCCTCCCGATCGAATTTGTAATGCAAAATTTTGCTGATGACGGCATTGATCTTGTCTTTGGAAAAATGGCAGTACGTGTCTTCGGCAAACGCGGTATATTTGTTGAGAAGCTCCATGCGGTCGAGGCAGTTCATCGCTTCGATTTTTCTGATCAACACTTTTTTCAAATCGTTTTTCACGTTATCCTCCTCCCGAATGGTGAAAAGTGCATTCCCGCTACAGTGTCGTCCGGGCGCAACAAACGGTCGATATGGTCTTCAAACACTCATTCAAGAGACGTACCAAACACTTAGAATATTCAATATTCTATTAATATTAGATAGATAGAAAGACAATTGGATTTATTCATAGCGCCAATAAAACGGTTGAATGCGTAAAATAGCTCAGCGAAAACGGGTCAAATTACCCAGACTGTGCGGCAGGTCTGATTTTATTTCGTCTCCAGTCCCGAGCGGACTCCTGATCGCCACCGGTCCGGACATGACCACCGCGGTCATCGGGCTGCAGGAGCTGATCCCCCAAATCGACGATGTCCCCAAGTGGAATGTGGCCTTGGCCAATGCCCTGCCGGTGATGCTGCCGCCCATCCTGGTCGTTTGAGCATGCAGCGCTGGTTTGTCAAGGGATCGGTGGAAAGGGAAAAGGAGCGGTTTAAACCAGGTACATCCGCCCAAGGGCAAGACAATCGCAAAGATCGGCGTAGACCCGGCGGAGTTTTCCCCGCCGGGTGTCCTTGTCCACCGCCTTTAGGATGCGACGGGCCAGACAGCCCTTTGCCAGTATGGTTTCAACCGGTTTGACGGTCTCTGAATTTATGTCGCCATCGGTCAGGCAGCTTTCGAACAGATGCTGCCAGATGTGCCGGGCGGTCTGTGGTCCCCGACCAGAGAGGTTGAAGGTGGAGAGAAACTCCTGATTGTCAATGGTCGTCGCATCGGCGTCTTTTATGACCGCCAGAAAAAAGGCGGCCAGCGGGCCGGTGTCGATGTTTTTTATCTTTTCGACAGGACCCCAGTCCTCCCGGCATAGTTTTCTGAGGACGGCCGTTATGAAACTTGC
>Ga0316578_10000516_pt1 | contig 13128 bp, 12 predicted proteins | sample J0NA_2_FD_203076 | JGI IMG/M metagenome (GOLD analysis project Ga0316578, IMG submission 203076) | Rhizosphere microbial communities from salt marsh grasses in Alabama, United States - J0-2_160517rDrC | ecosystem: Host-associated > Plants > Roots > Rhizosphere | place: USA: Alabama | collected... | reverse complement strand
GGAGGTCCCGCCCTCCCCCTTCGGCGTCGACCTGCGGGTCCGACGGCTGCGGCCGCGCGCCAGCAGCTTCTCGACGTCGTCGTCGCTGCCCCGCTCGACCACGACGTGACGCCGCAACGACGACGGTGTGTCGTCGACGTCGTCGACGGCCTCGTCGATCTCGATGCCGTGGCCGGCCATCGCCGAGCGCACCTCGACCAGCACGTCGCCGGTCAGCTCGACGTGTCGCAACACGTGGGTGAGGTCCTCGGCGTGGACCGCACCCGATTCCCGTCCGCGGACGACGAGTTCACCCCACTCGTCCTGATCGACGCCGCTGAACGGCGCGGTCTCCGCTCCCTCGGGCTGCTCGGCGCGCGGAGCCGACTCCGTGCGCTGCGGAGGCGGATCAGGATCAGCCCCCACTGGATCGTTCCCGTGCTCGTCGATCCAGCCAACCTAGCAATGACTCGGCCGCCGCGAGTCCACGGATGCGGTCGGTGTCGTTGAGCGCTTCGACGTCGAGCCGGGCGCTCGTGTCCTCGGCGATGGCCGCGGGATCCGTCAACCGAGACCGGTTCCGCAGTTCCCGCCGGGCAGCGGCACCGATCAGGGTCCGCGCCTCGACATCGGGCACGAGGTTGAGATCAGCGACCGCCGCCCGTTCGAGCACGTCGCGGGCATCGGGCTGTGCGATCTCGAGCGCCCGCTGGAGGTCACCGCCGGAGTCGGCGAGCGCGACGAAGGCCATCCGGTTCGCGTCGTCGTCGAACAGCGACTCGATCAACCAGGGTGCGATCTCGTCCCAGTCCTGGACGAGCAGGACGAGTGCTGCGAACTCGGCGTTCTCCATCGGCCCCCGGGCCCGCTTGGCAGCCACCTGGATCGCCGGCCGTTTCGCTCCACGCTCGGCGATCTGCACGAGATCCGCGACGGGCAGGCCGACCCTCGTGGCCACCTCGCCGGCGTAGAGCTTGCGGACGTTGGCGTTGGGGTGCTCGTTGACGACCGCCATCGCCTCCTCGGCGAGGCGGGCCCGGTGTTCGGGCGAATCGGTCGGGCGAGCGTCGAGCGTCCGCCGCAGTCGGAACCCGAGGAACGGCATCGCCGAGTCGATCGCCTGTTCCAACGCCTCCGGATCGGACTGGGCGAGGTCGCCCGGATCCTTCCCGGCCGGCAGCCGAGCGACCGAGACCTCGACCGCATGCGCCTGTTCCCATTCGTAGAAGCGCGCCGCTGCACCCTGGCCGGCCGCGTCGGCATCGAAGGCCAGCACGACACGGCTCGCATAGCGTTTCAGCAGCCGGACGTGCTCCTCGGTGAGTGCCGTGCCGCAGGTCGCCACCGCCCGCGGCACGCCGGCACGGTGGAAGCCGATCACGTCGGTGTAGCCCTCGCAGACGACGACTTGGTCGTGCTTGGCGATGTCGGCTTTCGCCCAGTTCAAGCCGTAGAGCACCTTGGACTTCGTGTAGATCGGCGTCTCCGAGGAGTTCTTGTACTTCGCCGGGTCGTCGGAGCCGGGAAGGATCCGTCCGCCGAAGGCCAACGCCTCGCCCGACTCGGAGAAGATCGGGAACATCACCCGGGCCCGGAACGAGTCCTGCATGCGGTTGCGCTTGTTCCGGAACGAGAGACCGACCGCCTGCATCACGTCGGCGGGGGCGCCGAGGTCACGCGACAACGCATCCCACTCGTCGGGCGCCCAGCCCAGCTTGAACTGGCGGGCGATGTCACCGGCGAGGCCTCGACGGCGCAGGTAGTCGCGGGCGGGACGAGCAGCGGGGTCGGTCAGCAGACGCTGGTGGTACCACTCGACCGCGTCGTTCATCGCCGCCACGAGCTGCTTGCGACGCGCGCGCTCCTTGGACTGGCCGGTGTTGGTGTAGTTGAGCTGGATTCCGGCCTTCGCCGCCAGGTGCTCGACCGCACCCGGGAAGTCGAGGTGCTCGATCTCCTGGATGAACGTGAACACGTCGCCGCCCTTGTCGCAGCCGAAGCACTTGTAGCGACCGGTCTCCTCGCGGACGTTGAACGACCCGGTCTTCTCCGCGTGGAACGGGCACAGGCCGACCCAGTTGCGCCCCACTCGCTTGAGCGCGACGTACTGCTGGATCGTGTCGACGATCGACACGGTGGACCGCAGCCGCTCGATGTCCTCGTCGACGATCCCCATGCCGGGCTCAATGTACTGGCGTGACGCCAACGGTCTGACCCCCCGGCGTCACGGGTGTTACATCTGGTGTCTGACACCAGATGTAACACGCGTCAGTCGGCGGCTGCGATGATCGCCTGGGCGGCGGCGAGGCGGGCGATCGGCACCCGGAACGGCGAGCACGACACGTAGTCGAGCCCGGCGTTGTAGAACAGATCGATCGACTCGGGGTCACCGCCGTGCTCCCCGCAGACGCCCAGCTTGAGGTCGGGCTTGGTCGAGCGACCACGCTCGGCGCCGATGCGGACGAGGTCGCCGACACCCGTCTGGTCGATCGTGTCGAACGGGTTGCGCTTCAACAGCCCCTGCGCGAGATAGGCCGGCATCATCCGGCTCTCGACGTCGTCACGGCTGAAGCCGAAGGTGAGCTGCGTCAGGTCGTTGGTGCCGAACGAGAAGAAGTCGGACACCTCGGCGATCTCGTCGGCCCGGAGCGCCGCCCGGGGCGTCTCGACCATCGTGCCGATCGTGATCACCGGCTTCTTCTTCATGCCGGCCAACGCCTCGTCGATCTCGGCCTGTACCCAACTCCGGGCGAGCGCCATCTCCTCGCGGGTCACCGTCAGCGGGATCATGATCTCGACGATCGGGTTCTTGCCCATCTCGCGCAACTTGGCGGCCGCCGACAGCAACGCCCGGGCCTGCATCGCGTACAGCCCCGGCTTGATCACGCCGAGGCGCACGCCGCGAGTGCCGATCATCGGGTTGTGCTCGGCCCAGCTCTCGGCGGCATGGAGCAGCTCCTGCTCCTTCTTGGTCAGCCCCTTGGTGGCCTTCTTGATCTGGAGCTCCTCGACCGAGGGGAGGAACTCGTGCAGCGGCGGATCGAGCAAGCGGATCGTCACCGGCAGCCCGTCCATCGCGTCGAGGATCTCCATGAAGTCGGCCTCCTGGACGGCGCGCAGCTTCTCGAGCGCCCGCTCCTCCTGGGCCGGCGTCGACGCGAGGATCATCTCCCGCACGACCGGGAGCCGGTCCGGAGCCAGGAACATGTGCTCGGTCCGGCACAGCCCGATGCCCTCGGCGCCGAGTTCGCGAGCGTTGGCGGCGTCGGCACCGGTGTCGGCGTTGGCGCGCACGCCGAGCTTGCCCTTCCGGACGGCGTCGGCCCACTTGAGGATCGTGTGGAACTCCGCCGGTGGCTCGGCCATCCGCAACTCCATCGCTCCCAGGACGACCTCGCCGGTCGTCCCGTCGATCGAGATGACATCGCCCTCCTCGACGACGACGTCGCCGACGGAGAACTGCTTGCCTTGGATCTTGACCTCCTCGGCGCCGACGATCGCGGGCGTCCCCCACCCGCGGGCGACCACGGCAGCGTGGCTGACGAGCCCACCGCGGGAGGTCAGGATGCCCTTCGAGGCCATCATCCCGTGGATGTCGTCCGGGCTCGTCTCGTTGCGGACGAGCACGACGTCCTCGCCGCGTTCCTTCGCCGCGGCGGCGTCGTCGGCGGTGAAGTAGACCGCACCGACCGCTGCGCCGGGCGACGCACCGAGTCCCTTGGCCAGCACGGTGCCCTTGCCGGCGAAGTGCGGGTGCAGCACGGAGTCGAGGTGATCGGCCGACACACGGGTGATCGCCTCTTCACGGGAGATCTTCCACCGGTTCGATCCGGAACCGGTCCCCTTCGTCATGTCGACGGCCATCTTCAGCGCCGCCGCGCCGGTGCGCTTGCCGACGCGTGTCTGGAGCATCCAGAGCTTGCCCTGCTCGATCGTGAACTCGGTGTCGCACATGTCCGTGTAGTGCCGCTCGAGCCGCTTGAAGATCTCGAGGAGGTCGGCATGGATCACCGGGAAGTGCTTCTTCATGTGGTCGAGGTCCTCGGTGTTGCGGATTCCCGCCACCACGTCCTCGCCCTGGGCGTTGACGAGGAAGTCGCCGTAGGGCTTGTTCTCGCCGGTCGCGGCATTGCGCGTGAACCCGACACCGGTGCCGGAGTTGTCGTCCCGGTTGCCGAACACCATCGTCTGGACGTTGACCGCGGTCCCGAGGTCGTGATCGATCTTCTCCCGGACCCGGTAGGCGATCGCCCGCGCACCGTTCCAGCTCCGGAAGACCGCCTCGACCGCGCCGTTGAGTTGCTCACGCGGCTTCTGCGGGAACGGAGCGCCGGTCTCCTGCTCGACGATCGTCTTGTACTCCTCGCACAACGACTTGAGCGCGTCGGCCGGGATCAGGTTGTCCGCCGACACCCCGGACCGCTCCTTGGCGGCGTCGAGCGCCTCCTCGAACGGCTCGCCGTCGACGCCGAGCACGATGCGGCCGTACATGGCGATGAAGCGGCGGTAGGAGTCGTACGCGAACCGTTCGTCGTCGGTCGAGTGGGCGAGCCCCTCGACGCTCTGGTCGTTCAGGCCGAGGTTGAGGACCGTGTCCATCATCCCCGGCATCGAGAACTTCGCGCCCGATCGGACGCTGACCAGGAGCGGATCGAACGGGTCGCCGAGCTTGCGGCCCATCGCCTTCTCCAGCCTGAAGACGTGCTTCGCGATCTCCTCGTCGAGCCCCTCGGGCCAGCCCCCGTACATGTAGTCGCGGCACGCGTCGGTCGAGATGGTGAAGCCCGGCGGCACCGGCAACTTCAACACGCTGGTCATCTCGGCGAGGTTCGCACCCTTGCCTCCCAGCAGGTCCTTGTACTCCATCGGAGGGCGGCGGTGCTTGTGATCGAAGGCGTAGACGTAGGGCACGAACACAGAGTGTACGAGCTGTGCGCCGATGCACCCGGGTCTCCTCGCCGCTGCGCGGCGCACGGGGTCGTCGACGGTCCTAGCCTGGGGCGGGATGTTCCGACTGTTGGGGTTCCCCGTGCACGTTCGGCCCGGATTCGTCATGATGATGATCCTGATCGTCGTGCTGTACGGCGACTCGTTCGGGCTCTGGCTGGCCGGCTCGCTGGCGGCGTTCACGCTCGTGCACGAACTCGGTCACGCGGTCGCCGCTCGTCTGACGGGTGCTCGGGCCGAGATCTCCTTGAACTTCCTCGCCGGGTACGCCTCCTACGTGCCGACCCGGCCGATCTCCCGGCTCGAACAGATCGGGATCTCCTTCGCCGGCCCGGGCGTCCAGGTCGTCACCAGCGCCGCGGTCCTGATCGCGATGGGCGCCGATCTCTCGACGCCGTCGTCGTTCAGCGATGACGCTGCGATGTGGGCGATCTGGTGGGCCGGACCGGTCATCGGGCTGTTCAACCTCGTCCCGATCCTGCCCCTCGACGGTGGCAACATCGTCACGAACGCGCTCGACCGGGTGCTGCCCGACCGCGCCCAGCGCCTGATGCTCTGGTTCTCGCTCGGCGTCACCGTCTCGGCCGCTGCGCTCGCGTTCACGAACGACCGCTACCGGGGGCTGATCCTCGTGGTCGGGTTCCTCCTGGTCACCCAGCTCCAGATGCTCGGCTCGGCCAAGGAACGATCGTCCCCGTGGCACGACGCCGACGCCGCGCTCCGAGCCGGACGCCCCCAGAAGGCTCGACGCATCCTCGTCAACGCGCTGAGCCACCACCGCCCCGACCAACCGCCGCCGCCGGTGACGCTGCCGATCTCCGACGTCGCCCAGCTGATCGAGCTGCTCCCCGATCCCCTGCCCTTCGGTGACCCGTGGAACGAGTACGTCCTCGCCAACCAGCTGATGCGCATCGGTCGCTTCGAGGACGCCGCCCACTTCGCCGCCGCCGGGTACGCCCGCCACCCGCACACCCTCGCGGCCGCGACGGTCGCCCGCGCGGCGGCCGCCCTCGGCGACGAGCAGACGGCGCTCGGCTGGCTGCGCACCGCCGCCGACGCAGGAACATCACCGGTCGGCCTGGCGTCGATCATCGACGGTTCCCCCGAGCTGATCGGTCTGCGCAACCATCCCGACGTGGTCGCGATCCGCCGCGACCTCGCCGCCGCCGCCGACTCCCCCTGAGCGCGCCCGCGGGCCCGTCAGCGCAGGTGAACCGGCGATCGTCCGACGTCCGCACCGCGCCGGACGAGGGCGAGCGCCGCCGATCCGTCGGGTGACACGCTCGTGATCGTGCCGACCTCGGAGCCGTCGGGTTCGTGGACCGGATCGCCGACGGCGGCCCCCGGTGCGACGTCGACGATCCGGATGGCGTTCGGGGCGTGCGCGCCGCGGCTGTCCATGCGCTCGACCAGTTCCTGGCCCGGATAGCACCCCTTGGCGAAGTCGACCGCGACCGGCACGACACCGGTCGTGGCCGGGATCGTCTCCCCGGGCACGATCTCGTGTCCCATCCGCGGCCAGCCGTAGGCGACGCGAGCGGCCTCGTGCACGTCGGCGGGCTCGGCGTTCGACGCCTCCACGAGCGAGGTGGTCGCATCGACACGGATCCTGAAGCGGTCGAGCCGAGCGAGGAGCGGGGCGCCGAACCCTGCGTCGGTGTCGAGCTCGAACCGCTCCTCGCCCGTCCGCCGGACCCGGGCGAGGCTCACGACCTTGCCCGTCGGGTCCAGCACGAGCGTCCAGGTCGTGTCGCCGACCGCCAGCCGGAGGAGGTTCTGGGAGACCTGCGAGTGGAGGTAGGCGAGCGCATCGGGGCCCTCCACCACCACGCGGTCGCGGGCGTCGTCGTCGATCGCTTCCGGGTCGGGAGTCACGAACACAGTCTGCCGTGGCACACTGCGATCGTCATGACGGACGCGAGCTCCTCCTCCGGTGTCGGCGATCTGGCCCAGCGCGCGGTCGACGCCTTCCTGACGCTCGTCCGGCGCGGCACCCGCCTCGCGGCGGGCACGCTGGCGGTCGTCACGCTGATCTGCCTGGGCAGCTTCGTGCTCGGCCTGGCGGCGCTGTCCGGTGGGACGAGGACCGCGTGGATCGTGCTCGGCGGGATCGGCCTCGTCATCGCGATCGGATCGATCGTCCTCGCGATGTTCCGGCTCTGGGTGATCACGACGATCAGCGTGGCCCTCGTCGAGGACCTCCGGGCCGTGATGTCCGCGGATCCAGGGGCCGAGCGCGTCGTGATCGAGACCGTCGAGTCCAGCGACGGCGTCCAGGACCAGAGCGCGGTCGTGATGTCCCGTCAGTTCTTCCGGATGAACGACACGGTGGGCCGGGCCGGCCAGTTCGTCGCGCTGTCCGCCGCGCTCAAGTCGGTGACGAGCTTCCCCCTGCTGATGATGCTCTCGGTGGCGACCACGTTCGGCTTCGCGATGCTCGGCTTCCTGTTCGCCCTCGGCCTGCTCTTCTGAGGCCGCGGACCCGCCGTCAGGCCGACGTGCCGGCCCGGCGCCGCGCCGCCGTCATCCGCCGGGCCGCGGGGATCGCCGCCAGCAGCGCAGCCGCCTTGTTCCGGCACTCCAGGTCCTCGTCGTCGGGCACCGAATCGGCGACGATGCCGGCACCGGCCTGCAGGCTCGCCGTGACTCCATCGCCGGTCACGAACATGGTGCGGATCGCGATCGCCGTGTCGAGGTTCCCGGACCAGTCGACGTACCCGACGACGCCTGCATACGGTCCCCGTTTCACCGGCTCCAGGGAGTCGATGATCTCCATCGCCCGGACCTTCGGCGCGCCGGACACCGTTCCCGCCGGCAGCGTCGCCCGGAGCACGTCGATCGGGCCGAGTCCCTCGCGCAACCGGGCCGAGACCTGCGAGGTCATGTGCATCACGTGGCTGTACCGCTCGAGTGTCATCAGCTCGTCGACGTGCACCGAGCCGAACTCGGCGACGCGACCGACGTCGTTGCGGGCCAGGTCGACGAGCATGACGTGCTCGGCCCGCTCCTTGGGGTGTTCGATCAACTCGGCGGCCATGCGACGGTCGTGTTCGTCGGTCCGCCCCCGTCGGCGGGTGCCGGCGATCGGCCGCGACACCACCGTCCGATCGAGCAACTGGACCATCGGTTCGGGTGAGGAACCGACGATCGTCAGCTCCGGGTGCCGAACGAAGTACATGTAGGGCGACGGGTTCACCTGGCGGAGCACGCGGTAGACGTCGAAGGGATCGGCGCCGAGTTCGAGGTCGTAGCGCTGCGCGAGCACGACCTGGAAGATGTCGCCGGCGACGACGTGTTCCTTCGCGACCTCGACGGCGCGTTGGTACGTCCCACCCGACATCGACGACCGCAGTTCGGGGAGCTCGTCCGACGAGGACGGCGGTTCGACCGGCGTGTAGGGCAACGGTTCGGCCAGGTCGGCGACCGCCTGCTCGACGCGCGAGGTCGCCGCGTCGTACGCGGCGTCGAGCTGGTCGGCGTCGAGACCGAGCGTGGGCACGCTCTCGATCAGGTAGACCCGCTGGCGCCAGTGGTCGAACGCGGCCAGCGAGCCGATCACCGACATCACTGCGTCCGGATAGCCGCGGTCGTCGGTCGGCGTGTCGGGCAGGCGCTCGACCTCGCGGATGATGTCGTAGCCGAGGTAGCCCATCATGCCCCCGTGCAGCGGCGGCAGATCCTCGAACGTGGGGCTGGTGTAGGCGGCGAGCATCGCCTCGAGCGCAGCCAGGATGCCGCGGTCGGTCGGAACCTCGGCCGGGACGGGCCCGTCGAGTTCGACGACCCCGTCGCGCAGGATCAGCGTCGCTGTCGGGTTGCGTCCGACGAAGGAGAACCTCGCCCATCGCTCGGCGCCCTCGACCGACTCGAGCAGGAACCCCGGCCGGTCGCCGACCAGCTTGACGTACGCCGCGACCGGCGTCTCGAGGTCGGCGAGCACCTCGGTCCAGACGGGCACGACCGTGTGGTCGGCGGCATGCCGGTGGAACTGTTCACGGGACGGCTGGAAGCGCACGAGCGTCACCCGAACGATCGGTGGAAACAGGTGCGCTCGCCGGTGTGGCACGCCCCTGCGCCCTCCTGGACGACCTTGAACAGCAACGCATCGGCGTCGCAGTCGTAGAGCGCCTCGCGCACCCACTGGCGGTCGCCGCTCGTGTCGCCCTTGCGCCACAACTCCTGACGGCTGCGCGACCAGTACACCATCCGACCCTCGGCGAGGGTCAGCTTCAACGACTCCTCGTTCATCCACGCGAGCATCAGCACCTCGCCGTTGACGGCGTCCTGGGCGATCGCCGGGACGAGCCCGCGCTCGTCGTAGCGCACGGCCGCCAGCTGTTCGTCGGTCGCGGTGATCGTGATCCCCTCGGACATCGGGCCAGCCTACGGTCGCGCTAGAGATAGAGCCCGGTCGACGCCTCGATGCGCTCGGCCGCCACCGCGTGCAGTTCGCGCTCGCGCAGCATCACGTAGTCCTCGCCCTGCACCTCGACCTCGTAGCGGTCCTCGGGGCTGAACAACACCTTGTCGCCGACCTCGCACGAGCGCACGTTCTGACCCTGCGCGACGACCGTTGCCCAGATCAGACGTTTGGACACCTGGGCCGTGGCCGGGATGACGATGCCGCCGGAGGACTTGCGCTCACCGGCCTTGTCGGCGATCCGTACGAGCACACGGTCGTTCAACATCTTGATCGGGAGCTTGTCGTCGGCGTCCGCCATCTCGTGAAGGGTACCGTCGGTTGTGATGAGCAGTGAGTCGGACATCGAGCGCCGCACCGTGGAGTTCCCGTCCGCCGACGGCATCGCGCTGGTCGGCGACCTGGCGGTCCCCGGCGACGTCCGCGGCGGCGCCGTCGTCTGCCACCCGCACCCGGGGTACGGCGGCGACCGGTTCAACCACGTCGTGACATCGCTGTACGAGGCGCTGCCTGACGCCGCGATCGCCGCGCTGCGGTTCGACTTCCGCGCGGCGTTCGGCGACGGCGTCGGCGAACAGCAAGACGCGTTGGGCGCGCTCGACGAACTCACGGCAACCGTCGGCGATCTCCCGCTCACGATGGTGGGGTACTCCTTCGGCGCCTGGATCGTCGCGTCGCTCACCGACGAGCGGATCGCTGCGTCCGTGCTGGTGGCGCCACCGCTGGCCGTGATGCCGCCCGTCCCGGTCCCCCGGCGCCCGACGCTGGTCCTGACCCCCGAGCACGACCAGTTGAGCCCGCCGGCGGCCAACGAGCCGATCACTGCGTCGTGGACCGCCGCCGGCGACACGATCGTCGAGCACCACGTGATCGCGATGGCGGACCACTCGCTCGTCGGTCGGACCGCCGCGGTCGCGAGCCGCACCACCACTTGGCTCGCCGACCACCTCTGACACCCCCAACACCCCGAAAAATCGCGCCGACGTTGCGCCCAGCGGGACGGATCCGCGATTTTTCGGCTGGGTGGGCGAGCGCGGGGCCGGGTCGCGGGCCGGGGCCGGGGTTGGCCGGGGTTGGCGGGGCTTGCTGCGGTCAGCCGGCGACGGCGGCTTCCATCTCCTCCTTCACCTCGTCGGTGAGGAGCGGGATGACCTCGAGCGCACCGAAGTTCTGTTCGACCTGCTCGACCTTGGACGCACCGGTGATCACCGTCGACACGTTCGGGTTCTTCGTGCACCAGGCCAGCGCGAGCTGCGCCATCGTGCACCCGAGCCGCTCGGCGATCGGCCGCAGCTGCTCCACGCGGGCGATCGCTTGGGCATCGGTGAGCCGACCGGCGAGCCAGCCGTAGCCCTCCAGCGCCGCCCGAGAACCCTCGGGGATCCCGTCGCGGTACTTGCCGGTCAGCAGACCCGAGGCGAGCGGGCTCCAGATCGTGTTGCCGTAGTGGAACTCCTCGTTGATCCGGGCGTACTCCTGCTCGACCTTCCTCCGCTCGAGCAGGTTGTACTGGCTCTGCTCGGTGACGGGTCGGTGCAGGTGATGGCGGTCGGCGACGTCGATCGCCGCTCGGATCTCGTCGGCCGACCACTCGCTCGTTCCCCAGTAGTGCGCCTTGCCGGCGGCGATGATGTCGCTCATCGCCCGGACCGTCTCCTCGATCGGTGTGTTCGGGTCGGCCCGGTGGCAGTACAGCACGTCGACGAAGTCGAGCCCGAACCGCTCCAGCGACCCGTCGATCGCCTCCATCAGGTACTTGCGGTTGAGCGTGTTGCGCATGTTCGGGGTCTCGCCGTGGAGCCCCCAGAACACCTTGGTGGTCACGACGTAGGACCAGCGCGGCCACTGCAGCTCGCGCAGCACCTCCCCCATGATCGTCTCGCTCTTGCCCCCGGCGTAGGCCTCGGCGTTGTCGAAGAAGTTGCACCCGGCATCGCCGGCCGCGGCCATGCACTCGAGGGCGAGCTGGTTGTCGAGCTGGTTGTCGAACGTCACCCAGCTGCCGAAGGAGAGCACGCTCACCCTCAGCCCGGTGTTGCCGAGCCGTCGATACTCCATGTCGGGATTCACCGTCGGGATAGCCATGACGGCGACCCTAGCGACGATCACACGACGATCACGCGGGGGTCGGCCCGTGGCGCGTCAGGGCGGGCTGACGCCGGCCGCGCGGTCGCTGGCGATCTGGTCGGCCATCGTCGCGAGCACGGTGCCGCGCATCTTCGCGATCGTGCGCTGGTACGCGGACGGGTCGAGCGTCGTTGCCAGTTCCGCGGCGATCTCCACGGCGCGATCGAGCACCTGCTCGGCCGGGACGACCTCGTCGATGAACCCGACGTCGACGGCGTCTCGCGGCGTGGTGATCCGGGCGTTGGCGAGCGCTCGCTGGAAGTGGCGGTTGCTCAACCGAGCTTCCGAGATCGTGAACGCCCAGTCGGGCAGCACCATCTTGATCGCGACCTCGTTCAGACCGATCTTCGCGTCGATGTCGGCGCCGACGCGCACGTCGCATCCGAGCAGCACGAGCGCGCCGGCGGCGAGCGCGTGTCCGGTGCACGCGGCGACGACCGGCATCGGTGCGCCGTAGATGCGCTGGACCAGGGCACCACCGTCGGCGACGAGGTCGATGATCGCCGAGAGGTCGTCGCCGAGCATGACGCCGAGGTCGAATCCCCCCGAGAATCGCCCGTCTCGGCCGTGGACGACGACGGCACCGACGGCGTCGTCGGCCTCGGCGGCGTCGAGGGCCTCGTGGACGGCGGCGATCACCTCGAACGACAATGCGTTGGCCTTGCCGTCGTCGAGGTGGATGATCGAGACCCGGTCCCGCCGCTCGGTCGTGACTGCTGCAGTCGCCATGACCGGAACCTACTCGCCGCCCGCCGTGACGGGCCGCACGGCGATGCCGTCGGCGGTCATCCGGGCCTTGGCGTCGGCAACGGTGTGTTCGCGGAAGTGGAAGATCGAGGCTGCGAGGACCGCATCGGCCCCGCCGATGCTCACACCCTCGACGAGATGCTCGATCGAACCGACGCCGCCGCTGGCGATCACCGGAACGGTCACCGCGTCGCTGACCGCCCGCGTCAGCACCAGATCGAAGCCCTGCCGCGTGCCGTCGCGGTCCATCGAGGTGAGCAGGATCTCGCCCGCCCCCCGTCGCACCGCCTCCTGCGCCCACTCGACGGCGTCGATCCCGGTCGGGGTGCGTCCACCGTGCAGGTGGACCTCCCAGCCGTCCGCCGGGTCGTCGGTGCGTTGCTTGGCGTCGATCGCGCACACCACGCACTGGGCACCGAACTCGCGGGCGATCTCCGCGATGAGCTCGGGCCGTTCGACCGCGGCGGTGTTGACGCTGACCTTGTCGGCGCCCGCTCGCAACATGCGCCGGGCGTCCTCGAGGGTTCGGATGCCGCCCCCGACGGTGAACGGGATGTACACCTCGTCGGCGACCCGGCGGACCATCTCGACGGTCGTGTCACGGTTGTCGCTCGACGCGGTGATGTCGAGGAACACCAGCTCGTCCGCGCCCTCGAGGTCGTACCGCGCGGCGAGTTCGACCGGGTCACCGGCGTCGACGAGGTCGACGAAGTTGGTGCCCTTGACGACCCGACCGTCGGTGACGTCGAGACACGGGACGACACGCGCCACCCTCACGATCCCGACACACCGTCGGTCTCGGGGGACTCGAGGGCCCGGAGCGCCTCGAGGACCGTGAAACGGCCCTCGTAGACCGCCTTGCCGGTGATGATGCCGGCGAGGTTCTCGATCCGCGCCAACGCCACGAC
>Ga0316578_10000515_pt1 | contig 13141 bp, 11 predicted proteins | sample J0NA_2_FD_203076 | JGI IMG/M metagenome (GOLD analysis project Ga0316578, IMG submission 203076) | Rhizosphere microbial communities from salt marsh grasses in Alabama, United States - J0-2_160517rDrC | ecosystem: Host-associated > Plants > Roots > Rhizosphere | place: USA: Alabama | collected... | reverse complement strand
CTCCGGCGTCAGCGGCGGGAACCGCGGGTCGGCAAAAGCACTGCTGCGCGCGTTGTGCCAGACGTCGAGCGCGAGCGCGCGCCGCGCCTCCAGCATCCCGCAGCAACCCCTCAGGCGTCCCTCGATGGTCAGCGTCACGAAGCTTGCAGCCTCGCGACGCAGCGCGCCGGACAACTGCTCCGCAGCCGGCGGCTGCGAGGGCAGGCCGGCCAGGCGGGAGGCAATCGACGTGGTCGCCGTGTCGAGCAGGTACTCGCTCTGCCTCGGCTCAAGCATCGTAGAGTGCGTAGCAGGCGTAGCCCACCACGCGCGAGCGGTCTCCGGCCGTGTCTCCCGAGTTGCGCTGATCGATCAGCTCGACCCGCATGCCCTTCTGACGAGCCACCTCGAGCAGGCCGTTTATGATCTGCGCGCCGCAGGCCTGCTCGTCCGACAAGTCACTGCGCCGCGCCAGGATGGAGCGCGTCGTAGCGTCATCGAGCGACGTCGCCTCGGAATAGGTGTGGTAGTGACTCAGGTCGGAGCTGACCACGACCAGCGTCTCGGGACCGTCCCAGACCGCCTTCAGCGCGCTGGCGACCTGCTCCGAGGGCCCGAGGCCGACCGCGATCGGCAATACCTCGAACTGGTCGAGCTGGGCCTGCAGGAAGGGAAGCTGAACCTCGAGCGAGTGCTCGTTCTGGTGCGCCGCGTCGTTGATGCCCGCGAGGCCGAGTTCGCGCAGCCGGCGGCGCCCGGCATCATCGACCGGCACGTCGCCGAGTGGGGTCGCAAAGCGGTCCGCGGAGGGCAAGGCGAGGCCGCGGATCGGCACGCGATGACTCGGGCCGATCAGCACCACCCTGCGGATGTCTGTCGAACTTTCGCCGAGGCAGCCGTAGCCGGAGGCGGCGACTACTCCCGAGTACACGTACCCGGCGTGCGGCACGATCAGTGCCTTTGGGCGGGCCGCCTGCTGCTGCGGCGGGCAGGTGTCGAGCAGCGCGCTGACCGTGGTCCTGAGCTCGCCCGAGTCGGCCGGGTAGAACAGTCCCGCTACGGCGGGGCTCCTGACCCTTGATTTATCTTCTCGAGCGCTCAACATGTCAGTTACGGGCCGGCAATCACGCGCGGAGCCGCGTCGGTTACCCGGGCAATATCCCGCCGGGCCGCGCGAAGCGACAAGCGTATGAATACGGACCCTCATATCGTTCCGACCCGGTACTGGAGCCGTCTCGCTGACGGCCGGGTGCAATGCGACGTCTGCCCGCGTCATTGCAGGCTTCACGAGGGTCAGCGCGGCCTGTGCTTCGTGCGCGGTCGCGATCGCGACGGCATCGAGCTTTATACGTATGGACGCTCGAGCGGATTCTGCGTCGATCCGATCGAGAAGAAGCCGCTCAATCACTTTCTCCCGGGTTCCGCGGTGCTGTCCTTCGGAACCGCCGGCTGCAACCTCGCGTGCAAGTTCTGCCAGAACTGGGACATGAGCAAGTCACGCGAAATGGACACGCTGGCCGATGCCGCGAGCCCGCGGCAGCTTGCCGACGCGGCCGTGCAGTCCGGATGCGACAGCGTGGCCTTCACCTACAACGACCCGACGGTATTCCTCGAATACGCGATCGACGTGGCAGAGGCCTGCCATGACTCGGGCATCCGTACGGTCGCCGTCACGGCAGGCTACATCTGTCCCGCGCCGCGTGCGGAGTTCTTCGCCTGCATCGACGCGGCGAACGTGGACCTGAAGGGTTTCACGGAGCGGTTCTACCGGCAGGTCTGCGGTTCCGAGCTCGCGCCGGTGCTCGAGACGCTCGAGTACCTGAGGCGGGAGACCGCCGTGTGGCTCGAGATCACGACGCTGCTGATACCCGGCGAGAACGATTCGGACCAGGAACTCGAAGCGATGACCGCCTGGCTGGTCGAGCATCTCGGGCCAGACGTCCCGCTGCACTTCACGGCTTTCCATCCGGACTGGAAGATGCGCGAAACGCCGCCGACGCCGCCGGCGACACTGAGCCGTGCGCGCCGGATCGCGATGCAGGCGGGGCTGCGCTACGTCTACACCGGCAACGTGCACGACCGGCAGGGCGGAAGCACCTGGTGCCACCGCTGCGGTGCGCTGCTGATCGAGCGCGACTGGTTCGCGCTGGGAGCGTGGGGACTCACGGACGGCGCAAAGTGCGCGTCCTGCGGCGAGGTGCTGCCGGGCGTTTTCCGCGCCGCGCCTGGACGCTGGGGCGGACGGCGGCTGCCACTGCGCCTGCAGGCAGCGCACTGACGGTTCGCGGCCTGGCCGCGACCAGGCTAGGGTCTTTTCCTGCGTCGCCCGGTCGGCACGTTCTGTGCGAGCTCCTCGAGCCACGTGGTAGCCGGGGAATCGCTGGGGGCGCGCCAGTCGCTGCGCGGCGACAGGGATCCGCCCGATCCGACCTTCGGCCCGTTCGGCATGGCCGAGCGCTTGAACTGGCTGGTCTGGAAGAAGCGCTTGAGGAAGACTTCCAGCCAGTGCCGGATGCTCTGCAGGTCGTATTCGCGCCGCTCTGACTCGGGCAGCGTGTCTGGCCAGGCGCCCCGCTCACGGTCGCCCCAGGCCGCGTGCGCAAGGAACGCGACCTTGCTCGGCCGGTAGCCGAAGCGGCTCATGTAGTACAGGTTGAAATCCTGAAGCTCGTAGGGTCCGACCACGGCTTCCGAGCTGTGCTCGGGCTCCTCCCCGGCGCCCGGAACGAGTTCCGGGGAAATCCGCGTGCCGACGATGCGTCCGAGCACCTTCAGCGTCGGCGCATCGAACTGCCGCGTCTCGATGAGCCAGCGGATCAGGTGCTGGATCAGCGTCTTCGGGACGGAGGCGTTCACATTGTAGTGGGACATGTGGTCGCCGACGCCATAGGTCGTGAAGCCGAGCGCGAGTTCCGAGAGGTCCCCGGTGCCGAGCACGAGTCCGCCGTGGTGGTTGGCCAGCCGGAACAGCACTGAGGTGCGTTCACCGGCCTGAACGTTCTCGAAGGTCACGTCGTAGACCTCGCGCCCGCCCGCGTGGGGATGGCCGATGTTCTCGAGCATCAGGTTCGACGCGGGCCGGATGTCGATCTCGCCGGCCGTGATGCCCAACGCCTTCATCAGTGCATGCGCGTTCCGGAGCGTCTGCCGCGAGGTGCCGAAACCGGGCAGCGTGTACCCCAGGATGCCGGTGCGCGGCAGGCGGAGCCGGTCGAAGGCCCGTACGGCTACCAGCGCCGCCTGGGTCGAATCGAGCCCGCCCGAGATGCCGATCACGACCTTGCGGATACCGGTGGCCGACAGGCGCTTCATCAGGCCCTCGACCTGTATGTCGTAGACCTCGGCACAGCGCTCGTCGCGGCGGGCATGTTCCGCGGGCACGTAGGGAAACCGCTCGATGCGGCGCTCGAGCGGCACGCGTCCGGAGGGAAGCTCCAGCTCGAAGTCCACGACGCGAAAGCCTGACAGTGCGGAGGAATGCGTCCTCGCGCAGTCCGCGAAACTGGTCAGCCGCGTGCGTTCCTGTCGCAGGTGATCGAGATCGACGTCCGCGGTCACCAGCCCGCCGCCGAGCGGGAATCGCGTCGATTCGGCGAGTCGCTCGCCGTTCTCGTACACCAGCGCGTGGCCGTCCCAGGCCAGGTCCGTCGTCGACTCGCCCGGGCCGGCCGCCGAGTAAAGGTAGGCGGCCACGCACTTGGCGGACTGCGAGGCGCAGAGCAGCCGCCGGTAATCGGCCTTGCCGACCGTGATGTCGCTGGCGGAGAGATTGACCAGCACGGTGGCCCCGGCCAGCGCCGCAAGCGTGCTCGGCGGCACCGGCACCCAGAGGTCCTCGCAGATCTCGAGGTGCAGCACCAGCCCGTCCAGGTTGCCGGCGCGGAACAGCAGGCGGTTGCCGAACGGCACCTGCTGCCCCAGCAGCTGCAGCTCCGGCGAAAGCACGTGCTCGGCCGACGCGAAGTGCCGCTTCTCGTAGAACTCGCGGTAGTTGGGCAGGTAGGTCTTCGGTACCACGCCGAGCAGACGGCCACGCTGCATCAGCACCGCGCAGTTGTAGAGTCGTCCTTCAGCGCGCAATGGCAGGCCTGCGGCCAGCAGCAGCGGCAGCTCGCGACTGGCCTCGAGGAGCTTCGCGAGGCCGTCGAGTGAGGAATCGAGCAGTGCGTCCTGGTGGAACAGGTCCTCGTTCGAGTACGCCGAGAGTCCGAGTTCCGGGAACACCGCCAGCACCGCCCCGGCCGCCGCGGCCTTGCGCGCCAGCGCCAGCGTCTCGGCCGTATTGAACACCGGAGAGGCCACGTCGACGCGCGGCGTGGCCGCCGCGACGCGCACGAAGCCGTGCCGGTAGATCGAATCGAACGGCGGGGCGGGGGATGCGCGGCGTCTGGTCGGCATGCGGCGATCCTGCGGGGTGCAGACACGCAGTTTCGGCCCGGCAGCCTGTCGGGGCAAGGGGCGACGCCGTTCGCGCCGGTCCGGTGCAGGGCTGCCGACGCCGGATCTGTGGCCCAGTTCCAGTTGCCGCGTGATGCGGATCACGCCCGGCTGCGGCACGGGGCGCTAGTCTCCGACGCAGCAGATCCCAGGGTGAACCCGTGTCCAGCGACGTCCTGAAGCGCGCGAAATCACTGTTGGGGCTCGGTCGAGAGCCGGAGCCCGACACCGTGTCACGGAAGAAGCCCGTGCAGATACACCATGCCGTCGGCATCGTGCCCGGGCCCCGTGCCTGCAGCGAAGTGCGCAAGCTCGTCGGGCAGCGGTTCCTGTCCCGCGAGGCTCCCCGGCTGCCGCTCAGGGACTGCGACCGGCCGGACTGCAGCTGCCGCTACGAGCACCACGAGGACCGGCGCCGCGGCCCGCGCCGCGCACGCGAGATGGGCGTGGCGATCGACGGCTACGAGGGCGAGGAGCAGCGGGAGAAACTCAAGCGCGGACGCCGAAAGGGCGATCGCTGAGTCCGGGCGCTCAGGCGCGGCCCCTGGTGGCGGCGTCGCTGACGAACGGGTTGCTGCGGCGTTCTTCGCCGAACGTCGAGCCCGGCCCGTGGCCCGGGACGAAGTGCACGTCGTCCCCGAGCGGGAACAGCTTGTTGCGGATCGAGCTGATCAGCGTCCCGTAGTCCCCGCCCGGGAAGTCGGTCCGGCCGATCGAGCCGGCGAACAGCACGTCGCCCACGAACGCCAGCTTCTCGCCGGACGCATGGAAGACCACGTGGCCGGGCGTGTGCCCCGGGCAGTGCAGGACCTCGAACTGCAGCTCGCCGACGCTGACGCGGTCGCCCTCGTGGAGCCAGCGCCCGGGCGTGAAGCCGTCGCAGCGCGGTTGCCCGAACATCCGCGCCTGTTCCGGCAGTGCGTCGATCCAGAACTTGTCGCCCTGGTGCGGGCCCTCGATCGGCAGGCCGAGGTCGCGGTGAAGCTCCGCGACACCTCCGGCGTGATCGATGTGCGCATGCGTGAGCAGGATCTTCTCGAGCCGTATGTCGTGCTTGCGGACTGTCGCGAGGATCCGCGCGATGTCGCCGCCGGGGTCGATCACCGCCGCGGCGCCGGTGGTCTCGCACCAGACGATCGAGCAGTTCTGCGCAAAGGCGGTGACCGGAATGATCGCCGTGCGCATCTCAGCGGGCGGTATCGGAGGATGCGCCGGCGCCCGGTGCGCCCTGCACGCCACCCATCAGCGCGAGCCGCATGCCGGCCTCGACCGTCAGCGAGGTCGGCTCGATCGCGCTCCTCGGCAGGAACAACGTATAGCCGCCGACCATGTAGCTCATCGGCAGGTACACGGCGACCAGCGTGCCGTCCCGGGCCCCGGGGCCCAGCAGCGAGGCGTTCTCGGCCGTCACGAAGCCGATGATCTTGCCCGGACCGAGCGGCACCAGCACCACTCGCTTGAGATCGCTGCTGCGCCCGGCAGCCGGGAAGAACTGCATGAAGTCGCGCGTCGCCACGTAGATCGTCTTGACGAGCGGAATGCGCTCGAGCAGCTGGTCCCCGACCCCCAGCAGGTTGCGGATCACGTACGCGTTCACGGCCAGGCCGGCCAGGTACAGCAGCAGCAGCCCGGCGAGCAGCCCGAGCCCCGGCCAGTAAAAGCTCTCCGGCAGCACCAGCCTGATCACCGGAGACACGAACCGTTCAGCGGCCAGTGCGAGCCAGTAGACGAGGTACAACGTGAGGCCGATCGGCAGGATCGCGACCAGCCCTTTCAGCATCGTGTTCCAGATTTTCTGCATGACTCCGTCCTGCTCCGGATCCCGAAGTATGAATAGCATCCAGAGTCCTCGCCAGCGCGATCCCGTATCATTTGTCTCGTCCCGGCCCGGTTGCCCGATGCTGAAGATCCTCCGACTCGCTCTGCTCCTGCTGGCGATCCCCTCTGCCACGGCGCTCGCCGACGGGCGGGAGCGCGAGTATCTGCCACCGGAAGTCGAGCAGGCGCTGTCGGCACGGCGCATTCCCGGGACCAGCCTGAGCGTCTACGTGCGCGACATCGATCGCAGCGAGCCGCTGCTGAGCTACAACGCGGACGTGCCGCGCAACCCGGCCTCGACGATGAAGGTCCTCACGACCTACGCCGCGCTCGAGACACTGGGCCCGGCGTACACATGGACCACGCGCGCCTATGCCAGCGGACCGGTCTCCGACCAGGTGCTCGAAGGCGACCTGATCCTGCTCGGTGGCGGCGACCCGTTCATGACGGCCGAGCGCTGGTGGTCGTTCGTCAGAGGACTGCGTCAGGCGGGCATCGCCCACATCAAGGGCGACGTCGTGATAGACAACACGTATTTCGCGCCCCAGGGATACGACCGTGCCGCGTTCGACAACCAGCCGTATCGAAGCTACAACGTCCTGCCCGATGCGTTGCTGGTCAACTTCCAGACCGTCACGCTCAACATCGTGCCGGACCCGGCGCGCGGTTCGGTGCTGGTGGCCGCCCAGCCCCGGCCGGCCAACCTCGAGTTCGAAACCAGCGCACGCTTGCAACCCGGCCGTTGCCGCTCGCGCTCGGGCGGGCTCGTGATCGCAATGCCGGACGGGCCCTACGGCACGCGACTCAGCGTCGGTGGGCGCTACAGCTCCGGTTGCGGCCAGTATTCCGTCAACCGGGCCGTGATGCGCGCCCCTGACTTCGCGTTCGGGACTTTCAAGACCTTCTGGCTCGAGTCGGGCGGCACGCTGACAGGAGGGATGCGGCTGGGCACGCTGCCCGGGGATGCACGCCTGTTGTACAGCCAGCAGTCGCTGACGCTGGCCGAGATCATCCGGCTGGTGAACAAGTTCTCCAGCAACGTGATGGCACGGATGCTGCTGCTGACGCTCGGCCGCGAGGCGAGCGGCGCGCCCGGCAGCGCGGCCTCAGGTGCGCAGGCGGTGACGGAGTTCCTCGCCCAGCGCGGAATACGAACACCCGGCCTCGTGATCGAGAACGGTTCGGGGCTGTCGCGCATCGAGCGCATCACCGCCGAAGGGCTGGCCGAGGTACTGCTCGATGCGCACCGCAGCCAGTACATGCCTGAGTTCGCGGCCTCGCTGCCGCTCTCCGCCACCGACGGGACGCTGCGGCGGCGCTTCCGCACGCCCGAGATGCAGGGTCGCCTCAGGATGAAGACGGGGTCGCTCGAGGGCGTCAGTGCGCTGGCAGGCTACGTCAATGCCGCTTCGGGTCGCACCTACGTGGCCGTGATCATTCTGAACCATGACGCGGCCGACGATGGCGCAGGCGCGGCCGCGCAGTCCGCGCTGGTCAAGTGGGTATTCGCGCAGTAACGGCGCCTCATCCTTTGGTCGAATGGGCGCCGGGCGACGTGCCGGCGCTGGCTATACTGCCGGCAGAGCGACTGCAGCAGGTGCGCGGCAATGGCCTATGACCGCAAGAATGTTTTCGCCCGCATAGTCCGCGGCGAGATCCCGGCGCACAAGGTCTACGAGGACGAGCATACGCTGGCCTTCATGGACGTGATGCCGCAGTCGGTCGGACACACGCTGGTCGTGCCCAAGGCCGAGGCCGAGAACATCTTCGACGTCCCCGGCGAGGCACTGGCTGCGACGATCATGACGACGCAGCGGATTGCGCGCGCGGTGAAGAAGGCTTTCGATCCGCCGGGCGTGATGATTGCCCAGCTGAACGACCGCGGTGCGGGGCAGAGCGTATTCCACATCCATTTCCACGTCCTGCCGAGATACGAGGGCGTTGATTTCCGCTTTCACGCGCGCGACATGGCGGATCCGCAGGTGCTCGCGGAACATGCGGCGAGGATCCGAGCGGCGCTGGATTGACGCGTCGGCAGGTGACTGACAGATCAGGGGAGCAGACGAGCATGACCAAACTGCACAAGGTACCCGCGGCGTTCGCCGCGAAGGCCCGCATCAAGCACGACGATTACCAGAGGCTGTACAAGGAATCCGTCGAGGACTCGGAGGGCTTCTGGGGTCGGATGGGTCAGCGCGTCGACTGGCTCAAGCCCTATTCCGGCGTCAAGGACGTCAGCTTCGACCTCGAGGATTTCCGTATCCGCTGGTACTACGACGGCCAGCTGAACGTCTCGGTGAATTGCCTGGACCGCCAGCTCGCGCGCCGCGGCGACAAGACGGCGATCCTCTGGGAAGGTGACGATCCCGGCGAATCGGTCCGGATCACCTATCGGGAGCTCTACGAGCGCGTCTGCCAGCTCGGCAATGCGCTGCGCTCGCTCGGGGTGACGAAAGGAGACCGGGTCACGATCTACCTGCCGATGATTCCCGAGGCCGCGGTCGCGATGCTCGCCTGCGCGCGGATCGGCGCGATCCATTCGGTCGTGTTCGGCGGGTTCTCGCCGGATTCGCTGGCCGGCCGGATCGCGGACTGCGCCTCGACGCTGGTGATCACCGCCGACGAGGGGCTGCGCGGCGGCAAGCGCGTGCCGCTGAAGACGAACGTCGACAAGGCGCTGTCCGCCGAGGGCACCGAGACGGTGCAGCACGTGCTCGTCGTGCGCCGCACCGGCTCGCCGGTCGCCATGTACGGTCGCGACAAGTGGTACAGCGACGTGGTGGACAGCCAGCCCAAGGAATGCGAGCCGGAGGTCATGGACGCGGAGGACCCGCTGTTCATCCTCTACACCTCGGGCTCGACCGGCAAGCCGAAGGGCGTGCTGCACACGAGCGGCGGCTACCTGGTCTACGCAGCGCTGACGCACGAATCCGTGTTCGACCTCCAGGAGGACGACATCTTCTGGTGCACCGCCGACGTCGGCTGGGTCACCGGGCACAGCTATGTCGTGTACGGGCCGCTCGCCAACGGCGCGACCTCGCTGATGTTCGAGGGCGTGCCGAATTACCCGGACTCGGGCCGCTTCTGGCAGGTGGTGGACAAGCACGGCGTGACGCTCTTCTACACGGCGCCGACCGCGCTTCGCGCGCTGATGCGCGAAGGCGAGGACCCGGTGAAGAAATGGTCCCGCTCGACGCTGCGGGTGCTCGGGACCGTCGGTGAGCCGATCAACCCCGAGGCCTGGGAGTGGTACTACAGGGTCGTCGGCGACGAGCGCTGCCCGATCGTCGACACCTGGTGGCAGACGGAGACCGGCGGCATCCTGATCACGCCGCTGCCCGGCGCGATCGACCAGAAACCCGGCTCGGCAACCTTGCCGTTCTTCGGCGTGCAACCCGGGATCGTCGACAACGACGGACAGGAACTCGACGGCGCCTGCGAAGGCAACCTGGTGCTGAAGGACAGCTGGCCCGGGCAGATGCGCACGGTGTTCGGCGACCACCAGCGCTTCATCGACACTTACTTCAAGACCTTCCCCGGCCGGTACTTCACAGGCGACGGCGCCAAGCGCGACGAGGACGGTTACTACTGGATCACGGGCCGGGTGGACGACGTGCTGAACGTCTCGGGTCACCGCCTCGGGACCGCGGAGATCGAGAGTGCGCTGGTGGCGCACCCGGCCGTCGCAGAGGCGGCGGTCGTGGGCTGCCCGCACGACATCAAGGGACAGGGCATCTATGCCTACGTCACGCTGGTCGTCGACGCCGAGCCGACCGATCCGCTGCGCAAGGAGCTGCGCGACTGGGTGCGCGGCGAGATCGGTCCGATCGCGACGCCGGACTTCATCCAGTGGGCACCGGGCCTGCCCAAGACCCGCTCCGGCAAGATCATGCGCCGGATCCTCAGGAAGATCGCCGCGAACGAGCACGACCAGCTGGGCGATACCTCGACGCTGGCCGATCCCTCGGTGGTCAAGCAGCTGGTAGAGAACCGGATGAACCGCTGACTTCGGCCGGATTGCTGCTGACACAGAGCGGCCGCGCGCGCTCGCCGTGCGCGGCCGCTGCTGTCTGCACACGATGTTCGCCTGCGGGCGCGCCTTAGACCAAGGTCTGAGATCGGTGGCCGTGCATCCCTGCTAGATTCCCGGCAAACCTTTACGGGGGAGGAGGGCTGCTCTATGACGCGCGAAAGAAGACAGGCCTACTGGAAGCGCAACCTCAGGATCCTGCTGACGCTGCTGGCGGTGTGGTTCGTCGTTTCCTACGGCTTCGGAATCATCCTGGTCGAGCCGCTGAACAACATCAAGGTCTTCGGCTTCAAGCTGGGATTCTGGTTTGCCCAGCAGGGCTCGATCTACGTGTTCGTCGCACTGATCTTCATCTACGTGGGGATCATGAACAAGCTCGATCGCGAGCACGACGTGCACGAAGACTGAGACGCGAAACCGGACAGGAGAGGATTCCATCATGTCAGTTCAAGCCTGGACTTACCTGCTCGTCGGCCTGAGTTTCGCGCTGTACATCGGCATCGCGATCTGGAGCCGGGCAGCCCACACCCGTGACTTCTACGTCGCCGGCGGCGGCGTCAGCCCGCTCGCCAACGGCATGGCCACCGCCGCGGACTGGATGTCGGCCGCGTCGTTCATCTCGATGGCGGGCCTGATCTCGTTCATGGGCTACGACGGCGCCGTCTACCTGATGGGCTGGACCGGCGGCTACGTGCTGCTGGCTCTGCTGCTCGCGCCTTACCTGCGCAAGTTCGGCAAGTTCACGATCCCGGACTTCATCGGCGACCGTTACTACTCCGATACCGCGCGGCTGGTCGCCGTGGTCTGCGCGATCTTCGTCTCGTTCACCTACGTGGCGGGGCAGATGCGCGGCGTCGGAATCGTGTTCTCGCGGTTCCTCGAGGTACCGATCAACCTCGGCGTGATCATCGGCATGGCCATCGTGTTCTTCTATGCGGTGCTCGGCGGCATGAAGGGCATCACCTACACGCAGGTGGCCCAGTACTGCGTGCTGATCTTTGCCTACATGGTGCCGGCGATCTTCATCTCGATCCTGCTGACCGGCCACTTCCTGCCGCAGTTGGGCTTCGGCGCCGACCTGAAGGGCACCGAGACCTTCCTGCTCGACCGGCTGGACGGGCTCAACACCGAGCTCGGCTTCGCGGCATATACCGACGGCACCAAGAGCATGATCGACGTGTTCTGCATCACCGCGGCGCTGATGGTCGGCACGGCCGGCCTGCCGCACGTGATCGTGCGCTTCTTCACCGTGCCCAAGGTCCGCGACGCTCGCAAGTCCGCCGGCTGGGCGCTGCTGTTCATCGCGATCCTGTACACGACCGCGCCGGCCGTGGCGGCCTTCGCGCGCTACAACATGATCGAGACGATCAACGGCGCGGACGGCCAGGGTGCGCTGTACAGCGAGGCGCCGTCCTGGATCAAGACCTGGGAGAAGACCGGTCTGATCAAGTGGGAAGACAAGAACGGCGACGGGCGCATGTACTACGCCAAGGGTGACGCGAACGAGATGACGATCGACCGCGACATCATGGTGCTCGCGAATCCGGAGATCGCCAACCTGCCGGCCTGGGTCATCGCGCTGGTGGCGGCCGGCGGCCTCGCGGCGGCGCTCTCGACCGCTGCAGGACTGCTGCTGGTGATTTCCTCCGCCATTGCGCACGACCTGCTGAAAAAGGTCGTGATGCCGAACATCACCGAGAAGCAGGAACTGCTGTTCGCGCGTCTCGCGGCCGCGGTGGCGGTCGTGATCGCGGGACTGCTCGGCATCTATCCACCGGCATTCGTCGCGCAGGTGGTGGCCTTCGCGTTCGGTCTCGCGGCCTCGTCGTTCTTCCCGGCGATCTTCCTCGGGATCTTCGACAAGCGGGCGAACAAGCAGGGTGCGGTAAGCGGCATGATCGTGGGCATCGTCTTCACGGCGTCCTACATCATCTACTTCAAGTTCATCAACCCCGGCGCCAACAATGCGGAGAACTGGCTCTGGGGCATCTCTCCGGAAGGCATCGGCTTCATCGGCATGTTGCTAAACTTCATCGTGACCTATGCGGTGAGCCACCTGACGGCACCGCCGCCGGAGCACATTCAGCACCTCGTCGAGGACATCCGCGTCCCGCGCGGTGCGGGTGCGGCGACCCACCACTGATCGGGTCGCTGGCTTGAAATCCGGGGCGGTCCTCACGGGCCGCCCCGTTTTTTTTCCACCTCACAGGTGAGCAGCGTGAGCAGGCACGACCAGGAGTTCGATTTCAGCACACCGCCCTTCAACCTGCTCACGGCCGAGCAGGCCAGGCAGCTCGGCTCCAGCATGGACATCGAGTTCATACCGAAGGGCACCACGGTCCTGGAGGCCGGCGGACCGTCGCGCGCCGTGTACGTGATCATGAAGGGCGCGGTGACTGCCTTCGAGGCGGGCGAGGACAACGATCGCGTGTTCGCCGAGTTCGGGCCCCACGACGTGTTCGGCACGACCGCGTCGCTGACCGGCCAGGCACGCTATACCTACGAGACGGACGAGGACACGCTCGCCTGGACCATCCCGGCCCAGGCGTTCCGCTCGGCGGTCTCCGACAACGGACGCTTCGCGGCCTATTTCCTCGAGTCGTTCGCCAAGCGCAGCATGCAGATCGAGGAATCCGGGAGCGGCTCGGACCTCGCCGAGATGATGCTGACCCGGGTCGGCGATGCGTTGCTGGGCGAGGCGGTCCAGGTGCCGGAGGACTGCCGCCTGGACGAGGCGACGCGACGGATGCGCGAGCAGAGGGTGGACTGCGTGTTCGTCGAAGGTCCCGCCGGACGCGGGATCGTGACCCGCACGGACCTGCTCGAAGCCATCGCGCTCGGGCAGCGCGGCCTCGAGCAGCCCGTAGGCAGCATTGC
>Ga0316578_10000514_pt1 | contig 13142 bp, 12 predicted proteins | sample J0NA_2_FD_203076 | JGI IMG/M metagenome (GOLD analysis project Ga0316578, IMG submission 203076) | Rhizosphere microbial communities from salt marsh grasses in Alabama, United States - J0-2_160517rDrC | ecosystem: Host-associated > Plants > Roots > Rhizosphere | place: USA: Alabama | collected... | reverse complement strand
TCCCCTCCGCACCACTACAACTTCCCGGAGCTCCCGGAGGTCAGGAGCCGGGAGCCCCTCTGGGAGGAAGGGGAGCGGAGGGAGGTGGAGAGGGCCACCATGAAGGAGCCGGAGGAGGAGCCGCATATGCCCAGCCCCTCGTTCTGGCCGTTCCTGGTGGCCTTCGGGATCGCATCCACCTGGGCCCTGGTCATGACGGGGATCTGGTGGGTCCCTCTTCTGGGTCTCGCCTTCACGGCCTTCGGGGTTTTCAGCTGGGCCTTCCAGCCGGCCTTTCGGTAGGAGCAAGGGGCAGCTAACGGGTGCGAGAAGCGTATAGGCGCGTGAGACAGGCGCGCGAGATGGGCACGCGGGGCAGGCGCGTGAGACAGGCGCGCGAGACGATGCAACAGGGAGCCCTCCAGGGCCAGGGGAACTGAAACCATGAACGCAGGAATCGGAGCAGCATGATGGCAGAAGCCACCGCCGTCGCCCACGACGATCACCACTATTCCAGCACGGGACTTCCAAGCTGGAAGGTGGGTTTCTGGGCGTTCATCGGGTCGGAGTGCCTCTTCTTCGCCTCTCTCATATCCACCTACCTGGTCTACAAGGGACGTAGCGTCACGGGGCCCTTCCCCGAGGAGATCCTGAACATCCCCCTCACCTCGGTGAGCACGTTCGTTCTTCTCATGAGCTCCCTCTCCATGGTCCTGGCCCTGGACGCGGTGCAGCGGGGGAACCGAAGACTGACTCTCCTCTGGCTGGGGGGAGTGATCGTTCTGGGAGTGGGATTTCTGGGGTTCCAGGCCTATGAGTTCAACCACTTCGTCCATGAAGGGCTGACGCTGGGAACCAACGTCTTCGGCTCGTCGTTCTTCGTCCTGACGGGCTTCCACGGGGCCCACGTCACCGCTGGCGTGATCTGGATGATCACCCTGTGGATCCTGGCGGCCAGGGGGAAGATCGGGCCCGCCGATTCGCTGAAGGTGGAGGTGGCGGGTCTGTACTGGCATTTCGTGGACATCGTCTGGATCGTCATCTTCACTCTGGTCTACCTCATTCAATAGGGGGCGGAGAATGAGTTCGGAAGCGACAACGCACGTCCAGGAGGGGAACGGGGGCCACGCCTCTCCGGGGTTCTACTGGGCCATCGGAGGGATCCTTACCGTCATCACGGCGGTGGAGGTAGCCATCTTCTACATTCCAGCCCTGGCGGGGGCGCTGGTGCCCCTCCTGCTGACTGCCTCGGCGACCAAGTTTCTTCTGGTGGTCATGTTCTTCATGCATCTGAAGTTCGACTCGAGAATCTTCTCCGGCCTCTTCCTCGCCGGGATGGTCCTGGCCACCTTCATGACCGTGGCTCTCACCGCCCTCTTCCACATCCTGCCCCGGTTGGGTGCGTGACCTGACGTCGACCCACCTGGGACGGGTCGCGGACCGAGCGGGCGGAGGATCCGGGTGGGGAGGGGGAGGTAAGGGCAGCCGTTCCGGCGCTTCGTTCCCGGAGTTGAATGATGGGGCTCGAAATCCAGCCGACGCTTCTCCTGGCCTCCGCCAGCTGGGATCGCCTGACCGTTCTGGGGTTCGAGATACACGTCTCGGTTCTCATCGGAACGGCCTACCTGGCAGCCGTCTACCTCTTCGCGGTGGGTGCGGCACGGGAGAAATACGGATGGTGGCCGGAGCCCCCATCGACGTGGCGGAAGGCCTCGTACCTGGGGGCTGTGGGCATCATCTTCTTTGCCCTGAATGGGCCACTCCACACTCTCTCCGACGAGTACCTCTTCAGCGCCCACATGGTGCAGCACATGCTGCTCATGATGGTCATGCCCCCCTTCCTCATCCTGGGGGTTCCGCCATGGCTCATCCGGAAAGCCATGGAACGACCGGGAGTGGCGCGGTCCGCCAGGATTCTCACCCACCCCGTGGTGGCCTACCTGGCCTACAACGTCACGTTCATCGGATGGCATGTGCCCCAGATGTACAACTGGGCGCTGGTAAACCATGACCTCCACATTCTGCAGCACCTCATGTTCATGGGGGTGGCGGTGATGATGTGGTGGCCCGTGGTGAACCCGGTGCCGGAGCTGGAGAGGATTCCCACGGGTCCACTCCTCATGATGTATGTCTTCGCCTTCGGGATACCGTCTACGATCCTATCCGCCTTTATCACCCTGTCGGACACCGTCTTCTATCCGTGGTACGAGCTTGCCCCTCGTGTGACCTCCCTTTCTCCCCTGGAAGACCAGCGGCTGGGTGGGCTCATCATGTGGATTCCCGGAATGCTCATTTTCTGGGTGGGGATCACGGCCGTGTTCTTCCGATGGACAAAGGACGAGTATGGCTCCTGGGGAGGGGGGACGGGCAACGCGACAGGCGATGCGGAGGCCTTGCTGGGCGACGGGGGTTGAGAGAAACTGTGGGGGGCCGTTCTCGCCCCCTACCGAAGGATCGAGACGTGGCTCCGATTCCCTTCCGGCTCACGTGGGCTTCGTGCGCCGGACCTCAACCGAGACCGACGCTTGGCCTTGAGATGACGAGAACCGACCGTCCTTCACCCGCCAGAACCGCTTCCTTCCTCCTCCTCGCCCTCCTCCTCAGCGGTACCTCGGCCCTCTCGGCTCAGGAGGAAGCTCTCCCTCCTCCGAAATGGGCTTTCGAAGGTGAGATCGGCGCCAGTGTCTTCTTCGGCGCGTCAGATCAGACCACGGTGGCTACCAGGGTCGCGATAGACCGAGGAAGTCCGGACTTCGAGCTCGAGAACGAGGTCTCCTTCCTCTATGGTGAAGCCTCGGATGGCTCGGGGAATACCTTCGTCAACAAACGCGCATGGGCCCTGGAATCCAACCTTGACTATCGACGGTTCTCCCGGGTGAACCCCTACGTCTTCGCCGGTGCCCTATCCAGCCTGGAAAAGGCTATCGAGATCCGATACAAGGGAGGAGCCGGCGCCAAGCTGACCGCGCTGGACTCGGAGACCTCACGCCTGGATTTCGCCCTGGCCATTCTTGGTGAGAAGACGGTGGAGAAGAACCCGGAAGACGGCGGGTCCGAGATCCTGGCGAGATGGGCCGGTGAAGGCAAGCTCCGTCGCTCTTTCGCCGCGGACAGGACGGTGGTGGAGGCGAAGGCAGTGTACAGTCCGGTGTTCGACGAGGCCGACAACTACGTCGTCGCCGCCGAGGGTAGCATCGCCTTCAAGCTATCGGAGATCATCAGCCTCAAGCTGTCCGTCGTGGACAACTACGACAGCCGAGCGAAAGACCGTGGTGCCCGGGACAACAACGACGGCCGGGTCCTCTTCAGCGTCCTCAGCTCCTTCTGAGGACCCGGGCCCCATCGGCCCCTGGGGGCTCGGGCCCGAGGGAGTCGAGGAAGCCAGCGGTGGAGTGAACAGCCTGCCCGCTTCCGCACGTCGAGCGTGAGACGAAGCCATCAGGGCAGGGAGAGACTGCCGCGAACCACCGTCACGGCTCTACCGGAGACCTGGACCCGGTCTCCGCCGACGGTTACCCGAAGCTCCCCACCGCGGGACGAGATCTGGCGGGCCTTCATCACCCCCCGGCCGGTCTCTGCGGCCCAGTAGGGAGTCAGGAGGGTGTGCGCCATCCCCGTCACCGGGTCCTCGTTCACTCCCACCCAGGGACCGAAGAACCGGGAGACAAAGTCTACGCCGTCATCGTCTCCCGGTGCCGTGACGATGACCCCCAGGGCTGTGTTGCCCACGTCCACCCCACCCAGGCGGGTGAAGTCCGGGTCGATTGTCCGGACGTCCTCTTCCGTCGGAAGGCGCACGATCCAGCCTTTCACCCCCAGGAGGGTGGGGGTCGAGGGAGGACACCCCAGGAACTCCAGCAGTCCCTCGGGTGGACGGGCCGGAGCGGGCGCGTCCACAGGAAAATCCATTCGGAGCCACCCGGATTCCTCTTCACCCACCGAGAGAATGCCGCTGAGGGTCTCGAAACGGACAGGGGCGCTTGCACCTTCCTCTCGAAGGAGAGCGTGGGCCGTGGCCAGAGTGGCATGGCCGCAGAGGGGGACCTCTACCTTCGGCGTGAACCAACGAAGCGGGCGGATCCCCTCCGGGCCGGGGGGCTGGACGAATGCCGTCTCCGAGAGGTTCATCTCGGCCGCAACGGCCTGCATGGTCTCGGCCGGGAGGGGAGCGGCCAGTATGCACACCGCCGCCGGGTTTCCGGAGAACGGCCTGTCTGTGAAAGCATCGACCTGGTAAAATGGGATCTGGATGCCACCTGGCATGAGGTCGTCCTCCTGGCAGAGTATTTCTTCCACGGCCCTGGCCCCGGAGCGGCCTTCCGGCGGGGATGGACCCTGAACCCATCGACGCGGTGCAGGCCGAGAAACGCCGGGCCTGTCCGCACAACATGCACCCCTCGCACGCGAATTGGCCATGCCATTGGACCCACCGAGACGCACCTTCCATGTAGAGCGATCCGGAAGGGGACCGAGGGAGGTGGATGTCGCCGCTCGGGCCCGGAAGCTGCACGCCTGGGGGTGGTCTCTCTATGGGGGAGTGCCGTTCGGCGTCGGCGTGGGGCTCCTTACGGGTCACCTGCTCCTGGGAACCCTCCTCGGGCCCGTGATCATCTATGCCGTCGTGGGCGGAATCGCAGCCGTCTCCGGCAAGGGCGCTTCGGTCTTCTACATGCCCTCGGGGGCCACGACCCCCCGAAAGAAAGGCTATTCGAGGGCCAAGGCCCTGGAGGTCCGCGGAGAGTACGAGGATGCCATCGGGGCCTATGAGGTGGAGGTCCTGGACGCTCCGCAGGTGGCTGAGCCGTATCTCTGCATCGCCCGTCTCTATCGAGATCACCTCAAGGAGCTGGACACGGCCCTTCATTGGTTCCGGCGAGCCCGGCGAGAGGCTGTCCTCTCCCCGGGTGAGTCAATCCGTGTTTACCGGGAGGTGGCGGAGATCTTCCTCCACATCCGGAAAGAGCCGAGACGGGCCGCGCCGGAGCTGGCACGCCTGGCGCAGGAATATCCCCACACCCCGGATGGGAAGTGGGCGGCCCGGGAGCTGGCGGAGATCAAGGAGGCCATGGCCAGGGAGCTCCGGGACCCATCGCCGGACCTCTGAAGGGTCTTCGGAACCTCACCCGGTACGTCACCTTCGCCACCAGAACCCGGTCCAAGAGGTCTCATACCTCAGGAGATCTTCCGCCGCTTCCCCTTCAGGAAATCCATCATGATGTACTGACCCAGGGTCATCGTACTGGTGAAGTATGCCTTACCGTGGGCGATCTCGCTGACCTTCTGCACGAATTGAACGAGATGGGGATCGCGGGCCAACATGAAGGTGTTGATGAGGATCCCGGACTTTCGACAGGCCGCCACCTCCCGGAAGGTCCGCTGCAGGATGTACCGGTCCAACCCGCCGGAATTCAGATACAACTCGCCGTTGGGAAGGGTCATGGCGCTCGGCTTCCCGTCCGTGATCATGATGATCTGCTGCATGTCCTTGCTCTGGGCCCGGAGAATCTTCCTGGCCAGCTCGAAGCCCTCCGCGGTATTCGTGTGGTAGGGGCCCACCTGGGTCTTGCCGAGCTGGGAAAGGGGGATTTCCTGCGCCCGGTCCCCAAAGGTCACGACCTTCAGGGTGTCTCCTGGATAGTTGGTGCGGATGAGGTGGGAGAGGGCCAGGGCCACTCGCTTGGCCGGAGTGAACCGATCTTCTCCATACAGAATCATGGAGTGGGAGATGTCCAGCATGAGGACGGTGGCGCAAGAGGATCGGTACTCTGTCTGGTGGACCATCAGGTCCGAGTAGTCGAGGTTCAGTGGAACCTTCAATCCGTCCCGTTGGAGGGCGCCCTTCAGGGTCGCGGGGATGTCCAGGTTGAGGGTATCTCCGAACTCGTAGGGTCTGCTCGCTGCGTCCGATGCCACTCCCGTAGCGAGCTCCGCCGTGTCATGGGCTCCGAAATCGGCCTTACCGAGGGCACCCAGGAGGTGCCGGAGTGTGCGGTATCCCAGGAAGTCCAACCCCTTCTGGGTCAGGTCGAAGTGGACGTTCTGAGCAGCGCTCTGTGCCTCGTCGACCTTCCCCATTCCTGTAACGTCCTGGGCGGTCCCCGGCATCATGGGTTGGCCACCCTCCAGGGTGAGATAGCCTTCCTCCACCAGACGCTGGATGAGATCGTCCAGCAGCTGCGCGATCTGGGCCTGGACCTCCGTGTCACCCTCCCCCTCCCCTCGGAGCTCCTCCAACATCTCTGGCGTAAGCTCTCCGCTCTCCATGAGGGCTTTGATGAGGGCCTGCTTCAGGGAGTCGAGTGAAGAAGGGTCCTCCAGCCCCGACCACCCCCAGTAGGGATGGTAGCTGGGGCCCCCGGCGAACCCTCCATCCATAAGAAAATCCGCCAGTCGTTCCATGAGATCTTCGAGGTTGAGAGCGTCCAGCCATCTCCCCTTGTATTTGGTGTAGGTATGGAAGCGCATGTGCCTGTGATACCTTCCTGCCATGGGAAAGGGGAATGTCAGAGTCGGCGCCGACGCTCCGGGAGCGGGGGACGAATCCAGCTCGAACCGCGCAGCCGCCCGAGCCCCGGAGATCCGGAGGCTCCTTCTGGGAGCGTATGACGCCGAGAAGCGAGACCTCCCCTGGCGTGGGGAATCCGATCCGTACCGGATCTGGGTCTCCGAGGTCATGTTGCAGCAGACCCGGGTGGAGACCGTCATCCCCTACTACAAGGAGTGGGTGACTCGGTTCCCGAGCCTGGAGACCCTCGCCATGGCCGATGAGGAGGAGGTTCTTCGAGCCTGGCAGGGTCTCGGCTACTACTCCAGGGCACGAAATCTCCATGGTGCCGCCAGAGTGGTGAGGGAGAGGCTGGGGGGAGCCCTCCCAGGTTCGTACCTCGCTCTTCGGGCCCTTCCCGGGGTGGGAGAGTACACGGCCGGGGCCGTAGCCTCCATCGCCTTCGGCGAGGCTGTGCCAGCGGTGGACGGGAACGCCAGAAGAGTACTCTCTCGCATCTTCGACCTGCCGGCGCCGGCACCCCGTGTGATCCGCAACCTCGCCGGAACGCTGGTGGACCCGGCCCGCCCCGGGGATTTCAACCAGGCGCTGATGGAGTTGGGATCCCGGATCTGTACGCCCCGTTCCCCCGGATGCGAAAGGTGCCCCGTGGCATCCCTGTGCCTGGCCCGTGAGCGGGGGTCGGTGGAGGATCGGCCCGGGGCCCGGGTCCGAAGGCCCCCGAAGGAGGTGGACCTCGTCGTCCTGGTGGGTGTGGTAGTGGGGCCGGGATCACCCCGTTTCCTTGTGCGGAAGAGGCCGCCGACGGGCCTCCTCGCCGGCCTGTGGGAGTTCCCTACGATTGAGGTCGAACCCGGAGAGGGTGCCCTTGGACGGGCGCTGGAATGGGCCCGGGAACCTGGAATCCTGGGGGAGGGCGAGCTCCCGGGAGAGGAGATGGAGAAGGTGGCCGTCGAAGGAGGGGTTTCCCTGGATTCCAGCCCGGGTGGACCAGCCATGTGCCGGCGTCTCGACTCGGTGGAACACCTCTTCACTCACCTCAGGGCTCGATACCATCCCTTCCTCATCCGGCTTTCCGGGGAGAGGGGGCCTCTGGCAGGCGGAAGGTACGTCTCCCTGGAGGAGCTCGAGAAGCTCCCCGTCCCGGTGGCCCAGCGGAGGATCCTGGATGCTGCCATGGCGGCCATGGCGGCGGACGGCGGGTAGGGGAACCGGCTCCCCGGCCCGAATGCAGGAGGACGGCGTCACGGGACTCTGGCGCGGGCTCCCGCCCCTGAGTACCGTGAAACCGTCACCACAAAGGGGTGTGATCCCATGGCCAGTGGACGCCGGGACTGAGTAGAAGGAAAGGCTCGAATGCCCGTTCCCGAGCGAAGGGAAAGGTTCGACCGGGTCAGAGAGGCCATGGAAAGGGTCCGCTCGGGCCAGTCGGAACGGGAGGAGATCCACCTCCCTTCCGGTGACAAGGTCATCATCCACAGGGACGAGGGGCTTCCCAGCAAGATCCGGATCCAGACGCCGGGGAGGCATCGCCCCCATGCCCTGGACGATCCTCGCCTGGGGGCCACCTCGAGAGCGACTTCGACTGCTGTGGAGAGAACCGGACCCGGGGAGTCGAGTGGTGAAGCCGGGGCTCCGGAAATCGGGGGTACGACCCGGCGGGGCCAGGATGGAGATGAGGCCGGAGGGTCAGACGGGGGCGTGGCCCAGATTGGGATCAGCTTCAGGGCCAAGGCATTCGGGCCCGGTAGGGAGCGACCTCCGGACTACCCGGCCGATCTTCCGTTTGTCCCGCACTCCACAGCCACCATCTCCGCGTTCGGATCCGAGGATGGGGTCGAGGAAGCCCGGAACGTGGCCTGGATGAAGCTGTCCGATCCCGAGAGCGCCATGAAGGAGATCGAAGCGCAGCTACAGGGGAGTGGGTGGAGGGAAGCCGACTCTCCCGGGGCGCCCCCGGTTCTCGGTCGCATACGCACGTCGTTGTTCACCCGGCAGCGGGTGGAACGGGTGGTCGCCCTCATAGCATTCGGAGAGTTCTCCCAGATCATGCTCTTCGAGCGGCGGGGACACTGAGGAGCCCCGGGGCCGTTCCGCCTTCCGTTCGATCCTCCCTTTTCAGCTCCGGACCTCCTCTCACTCCCCCCGGAGGCTCTCCACGGGGTTCACGCGGGTGGCGGCGAATGCCGGAATCAAGCTCGCCAGCACGGCCACCGTGAAGAGTCCAACGGACACGGAGACGTAGGTCAACGGATCGGTGGCCACGACCCCGTGCAGCATGCTCCGGATGAAACGGGAGAGAACCAGGGCCAGGAGAACCCCAAGCACGACGCCAACCGCGGCCAACGCCACCGATCCTCCTACCACCTCCGCCAACACTTCTCCCCGTTGGGCACCCAGCGCAATCCGAATTCCGATTTCCCGGCTTCGGGCGGCCACTGAGCGTGACACCACCCCGAAGATCCCGACAGCGGCCAGAACCAGAGCGACCCCGGAGAAGATCGTGATAAGGAGCATGTTGAACCGGGGTCCCACCAGCTGGCGAGCCAGGAGCTCATCATAGGTGCTCACGGACCCCACCTGGAGCTTGGGGTCCACTTCCTTGATCCGGTCGGCCACGAGCCCCCTGATGGTGGACGGATCCCCGTCGGTCCGGATCTCGAAGAAGGTGAAGGGCCGAGGGTATTGGGCCTGGGGCCAGAACATCTCCAGATCCACAGCTGCGTCGGGGTCCAGTGGGGGAACGTCTGCCACCACCCCCACTACCTCCCGGGACATGTCATGGCCCTCCAGCCAGATGCTCCGCCCCAGGGGGTCTTCTCCCGGCCACAGCCGGTCAGCCAGTGACTCGTTCACGATGACTACCTGTGGGGTCTCCGGGCCATCCCGTGTGTCGAACGGGCGTCCTGCCAAGAGGGGGATCCCCATGGCCTGGAAGTACCCTGGGCTCACGTCGTACCATCGCGCTCGCCGGCCTCCTCCTCCCCTGGCCTCCTCCGCAGGGAAGATCTGGTCCAGCTCCAATCCCCCGAAGAGGGGCCCCGCCGAGCTCCGGCCCACTGCCCGGACTCCCGGCAGCCCCGCGAGCTCTTCATCCAGTCGCCGATAGAGGTTTATGGCCGCCTCCCCGGTCTCGTAACTCCCGGTGCTGGAGGTGTTGGAGACGATGAGGAGGTGCTCTCGATGGATTCCCGGCTCCCATCGGAAAAAGGAGGCGAGGCTGCGGGTCAAGAGCCCGGCACCAACCAGCAACGCCAGTGCGAGCGCCACCTCGGAGATGACCAGGGCGCCGTTCAGGCCGCCGAGACGGCCTCCGGGTTTCCCGTGCCGACCCCCTCTCAGGGCGAGCATGGGTAGAATCCGGGAAGCCCGAGCCAATGGGGCGATGCCGAACAGGAGTGTCGCGACCACCGCGAGGCTGAGGGTAAACACGAGGACCGGGACGTCCATCCCCACTTCACCGAGCCGGGGAATCCCAGCAGGAGCCAGAGAGAGGAACAAAGGCGTGCCCAACCAGGCGATCCCGAGTCCCACCATGCTCCCCAGGAGGGCCAGCACCAGTCCCTCATTCAGGAGGAGACCCACCAGTCGGGGAGTGCTTGCTCCCAGGGCCGTCCGAATCCCCAACTCCACCTCACGGCTGGCCATCCTGGCGAGAATGAGATTCGCGATGTTGGCGCAGGTGATGAGGAGGACCAACCCCACGGCCCCGAGGAAGAAGAGCAGCGTGGCCCTCACGCCTCCCACCACTCGGTCCTGCAAGCTACTCATTTGCAGGCCCCATTCCGCGTTCTCCTCCGGATGCTCTTCCATTAGCCCCTGGCGGATGACCCCCAGCTCCTGCTGTGCCACATCCAGGGTGATTCCGGGCACCAGTCGACCGACGGCATAGAACCCGCGCCAGTCCCTCTGATCGTTCTCCCGGGGATCGAAATGGAGGGGAAGCCAGACATCGGCGCCCCCCTCCCCGGTCATGGCCGGGGGTTTCTCCCCTTCCTGGAGAACTCCGATGACCTGAAAGCTCTCTCCGCCGAGAGTGATTGTGGAGCCGACAATATCCGGGTCCAGCCCGAACCGGGAAGCCCAGAAATCGTAATCGAGGACCGCGACGTTCCGGTTCCCCTCTTGCTGATCCTCAGGCCGGAATACCCTTCCGATCGTGGCCCGGTATCCCATGACCCGGAAGAAGTCGGGGGTGGCGATGAGGCTGGAAACAGCCTCCGAGCGTTCGGGGGTCTCGAGGATGTGACCCCACCAGCGGAAAACGCCGATATCCTGAAAGGAGCTACTCCGCTCAGCCCAATCCTCCGCGTTGGGGGTGGAGGCCGTGACGCACCGAGGGGTGTCTCCGGGCATGGTTTCGCAGATGGAGACGAGGCGATCCGCGTCCGGGAAGGGAAGGCTTCTGAACAAGATTGCGTTCACGACACTGAAGATGGCGCTGTTCGCCCCGATCCCGATCCCCAGTGTGAGGATGGATACCACTGCAAAGGCGGGACTCCTGCGCAGGGCTCTGAGGGTGTGGAGGGCATCCCTCCTGAAATTCTGAACCATCCCGATTCCCCAGCTTTCTCTGGCTCGTTCCTTGTGATACTCCGCTTCACCGAACCGCCTGCGGGCCATTCGGGTCGCTTCCGAAGGTGGCATCCCCTGGGCCAGGAGCTTCCTGGTCTCCATCTCCAGGTGGAAGGCCATCTCCTCTCTCATGGCGGCCTCCATCTTCCCGGGAAACAGGGAGGCGCGGAGGCGGAAGAGCAGTTTTGTGAAGAGACGCATTGCCGAGTCTCCTGCGGGGCAGATCTCCCTGGGGGATGGTTGCCCGGGTCCACCCCCAGGCGTGGCTCCGGGATCTCAGGAGGTGGCCATGACTCTGGCGACCGCCGTTGCCAGCCGAGCCCAGTTCTCGGCTTCCAGAGCCAGTTGCTTCTCTCCCGCCCTTGTCAGCTTGTAGAATCGGGCCCGCCGGTTGTTCTCCGTCATCCCCCAGTAGGACCTGACCCAGCCTTCCGAGGTGAGTTTGTGAAGCGCCGGATAGAGGGATCCCTGATTCACCTGGAGATCATCGTCCGAAGTGAGGTGGATCCGCTCCTGGATCCCCCAACCATGAAGGGGGCCCAGGGAAAGGACCTTCATGATGAGCATGTCCAGGGTGCCTCTGATCATGTCCCCTTGCTGTTTTCCCACTCTTCCTGCCTCGCGTCTGGAGGGTCCTCTCCGTTCGTTCTGGGATGACCGCGTTCCCGGCTCTCCCGGTTCCCCACCGTACCGGTGGGCGGCACACCCTTCCCTGGACCCGCCCGGGAGGCCCTCCTCTAGAGAATCGACCTCTAGAAAACCGAGAGGTGTCCCCTGTGTTTGACGGGAGGAACGGGAAAAAGGTTTCCTGGGCGGATTCCACACGATACAAAGAGGCGCGCTGCCGCCGTGTCAGGGGCGATTCCGGGGGGAACAGCCTGTAGAGGTGCCGCCGTGAGATTGTCGGTAGCGGGGAAGCTTCCTCCCCTCCACCTTTACACTGATGCATCGCCCTCCGGGTACCGGTCTCTTGCGGGGTCATTGCCCGGGGCTCTGCGGCCGCCCAGCCCAACCATGAGGAGGCGCCCCTTGCGAATCGCAGAAATGAACTGGATGCAGGTTGAGGAATTTCTGGGGAAGGACGATCGCGCGGTGGTTCCTCTTGGGAGCACCGAACAACATGCCTACCTGAGCCTCATGGTGGATTCGCTCATCCCCGAACGACTCGCGCGGGAGGTGGCCGCGCCCCTGGGGATTCCCGTCTTTCCCGTGATGCCCTTCGGACTGTCACCTTATTTCTCCGCCTTTCCGGGAACCGTGACCCTCAGGCTGGAGACCTATGGGCACCTGATCCGGGACATTCTCGACAGCCTTGCCCGGCCGGGCTTCAGGCGGATCCTCCTCCTGAACGGACATGGGGGGAATGCTCCGGCGGGATCTGTGGCCCTGGAGTGGATGTCCGAGAACCCGGGAATGAAGGTGAAGCTCTACAACTGGTGGATCGCCCCACAGACGCTGGCGAAGATCAAGGAGGTGGATGGCGTCGGCTCTCATGCGTCGTGGATGGAGAACTTCCCCTGGACGCGGCTGGCCGACGTGACGCTTCCCACGACCCGGAAGGCCCCCATCGACACGGCTCTCAAGTCGGTCCTGGACAGCCAGGCGTTCAGGGAATACGTGGGGGACGGAAACTACGGCGGATACTATCAGCGACCCGACGAGGAGATGATGGCCATCTGGGAGGTAGCCAAGGCAGAGGCTACCCAGGCTCTGGAGGAGGGGTGGGGATGACGGACTCGGGACATAGCCCCCTCCTCATCTGGGGGGCCGGCGCCATGGGTGGGAGCATCGGAGCGGCGCTGGTGGAGGCTGGCGAGGACGTCTTCTTCGTGGACCGGGACAAAGCCCATGTGGAGGCCATGAGCCGCCTGGGCCTTCGGATCACGGGGCCCGTAGCCGAGACACACGTGAGAGTGGACGCAACGCTTCCTGAGGGGCTCCGGGGGGCCTTCTCAACCATCTTCCTCTGTGTGAAAGCTCACCACACGCGCGAGGCTGTGGAGGATTTGCGGTCACACCTCGAGGATGGAGGGGCTGTTGTGTCCATCCAGAATGGCCTCTGTGAGCTCGAGATTGCAGAAGT
>Ga0316578_10000511_pt1 | contig 13160 bp, 12 predicted proteins | sample J0NA_2_FD_203076 | JGI IMG/M metagenome (GOLD analysis project Ga0316578, IMG submission 203076) | Rhizosphere microbial communities from salt marsh grasses in Alabama, United States - J0-2_160517rDrC | ecosystem: Host-associated > Plants > Roots > Rhizosphere | place: USA: Alabama | collected... | reverse complement strand
ATATTCGCCATGCGCAGGCCCGGCACCTCTTCCCGGAACCGCGCCATCTCCGCCTCGCTGCGCGGGGCCTCCAGGAACAGCACATCGGCACCGAGATCGGCAAAGCTGCGCAGGCGCCACAGCGCCTCGTCCAGCGCGCCCTCGGGCCCGAGCTCGGACTCCAGCGCACTGCGCGCATCGGTGCGCGCGACGATCACCAGGTCGGCACCGTCGTCGCGTGCATCCACGGCGGCGCGGATGCGCCGCTGCGCCTCAGCGCGATCGACGACCTCGCGCACGCCGGTGTGGCCGCAGCGCTTGGGGATGACCTGGTCCTCGATCATGACGCCGGCAAGGCCGGCGCGGGCGAATTGGGCGACGGTGCGCCGGACGTTGATCGGGTTGCCGTGCCCGGCATCGCCGTCGCCGATGACCGGGATGCTCACGGCATCGCAAATGCTGCGTCCCTGGTCGAGCATCTCGCTTACGGACAACAGGCCCGTGTCGGGCAGCGCGGCCCGCACCGCCGAGACAGCAAAGCCGCTCATGAAGGTCAACGGAAAACCGGCCTGTTCAACCAGGCGCGCCGACAGCGCGTCGAAGCAACAGGGCATGAGCAGGCAGTCGTCGCCCGCGTGGAGGAGCGCACGCAGGCGCGCGGCGGGCGACGCACCGGGAGCGGACGGATCGTCGGAGGACATGCTCGCTAACCCCCTGTTGCGTCGGTTCGCTCCATTGTAGCGGACACAAAAAAGGCGGGGATGCCCCGCCCGTTTCGCCGGAACCGCCCGGTGGCGCGGCGGTCGGGCCGGGACGAGCCCCGTCCGGACCGCGCGATGACGGCGGCCGCTTCGGGGCTCAGCCCTTGGCCCAGTTGCCGAAGTTGTCGGTGTTCTTCTCCTCGCCGTCGGCGTAGCCGGCCTCGTAGGCCTCGGTCACACGCTGCTCCTCGCGCTTGGGATTCTTCAGGAATCCGCATTGCCAGCCCTGTATATACTCGTCGTCGACGCCGAGCTGCTCCATCTTGGTGACGGCGTCATAGTAGAACTGGTTCATATCCGCTCTCCGTCTCGATCTCGCTGTATTGCGCTTGTGGGTTGCTCTGGCGCCTGCCGCTGCGTTCGGCTGCCGGACGCGGCAGCGTCCCGGCAGGCGCTCCGTCGGCCGTCCGACCGTTCTGCGACGCTGGCAGACGGAACGCATAAGAATACCGCTTTTTTCTAATGCGTACCACCACACTGCGGTATTGCCGGTCGCCCCATGGGAAACCCGCCCGAGAGTCCCCAGTTTCATCGAGGTCGCGGCGATTCCTGCATCTCCACGCCCCTTCAGCGCCGGCCGGACCCGAGACGCCGGCCCGGGCGGCGGCCTGACGCAGCGCCGGTCGTCGCATCGCCCATACACGTCGCCGCGACAGCGCGGAGCAAAGCACGAGGAGCCCGACCGCCGATGCGCCCAGCCCAGTTGTTACGTGTCCTGGACCGCGAGTTCGCCAGCGCCGCCGACGGCCATCACACGCCGGTCATGCTGTGGGGGCCTCCCGGCGTGGGCAAGTCGCAGATGGTTGCCCAGATCGCCGGCCGGCATCAGGTGCCGGTCATCGACATCCGCCTGTCGCAGATGGAGCCCAGTGATCTGCGCGGCATCCCGTTTCGGGCCGGCGAGCATGTCGAATGGGCCATCCCGGCCATCCTGCCGGACAGCGAGCGTCACGGCCCCGCCGGAGTACTGTTCCTCGACGAGATCACCTCCGCGCCGCCGGCCGTCTCGGCAGCCGCCTACCAGCTCATCCTCGACCGGCGCCTGGGCGAGTACGAGGTGCCGGAGCGCTGGGCCATCTTCGCCGCGGGCAACCGCCAGGGCGATCGCGGCGTGACCTACAGCATGCCGGCCCCGCTGGCCAACCGCTTCTCCCACTTCGAAGTGGATACGCACCTGGACGACTGGGTGGCCTGGGCCTACGACCAGGGCATCGACGAGCGCATCATCGGTTTCCTTCGCTTCCGACCGGAGCTGCTGTTCGACTTCGATCCGGCCCATAATCCGATCGCCTTCCCGTCGCCGCGCTCGTGGGAATTCGCGCACCGGGCACTGCAGAAGTTTCAGGACGACGGCGAGTTGCTGCAGGGCACGCTGCAAGCCTGCGTCGGTCCCGCCGCCGGGATCGAAGTCACGGCTTTCGTCAACAGCCTGGACCAGATGCCGGACCTGGACGCCATCTGTGCCGGAGAGACGGTGTCGGTGCCGAAGGAGATCGACCTGCAATATGCCGTCGCGGCGGCCCTGGTCGGCAAGGCCATCCGCGCCCGCGGCAGCGAGGACGGCGAGCGGGTGATCGGCAACATCCTGGCCTATGCCGGCCGCTTTCCGCAGCGGGAGATGGGCGTGATGCTGGTTTCGGACCTGCACCGCGCCATCGGCAACGACCTGTTCGCGGTGCCGGCCTTCGCCGACTGGGCCACGGCCATCGCCGACGTGATGCTTTACGAGTAACCAGCAGCGAGTATCGGGAGGCCAGGACCAAGCGCCCTGCTCCAGCCCACCTCGCCAATCGCTCCCAGCCACACGCAACTCCTGCGATGGATGCCGACACCGACCTCAGCGCCATCGAGACCAAGCTGGCCTCGGCTCGCACCCGGCTGATCCTCGACAAGCCGTTCCTCGGCGCATTGGTGCTGCGCCTGCCCCTGCAGGCGGCCAGCGCCGACTGGTGTCCGACCACGGCCACCGACGCCCGCGCCTTCTACTACAACCCGAGCTACATCGACGCGCTGTCCCTGGACGAGACGCAGTTCATGCTCGCCCACGAGGCACTGCATTGCGCGCTGTCGCACTTCGCCCGGCGCCAGCACCGGATCAGGCACAAATGGGACCTGGCCTGTGATTACGCCATCAACCCGCTGCTGGTCGACGACGGGCTGAAGCCGCCGCCGAACGCACTGGTCATGCCGATGTACAAGGGCATGACGGCCGAGGAGATCTATCCGCTGATCGACGACAACGATCAGTCCGAGACTCTGGACACCCATGCCTACGATCAGGACAGCGACGGCCAGGGCCGGCAGTCGGGGATGGATGAACGGGACATGCAGGACCGGCAACACCGCGACAGCCGTGGCGACGGGGACGGCGACCAGGGCCAGGGCACGCCCAGCAGCGGCCAGCAGGAGCACCAGGGGCGGGGCCGGCAGGACCGCGACGGCGGCGAGCAGAAGGGCCGGCCAGGGCAGCAGTCCCAGCCAGAGCAGGACGCCGGCTCCGCGCCGCAGCCCCTAACCCCGGACGAGCGCGAGACGCTGCAGGTGCAATGGCAGCAGCGCATGGCCGGCGCCGCCCAGCAGGCCATGCAGGCGGGCAAGCTCGGCGGCGAGCTCAAGCGCATGATCGACCACATGCTGCAGCCGCAGCTACCCTGGCGCATGCTGCTCGCCCGCTACATGAACAGCCTGACCCGGGAGGACTACAGCTGGTCGCGGCCGTCGCGGCGCGAGGGCGATCACATCCTGCCGAGCCTGCGCAGCCACCAGCTGGACGTGGTGGTCGCACTGGACACGTCCGGCTCCATCCGGGACGACGAGGTGCAGGAGTTCATCGACGAGATCGACGCCCTCAAGGGCCAGGTACGGGCCCGCGTCACGCTGCTGCCGTGCGACGCCGTATTATGCGCGGGGGCGCCTTTCATCTTCGAGCCCTGGGAGCAGTTCTGCCGGCCCCGGGACCTCGCCGGCGGGGGTGGCACCAGCTTCCGGCCCGTGTTCCAATGGGTCGAACAACAGGGGCTGCGGCCGGATCTCCTCGTCTACTTCACCGACGCCGACGGCGAGTTCCCGGAGTGTGAGCCCGCCTACCCGGTCGTCTGGCTCGTGAAGGGCCGCTCCGACGTGCCCTGGGGGCAGCGCATCCAGCTGAACTGAGCCGGGGGCGCGGCGAGGCTGCCGTGCTGCCGCCGCCCCGGAGCGCGGAGGGATGCGGTCGCAGACCCCGCCCGGGAGTTCCCCGCAACGGAACTTGTGCGCTGGCGCAGCATCACATCGACCATGCCAAAACCCGGCTCACACTACCCTTTCTGGCGGCGTGGCGCGGCGCTCCTGCTCGCCGCAGTTCTGGCCGGCAACACCGCGGCCGACCCCTTTGCCCTGCCCGACTTCGGCAGCTCGGCCGATACCGTGCTATCGCGCAGCGAGCAGCGCGAGCTCGGCCAGGAATTCATGAAATGGGTCCGCAAGAGCCTGCCGGTGAGCCAGGACCCGCTGCTGACTGACTACATCGAGACGCTGGGCAGGCAGCTGGTCACGGCCAGCGGTCAGTCCGGCCAGTACCGCTTTTTCATGATCGACGAGGCGACGGTGAATGCCTTCGCGGGCCCCGACGGCAACATCGGCGTCTTCGCCGGCCTGGTGCTCGCCACCCAGACCGAGGCCGAGCTGGCCGCGGTGCTTGCCCACGAGATCGCCCACGTCAGCCAGAGTCACTTGCTGCGCGCGGTGGAGGCGCAGAAGCAGATGACGCTGCCGGCGACGGCGCTGTTGCTGGCCGCCGCGGTGCTCGGCGCCGCCGTCGATGCCAATCTCGGCAGCGCCGCCCTGGCCGGGCTGCAGGGCGCCATCGCCCAGCGCCAGATCAACTTCACCCGCGGCAACGAAGAAGAGGCCGACCGCATCGGCATCGATACGCTGGCGCGGGCCGGTCACGATCCCTATGCGATGCCCGGCTTCTTCCAGCGGCTGTCGAAGGCGACGCGGGTCTACGAAAACGGTGCCCCGGGCTACCTGCGCACCCACCCCGTGAACAGCGACCGCATCGCCGATGCCATGGCCCGCGCCGGGCGTTTCGGCCACCGCCAGCAGCCCGACAGCCTGCGCTTCCACCTGGCCCGCGCCAGCCTGCGCCAGCGCAGCTACAACCGCGCCGACCAGGCCGTCGACCACTTTCGCGACACCCTGGCACGCGGGCGCTACCGCAACGAGACCGCGGAACGCTACGGCTATGCGCTGGCCCTGGCCCGCAGCGGCCAACTCAAGGCGGCGGCCGAGCAGGCCCGCGGCCTGCTCGAGCAGGCCCCGAGCCAGGTCGAATTCATCGTACTCCAGGCCGAGGTCGACCGCCGCGGCGGCCACCCGGAACGGGCCGTCGCCGATCTGAAGGGTCCCGTCGGCTTGTCGCCCGGCAACTGGCCGCTCAATCAGGCCTATGCCGAGGCGTTGATGGACGCGGGCCGTCCGGCCGACGCGCTCACCGCGCTGGAGCGCTTTGTGGCACTGCGCAGCGACATCGCCCCCATCTATCAGCTGATGGCCGATGCGGCGGGCAAGGCCGGCCAGCGGGCGCAGAACTACCGTTGGCGCGCGGAGTACCTGTACCGCACCGGGGACCTGGAGCCGGCGATCCGGCAACTGGAGCTGGCACTGCGGCTGCCGGACATCGATTTCCACCTGGCCTCCAAGATTCAGGTGCGGCTGGAGGACCTGCGAGCCGAACAACAGCGCCAGGAGAAAAAAGGCTGAACACTAGCGGAGAATCCGGCGGATATTCGGGATTTTACGACCTCGATCCCCCGAAAACTGCGGTTTCCAGCCCCCGGCGGATACGCTAAGCTAGCCTGATCGTCGACGTGGACCGGCGCGCACATCACGACCGCGTGCACTGACAAATGCCCCGGCGACAGGGGCAATGCGATCGACGTGAGAACGACAATGTCACCGGGAGGCTCAGGTTTGCCTGTATCGAGCGTCGCCCGCCACCGGGCCGCGCGACACATGCCCGCGCCTGTGTGCAGGCCGGCCGCTGTTGCCATTCCCGTTGCTCGTCGCCACGTGCCTGCCGCACTGAAACGCTCGTGCAGCCTGCCGGACGCCGTCTCTGCCTCGTGACACGCACGGGCGAAGACCGCTGACGAGGCTGCACTCCGGGGTCTCGCGGCGGCGGCGACGGTCACCCAAACCCCTTCCACCCATGCTCGATAGGAGAATCCTGATGATCGACGCAACACGCAGAACCCTTCTCAAGGGCTCGCTCGGGGCGGGCGCCATCGGCGTCGCCGTCGGTGCCGGCCTGCTGACGCCCGGCGCCGTGCTCGCCGCATGGCCCGAGGCCGCCTTCAAGGCCGAAGACCAAGCCGCCGCACTGAACGAACTGCTCGGCGCCGACGCCACCGAGACCAGCGACGCCGTCAAAATCAAGGCACCGGACATCGCCGAGAACGGCGCCGTGGTCCCGGTCACCGTCGAGTCCGATGTCGAGGGCGTCAAGTCCATCTCGATCATCGCCGCCGGCAACCAGACGCCGCTGATCGCATCGTTCGATCTGGGCGAGAACGCCCTGCCCTTCGTCTCCACCCGCATCAAGATGGCCAAGACCGCCGATGTGGTCGCCGTCGTGCAGACTGCCGACGGCCTGCTGAGCGCGGCGAAGCCGGTCAAGGTCACCATCGGTGGCTGCGGCGGCTGATCAGGCCCTTCGACACAGCCCCACTCAGCACAGCATGCAGACGAAGAGGTAATCGACGATGGCAAGCAATATCAAGATTCGGGCCAAGGCCAGCAACGGGGTCACGACCGTCAAGTCGCTGATGAGCCACGAGATGGAAACCGGCCTGCGCAAGGACAAGAAGACCGGCGAGCCGATCCCGGCGCACTTCATCCAGGAAGTGACCGCCAAGTGGAACGACCAGACGGTGATGACCGCGCTGTGGAGCGGCGGCGTCTCCAAGAATCCGTATCTGTCGTTCAAGTTCAACGGCGGCGAGCCCGGCGACACGATTGAGATCAGCTGGGTCGACAACATGGGCCAGAGCGAGAGCGGCACCGCCGAGATCAAGTGACGCGCCTGATGCCGCGCGCCGCTTTGTGCGCGCAGGCACCGACGGATTGTGATGAGCCCGCCGGAACCGGCGGGCTTTTTTTGTGCCCCGCCTCGCCGCGGGCGTCACTCAGACGACGCCGCGGCAAGACTGCGCAGCCGGGCGGCCGTCGCCAGGGCGGCGCGATCCGACAGCCCGCCCGTATAGACCTTCGGGGTGCCCGCCGGGCGGTCCCGGAAGCGCCTGTAGGTCCACAGGTACTGTTCCGGACAGACGGCGACGCAGTGCTCGATGCCAAGGTTCAACGCCGTGGCGGCCTCGAGATCGTCGGCACTGTCGATGTCCTGCGGGGCAGGCAGGCAGTGAATGCGAAATCCCCGCGCACGCGCCAGGCGCTCGGCGAACATGAAGATGACCCGCGCACCGCTCCTGCGGGCCAGCCGGCTCACCAGCACCATGGTCCAGGCCGGCCGCCCGAACAGGGGCGCGAACACGGCGCCTTTGTCGCCGCGGGGGCCCTGGTCCGGCAGGATGCCGACAGCCTCCCCCCGCTCGAGGGACAGGACCAGGGAGCGGATGCCGCGGGCCGTGATCGGCGCCAGGGTCGCACCACTGCGCCGCCGGGCGCCGACGATGAGGTCGTCGAGATACTTTTGCGGCTTGTAGAAGATGGCCGTGGGCCCCTGCGCCGCCAGGTGGAGACCAGCCAGTTCCCAGGCGCCCAAGTGCGGTGACAGCACGATCAGGCCGCGGCCGTCGTCCTGGCGCAGCAGCTCAGCACCCCGCACCTCGCGGATCAAGGCCAGCGCCTGCGCAGGGGCACGCAGCCACAGCGGCGCGATCTCCAGGTAGGTCTTACCGAACTCGCGCAAGGCGCGGTTGCGCAGCCGGATCAGCTCCGCATCCGACGTGTAGGGATAGCACAGGGCAAGGTTGATCAGCGCATTGCGGCGCTGGCGGTTCGGGATCAGCGCGATCAGCCGCCCGGTCAGGCTGCCGATGCCGTGCAGCAGCCACAGCGGCAGGAACGAGAACGACCACAACAGGCCGCGGACCAGCCGCTCGCCCCAGTCCGCGGCCGGCGGCCAGGCGGCGCTTCCGCCCGCGGCCCGCTCAGAGGTCTTCATGCGCGCCCACCCGCTGCTAGACTAGCCCGACCCGGTGCCTGGCCTGCCCGCGCCATGGCCTCCCGCGGCAATGCGCTGTCTCCGTGTCGGACGCACCGGCCATCATCCATGCCGATTACAGCAGAGGAGCGCAGTTATGAGTGACGAGGCCAGACTGCCCAAAGGGCTGTCCCCGCAGCAGGCGAATCAGCTCGTCGAAGACAACCCCCAGGCGGTGCTGGTGGATATCCGCTCGACCATGGAATTCCTGTTCGTCGGTCATCCCAGAGGTGCGGTGCACGTGCCCTGGATCGACGAGCCCGAGTGGACCGTCAACCCGCACTTCGTCACCGAGATCCGTAAGCTGCTGCTCGGCGGCGCCGTGTGCACGCCCGAAGGACCCTGCGCACCCGTGGTGCTCATCTGCCGCAGCGGCAAGCGCTCGCTGGAGGCCGGCAAGGCACTGATCGAGGCCGGCTTTCGCAACGTATTCCACGTGGACGAAGGCTTCGAGGGAGAGTTGGACGATCATCACCACCGCTCCACGCTGGGCGGCTGGCGCTTCCACGGATTGCCCTGGGAGCAGTGCTGACGACTCGTGTCCGGCCGGCGCACCGGGCGCGCGTCGGCCAGCGGCTCACGCGTTGGCGGGCGTGCGCGGGCGCAGGCGCTCCACGCGCAGATCGTGGTTGACCTCGGCGCGACGCTGGGCACAGCCGCCGTCACCGGCATGACCGCCCCGCTCGACCAAGTCGCGGATGCTGATCTCGTTCAGGTAGCTGTAGATGCGGTTGCTGAGGTCCATCCACAGGTCGTGGGTCAGACAGGGGCCGTCGTCCTTGCAGTTGCCGGCACCGCCGCAGCGGGTCGTGTCCACGTGCTCGTCGACCGCCGTAATGACCTCGGCGACGAAGATGGTGGACGCGTCCCGCGCCAGGTTGTAGCCGCCCCCCGGGCCGCGCACGCTGGCCACGAGCGAACGCTTGCGCAGCTTCGAGAACAATTGCTCCAGGTACGACAGCGAGATCCCCTGGCGCTGGGCGATGTCCGCCAGCGCGATGGGGCCGTTGCCCTCGTGGATGGCCAGGTCCAAGACGGCCGTGACCGCATAGCGGCCTTTTGTGGTCAGGCGCACGTTCAAGCCTCCTCGCAACTTCGGATGTCGCCAGAGATCTTATGATAACCCAGCATCCCCATCAAATTTGCGGGGATTATGGTGGGGATACCAAAGCACCGGTACTTCCGCGTCCGTTACTGGGACGACCATCGCGAAATCAGGGCCCCTAGCCCGCGGTGCCCCCGGCGGCCCTGTCGCCGGACTCGGCGGCATCATGTCGATCATCCCCGCTCACCGGGTCCAACTCGCAGTCGTCCAGATCGTGCAGGTGGTCGAAATGGCGCGTCAGGCCATGGGCCTCCAGTGCGCGTGACATGGCCTCCATGCGCCGATCCATGATGTGAATATGATCGAGCATGCGATTGATGGCGTGGGCCACCGGGTCCGGAGCGTCCCGGGTGGCGCCGTAGGCGTCGAAGCCGATGCGCTTGGCGGTGTCGGCCCGCCGCCGCGAGGCGCTGTCGCCCGGCCGCTCGATGATGCGGCCCGGGACGCCGATGACGGTGCTGGCGGCCGGCACCGGTTTGACCACGACGGCGTTGGAGCCGATACGCGCCCCGTCGCCGATCAGGATCGGCCCCAGCACCTTGGCACCGGCGCCGACGACGACATCGCGGCCCAGGGTCGGATGGCGCTTGCCCTTCTGCCAGGTGGTACCGCCCAGGGTCACGCCGTGATAGAGGGTGCAGTCGTCGCCCACGACGGCCGTCTCGCCGATGACGACGCCCATTCCATGATCGATGAAGAACCGCCGCCCAATCTCGGCGCCGGGATGGATCTCGATGCCGGTGAACAGTCGCGCAACGTTGGACAACAGCCGCGCCAGCCATTTCAGGTCCCGGCACCACAGCGTATGCGCGACCCGGTGCGCGAGCACCGCGTGCAGACCCGGATAGGTGGTCAGGATCTCGAAGGCATTGCGCGCGGCCGGGTCCCGCTCGAACACGCATTCGATGTCTTCCCGCAGCCGCTGAAACATCTTGCCGCCTCCATCGCGGGGCATCGCGAGCATGCCGCCGGTGGCCGGCACGGCCAGCAGCGGACGAACGTTACGGACGGCGGGTGCGGGCACCCGCGACGCAGGGGGCCTGCCGGCCCGAGCTCAGATCAGACATTGTAATCGACCCGGCTCTGGACAAGGGGGAAGGCCGGATCAGCGCCGGAAGCGCGCCGGGTCCTTGCGTCCTTCAGCCGCGGCGAGGATGCCGCGCAGGATGTTCAGCTCGGTGCGGTCCGGACGGGCGCGGTTGAACAGGCGCCGCAGGCGGCGCTTCAGGCGCGCCGACTGGTCCGGGTCGGCATAGCCGATGGCCACCAGCGTCCTCTCCAGGTGGCCGTAGAAGCCTTCCATCTCGTCCGCGGTGGCCAGCGCGGCCTCGGTGCCGCCGTCGCCGGCCGGCTGCTGCGCCGGCGGCCCCGCGGCGAGCGCCGCCCGCCGCAGCTCATAGGCGAGCACCTGTGCCGCTGCGGCGACGTTCAGCGAGCTGAAGTCCGGATTGGTGGGGATATGGACCAGGTAATGGCAACAACCCAGCTCATCGTTGGTCAGCCCCGAGCTCTCCCGGCCCAGCAGCAGCGCCACGTCGCCGTGGGCCGCCTCGGCCAGCAGCCGCTCGGCACAGGCGCGCGGCTCCAGCTGCGGCCAGCGCACCGAGCGCAGCCGCGCGCTGGAGCCGACCACCAGGCGGCAGCCGGTGAGCGCGTCGGCCAGCGTCTCATGCACGCCGGCCGCGGCCAACAAGTCGTCGGCCCCGGCCGCCCGGGCCAGCGCATCGGCACCCGGCAGCTGCCGCGGCCGCACCAGCGCCAACCGGCGCAGGCCCATGGTTTTCATCGCCCGCGCCACGGCACCGATGTTCGCGCTGAGGCTGGTCTCCACCAGCACGAGGCGCACGGCGGCCAGTCGCCCTTGCATCTCGTCCCCGCCGGGCGGTCGTGCTTGGCGTTCATCGCTGCTCATGATGGAAGTGCAGTTCTTCAGAATTCCGCTGGATTGTCAATCTACACTCCATCCGATGCTTGGAGTATCGTTGCCTCCATGGACCCCATGCTCAACATCGCCGTCCGCGCCGCGCGCAGCGCCGGGCGCCTCGCCATGCGCTTCTACGAGCGCGACGACGCCCTCAAGGTCAGCACCAAGGGCCGCAACGACTTCGTCAGCGAGGTGGACCGCGCCTGCGAGACGGCGATCATTCACGAGCTGCGGGGCAAGTATCCGGATCACGCGATCCTCGCCGAAGAGAGCGGCAGTCTCGGCGGCAATGAGTTCGAGTGGGTCATCGATCCCCTCGACGGTACCACGAACTATCTGCACGGCTTCCCGCAGTGGTCCATCTCAATCGGCCTGCGCCACCGCGGCATCATGCAGCAGGCCGTCGTCTACGACCCGCTGCACGAGGAACTGTTCACGGCCAGCCGCGGCCGCGGCGCGCTGCTCAATGACCGCCGCATCCGCGTCAGCAACCGCCGCGGCCTCGAGGGCGCGCTGCTCGGCACCGGCATCCCGTTCCGGGAAGAGGGCGACCTGGACCTGTACCTGCGCATGCTCCGCGTCCTCATCTCCGACACCGCGGGGGTGCGCCGGCCCGGCTCGGCGGCGCTGGATTTCGCCTATGTCGCCGCCGGCCGCCTGGACGGTTTTTGGGAGCTGCACCTGAATCCCTGGGACTTCGCCGCGGGTATCCTGCTGGTCAGTGAGGCCGGCGGCACCGTCACCGACCTCTCCGGCGGTGACCGCTATTTCGATACCGGCAATGTCGTCGCCGGCGGCCTCAAGGTCCACCAGGCCATGCTGAAGCGGCTGCGGCCGCTGCTCGGAGGTCAGGTGACGGCCTGAGCGGACGACCGGGGCGCAGCGACCCACCGGACCACCGGTGAACGGGCGTCAGCCGAGCCCGACAACAACGGAGCAGGATACCGGCCCATGTTCCCGGCCCGATCAACGCGCCCAGATTCGATTGCAGTCGCCGTGACCGGCGCCGGCGGCAGCGGCGCGGTGACGGCCGGGCAGATACTGCTTGCCGCCGCGGGACGGGGCGGCCGCTATGCGCTGATGACACGCTCCGCCGGCCCGCAGATTCGCGGCGGGGAGTCGGCCGCAATGGTCCGCTTCGACAGTCGGCCCGTCCACTGCATCGGCGATGGTTTCGCCGTGCTCGCGGCGCTGGACTGGCACAACCATGGCCGCTTCAGCGACGAGATCCCCCTCGGCCCCGATGCGCTGATTCTCGGCGACCCCGCCGCCGGCGAGATGCCTGCATACCTGGCGGCGAGCGGCGCGCGGCGCGTCGGGCTGGGCTTCGGCCGCATCGCCGCCAGCCAGGAGGGCGGACGCGCCAACATGGTCGCCGTCGGCGCCGTCGGCGCCGCGGCCGGCCTGCCGCTGCCGGCATTGTTGGAGGCCGCCGCGGCGACACTGTACGACAAGGGGCCGAAGGTGGTCACGGCCGCCGAGGCCTGCATTCGGGCCGGCCACGCGGAGCTGGCCGCGGACGCCGCCGCCGGCGGCGCGCTGACAGCGAGCCAGGAGCAGCCGGAACGCTGGAATCTCAGCGGCAACGAGGCCGCGGGGCTCGGCGCCCTGCGCGGCGGGGTACGCTTCGTCGCCGCCTATCCCATCACGCCGGCCAGCGACATGCTGGAGTGGCTGGCGCCACGGCTGGAACGCCTTGGCGGCGCCCTGGTGCAGGCCGAAGACGAGCTGGCCTCCGTCAACATGATCATCGGCAGCGCCTTCGGCGGGGTGCCCTCGCTGACCGCGACCTCAGGCCCCGGTCTCAGTCTGATGATGGAGGGCCTCGGCCTCGCCGTCGCCAGCGAGACGCCGGTGGTCGTCGTCGACGTCATGCGCGGCGGCCCCAGCACCGGCATTCCCACGAAGTCCGAGCAGGCGGACCTGGACCTCGCCCTGTACGGCATGCACGGCGACGCCCCGCACCTGGTCCTGGCGCCCCTCGACATTGCCGACTGCGTGTTCACGCTGGACTGGGCCGTGCGCCTGGCCGAGCGCCTGCAGACGGCGGCCATCGTGCTCTCGGACCAGTCTCTCGGGCAGGCCCGGGCCGTCGTCGACCCACCCAGCCGTTACCCGCTCATCGACGATGCTCCGGCCGGCGCGGCCTCCCGCGGCGCACAGAACGAAGACTACGAGCGCTACGCG
>Ga0316578_10000510_pt1 | contig 13168 bp, 9 predicted proteins | sample J0NA_2_FD_203076 | JGI IMG/M metagenome (GOLD analysis project Ga0316578, IMG submission 203076) | Rhizosphere microbial communities from salt marsh grasses in Alabama, United States - J0-2_160517rDrC | ecosystem: Host-associated > Plants > Roots > Rhizosphere | place: USA: Alabama | collected... | reverse complement strand
CCGGGCTCCGGAACGAGGACCCGCCGGCGATAGCGATAGACGCAGTCCCCGACCGTCCGCCGACCGTCGAGGTCATCGCCCCCGATGACGGGGCGCAGATCCCCCGAACGCAGCGCGTCACCGTGGTCTTCGGGGCGTTCGACGACCACGGTCTCTCGCGGATCACCCTGCGCTGGATGCGCGAGCGGCGCGACGACCGGTTCACCGCGGCGCCGGTCCCCGTGCCCGCCGGGGCGGCGCGCGTCGAGGGGCCGTTCGAGCTCTCGCTGGAGGATGTGCGTCTGCTCCCGGGCGACCGGGTCCTCTACTATATCGAGGCCGCCGACGACAACTCGTGGAACGGGCCCGGGACGGCCAGGACGCCGACCCGGTCGCTTGTCGTCCCATCGCTCTCCGAGCTCTTCGCCGAGTCGCGCGAGCGCGGCGAGGAGCAGCGCGAGGGTATGGACGAGATCCTCGAGGAGGGGAAGCAGATCCGCGAGAGGCTCGCCGACCTCACGCAGGAGATCCGCGCCGAGGGCGGCATCGACTGGAGCGGCCGGAGCGAGGCGGAGGAGCTGGCGCAGCGACAGGAAGAACTGCGCGGGAAGATCGGGGAGGCGGCCGAGCGGCTCGACGAGACGCTGCAGCGGCTCGAGGAGAACAGATCGACCTCGATGGAGATCGGCCGAAAGATGGAGGAGGTCAGGGACCTTCTCGAGCGGATCGAGAACGAGCAGGTCCGCGAGGCGATAGAGCGCATGCGATCTATGCTTCGCGACCTGCCTGAGAACGAGGTGGCCGCGGCGATGGAGGACCTCGAGCTCGGCGCCGAGGATCTCGTGCAGCGGCTCGACAGGACGATCGAGATGCTCCGGCGCCTGCTCGACGAGCAGGCCGTCGAGGAGATGATGCGGCGGATGGAAGAGATGGTCGGGCGGCAGCGCGACCTGCGCGACTCGACCCTCGCCGGCGGGGGTGAGGAGACGGCCGAGCGGCAGGACCGTCTCGGCGACGAGTACGAGGCGTTCGAGCGCGACCTCGGAGAGCTCGCGGACCGGACCGACGAGGCGCGTGCGCCGGGGCTCGACGAGGCGGCCGGCAAGGCTGAGGCCTCCGCGGTCGATTCGATGATGCGCTCGGCGGCTTCGGACATCAGGAGCGGAAAGAACAGCGCCGCCTCGGGAAGCCAGAGCGGCGCGATCAGCAGGATGCTCTCGCTCTACACGAGGCTCGGGCGGTGCCAGATGTCGATGTCCATGACCGTCGACGCCGAGGTCATCGCGGCGGTCGAGCGGGCGATCGGCGGGCTGATAGAGATCTCGCGGCTGCAGGAGGAGTATGCCGGGTCGATCGGGGGCTCCGGCGGAGGCGGCGCCTCCTCGGAGGACCTGATAGGGGGCCAGCTCGCCGTGCGCGATGCGACACGCACTATCACCGACGATCTCTACGCCGCCATGCGGCGGAGCATGACGATCACCGAGGAGGTGATGGTCGACCTCGGGCTGGCCGTCGCCGGGATGGACCGTGTGATGGAGGACCTCGGCTCGCGGCGTGAGGCCGATGCGGCCCAGCTCGCCGCGGCGATCCCCGAATTCCTCAACAGGGCGGCCATAGAGCTGTTGCACTCGACCTCCTCCGGAGGGGGCGGATCGTCCGGGTCCGGACAGGGGATGCAGATGATGCTCGAGGGGCAGATGGATATCGACCGGCTCCTTCGCGAGCTGATGGGACAGGGGAGCGGGCAGGGGATGTCGATGGAGCAGCGCGCGGCGATGGCGCGCATCGCCGCCGAGCAGCGGCGTATGGACGATCTGATGCGGCAGATCATGGAGGAGAGCGGAGGAGGGGGGTTCGGCGACCTCAGCGACATCGGCGAGCGGATGCGCGAGCTCGCCCGGGATCTCGACGAGGGGCGGCTCGACGCCGATGTGCTCGATCGTGAGGAACAGATACTCAGTCGGCTCCTCGAGTCGCAGCGCTCGCTCACGCGCCGCGACTACAGCCGCCGGCGGCAGAGCGAGACGGCGCAGACACGGTGGGGGCGGGATCCTGGCGGCGCGCTCCCCGGCCCCTCCGAGCGGCGGGAGCTCCTCGAGATGATACGGCGGGGGATGCAGCAGCGGGGCCCGGCAGAGTTCGAGGAGCTCAACAGGCTGTACTTCAGGGCCCTCTCGGGGAAGATCAGGGAGTGAGGGCATGAGACGGACGGGAACGATGCGCAGCATGTGGGACAGGGATGCGAGGAGCCGGCGCGCGGGGGACCGGCGCCCGCTGAGGCCCGCTTTCCGGATCGTGGTCGCGGCAGTGGCCGCAGCGGCTTCGATCTGCATCGCCGGGCTTTCGCCCGGCGGTGAAGCCGCCGCGCAGCAGACCGGTTCCCGTCAACCCGGCCAGCTCACGCCGGAAGAGCGCTCCGAGCGTCTCGAGCGCGCGGCGATAGTCGCGAGGGCCAACTCGCTGATCCGTGACCGCCGCTACGACGAGGCCGTCGACCTCCTGATCTCCACGCAGGAGCGGTTCCCGGAGGAGGACGCGTTCGTCGAGCTCCTCGCGATGGCGTACCTGCGCGCCGGCCGGCCGCTCGAGGCGGCGGCCTTCCTCGAGAAGCGTCTCGCGGCGACACCCGGCCGGTTCGCCTTCATCCGCGACCTCGGCACGGCCTTCCTCGACGCGGGGATGCCCGAGAAGGCGGTCGCCGCCTGGCATTCGATCCTCGACGGGACGGAGGCGCGCGGGGCGTACTACTGCGAGGTGGCGCGTCTGGAGTGGGACGCGGGGATGTACGACCGCGCGATCGAGACTCTGCGCGAGGGGAAGCGGTTCCCCTCGATGACGGCGCGCTGCTCTGCGGAGATACTGAGGCTTGAGCGTATGCGCGGCAACTTCCGCACCGCGTTCGTCGAGGGGCTCGCCGGGCTCGAGAGCGATCCGACGACGGGGCTTCATCGCGCCCTTCCGCTGATAGAGGCGTTCCGCGATGCGGGCGCCCCGGCCGATCTCGTCGCGGCTGCCGACTCTCTCGCCGCCCGCGGCGGGAAGGGTGCGGCGACGCTTCGGATGCTCGCCGCGGTGCTGCGGCTCGAGGCGGGGAATGTCGCAGGCGCCCGCGGGTATCTCGAGGAGGCCCGAAGGGGCGACGTCGACGCGAACGCCCTCTTCCAGTTCTGCTCCCATCTGCTCTCGCGCTATGGCCCGAAGGGCGGGAATGATCTCGAGGCGTACTTCGCCGAGGCGCTCGCCATCTTCGTGTCGACGCGCGAAGAATCTGCCATGACGGCGCGTCTCTACCTCGATGCGGCCCTGCGGGCGGACCGGATGGCCGCCGGCAAGGGTGCGGCGGCCGACGCGGCGGCAGACAGGGCGCTGGCATACGCCGACTCGGTCCTCGCTCACAGGCACGGCCGGACCTATGCGGAGCAGGCGGCGCTCATACGGGCCCGCATCCTGCTCGAGAGGCGATACGATCCCGGTGGGGCGCTCGAGGCTCTGCGCCGGGCCCGGTGGCTCTCCCCGCAGACGGCCGCCGAGGGCGAGCGGCTCCGCATGAAGGCGCTCCTCGCCGCGGGCCGTTATGACGAGGCGCGTGTGAGGTTCTCGCAGCTCGCTTCATCTCCCGACTCGACGCTGGCCGAGATGGCTCTGTACGGAGAGGGGATGGCGCTGTTCTACCGGGGCGAGTTCCCCGCGGCGAGGGATACGCTCGCGGGACTCGCCGAGCGGCGTCCCTCGAGCGAGTGGGCGAACGACGCGCTGGAGACCGCGGTACTGATCAAACAGGCCGAGCGAGAGCAGGACGGGCCGCTCGACCTGCTCCGCGCGGGGCTCGCCGCCGGCGCCGCGGGACGATCCGCCGAGGGGGCCGACTCGCTCGACGCGCTGGCCGGGCGCTATCCCCGATCGGTCCTCGCACCCCGCGCTCTCTTCGAGGCGGCGCTGCTCCTCGAGCGGGCCGGGCGGGACGATGAGGCGAGGGAGCGGTTCGAGCGGATCGCCGACCGGTACCCGCTCGACCGGTACGCGCCGCGCGCGATGGAGCGTCTGGCGATGTCGCTCGAGAGGTCCGATCCCGCGGGGGCGGCGGACTGGTACGCCGTCCTCATCGAGAGATATCCGCAGGACCCGTGGACGACGCGCGTGAGGGAGCGGTACCGGAGGGTGCGCGAGGAGCTCGACGCGCAAAAAGCGGGAGGAGATCTGCCGTGAGGAGATGCTCTGACAGAAGATACGAAAGGCGCTCGCGCGATGAACGCACTCGGAAGCGCCGCGGCGTTTTCCGCGCGGCGGCAGTGGTCTCCTGCGCGCTGGCGATCCTCGCCCTCACGCCTTACGGCGCGAGGGCGGATTGGCTCGTCCCGATGGACCTCGATCAGACAAACCATCTCAAGGCGTACGGTCTCGCCTGGCATGTCCTCGCGCGTGGCGCCGACGTGAGATGGCTCCTCAACTACCGCGGCGGCTCGTTCCTCATCCCCGCCATCGGAGGGGTGGAGTCCGAGGCGCGGGTGCGAGGGGTGCTGCTCGAGCAGGTCGGCGGCGCCGAGATCGCCGCCATCATGAAGACGATCGAGGGGAGCAACATGGAGACGGTGCTCCTCGAGAAGGCGCCCGAGATCGCTATCTACGCCCCGCCTAACAAACAGCCCTGGGACGACGCGGTGATGATGGCGCTCGAGTACGCGCAGATCCCCTACACGGTCGTCTACGACAGGGAGGTCCTCTCCGGCGAGCTGCCGAAGTACGATTGGCTCCACCTGCACCACGAGGACTTCACCGGACAGTACGGGAAGTTCTACGCCGGGTACCGCGGGGCGGAGTGGTACATCCGCCAGCAGATCCTCTTCGAGGAGATCGCCGCATCGCTCGGGTTCGACAAGGTCTCCGACGAGAAGAAGGCCGTGGCGGAGATGATCAGGGAATACGTGCGCGACGGCGGTTTCCTCTTCGCCATGTGCTCGGCGTGCGATTCGTACGACATCGCGCTGGCCGCGCACGGGATCGACATCGTCCCGCGCGAGTACGACCACGACGGCACCACCACCGGCGCCCAGGCGAAGCTCGACTACAGCCGCTGTTTCGCCTTCGAGAACTTCACCCTCGAGATGGACCCGCTCGTCTACGAGTACTCAGACATCGACATGACCGTCGAGGCGTCGGAGCGCGGCGAGCAGAACGACTGGTTCACCCTCTTCGAGTACTCGGCGAAACACGATCCGGTCCCCACGATGCTCGTGCAGGACCACGTGTCGGTGATCAAGGGGTTCATGGGGCAGACGACCTCGTTCCGCAAGTCGCTGATCAAGAAGAAGGTCCTCATCCTCGGCGAGGTCAAGGGGCGCGGCGAGGCGCGCTACATACACGGAAACTTCGGGAAGGGGACGTTCACCTTTCTCGGCGGGCACGATCCGGAGGACTACCAGCATTTCGTCGGTGACCCGCCGACCGACCTCTCGCGCTATCCGCACTCGCCGGGGTACCGGCTGATACTGAACAATGTCCTGTTCCCGGCGGCGAAGAAGAAGGAGCAGAAAACATGAGTCCCGCCACGAGAAGACCCGACGATACGATCTCCCCCGAGCTCTTCCGCCGTCTCGCCGCGCGCAGCCGCAGTGTGCGGCGGTTCGACGAGAGCGCCGCCGTCGGCATGGACACCCTCGAGCGGTTCGTCGCCCTCGCGCGCACGGCGCCGTCGGGGGCCAACCGCCAGCCGCTGAAGTTCTGGCTCTCTTGCGACGCGGCGCTTGGCGGGGATATATTCCCCTGCCTGTCGTGGGCGGGGTACCTGAAGGACTGGGACGGGCCGGCGCCCGGGGAGCGCCCCGCAGCCTACATCGTGATCCTTCACGATACGGAGGTCTCCGAGGGATACGGGTGCGATCACGGGATCGCCGCGCAGACGATCATGCTCGGAGCGGCGGCCGAGGGACTCGGCGGATGCATCATCGGCTCCGTCGACAGGGAGAGGCTCGCGCGGGTGCTCGGCCTGCCTGGCAGGTACAGGATCCTGCTCGTGCTGGCGCTCGGGTTCCCCGCCGAGACTGTCGTCATCGAGGATACGGGTGATGACGGTGAGATCAGGTACTGGCGCGACACCGGCGGCGTGCACCACGTACCCAAGCGGCCGCTCTCCGAGCTGATCGTCGGAAAACGAGGATAGAGAAGAGCCCCCGCCCCTTTCTCGAGCCGCTGCGCCCGGCCTGCATTCCCGTGTGATTCCCCCGTCAAGTATGGTATACTGAAAACAAGCGGTATCTGATCGTCCACGCGATATCCGGATCAGTCTCGAGGAGTCATACCATGTATATATCGTCGGGAAGGGCTTCGGCCCTTGTATCGTGCCTCGCCCTGCTCGCCGGGTCCATGCTCGGGACGCTTCCCGCCAGGGCCCAGCCAGTCACGTTCATCTCGGGACCCTGGCCCCCGTATGCATCGGACGCGCTTTCGATCTATCCGGAGCCGACCGGCGCCGGCGTTCCGACCGAGATCCGCGCGCACCTGTACAACGCCGACACGAGCCCGCACGATGTCACCGTGCAGTTTCTCCGCGCCGCGCTCGGCATCGCCCCGGATTTCGTGCCGATAGGCGGAGCGCAGGCAGTGACGGTCCCGGCACTGAGCGAGTATGACGTGATCATATACTGGGTGCCGCCCTCCATCGGGCCGTGGTCGTACCAGGCACGGCTCAGTATCAACGGATACGAAGACCAGGTGGCCGAGCGATCGATCGACGCACTGGAGCCGCTCGAGCCGCTCGCCCCGCATCCCCTGGATTTCATCGTACGGAATCCGTCCGGCGCGACGGCGACGGTCTCGATCGGATTGATACCGCACCTTGCGGACTGGGGGCTCGAATTGAGCCAGGACGTGTTCCCCGGTCTGCCGCCGGGGGGGTACGATCTCTGCACGCTCACCACGACTCCTCCCGCGGACCTTCCGGACGGCGGCGCGCCGATAGTCGACGTGGAGGGATTCATCGGCGGCGAGCTCATCGGCGGATTCCGCAAGATCTTTCCGGTCTCCCACTGGTGCCCCGGCACGAGGCTCGATCTCTACGCCGACGCGGCGCGCATCAACACGCCGAGCTCCTCCGAAGAGCGTGGAGCGTACATAACCGCCATCCGTCATTTCTCGCTCTGCGCGGTCGGGATGGAGATAGACCTGGATGGCCCCCAGGCGATACTCGCCTCGGTCTACGAGGCCGACGGCACGACGAGGGGGGCACTCCTCGCGTACGGGGTCGAGGTCGAGGCGCTTCCGGGGAAGAGAATGCATTTCATCCCCGTCGATTGCGTGCTCGAGGAGTGCAGAGACTACGACATCGCCGTCTCGTTCGGGCCGGTCATCGGGTGGGATTACTTCGACGAGTATACCTTCCCCGAGCCATTCGACGTGAACGGGATCATCAGGGTCCGCGACGGGGAATGCGCGGGAGACGCCTCGAATTTCGTGCTGCCGTGCCTGTCGCTGATCGGCTCCCCGATCGAATGCCGGCGGTTCACCGACCTCTCGCCGCCGGAGGTCGCCTGGTCGGCGTGCACGGACGCGTCGGCGTCCCGCGGCGTATACGTCACCGCCAGGCGAACGGTGTCCGTCTGCGCGCTCGGCTGGGAGGCCGACATCTCCTCGGTCCCCGCAGAGCTGGTCTGCCGGGTATACGAGGCGAGCGGCACCGTGCGCGGCGATCTCGTCGGAAGCGCCGTAAAGGTCGTCACATCGACTGGCATGCAGATGCACATGGTCCCTCTCGGCGTCCTGCTGAAAGAGGGGAAGGACTACGATTTCTCCGTCGAGTTCCCGCCGTCGACGTGGGCGTGCGCCGACGAGAGCGGGATCGGCCTGCCGTTCGCGGGGGAGGATGTGCTCGCCGTCCGTGACGGAGAGGTGGGGGGAGACGCGGGAAGCCCTACGCTGGGGCATTTTTCAATCGAATGGTCCGACGCCGCCGGCGGCACGCGGTTCGATCTGGCGAAACACGGAGACGAGTACCCGCCGCCGTTCACCTCGACGCAGACGGGGATCGATTACGGGATTTACGTCACGTCGCTGGCCGATCAGCAGATCTACTCGATAGGCTGGAGGGCTGACGTACCGGCAGGCGCGGCGATCGGCGCGCGGGTATACGCGGCTGCCGGCACCGTCCGGGGCGCGCTCCTGAGCGAAGGCTACATCGAATCCTCGGAGGACGGCATGCGCTGGCACGACATACCGCTGTCGGCGAGCCTCGAGGTGAACGGCGATTATGATCTCGAGATCGACATTGGCCTCGTGAACGAGTGGCGCTGGTGGAACGACGGGGCGGGCCTTCCGTACGAATCGTACGGCGCCGTCCGCGTCGTCGACGGTGAGTGCCAGGGCAATCCGCTGAACGCCGCGCTCATAGAGTTGAGGATGTGGGCATGCGGCGAGGAGCTGACGGGTGTCGATGAAGATGCGGGCAAGGTGCCTCCGTTCCGGATGGAGCTCGTATACCCCAATCCCGCCGCCGATCGTTTCTTCGTCGAGTACGATCTCGCCGCTCCCGGTCCCGTCTCAGCCGAGGTGTACGACGTGGCGGGACGGCGGATAGCGGTCCTGCACCGCACGGAGTATCAGGCGGCCGGGCCCGGGCGGCTGGAGCTCGAATCGAAGGCGCTCTCGCCGGGCACCTATTTCCTCAGGTTGAACGCCCCCAGCGGGAGCGTGTCACGGAAGTTCGTCGTCGTGAGATGAGGGGGAGCGCAGGGTCCCGGGAACCGCCCCGGAGACCGTTCTAGGAAACGTCCCGGGGGCCCTCATCCCCGGATGCCGGGCCGCCCTCGAGCAGGCCCTCGGCCCTGAGACGGGTGGCGAGCCGCTCGACCTGATCCCGCATCGCCTCCCAGTGACTTCCCTCCCAGTAGATCCGCCCGCACGAGGGACAGCGGACGTACCGGTCGCAGCGAGCCCTGACCCGCTCGGGGACCGAGCCGGCCACAGACGGGGAGGGAACCTCCTCGAGGACGATGTTGCATTCGAGGCAGCGGGTGAACGGCTCGATCTGCGGGAGCTCGCCGGTGCGCTCGCGCAGCGCCGCGAAGAGCTCGGCGGTCCGGGCGGCTAGCCCTGCCCCCCTCAGGACGATCGGCTCGGGTCCCGGCCGGTCGGAGCTCCTCGTCGAGGCGGTCACGGCGACCCGCCCCTCGAGGGCTGCGTCGAGGAGCAGCCGCGGGCTCTCTCCGGGGACGGCCAGGCGCGCGTCGTATCCGAGCAGGCGCATCTTCCGGCAGAGCCGGCCGAGCATCCCGTCCAGAAGCAGCCTGCTTTTCATGTGTATATTCTATCACGCTAGCGCGAATCCTGCTCATTTCATGTGTATTGCCGCTGTTTTACTCCCGGCGCCGGGAGTGATCTGTTCTTGTATTTTATTATAATTATATGGGTTATCCGTGAAAGCGGGAAGCGTTCGTGGTGCGCCGCCCGGGACACCCGCCCGCCCGGCCTGCGCCACCGGCCGGCGGTCCCATCGCTTCCCCTCCCGGACTTTTTTATTGACAGCCTTTTAGAATCCGCGGAAGATTCGATTCCACTAGGGAGAGAGCCGGATCGAGGCAGTGCCTAACGGGAGATGGAGGTGAGTGTTCCGGCTGGAGGGGATGCCGGACGGGGAGTATGCCTGAATCGTATACAGGATGTCTGAAATGTAACAAGGGTGTTCTGCTGCCGCTATCCGATTACGGAAGAGACGGCGCGCCAATTCGTTACAAAGCCTGGGTCTGCAACAATCCCGACTGCGGCTTCAACATCAGGATAGACAACGGCGAGATCAGCATCGGCAGGGACCTCGGCTTCTCGTCGAAATAGCCCCGGACGGGGTATATGCATACTGCGCGAACGGGGGGACCGGCGGTCCTCCCGTTCTGCATCCGCGCCTCGGGCTTCGGCCCCCGGATCACGTTCCTCCGGCGTCACGCTCCCCCCGCGTCCTCCCCGCCAGCATCCTCAGCACCATCACGAGCACGATCGCCGACCCGAGCAGCCACCGCCAGTCGGGGCCCGGCCCGCCGGTCGCCCGCAGCGACTCCTCTGTCGCCCCGTGCAGGCGCCAGAGCGAGACGAAGTTGAAGACCGCGTGGATCATCACCGCGTAGATGAGGTTCCCCGTCCTCTGGAAGACCCAGGCGATCATCATCCCCAGCAGCGCCGCCCCCGGTATCAGGAAGAGGGTCCCGTGCGAGACCCCGAAGACCAGCCCCGAGAGGAATACCGCCGCCGCCGCGCCCATGTTCCGCCGGAAGGTCTGCTGGACGAGTCCCCGGAAGAGCATCTCCTCGCCCAGCGGTGTCAGCACGGCCATGCCCAGCGCCATCGCAAGGAAGTGGAGCATCCCTTTCGGCTTGAATGCGAGCAGGATGCTGATATAATCGGAATCCGCCGGACGCCATCGCTCGAACAGCCACGTGACCGAATCGAACGGGTAGATCACCGCCGCCGAGGCGGCGAGCACGAGGACCGCTGTCGGTGCGTCGGGGCGACCGAGGCGCATCTGCCGTGCGAGTCCGAGCCCGTACCGCGCGGTGAGCACCCACAGCGGGAGCAGATAGCCGATCACGGCCGGGACCATGACCGACAGCGTGACCCGGCCGCCGAGATAGAGCAGCCCCGACAGGGATGAGGCCATCAGGTAGCAGGCGAAGGCGTAGATCAGCAGGAAATAGTTGTTCACCCGGCCGAAGAGGCCGGGCTCGATCTCGGGTCCGCCGCCCGTATCGCGCTGCCGCTGCTGGTCTTCCACGCGCATGATAGTACGCCCCGGCGAGGGGGCGGACAAGGGGAAAGGGAGCCATGATACGGCTGATCATCTTCGATCTCGACAACACGCTGACCGACTTCGTGTGGATGAAGGACCAGGCGATCGAGGCGGCGATCAAGGCGATGATAGACGCCGGGCTGGACTTCCCCAAAGAGCGGATCCACGATGAGATCTACCGGATCTACGAGCAGGAGGGGATCGAGTACCAGAAGGTGTTCGATCATCTGCTCGTCGACCTGATCGGGCACGTCGACTACCGGATCCTCGCCGCCGGTATCGTAGGGTACCGGAAGGCGCGCGAGGCGGCGCTGGTCCTCTACCCGCACGTGAACCGCACGCTGCTCGCCCTGCTCAAGCGGGGGCTGCGGCTCGCCGTGATCTCCGACGCGCCGCGCCAGGAGGCGTGGCTGCGTCTGTGCTATCTCGGGCTCCATCACATATTCGACACGGTCGTCGCCTTCGAGGACACCGGCGAGCGCAAGCCGAGCCCTGTTCCGTTCCGCGTCGTGCTCGACAGGCTCGGCATCGCCCCCGGGGAGGCGCTGATGATAGGCGACTGGCCCGAGCGCGACATCGTCGGCGCGTCCGAGCTGGGGATACAGACCGTCTTCGCGCGCTACGGCGACACCTTCGGCACGCGCGAATCGGGGGCCGACTTCGATATCGACGACATATACCGCCTCGTCTCTATCGTCGACGAGCTGAACGGCGCACCGGAGGAGGAGAGCGACCATGTACGTAGTGACCAGTGAGCAGATGCGGCGTCTCGACGAGGAGACGATCAAGCGCTTCGTCCCCGGTCTGACCCTGATGGAACGCGCCGGGCAGGGTGTCTTCGACGCCCTCGCCGAGTTCTCCGACGACATATCGACCCTGCGCGTCGCCGTCTTTCTCGGCAGGGGGAACAACGCCGGAGACGGGCTCGTCGCGGCGCGGCTGCTCGCCGAGGCGGGAGGCTCGGTGGTCCTGCTCTACCTGCACGAGTCCGACGAGCTCTCCCCGGATGCATACAAGAACTACGCGCGGCTGGACCGGCTCCGTTCGAGCGGGAAGATCGAGGAGGTCCTCCTCTATCACGCGGGATGGGAGGACAAGACGGTGACGGCCCTGCAGGAGAGCGACGTGCTGATCGACGCGCTGCTCGGCACGGGGATCAACAGTCCCGTTCGGGAGAACTATGCGGCGGCGATCGAGCTGATAAACGGCTCGGGGCTCCCCGTCCTCTCGATAGACATTCCCTCGGGGGTGAACGGGACGACCGGCGACGTGATGGGGACCGCCGTGGCGGCCGATCTCACCGTGACGATGGGGCTGCCGAAGACCGGGTCGGTCTTCTATCCCGGTAAGGCGTTCAACGGCTCGCTCGAGGTGATCGACATCGGGATCCCGCGCGAGGTGATCGCCGAGGCGATGATCGACACGCACATCCTCGATCGCGAGACGGCGCTCGCCGACCTTCCGCATCACCGGCCCGACACGCACAAGTTCGAGCGCGGGGCGCTACTCGTGGTGGCGGGAAGCAGGAGGTTCGCCGGCGCGGCGCAACTCGCCGCCGTATCGGCCCTGCGCACGGGATGCGGGATCGTCTATCTCGCCGGCCCGCCCTCGATCCGCGCCGTCGTGCAGACCGCCGCTCCGGAGATCATCTTCGTCGAGGTCCCCGAGACGGCCACGGGCTCGATCGCCCCGGCGGCGCTGGCTGTGATCGAGAACCAGGTCCGTTTCAACGCGGTGGCGATCGGGCCGGGGATGACCACGGACGAGGAGACCTCGCGGTTCGTGCGCGACTGTGTCGCGGGATTCGAGTCGCCGATGCTGGTAGACGCCGACGGTCTGAACGCGTTCGAGGGGGCGTACCAGGAGCTGCGGGCCCTCTCGCTCGGGCGGCCGGTCATCGTCTCCCCTCACTCGGGGGAGCTGAGGCGCCTGACGGGGAGCGTGATCCCCGTCGGGCCGGAGGAACGGTTCGAGACGCTGCGCACGCTGGTCGAGGGCGCCTCCGTCACGCTCGTCCACAAGGGCGCCCCGACGGTGATAGCCCACCCCGACGGGCGGATCGACGTGAACGTCTTCGGGCACCCCGGGCTCGCCACGGCGGGAAGCGGCGATGTGCTCACCGGGGCGATCGCGGGACTGCTCGCGCAGGGCGTCTCCCCTGCCGAGGCGGCGCGGCTCGGCGTGTACATCCATTCGAGGGCGGCGGAGATCGCCGCCGAGGACCTCGGCGAGCGCGGCATGCTGGCGGGGGACTGCTCCGAGGCGCTGCCGGCGGCGCTGAAGGAGCTCGAGGACGAACTGGCCCGCTGAGGGGGGAGCGAGATCAGGGAGCGCGACGTCATAGGGTTTCTGCGGGATTCGTTCCCCGGCTCCGGGATCGGCGACGACGCCGCCGTCCTCGATAGGCCGGACGGGATGCTCCTG
>Ga0316578_10000509_pt1 | contig 13193 bp, 9 predicted proteins | sample J0NA_2_FD_203076 | JGI IMG/M metagenome (GOLD analysis project Ga0316578, IMG submission 203076) | Rhizosphere microbial communities from salt marsh grasses in Alabama, United States - J0-2_160517rDrC | ecosystem: Host-associated > Plants > Roots > Rhizosphere | place: USA: Alabama | collected... | reverse complement strand
CTCCCCTGGACTCCCTGGCCGCCGGTCTCCGGCGCGCCGGAGTCCGGGAAGTCACCGGAACCGTTGTCGTGGACGTCAGCGCCTGGGATTCCACCACCGTACCGGGAAGCTGGATGGTTGTGAACCTGACCGGTTCTTCGGGCGCGACGGGTGGCGCCTTCGCCATCGGGGAAGGAGAGCTGGAGGTGGAGGTGACGGCCGGGCCCGGCGTCGGAGATCCCGCCCACGCACGCTGGTGGCCCTCGGCCTCCCCGGATTTCTTCTCGGCAGCCTTCGTCACGGCTTCTCCTGACAGCCGTGGACGGCCCGAGATCCACTACCTCCCGGAGAGCCGGCGACTCCTGCTGGAAGGCGGAATTCCGCTGGGCACCGTGGACACCTTCTCCATCGCTCAGAGGAACCCGGTGGAGGTAGCCACGTCGGCCCTGATCCTGGCGCTGGAGCGCCAGGAGATCCGAGTCGACGATGCGGTCCGGATCGCCTGGGATCCCGGGCAACCACTGGGCGGGGGCACCTGTGTCACAGGACGAGTCGTGGACTGGGAAGCCCTCGGGGTGCCCCTCGAGGAGCGGGGTACGCCAGTCGCCGGGACGATGTTGCCGGAATGCCCCGACGCAGTGAGACTCGCGACCATCACCTCTCCACCGCTGGCTGAAATCGTGGAAGGGATCCTGGAGCCGAGCCAGAACTGGATGACCGAGCAGCTGGTTCACGCGTTGGGGATGGAACTCGGCAAGAAGGGGAGCTGGGAAGAAGGCTTCCAGGTCGAGGCGGGCTTTCTCACCGGGGAGGTGGGAGTGGATTCCCTGGATATCCACTATCGTGACGCCTCGGGCCTGTCCGCGTACAACCTCGTGACCCCCAGGGCCATGGTCCAGATCCTGGCATTCATGCGGGACTCGCCCCGCGGCGAGCTTTTTCGGAACGCTCTGGCGGAACCAGGCGAGGAGGACAGCACCCTCGAAAACCGGCTGACGAACCTCGAAGGGCGGGTGTTCGGAAAGACGGGTACCATCAGTCATGTGAACTCCCTGAGCGGATACCTCACGACGGAAAGCGGCAGGGAGATCATCTTCAGCATCCTGACGAACGGCTCCGGTCTTCCCTCCTCGCAAGTCAGGGAAGGAATCGACGCCGTGATTCAGATCGTCGCTCGTCGCTAACGAACCGGAAGCCCCCCAACCCTTCCAGGGCCACGTCCCTCTCCGGATCCCAACACTATTCAACATTCAACACCAAATCAGGTTATACTTATTGCTTCCTCCAATGGCGAGGCACATTCTCCCGCTGCCGGGTGTAACCCAGGGCCCTGAGCCGGGTTTTGCCGGGGGGGGGCAGGGCACGGTTTGAGCAGGTTCGAGACCCGCTGCCCAACCCCCAGGGAGTTCTTGACCTGAGGGGCAGAGGCCCTATGTTATATGAAATAGAGAATCATTCTTGATAACAGCTTTCGGTGGGATCAACCCACCCATTCTGGAAGACTCACGAGAAACGGCAGAAGAATCGGATGAGCGACTCCCCCATTCTCCGCATCAGCAATCTCCACGCGAAAGTCGCCGAGGAGGACATCGAGATCCTCCACGGCGTGGACCTCGAGATCCCAGCGGGAGAAATCCATGCCATCATGGGCCCCAACGGGTCCGGGAAGAGCACACTGGCCAAGGTGATCGCCGGGCACCCGCACTATGAGGTCACCTCGGGCAGCGTGCTCTTCAAGGGTCGGGAGGTTCTGGAGATGGAGCCCGACGAACGTTCCAGGGCCGGGCTCTTCCTGGCTTTCCAGTATCCCGTCGACATCCCGGGGGTCTCCATCGCCAACTTCCTCAGGACGGCCAGACAGGCCCACCTTCCTGAGGGAGAGGAGTTGGATCTATTCGACTTTCAGGACGAGCTCCTGGATCGGATGAAGCTCCTGGAGATGGACCCGACCTTCGCCGAGCGTTCCGTGAACGATGGGTTCAGCGGAGGTGAGAAGAAGCGGAACGAGATCCTTCAGATGGCCATGATGAAGCCCGCTGTGGCGGTCATGGACGAGACGGACTCGGGACTGGACATCGACGCCCTCAAGATCGTGTCGCAAGGCGTGAACACCCTCGCCGAGGAAGACCCCGGCATGTCCGTCCTCCTCATCACCCACTACCAGCGACTCCTGAACTACATCAAGCCGGACGTGGTGCACGTAATGGTGGCGGGGAAGATGGTCCGCACCGGAGGACCCGATGTGGCTCTGGAGCTGGAGGAGGAGGGCTACGCGGTATACCGGGAATTCGAGACGGCCTGAGAAGGGACGGTCAGGAGATGCCGAAGAACGAAGTCGTCCAGGGATTGGGACTCGACGAATACAAGTACAACTTCGTCGACCAGGAGAAGCACGTCTTTCGGACCCAACCGGGACTCACTGAACTGGTCGTCCGCCAGATCTCTGCTCAGAAGGAGGAGCCGGAATGGATGCTGGAGTTCCGGCTGAAGGCGCTGGAGATCTACCAGTCCAAGCCGATGCCCACCTGGGGGGGTGACCTCTCGGACCTGAACAGGGTCCTGGACGAGATCTACTTCTACGTTCGTCCCCAGGACCGCATGGAACATTCCTGGGATGATGTGCCGGAGGACATCAAGAATACCTTCGAGAAGCTGGGCATCCCCGAAGCGGAGCAGAAGATCCTGGCCGGAGTGGGGGCCCAGTACGAGTCGGAGATGGTCTACCACTCTCTCAAGAAGGAGTGGGAGGAGAAGGGTGTCATCTTCGACTCCATCGAGGAAGGACTGAAGAACCACCCGGAGCTCTTCCGGGAGCACTTCGGCACGGTGATCCCGCCCCAGGACAACAAGTTCGCCGCCATGAACTCGGCGGTCTGGTCCGGAGGTTCCTTCGTCTACATCCCGAAGGGCGTGGAGCTGCAGACACCGCTCCAGGCCTACTTCCGGGTGAACCAGGAGAAGATGGGGCAGTTCGAGCGGACCCTCATCATCGCCGACGAGGGATCCCACGCCCACTACATCGAGGGGTGCACGGCTCCGGTCTACTCCACCGAGTCGTTCCATTCCGGGGTCATCGAGATCATCGTCCACCCGAATGCTCGGTTCCGCTACACCACCATCCAGAACTGGTCGAACAACATGTACAACCTGGTGACCCAGCGGGCCCTGGTTCACCGGAACGCCAGCATGGAGTGGTTGGATGGGAATCTTGGCTCCAAGCTCACCATGAAATACCCCTCCTGTTATCTGGTGGGAGAAGGCGCGCACGGGGAAATCCTCTCCATCGCCTACGCCGGGGACGGCCAGCACCAGGACACCGGTGGAAAGGTCATACACGCGGCACCTAGGACGACCTCCTCCATCGTCTCCAAGTCCATCTCGAAGGGGACGGGAAGAGCCACCTACCGGGGGTTGTGCAAGGTCTACGAGGGAGCGAGCCACGCCAAATCAAACGTGGAATGTGACGCCCTCCTCATCAACGACACGTCCAGAACCGACACGTATCCGTATATCGAGATCGAGGAGCGGGACGCCAACGTCGGCCACGAAGCCACGGTCTCGAAGGTGGGGGAGGAGCAGCTCTTCTACCTCATGAGCCGGGGGATGTCCGAGGAGGAGGCCATGGCGCTCATCGTGCGAGGGTTCATCGAGCCTATCGCCAAAGAGCTCCCTCTGGAGTACGCCGTGGAGCTCAACCGCCTCATCGAGTTGGAGATGGAAGGATCGGTAGGTTGATCCATGTCCGATTCCACCCCAAATGATTCGCATACCGTGACTTCGAAAACCGATACTGCCACCGCCCCCGCCGGGGTCACCTCGACCTTCAATCGGGACCGGGTGGAGACCTGGTCGGCTCCCGAGCCGAAGTGGCTGCGGGACCGCCGCCTCCACGCATGGGAGGTCTATGAAGAGACGCCCATGCCCACGACGCATCTGGAGGAGTGGCGCTACACCGATCTCAAGAAGAAGCTGAAGCTGGAAGCCCTCCAGTGGCCGGAGGTGGTGGAGTGTGAGGACGACTTCAGCGCGTGCCCCGACGGCTTGCAGGAAGCCATGCGGGCCGACCGTCCCGCATCAGGACACATGTGGGAGATCGACGGCATTGTCTTTCACGAGGATCTGGACGAGGATCTCCACAGCAAGGGGGTGATCCTCACCTCTCTGCGCAAGGCCATGGACTCCCACGCCCAGCTTCTCAAGGACCATCTGGGCATGGAGGCTCTTCCCCCTGAGGAGGGGAAGTTCGAGGCCCTGAACGCGGCCCTCTGGACGGATGGGATCCTCCTCTACGTTCCCGCCGGCGTGCGCCTGGAGCTTCCGGTACGGGTCACGCGATGGGTTTCCCAGGAGGGTGTCGCCCTCTTCTCCAGAACACTTATCGTGGCGGAGCCGGGAAGCCAGGTCTCCTTCGTGGACGAGGTTCTCTCCAGGGACATGGAGGAACAGACGTTCGTTTCCAACGCGGTGGAGGTACTGGCGCGGGACGGAGCCCAGGTCCAGTACGTCTCCCTGCAGCGACTGGGCCGAGGAGCGTTCTATCAGTCTTCCCAGCGGACCCTGGCACTGCGGGACTCCACCCTGGACACCCTGAACGTCAGCATGGGGGCATCGGTATCCCGGGTGGACCTGAACGCCCGACTCCTGGGGCCCGGGGCCAACTCGGACATGCTGGGGCTCTATTTCGGAGACGATACGCAGCATTTCGATCACAACACCAGCCAGGACCATCTGGCCCCCAACACCGCCAGCGATCTGCTGTACAAGGGCGCTCTGGACGATGCTTCCCGATCGGTCTTCCGGGGCGTCATTCGGGTCCATCCCCGGGCCCAGAAGACCGATGCCTACCAGACGAATCGTAACCTCCTTCTCTCGGACCACGCTCGAGCCGACTCCCTGCCCAATCTCGAGATCCAGGCCGACGACGTGAAGTGCTCCCATGGGGCCACGGTGGGGCAGCTGGACGAGGAGTCCCGCTTCTACCTCATGAGCCGGGGGTTGAGCCGGGAACAGGCGGAACGGCTTGTGGTCCTGGGGTTTCTTGGCGAGGTTCTCTCCCGGCTCCCCCTGGGGGGGGTGGTGGAGAAGGTTACCAACGTCATCGAGGCGAAGCTCCGGCAGGTCTGATTCTCCGGGGCCTCGCCCCAATGGAGCATTCTTATGGCGGATTGGATCAAGGTCGCGACCCTGGAAGAGTGCCCTCCGGGGTCCCTTCGTCCGGTGATGGTGGGTCCCGACCCGGTGGTGCTGGCCAACGTCGATGGAGAAGTATACGCCGTCCGGGACCGGTGCTCACACGAGGAGTTCCCCCTCTCCGATGGTGAGCTGGAGGGGCCCATCCTCATCTGCCAACACCACGGTGCCCGTTTCGACGTGACCTCAGGAGCGGCCCGGGGCCTTCCGGCAGTGCGGCCCGTTCAGTCCTACCCCGTGGAGATCCGGGAAGACGGCATCTACATTCTGGAGGGGTGATCCCCTGAAGAGCCCCCTGCCATGCAGCCTGCAGGCCCACACCCGATTCACGACGAACCTCCGGCCCCGTCGGACCCAATGAGCGACTACGACGTTCACCGCATACGGCAGGAGTTCCCGACCCTTCACCAGGAAGTGAACGGGAAGTACCTCGCCTACCTGGACAACGCTGCGACATCCCAGAAGCCCCGATCGGTCCTGGCGGTGGTGGACCGGTACTACCGGGAAGACAACGCGAACGTCCACCGGGGGATCCACGAGCTGAGCCGCCGAGCCACCCTCGCCTACGAAGGGGCCCGGGAGCGCGTGGCAGAGTGGCTGGGCGCCGCCGACGCTTCCGAGGTGATCTGGACCCGGGGCACGACGGAGGCCATCAACCTCGTTGCGGCCACCTGGGGCCTCGATCAGCTGGGGGACGGGGACGAGATCCTCCTCACCACCATGGAGCACCACTCCAACATCGTCCCCTGGCAACTGGTGGCCCATCGCACGGGCGCCCGGCTCCGGTATCTGGAGATGGATGATCAGGGCCGCCTGCGCATGGAAGACCTGGACGCGGTTCTTTCGGACCGCACCAAGCTGGTGTCGGTGGCCCACATCTCCAACGCCCTGGGTACCGTCAATCCCATCCAGGAGATCATCGCCGTGGCCCACGCCAGGGGCGCCCTGGCCCTGGTGGATGGAGCCCAGGCCGTACCCCACCGGAAGGTGGACGTAGCCTCCCTCGGTGCCGATTTCTACGCCTTCTCCAGCCACAAGATGTGCGGACCCACCGGGATCGGAGTCCTCTGGGCTCGGAGGGACCTCCTGGAGGACATGACCCCTTACCAGGGGGGTGGCGAGATGATCTCCGTCGTCGGCCGGGACGAGAGCAGTTGGGCAGCGGTGCCCCACAAGTTCGAGGCCGGGACCCCCAACATCGCTGGAGCCGTCGGGGCTGCAGCAGCAGTTGATTTCATGGAGGGGGTCGGGTATGAAGCCATTCAGGCGCACGAAAGCAGCCTGATCCGATATGCGTTGGAGCGGTTGAAGGAGATTCCCGGAATCAAGGTGTTCGGACCCGTGGACCCGGCGGAGCGCTCCGGCGTGATCTCCTTTGCCCTGGGGGACGCCCACCCCCATGACATCGCCACCATCCTGGATTCCGAGGGGGTGGCGATCCGGGCGGGCCACCACTGCGCCCAGTTGGTCATGCGGCACCTGGGCGTGACCGCCACCACACGGGCCTCCTTCTCGCTCTACAACACGAAGAAGGACGTGGACAGGCTTGTGGAGGGGCTGGAAGTCGTACAGGAGATCTTCGGTACGGGATGATACGCACCTCCGAGGAGACACGAGCAGACCGCCGACGCCGGGAGACTCCCGCCCACTCTGGAAGAGGTGACCCATGTCGGAACTGAGCTTGAGCTCGCTCTACCAGCAACTGATCCTGGACCACTACCGAAACCCCAGGAACAAGGGCGATCTCCCGGACAAGACGGTGGAGATCCACATGGCCAACCCGGTGTGTGGGGATGAGATCCGTCTCCAACTCCGGGTCGAAGACGATCGGATCGTGGAAGCACGCCATGTCGGGCACGGATGCTCCATCTCCCAGGCCGCCGTATCCATGATGACGAACCTCATCAAGGGGAAGGAGCTGTCGGAGGCGGAAGGTCTGGCCCGTCGGTTCACCGACATGATGCACGGAGACGAGGAGCCCGCCCGGGACAAGGAGATGGGAGACCTTCGCGCGCTCCAGGGAGTGAGCAAGTTCCCGGTGAGGATCAAGTGCGCTCTCCTGGCCTTCGATGCCCTGCAGGAGGCCATCAAGAAGACCCGTAGCGGAGACTAGCCTCTCCCTCCGACGCCCTGCCGGTTTCGCCCCTCTCGTTGCGGCCGGCCAGGCGCCAACCTCCGCAATCCTCAGACGCCGGGGAGCAACACCACCTTCATGGCCCCGCTTGACCGGCGGTCAGACGCCGCCTTCAACGCATCCCGGTACTGGGTCAGGGGAAAGACGTGTGTGACCATCCTACCCACCGAGGCCTCGGTGGCCACCAGGAGCTCTCTGGTGATCTCGAAGGTGTGGCGCTCCTCCCCCCTCCAGCGTTCCACACCGTACCCGAAGTATCCCATCACGTCCAACTCCCGGGCCCAGAGGAAGGTGAGGTCCACCTTCCTGAGCTGACCAGAGCACCCAAGCATGACGATCCTGGCCCTGGGGGCGGCATACCGCAGCGCCTGCTCCAGGCTGTCCCGACTCCCCACGCAATCGAAGATGAGGGGGAACCCTCCGCCGGCGTAGACCTCCGGCCCGACGAGGGGCGTATACGCCTTGGCGCCAGTGTCGATGAGGGCCTCCCGGGCCTCCGAACCAGGCCGAACGACCTCTGTGGCCCCCAGAGCCAGAGCCAGGTGTCCCTCCTTGAAGCGTTTCGCTTGAGCCAGAAGGGTCCCTTCGAAACCCGTGGCCCGGAGAGCCCATACGGCTCCCATCGCGATGGGGCCGCTTCCGATGACCAGGACAGGGTCCGAAGCTGAGGGAGGGGAGCCCAGGACCGCGTGGAGGGAAATGGAAAGGGGCTCCATGAGGACCGCCGTGTTGTCCGGGAGATCGTCCGGCACAGGAAAGAGCTGGCTTTCGTGCGCCACCATCAGCTCACCCCACCCGCCCGGGAGGTCCCGGTGGAAGCCGATGGTGACCCCAGGGGCCAGGGGCCCCCCTGGGAGCAGAATCGGCCCCTCCTCCCCGGCCTGCGCGCAGGTGGCGGGGCGTCCCTGCCGACAGGATGGGCACATCGCACCATGTTCGATCCCTCGAACAGCGCAAGAGACAAGAGGGTCCACGGTCACTCGCTGTCCCACCTCCACCCCTCTTACCTGCGGGCCCACCTCCAGCACCGTCGCCAGAATCTCATGTCCCAGGACGGTGGGAAAGGACCCGAAGGGCTCCATGGCAGGGCTTGCCCCGAAAGTCAGGGTGGAGAGGTCCGTGCCGCAGATCCCAGCGGCCAGCACCTCCAGGCGAACCCAATCGGGACCCGGTAGGACCGGCTCCGGCATCTCCTTCAGACGAAGGCCGCTGAGGGCTCCGAAAGTGACAGCCGAGGTGAGACCGCCCAGGGATTTCCCCAGAAGGTACCGCGGAATACTCACGTCGAAGCTGATGGCCTTCATGGCATCGTCATCCGGGTTTCATGGTTCCAAACGGGCGCAGGACCACCAGGCGATATCCGTTGAGATCCTCGGGGGCGGCAAGACTCCCCAGGTCACGGTGGAGGCAGACCCCCTCCCTCGCGTCAGCCTCCTCCACCCATGCGGACTTTGCCACCCAGAAGGAAAGCTCTCCCCGGCGCCCGGTATCCGAACACCTCCTGATAATCCTGGTCCAGCAGGTTCTCGATGCGAAGCTGAAGGTCCAGCGCCGGCCACCGGCCGGCCGCGGCCAGGAGGTTGATCTCCCCTCCCAGCCCGATGAGAAGATATCCGGGCAGCTCCACCGGCACAGCCGATCCCCCGGAGAAGTCCCGGTCGGACCGGGAACCCACCCACCTGACGTTCCCAGCGAGGTGTCCCCCTCGAAGGGCCAGGGCCGCCGCCAGGCTTATCTGGTGTCCCGGGCGGCGGATGAGGGGTTCGCCTTTCACGAACACCGCACCCTCTCCTTCATCGAATCCCGCCTCCAGAACCTCCGTGTCCAGATAAGTATAGCCGCCGGTGATGCGGAAGGCCCCCACCGGTACCTGTGCCATCAACTCCAGGCCCCGGCTGCGAGCCTCAGCCACGTTGTAGAAGTTCGCCCCCCCCGGCTCCGGCGGGAGGTAAGTGTACTGGATGAGATCCTGAAGGGACTGTTGGAACCAGGTGAGTGAGACCTCGGCCCCCGTTCCTTCGAGCCGCTGTTCCACCCCCACTTCCCATACCTGGGACCGCTCCGGATCCAAGTCCGGATTCCCCATGGTAAAGCCCGTGGCCGAAGTCTCGAAGAAGGTGGGCTCCTTGAACCCCTTGCCCAGGCTACCTCTGAGACGGGTGTGGGTCCGGGAATAGGTGTAGGACCCCCCGAGCTGATAGGTGAAGAAGCTCCCGTACTGCTGGTTGTCCTCCACTCGGGCGCCGGCGCTCCAGGACCACCTTGCGCCTTCGGCAGAGAGATAGGCGTAGTACCCCAGGTTGGATCGCTCATATTCGCTCTGCCCGGAGGACGGGCCGTACTCGCTCAGAGACTCCGAAAAGGAGCGCTGGTCTTCCTGTTCCAGCTCCACCCCTGTGGTGAGGACGGCGCCGCCCGTCAGCCAGAGGTTCCCCCGCAGGTCTCCAGACGTGCGCCTGAAAGAATCGAGACTCGTGAACCCGAAATACCCCTGGTGATCAGCAGGGCCATCCGGCTGATCGTCGGATCCACCATCCCAGGCGTAGCGCCGCACCGCACCCGCGAGCTCGAATCGCTCCGTCAGCATCCGGATGGCTTCAACGCCGAGGGCCACGTCATCTCCGTAGGTGAACGCATTCCGGTCGACGACGTTTCCCGATTCGTCCGTTGGATAGTGGTAATCCCGCTTCCCAACGCGCCCGGAGAAACTGATACGGGTCACCTGATCCGGGGATGTGAAGAAGGACCCGGACAGGTTCGTGGACTTGAACTGGTTGTTGAAGGCCAGGATCCCGTCGGAGGATACCTCTCCCACCGAGAGAGAGTAGCTGGTGTCGGCCGAGCCGCCGTGGAGGTCCGCAGACCACTCCTGACGTCCGTAGGAGCCTCCCCGCGCCGCCAGGGAGAGCTGGGGCGCGCCCTTTCCCCGACGTGTGAGAATGTTGATCACCCCCGCCATGGCATCGGAGCCGTAGAGTGCCGAGGCCGGACCCCGAGCCACCTCGATCCGCTCCACATCCGAAAGAAGCAGCCCCGAAAGGTCGATGCTGCCGCCATTCTGATTCACCTCGACGCCATCCACCAGAACCTTTACGTGATCCGCCTCGGCTCCACGGAAGAAGGTGGAGGTGACGCTCCCGTACGATCCGGCCTGAACCACCGCCAGGCCGGGAACCTCCGCCAGGGCTTCGGTGACTCTGGCGAGCCCCCGGGCTCGGAGCTCGTCTCCTTCCAGGATGGTAACGTGGGCCGCCTCGGTCCCCACCGCGCGGGGCACCGGCGTCCCGGTGATGATCAAGCCCTCCAGTTCGATGGGCTGAATCTGCCCTGGGGCAGACGCGGGAGTAAGAAGATGGGATACGAATGAGATGAGAATGGGCCAGGCGGCTGACGTCCGAAGGTGGGCCCGTCCCTCGCGGGTCCGATCCATGAGAAAACCCCTTTCCCTTCCGAGGAGGGTCAGGGGTTCGGGAAGAAGGACTGCTTTCGTCCCCAGCCCCCCCACGGAGGCGTCGACGTGGGCACGGGGTGGGTCAGGTCTCCTGGCTCAAGGCCGCCGGACTTGCCTTCCCGGACCATGACGGGTCCAGTGGCTGGATGCAGTCGGCGTTCCGAGGGTCTCTCGGGCCTTTCACAGTGGCGGGGCCGCGCCGGATTCACACCGGCTTCCGGGATGACTCACCCGTCAGGATGCTCTATTCCAACATCTTCGGTCCCGGTCTCTTCGGTGTCAACGGCGAACCCCGCGAGGATTGAGGTTTATCACGGGGGTCGGGCGGGGCCACGGTGGGAGTCCCGGATCCAGCGTTATCTGGCACCCCTTCCTTGACTAAGCGCATCGGGTCTCGGAGGTTGGAGGAAAAATGCACAGAGCCCACCCGGCTCTGGCTGGATAGGCCAGCCGGACGCCGGGGCTTCTTCCCTGGATATCGTCCATGTCACCTCCCCGGCCCAGCGTGGGGAAATGGTCCCTCGTCTCCTTCGGATGCCTGATACTGCTCGTTCTTTCGGCACCGGGTCCTGTTGGGGCCCAGGGGCTGACCTTGATACGAGAGCTGCCGGGAGATGAAGACTTCTCCTGTCCTGCCGTCGACACTGAGGCTCAGGTAAGCAACGAGGAGCGCACCGAAGCCGCCCGGATCGGGTCGAACGCGGACCAGGCCCTGATTCTCGGGGATCAGGAACGGGCAAGAGACCTCCTGGCCCGAGCGACGGAGATGGATCCCACATCGCCGGAGTTGGCGTACCGATACGCTCGGGTGCTCGACGACATGGGGGCCCGCGTCCAGGCTATCAGCCACTTCTGCAGGGCCCTGGTCCTGGGAGAGGGAAGCGACGAGGTCGGGGACGCGGAGAGGCGGTTGGAAGACATCTTCGAGTGGCAGAAGGCCCAGCTTTCATCAGACGCCATCGAGGCGTTTCAGGCTGGCTTGTCGGAGGCGGACTCGGCCAACCTGGAAGCGGCCCTGGCCTCCTTCGACCTGGCCCGGCAGGAGGCCCCGGACTGGCCGGACCCCCTCTTCAACCGCGGGATTGTCAGGGCTCAACTCGGACAGATCGAGGCGGCGGCGGCGGACCTGGAGCTGTACTTGGCGGTCCGTCCCGAGGCGGAGGAGTCCGCTGCCCTGTCGGAGAGCATCGAGCGGTTGCGGGAGTTGGCCAGCCTTCCGCTCCCCTCCAGAGCCCTCACCTATGGACTCCTCGTTCCCGGCGGAGGTCAGTTCTATACGGGGCATAAGTGGAAGGCTGCGGGGCTGCTCACCGCCTCCACCGCGGCGCTGGCCATCGGCCTTTTCTCGGACAAAGTCACGGTGAGATGCGTGGGGGCACCCGGCCCGGGGGGAGAATGCCCTCCCGACCGATTCATCGGGAAGGAAGACAGCAAGCCCTATCTTGTAAAAGGGTTGGTGGCGGCGGGCACTTTCGCTGTTGCCGGAGCGCTCGAGGCATTTTACAGGGCTCGGCAGGTCCGGGCCCGGGAAGTGGGAGCGCTGGTGGCCACCGAACCGAGGGAAGTGACGGTGAAGGGGCCGACGTTGTTCGCAAGAGGGACTCGCCTGTACCTGAGTCTGGTACAGGTCACCTTCTGAGTTGAGAACCATGAGTACACGATTCCTGATCATCTCTGGCGCCGCGGGAATCCTGGCGTTCGCCTTTGCCTGCACCATCCGGGATGTCACGGAGGTGGAAGTGGGGTCCGTCCAGATCGAGCCCTCCTCCGTCACCGTCCTGGAGGGCGAGGTTCAGGACTTCACGGCACAGGCACAGGACGGACTCGGAAGGACGCTGCCCAACGGGGCCGTGACCTGGTCCAGCGATGCCCCCGGCGTGTTTTCTATCGACCCGGCTGGAAGAGGCGAGGGCATGACAGCCGGGCAGACGACCGTCTGGGCGACCCTGGCGGGTACTCGGGGGTCGGCCACCGTGGTGGTGGAGCCCGGGCCCCGGATCACCGTGGATGAAACGCCGCTGGCGTTTTTTGGGACCGTGGGTGGAGAGCCTCCGGAGCCGGTCATCCTGGACATCACGAACGGCGGAAAGGGATCCCTTGGGGGGATCACGGCGTCCGTGATCTACCCCGAGGGTGGAACCGCAGGATGGCTCTCCATCGCCCTGGCCGGGACCTCCGCTCCCACCACGCTCCACCTTTCTGTTCTCATCGGGCTTCTGGACGAAGGAACGCATGAGGCGGAGCTCGTCCTGACGTCCCCCGATGCCCGGAACTCCCCGGTCTCCATCCCAGTTCAGGTCATCGTGACCCTGGATCGCCCCGTCATAGGGTTGAATCCCAATGTCGTCGAGTTCCAGGCCGTGGAACGGGGAGCTCCCCCACCACCACAGACGGTGCAGGTCACGAACGAGGGAGGAGGGGTCCTTGCTGACCTGGAGG
>Ga0316578_10000508_pt1 | contig 13195 bp, 10 predicted proteins | sample J0NA_2_FD_203076 | JGI IMG/M metagenome (GOLD analysis project Ga0316578, IMG submission 203076) | Rhizosphere microbial communities from salt marsh grasses in Alabama, United States - J0-2_160517rDrC | ecosystem: Host-associated > Plants > Roots > Rhizosphere | place: USA: Alabama | collected... | reverse complement strand
CGCCGGCCCTTCCTTCAGCAGCCGTTCCTCCATGCGTGCGTAGGTGTCGCGGAATACGCTGGCGTCCTTGTCGATATGGGCCTGGTAGGCGGCATGGGCGTTGTCGCGGAAGCGACTGGTGATGGGTCCCGGCTCGATCAGTGAAACCGAGATGCCGCTGCCCCGCAGCTCCAGCCGCAGCGTGTCCGTCAGCCCCTCCAGCGCGAACTTGCTGGCCACGTAGGCACCGCGGAAGGGCAGCGCCACCAGCCCCAGCACCGAGCTGTTGTGCACGATCCGTCCGTGCCCCCGGGCACGCATCAGCGGGATCACCCGGCGCGTGAGGTCGTGCCAGCCGAGCAGGTTGGTCTCCAGCTGCGCACGCAGGGCCTCTCGAGTCAGGTCCTCCACGGCCCCGGGTAGGCCAAAGGCACCGTTGTTGAAAAGCGCGTCCAGCCGGCCGCCGGTGAGCGCCAGCGCCTCGTGCAATCCGGCGGCGATGCTGGCGGGATCGTCCAGGTCCAGGCGCACCGCGGGAAGCCCCTCGTTGTGCAGCCGCTCCACGTCGGCCGGCTTGCGGGCCGAGGCGACGACCCGCCAGCCGCGGGCCGCGAGCCCGTGGGCACAGGTGTAGCCGATGCCGCTGGAGCAGCCGGTGATGATGACGCTGCGCACAGGGGGCATCTGGTCAGGTTTCGGGAGGTAGGTGGACGCGCGGCTCGGAGGGCCGTGCTGCCTGCGCTCACGCACAGGCTCAAGATCCTACAGGATTGAAGTGCCGGCGTCGCCGTCCGATCTGCACGACGAACTTTATGCCTCGCGCACTGAGTCGGGAGCGACGGCCGACGCGACTCTGGGCGGCACCATTCGGCGAGCGGCTGCCGGCGGATGCGGCATTGCCGTACAGTCGCGACATCGAACTGTGACTTAGGCAGCATTATGCCGTAGCGAATCTATGGACCCTGCAAGCGCAGGTTCTCAATGGATGACGGGCCTGCCACCGTTTATTGCAGATCGTGCGATTGATTGCCGGCCGGGCGAATCGATCGCCCTTCAGGGGAGCAATGCGATGACCAGAAATCCAGAGACGCTGCAACAGATTGTGTGCGCCAAATCCGAGACTATTGATCGGCTGCGGTTTTTTCTGAAGCTGTCATTGGCGGCCAATCTGCTGTTCGTTGTCACGGCGGCCACCATTTTCGATCGGCATGTGCCGACGTTGCTGGGGGGCTTCGGCTGACGCACCATGGATGCTGCATCCGCATGTCACCGCCTGCAACGCGTGCGACCGCCGCGGCTGACATGACCATGGACGTGCGGATTGCTTTCCGCCACCGGAAAAGGGGCGTACCGGTAGCGTATGCTTGTCGGTCGGGCTCCGACGGCGCCCATCGTGTCCGGCGCATCCCGGGACTGCTGCGGGCCGGCATCGGGTGCGTCGGCCGCCGGGGCGCCCGGACCGATGACCTTGCCTACAAAGTCGCCTTGGACGGCGAGCCGGCGCCGACTGGGACCGCCGGCTTTCCAGCCGGCTTCGCGCGCCGGGGGCTCGATGCCCCGGGTGCGCGACCTGCGGCGCCGGCGTCAGCGGATCGCCCCAGATGAACCCCTGAACCGCGGGCCGCGAACGCGCCTTCGTCGCAGCCCGGATGCCGCCGACCCGGCATCGAGCCGGGTCGGCGGCGAGCCGGCTGGAAAGCCGGCGCTCCCAGTTGCCGGCGCGACGGCGAGAGCGCAGCCATGGCGAGCGTCGGATTTATGCCAGGGCTTCGATCGAAGATACTGTCGTAGAATTTCCACGCCGCGCCGGATTTCTTGATGTAGCCCCAGGGCTGCTCCAGCTTGTGCCGTCGTCCTTCATCGTGCCTGAGCCGCCGCCGGCTTCGAGCCGCCGCCGCCGTCCTTCCAGGCACCCGCGCCGCCATTCTTCGCCGTGCCGGAGGTGCCGCCCTCCTTCATGGTGCCGGAGCCGGCCTGCGCCGACTTGTCGGTGCTGCCCGTGCTGCCGGTCTTGCTGCCGTTGAAGCCTGCCGGCGCGGACTTGTCGGGGATTTTGTCCTTCGGGGTCATAACGAGGGTCTCCGAGGGCGAACTGCTGTCGGGATGTCAGCCCCTCCAGCGGGGTGCGAATCGAACGAACAACTCCGGAGAAAAAGATCATCCATATCGCATACCCGATTGTGTTAGATTGTCGCCGCCTTTTCGACCAACTGATAGGAACCCGCATATGCCGACCGACCAGAGTCTGGACGAAATCCGCACGCAGCTCGACGAGCTGGAACAAGCAAAGGTGGAGCTGGAGCGCCAATTGCACGAGCGCTGGAAGGCGCAGAAGCGCGAGCTCGCACAACAGATTCGTGAAATGATCGACGCCCAGGGCTATGACGCCGAGGAGATCATGGCGCTGGTGCTGCCCCGTCGCCGCGGCCGCAAAGCCCAGAGCCAGGGAAGCTATACGACCTACGTCGATCCCGAAAACCCTGATAATGTCTACGTCCGGGGTCCGCTGCCGACCTGGATGAAGGAGAAGATGACAGCGCAGGGCTATGACCCGGCGTCGCGGGAGGACCGTGACGCGTTCAAAGTCAATTACCTGCGGGCGCAGTCCGGCTGAGCATTCGCGGCCGGCACCTGACCGATGACGAAGCGCGGGCAGTCGATGCACTCGCTGACTGCGTTCATCGTCGCCCGGGCCTTCCTGGTCCGGACGGTCGCCGGCCTTGTGCCCTGTGCCGGGGTCCGATGGCCGCGCGGCCCACTGGGTCCACTGGTCCTTGTCCACGTTTGAAAAGGACCAGTGGATCCGGGTGCACATGCGAGTCGGCGGCGCGCTCATCGTCGCCGCTGTCCTGCCCCTATACTTCAACTGGAAGCCCTTCCCAGTACCTGATCGAGCGCGGTATAGGTCCCCTGCACGTCGAGCGTGAGGCCGTGATCACCTCACTGGCGCCGGTGCTGATCTTCGCTCCTGCGGCGATTGATCTTCCGCCGGCGAGCCGGCTGGTCGGTCTCGACGGTTGACCCGGCACCCGGTCGTATCCCGCGGGTCTCGATCGGCTGGGGCCCGCGCTTTGGCGCCGCCGCGAGCGCGCCGAAAGTCCCCGCCCGAGGGCGTCCTGCCGGCCCGGCTCCGGCATCGGCTGTTGCAGCGGCCCCGCCCCTTCCGTCAACATGCGGCGTTCGGACGCCGAGCCTGCCGGCGGCGTCTGCTCCCCGGTTTGCCGGGACCGCGTTCAGTATCGGGCCGCGCCCGTTGCCTGGAGACAATCGCCATGCGCATGTTCGATGCCGAGAGCCGAATGATGGCCGACCTCAGAGAGGAGGGCCGCATCGTCGCCGACAAGGAATACCCCGCGTTCCGCGTCACCACGCTGCGCCATCCGACCCTGGGCAAGCTGGTTCTGATCGAGGGTCGCGACGGCACTGGCGCCGTCGTCGAGGTGGAGGAGTGACGACAGCCTTGCCTTCATGGTTTCCGTCAGAATGCTGTAAATGATGGACAGTACCACCCTGAGCAATGATGAACAGTGGATCGGCGAGCAGGCGCAGCGTTCGCTCGAGCGCCTGCTGCCGCGCCTCGAGAGCCGCTTCCGCAATGCCGTCGACGAGGTCGAATGGCTGGGCTACATGGAGCGTCTGGAGCGCCATTTTCCCAGGCTGTTCAAACGTCTGTACGGGCTGTACGGCGGCTACTACGACTTCTTTTATCACTTGGAGAGCATCGTTGCCTCGGCCACCGAGATGTGGATCGGCCGCCCGGCGGAGCTCAAAGCCCTGGATGCGATGCGCAGTGCCGATCCGCTGTGGTTCCAGTCCAATCGCATGGTCGGGGCCATGTGCTACGTGGACCTGTTCGCCGGCGACCTCGCCGGCCTGCGCGAGCGCATTCCGTACCTTACCGAGCTCGGCATCACCTACCTGCACCTGATGCCGGTATTCCGGGTGCCGGACGGCGACAACGATGGCGGCTATGCAGTGAGCAGCTTCCGGGAGACCGATCCCGCGCTCGGCACCATGGAGGAGTTGGCCGAGCTGGCCACCGAGCTGCGCCACCACGGCATCTCGCTGACGCTGGACTTCGTCTTCAACCACACCAGCGACGAGCACGACTGGGCATTGGCGGCGCTGGCCGGCGACCGCCGCTACCAGAATTATTACCGGCTGTTCCCGGACCGCGTCATGCCGGACCTATATGAGAAGACCATGCCCGAGGTCTTCGGCGAAGATCATCCGGGTGCCTTCACCTACCGCACCGGCATCAAGAAGTGGGTCTGGACCACCTTCCACACCTACCAATGGGACCTCAATTACGAGAACCCCGAGGTCTTCAACCGAATGTTGGAGGAGATGCTGTTCCTGGCCAACCAGGGTGTGGAGATCCTGCGCCTCGACGCGGTGGCCTTCATCTGGAAGCGCCTCGGCACCAATTCCCAGAATCTGCCCGAGGCACACTGGATCATCCAGGCGTTCAATGCGCTGGTGGCCATCGCCGCACCGGCGATGGTGTTCAAGTCCGAGGCCATCGTTCATCCGGACCAGGTGCGCGAGTACATCGGCTCCGACGAATGCCAGCTGTCGTACAACCCGCAATTGATGGCGCTGCTCTGGGACGCACTGGCGACCCGGGACGTGCGCGTGCTGCACCGCGCCATGCAACACCGCTTCGCGATTCCCGACGGCTGTGCCTGGGTCAACTACGTGCGCGTCCACGACGACATCGGCTGGGCCTTCGCCGACGACGACGTCCACGCGGTGGGCTTCGATCCGGGGCCGCACCGAAACTTCCTGACCCGCTTCTATACGGGGCGCTTCGAGGGATCATTCGCCCGCGGCGCGCCCTTCCAGGAAGACCCGCGTACCGGCGATGCCCGTGTCTCCGGCACCTGCGCGTCCCTGACCGGCGTCGAGAAGGCGCTGGCCGAGGACGATGCCAAGGAGCTGGACCTGGCCGTTCGCCGCATCCTGCTGATCCATGGCGTCATCATCACCATCGGCGGCATCCCGCTGATCTACCTCGGCGACGAGATCGCCACGCTGAACGACTACGGCTACGACCAAGACCCCGAAAAGGTCGGCGACTCCCGCTGGTTGCATCGCGGCGCCCACGACTGGGAGCGCGCCGAGCAGCGCCGCGACATGGAGACCGTGCCGGGGCGGGTCTACCAGGGGCTGCTGCGGCTGCTGCAGCTGCGCGGCCAGACCCATGCCTTCGCCCGCGGCGACACCGAGATCCTGGACAGCGGCAACAAGCACGTGTTCGGTGTCCTGCGCAGCAGCGAGCAGTCCACGGTGTTCGTGCTGGCCAACTTCAGCGAGCACGAACAGCGCCTGGAGGCGCGCCGCCTGCGCCAGATGGGTATGCGCAAGACCATGGTGGACCTGTTTGCCGGGCGCACCATCATCGCTACGCAGGAACTGGTGCTGGAGCCCTATCAGCTGATGGTGCTGTCTCGGGCCGGCTGATGGTCTCAATGCAACTGCTTGTGCGACGGATGCCTGGCCGCGCCGGGCTGCTGGCGATGATGCATCTCGATCCACGGCGGCACCTCCGCGGCCGGCATCGGTGCGGCAAAGAAGAGGCCTTGACCGTGGTCGACGCCCAGGGTCTGGAGCAGGTTCAGCTGCTCGCGGGTTTCGATGCCGACGGCTACCGTGAGGCAGCCCAGCTCGACGGCCAGGGCACAGGCGGCGCGGGCCAGGTCCTGGGACTGGGCCAGGTGCACCACGCCGTCGACGATACCCCGGTCGATCTTGACCAGATCCAGCTTCAGCTCGGCAATCAGGGTCAGTGACGACAGGCCGGAGCCGAAGTCGTCCAGGCCGACCATGATGCTGCTGCCCTGGAGCCGGGGTACGATGCGGCGGGCCAGGTCGGCCTCGGCGCGCACCGCGTGTTCGGCGATCTCGATTCGGATCGAGCTCGGGTCCACCGGATAGCGCCCGAAGGCCTCCTCGATCTGCTCCGGCAGGCTGTCGTCAGCCAGTTGCTGTCCCCAGACGTTCAGGCTCAGGTGCTGGCCATGGCGCCATAGGCCCTCCTTCTGCCAGCGGCTGACCTGGGCGAAGGCCAAGTCGATGACCCGGGCGCCGATCTCGCGCAGCAGACCCGCCTCGGCCGCCGCCGGCAGGAAGTCGGCGGCCGCCACCAGGCCGTGGCCGGGCCGGCGCCAGCGCACCAGTGCCTCGAAGCCTACCGGCATCATGGTATGCAGATCGAATATCGGCTGGTAATGCAGCAACAGCTCGTTCCGCTCGACCGCGGCCTCCAGGTCCTGGCGCATGCGGGAACGCCGCTCGGCATCATCGCGCATCTGGCGCTCGAAGCGGACGAAGCGGCCGCCGCCCTTGTGCTTGGCCACGTACAGCGCAACGTCGGCGTCACGGATGATCTGATCGACGTCGGCATAGTCCGTGGTGATGGTCAGGATGCCGACGCTGGCGCTGACGCGCACCTGCACGCCGCCCGCGTCTACCGGCCGCTGGAAGCGGGCGACGATCGCCGCCGCGGCGCCCTCGGCGAGGCAGTCATCGGCGCCGGGCCGCATCAGCACGACGAACTCGTCGCCGCCGAAGCGCCCGACGTTGTCGCCGTCGCCGCTCAGCTCGATGATGGCGTTGGCCACGGCCCGGAGCACGCCGTCGCCGGCGGCATGGCCGAGGCGGTCGTTGATCTGCTTGAACCCGTCCAGGTCGATGAACAGCAGGCTGAAGCGGCGGTCCGGCCCCGCCTTGGTCCAGGCCAGGAGCGCGGCCAAACGCCCGCGCAGCCAGCGGCGGCCGTAGCTGCCGGTGAGGGGGTCGTGATTGGCGTCATGGATCAACTGTCGGTGCAGCTCCTGGTTCTCGGCATGCAGGCGGCTCATCAGGGCCATGAGCCAGAACACCGCCTCGATGCTGTTTCCGATGGGGAACGCAAAGGCAGCAATCGCCGGTAGCCCGGCGCCGTTGCCGATGATGCTCGCGGCCTGTAGGCCGCCGCCTGCCATGGTCGCCCCGAGACCCGCCGCGAACCAGCGCAGCGCCGGCTCCGGATGCTGCAGCCGGTGCAGCAGCGCCGCCAACACCACCAGGGCCAGCGCACAGAGCATGCCGGCGGCGAAGCGGTGGGCGCTCATGGTCAGCCAGGACGAGAAGAAGGCCAGGCAGGTCAGCGCGATGCCGCCGATCAGTACCACCCGCAACAGGCCGCGCGGACGCAGGAAGGCGACGACGACGGTCCCGATGCCGGCCGTGACCAAGCCGACGCCAAAGGAGTGCAGTGGCCGGCCGAGCTCGGGCGGTGGCCAGAACGGCAGCCAGGCGAAGCCGATCCCCAGGGCTTGGATTTGGTAGACGATCAGGGCGGCAATATAGGCCACGTAGGCCAGGGCCAGTGCATTGCGGCGGTAGACCAGGACGACGATGCCCACGACGAGCAGGATCGGCAGCATGCCCATGAACAGACCCAGCAGCAGCCAGGTGCGATTGGACAGGCGGCGGAAATCGTCTTCGCCGCGCACGTTGATCCAGGGCCGCAGGCTCTTGCCGTCGCTGATGATGGCCACCGGCGGCACGAGTCCCAGGGCCGCCGGCAGCTCGACGTTGGGGAACGGGCTCGGCAGACTGCGGGCGTCGAACGGCAGCAGGCGCCCGGATGCGCCGATGTGGACGCAGCCCTTGACGTCCTGCGCGAGCACGATGAACCGCTCCGCGATCGGATCGCCCGAGTAGGCCACCAGCGGACCGGGACCGGCCCGGCGCACAGCGTCGGCGAGGACGAAGGTCTGCGCCGGCGTGGCGGCGTCGAGCTCCGGCAGGTCCGGCGGCGGACAGGATCGCGGGGCGGCGGCGGCCAGCGCCGCATAGGCGGCCAACCAGTCGCCAGCGGACAGCAGCAGCGGCTGGCCGGCGTCGTCGGTGCCGGCCCAGGAGCCGCCGGCGCTGCCGTTGGCCGCGTCCGCCGCAGGGGCCGGTGCCTCGGCGTCATGGGCCAGTGTCGGTCCGGCGATCATGGCGAGCAGCGCCAGCAGCGGGCGCAGCAGCCAGGGCAGGGAGGAGCGCGGAAAATCCCTGCGCGCTCGGTTGCGAAACGGGGGGCCGCCGGTCGGGCGGGGAACTCCGGCCGCCATCGCGATGCGAGGGGCAGGGATGAATCGGTCAGGATCGATTCCAGCTGGCTGCATCGTCACGCCCCGGCGTACGTCGCTCCGGATCAACCCTCGCCCCTGCGCAGCTGCTCGGTCAGCTTCTGCAGTTCGCGCTGCATCTCCAGGTTCTGGAACGGCCGCAGGGCGGGCACCTGGCGGTCCAGCAGGCCGTTCAGCAGGCGCTGACTCGACTGCACCAGGTCCACCAGTTCCCCGGAGACACGGACGGTCTCGTAGGTGTTCCAGGCCGCCGCGATGTCGTCCTCGATGACCTTGCGCGCGGCGGCCACCTGGGTCTGCTGCTCGCTCAGGTAGTCACGGTAGACCGCGGCGGCCTTGACCGTCAGCTGCTGGGCGTCCAGGTTGGCGCGCAACAGATCGGCCTTGTCCGGCTGCTTGCGCAACAGGGCGCGGGTGTCCTGGCTCAGGCGTTGCGCGCGCTCGGCGATGTCGTCGATGCGCGGCAGGTAGTCCTCGGCAATGGCCCGCTCCACGTCCTGGTGCATTCGGTGCAGGGCCCGAAGGAGGACCACGTACATGCCGTAGTAGCGGCGCGCGCTTTCCAGGTCCTCGCCGCTTTCCCGCACCAGACGCTCCAGCTGTCCGGTGATCTGCTTGACGTTGTCGAAGACGATGCCGAGGTCGACGATGTTGTCGCCCACCACTGTGGACAGCAGCAGCTCCACCTGGTCGGGCGACAGCTCCAGGCCGATGGCGCGCAGCTCGCCCGCGAACTCGGCCTTGACATCGTCCAGCTCCGCCTCGAAGCGCCGGATGTCCCCTTCGCGCCCGGCGATCAGCTCGTCGTAGTCGGCGACGGTCTTCTTGACCAGGGATTCCTCGGGAGCGGCGATGCGCTCGCGGCGGTAACGGTCCAGGTCGGCGCGGGCCTTGGCGATGCGCTCCTGGAGCGCGTCGATCCGCTCCCGGTACTGCTGCATGGGCGACAGCGACAGGATGGCGACGGCGTCGTCGAGCAACGCATTGATGTCGTCTTCGGCATCCCGCTGGTCGCGGTGGAACCAGGCCCGCTCGGGCAGGGTCTCCTGCTCCTCGCGCAATGCCAGCGTCTCCTCCAACGTCGGCACCACGCCGGTCCACATCTCGCCGAAGGCGTCGGACTCCGCCGGCGTCAGCGCATCGCGGGTCTGCCGCCAGGCGTCCAGCGTCGCGTCGCGGGAGCGTTGCCACCAGTCCCCGGCAGTGCTGCCGGACTCGCCCAGCAGCTCAGCGGCGCCTTCGCGCGACTGCCGCCACAACTCATGGGCGCGCTGCTGCGACTCGCGCCACAGCTCGGCGGCCTGATCGCTCAGGCCCCCGGGGGGCGGTGTCTCGGCCTGCGCCGGTGTCGGGCCGGCGCCGGCGGCCGGCGGCTGGGCGCTGACGGAAAAGCAGCCGAAGGCCGGCAGCAGCGACAGCAGCAGCAACGGAAGGCGGTGATTCATCGGGCTGGAGATTCGGGGCAAGGCCGGGGTAGGCGGCGGGCAGGGCGTGCGCCGCACGCGTGCAGCGAATCCGCTATTTTATCAAAGCCGGCACCGGAGCCCTATCACGGCGGGGCGCCGGTTACAGAAGGGCGCCTGCGGCCGTCCGTGGCGCAACGCCGACAGATACCGATACTGCCACACATCCGTGCTTCCTGTGGGGCACTACCCCCAAGGAATGTCGGCGGTTGGCCGACACTTGGCGCAGTTGCCGCCGTTCGCCGGCGCCTGCCGCACTCCGAAGCCTCGGAACGAAGTCGTCAGCCCGAGCCGCCCGGCGTTGCTGCACCGGTGTGCCGGAGACCGGCGGTGGCTTTGCCCTGATCCGCGCAGGTCATGGCAGTACGCTGCCGGCGGCCGCCGCCGGTGCGTCACGCGGCTTGCCGCGCCAGCGGAGCTACGGTATCGTGCGCGGCTTGGCGTCGCCGGCCCATGGTCTGAGCACTGCGGACCGAGGCGCCAGCAATGGTGGGCCTCGCCGGTCCCCTCGCAACGCCAAGCCGTGAACCCGGTCAGGCCCGGAAGGGAGCAGCCGCAGCGGTGTACGCGTGTGCCGGGGTGCGGCTGGCGCGGCTCGCCACCCTCTCCCAGCGCCATAACCGCCGCGCCCATGGCACCGGATTCAGCGCGGATGATCCCGGCACGGTGCTGGGGTACACTCGCCGCCATGCCGTATCCAAACCCCAGCAGACGATTCGCCCGCCGATGACCTATCAGGTCCTGGCCCGCAAGTGGCGCCCGCGCACCTTCGCCGACCTGGTAGGCCAGGAGCACGTCGTGCGCGCACTGGTCAACGGGCTGGAGCGCGAGCAGCTTCACCACGCCTATCTGTTCACGGGCACCCGTGGCGTCGGCAAGACGACGCTGGCACGCATCCTGGCCAAGACCGTCAACTGCGAGCAGGGCATCGGCCCCACCCCGTGCGGGCAGTGCAGCACCTGTGTCGAGATCGACGACGGCCGCTATGTCGACCTGATCGAGGTGGACGCGGCCTCCCGGACCAAGGTGGACCAGACCCGCGAGCTGCTGGACAATGTCCCGTTCGCGCCAGTGCGCGGCCGCTTCAAGGTGTACCTGATCGACGAGGTGCACATGTTCTCGGCCAGCAGCTTCAACGCGCTGCTGAAGACGCTGGAGGAGCCGCCCCCGCACGTCAAATTCGTGCTTGCGACAACCGACCCGCAACGACTGCCGGCCACGGTGCTGTCGCGCTGCCTGCAGTTCAACCTCAAGCGGCTGTCGCCGGCCCAGATCCGGGGCCAGTTCGAGACCGTGCTGAAGGCCGAGTCCGTGCCCTTCGAGGAGCCGGCGCTGAACCTGCTCGCGGCGGCTGCCGACGGCAGCATGCGCGACGGGCTCAGCCTACTGGATCAGGCCATCGCCTTCGGCGGCGGACAGGTCAACGACGCCGACGTGCGTGCCATGCTCGGGACGCGCAGCGGCGACCTGAACCTGAACCTGATCGAGGCCCTGGCCGCCGGCGACGGCGCCCGGGTGCTGGCCGAGGTGGGCCGCGTCGCCGAGATGACACCGGACTTCGCCGGCGTGCTGGGCGACCTGATCGCGCTGCTGCACCGCATCGCGCTGGCGCAGCAGCTGCCCGAAACCCTCGCCGCCGACGACCCCGATCACGACCGCATCGCCGCGCTGGTCTCGGCGATGCCCCTGGAGGATGTGCAGCTGGCCTATCAGGTGCTGCTCACCGGCCAGCGCGACCTGCCGCTGGCGCCCGACCCGAGGGCCGGCCTGGAAATGGTGCTGCTGCGGGCGCTGGCGTTCCGACCGGTACCAGGGTCGGGCGGCGGCGGAGTGGGCCCTGGCGGCCGCGGGGCCGGGAGCGGGACGTCGGGCGGCGCCCCGCCGCAGCGTCCGGCCCGGAGCTCGGCGGCCGCCGGAATGACACCGGCCGCAGCCGCGCCCGCGATGACCGCTACCGCCACCGCTACCGCCACCGCCGCCGGTGACCCGGGTCCGAACGCCAGCGATCCGGAGCCGGGCTTAGATCCGGGTCCGGGCTCGGCCGACGGGGCGCCGCGGGCCGGCGGGTCCATCGCGGGCGCCGCGGACTGGCACAGCCTCATCGACCGCGCCGGCCTGACCGGCCTCGCCGACCAGCTCGCGCGCCACAGCGCCTTCGGCGGCTGGGACGGACGCCGGCTGCGGCTCGGCCTCGCGCCAACGCTGGGTCATCTCCGCACAGGTGCCGCCGAGCAGCGCCTGAGTGCGGCCCTGGCCAAGGCCCTGGGCACCGACGTCGACCTCGTCATCGAGCTCACGACCGGGGAGGGCGGGGCCGATACCCCGGCGCAGCGCCAGGCGCGCGCGGCCGAGGAGCGCCGCGCCGACGCGGAGCGCCGTCTGCAGCAGGACCCGGTGGCCGGCGATCTGCGCCGGCGCTTCGACGCCGACTGGATTCCGGGCAGCATCGAGGCCGCGGACTGAGCGCGCCCCGGCTGTTGCCCGCTGCGGCCCGGGCCGGCGACGCCGGCGGGCCATTCACTCCCTGACAACCCTGAAGGTACGATTATGAAAGGTGGACTCGGCGGCATGCTCAAGCAGGCCCAGAAGATGCAGGAGGAGTTGAAGAAATCGCAGGAGCGCCTGGCGACCCAGGAGGTTACCGGCGAGGCCGGCGGCGGCATGGTCAAGGTCACGATGACCGGCCGCCACGAGGTGCGCCGGGTGGAGATCGACCCGTCTCTGATGGGTGACGACAAGGAGATGCTCGAGGACCTGGTTGCGGCCGCCGTCAACGACACCGTGCGCCGCGTCGGCGAGATGGTGCAGGAGAACATGGCCGAGATCACGTCCGGGCTGCCGCTGCCGCCCGGCATGAAGCTGCCGTTCTGAGGTGCCGCCCGGCGACGCCGTCTCCAGCCCCGTGGCCGACCAGAGCCTGCTCGCGCAGCTGATCGAGGCCCTGCGCGCGCTGCCGGGCGTCGGGCCCAAGTCGGCGCAGCGCATGGCCTTCCACCTGCTCCAGCGCGATCGCGACGCAGGCCGCTACCTGTCTCAGGTCATGGCGCGGGCGATGGACCGCATCGGCCGCTGCGAGCGCTGTCGAACGCTGAGCGAGGACCGCATCTGCTCCATCTGCGCGAGCCCGCATCGCGACGCCTCGCTGCTGTGTGTCGTCGAGCAGCCATCCGACCTCGTCGCCATCGAGCAGGCGACCGACTACCGCGGGCTGTACTTCGTCCTCGGCGGCCGGTTGTCGCCGCTGGACGGCATCGGCCCCGAGGAGCTGGACCTGGACCGGCTCGGTGCCCGGCTGGCCGGCGATGCGGTGCAGGAACTGATCCTGGCCATCAGCCCCACCATCGAGGGCAGCGCCACGGCCCACTACATCGGCGAGCTGGCGCACAACAGCGGCAGTGCGGTGCGCATCACCCGCATTGCCCATGGCGTGCCCTTGGGCGGGGAGCTCGAGTTCGTCGACGGCAGCACCCTGGCCCACGCCTTCGCAGGTCGCCAGGGAGTCTAGTGCAGCTGCGCCAATCCCGATCCCGATTTCGATCCCGACTTCGACCTGCAACGGAGCACCCCTATGGCTGACACGATCTTCGGCAAGATCGCCCGCGGCGAGATCGATGCCGACATCGTCTA
>Ga0316578_10000507_pt1 | contig 13197 bp, 14 predicted proteins | sample J0NA_2_FD_203076 | JGI IMG/M metagenome (GOLD analysis project Ga0316578, IMG submission 203076) | Rhizosphere microbial communities from salt marsh grasses in Alabama, United States - J0-2_160517rDrC | ecosystem: Host-associated > Plants > Roots > Rhizosphere | place: USA: Alabama | collected... | reverse complement strand
GATGATCGTGCGGTGCGTCGGTTCGTGGTGGGGTCGTGCGGCGTGGTCGGGCCCCGACGCAACGATCGTGGCGTAGCTGCGGTCGTCGGCGCCGTGGCGCCGCATCCGGTACTCGAGCTCGTCGCGGATGTCGGCCTCGGTCACCGGCTGGTCGACCGTCGCCCACAACTGCGGCTCGACCTCGGCCAGTGCGGCATCGGCCGCTGCTGCGGCGGCGGCCATCCGTTCCACTTCGGCCGGGTCCTTGAGCCGGCGTTGGAGCTTCACGGGTGAGGCCGACGCCGCGAGCGGGACGTCTGCCGACAAGCGGGTCCACTCGGCGTGCGAGGTGGTCGCCGCGTCGAGCCCGACCCGTGTGGTGCCGCGCAGGGCCGTGAGGAGCCGGTCGTGCAGCGCCGCCCGGCTCGTCTCGGCGTACACGATCGCTCCGGACGACGCGGTTTCGGCGCGAGCACGGTCGCCGTACCGCCCGTCCGTTCCCAGGACCAGGGAGTCGCTCGTGAGCACCACCCAGCCATTGGACCCGGTGAACCCGGTCAGCCAACGGACGTCGACGAGGTCGACGAGCAGCAGGGCGTCGCCGCTGCCGGGGGCCAGACGCTCGCGGACCACTGCGACCCGCGCCGCGTGGTCGATCGGGGTGAAGGTGTCAGGCACGGCGCGCCACGAATCGTTCGAGAGCCGATCGCACGGCCGCAGCGGGAACGTCCTCGACGACCTCGACACCGTCGGCACCGTCGAGCACGAACGTCAGCCCGTCGAGCGCCTTCTTGTCCCGCCCCATCAGGCCCAGCAGCTCGTCGACGTCGAGTCCTTCCGGCGGCGTGATTCGCAGGCCGTACTCCCCCGCCACCACGCGTCGGTGCTCGTCGACCCGCGTCTCGTCGACGCGTCCGAGATCGTTGGCCAGTTCTGCGGCGAAGATCAACCCGATCGCCACCGCCTCGCCGTGAGCGACGTGGTGGTCGGTGGCGATCTCGATCGCGTGCGCCAGGGTGTGCCCGTAGTTGAGCAGGGCCCGGCGACCACCCTCTCGCTCGTCGGAGGCGACGATCGTGGCCTTGATCTCGATGCAGCGCGCGATCCGTTCGTCCATCGGGAGAGCGAGCAGGTCGTCGCCGGTCAGGAAGTGGTACTTCGCCATCTCGCCCAGCCCGCAGCGCGTCTCCCGCTCGGGCAAGGTGGTCAGTGCGTCGAGGTCGCACACGACGCCGGACGGCTGCCAGAACGCGCCGACCAGGTTCTTCCCCTCCGGGAGGTTGACGCCGGTCTTGCCGCCGATCGCTGCGTCGACCATCGCGAGCAGGGTGGTGGCGACGTGGACCACCGGCGTCCCCCGGTGCCAACACGCCGCCGCGAACCCGGCCACGTCGGTGACCATGCCACCACCCACCCCGACGACCACGTCGCGTCGCGTCAGCCCCATGCGGGCGAAGCCTCTGGCGAGGTCTTCGATCGTCGCGAGTGACTTCGCCGCCTCGCCCACACCGATCGCGAACGTCTCGACGGCACGGCCCGGCATGCTGATCGCCAGGGGGATCCCCGGTTGGGTCACGACCGCCACCCGGCTTGCCGTCGACGGCAACAGCCCGTCGAGTTCGGCGACCGCTCCGTTCCCGACGACGACGTCGTAGGAGCGATCGTCGAGCGGAACGGTCACGCGACGCATCGAAGCACCGCCTTGGCCACCTCGGACGGCGTCCGGTTGTCCACCGACACGATGGCATCGGCGACGTCCTGGTAGAGCGACGCCCGGTCGTCGTACATGCGGCGGAGCGTCGCCTCCGGATCGTCGTCCAACAGCGGTCGATGCTTGCCGTTGCGCACCCGGTCGAGCAGGACCTCGACGTCGGCCAGCAGCCAGACGACGTGCGCATCGGCGTCCTTCAAGGCGTCGCGGTTGCGTTCGCTCAGCACGACGCCGCCTGCGGCAGCGATCACCGAGGGCTCCGCGTCGTCGAGCGCCTCGAGCAACGTCTGGGTCTCCAGCGCCCGGAACGCGGGCTCGCCGTCGGTCGACCAGATCTCCCGAACGGTCCGGCCGGTGCGGTTCTCGATCATCTCGTCCGAGTCGTAGAGCGGTCGGTCGAGCTCGGCAGCCACCATGCGACCGACGGTCGACTTGCCGACACCCATCATCCCGACGAGCACGAGATGGGTCACGGCAGCGTGGCCGCGAACGCATCGGCGTTGCGGACGAACTCGTCGACCGAGTCACCACCGAACTTGCGCTGTGCCTCCGCGGCGAGCACGAGGGCGACCATCGTCTCGGCGACGACACCCATCGCCGGAACGGCGGTGACGTCGGTGCGCTCCTTGAACGAGACGGTCGACTCCTTGGTGGCGGTGTCGACGGTCTCCAGCGTCGGGACGTTGAGGGTGGCGAGCGGCTTCATCGCCGCTCGTACGACGAGCAGTTCACCGGTGGAGATCCCACCTTCGGTGCCGCCCGCGAGCGTGCTGCCGCGCCGGTACTCCCCCGCCTCGGCGTCCCACGAGATCGGATCGTGCGCCACGCTGCCCCGTCGGCCGGCGACCTCGAAGCCGTCACCGATCTCGACGCCCTTCACCGCCTGGATGCTCATGACGGCCTGGGCCACGAGGGCGTCGAGCTTGCGGTCCCAGTGGACGTGGCTGCCCAACCCGACGGGCACACCGAAGCCGAGCACCTCGACCACGCCACCGAGCGAGTCGCCGTCCTTCGCCGCAGCCTTGATCTCGGCGACCATCGCCTCACTCGCGTCGATGTCGAAGCAGCGAACCTGGTTCTCGTCGACGCGATCGAGCTGCTCGGGGGTGGGCCTCGTCGCGTCCTCCGGCACCCGGGCCGCACCCATCTGGATGACGTGGGAGATGATCTGGACACCGATCGTCGACAGCAACACCTTGGCCACGGCCCCGGCGGCGACCCGGGCGGCGGTCTCCCGGGCACTCGCCCGTTCGAGGACGTCTCGAGCGTCGGTGAAGCCGTACTTCTGCATGCCGGCGAGGTCGGCGTGACCGGGTCGCACCTGGGTGAGCGGAGCCTTGGTGGCGCCAGGCGCCGGGCTCATCTCCTCGTGCCACCTGTCGCTGCGGAACCACTCGCTGTTCTTGATCTCGATGGCAACCGGCGACCCGAGGGTGCGGCCGTGACGGACCCCAGCGATCAGGGTCAGCTCGTCGGCCTCGAACCGTTGGCGGGGCCCCCTGCCGTAGCCGAGACGGCGGCGGGCCATCTCGGCCTGGATCTGCTCGACGGTGATCGGCAGCCCGGCGGGCAGGCCTTCCATCACGACGACGAGCGCCTGACCGTGCGATTCGCCGGCCGTCAGATACCGCAACATCGAGTCGAGGCTATCGCCCGACGACATCAGGTCGAGGCGCTCCCCCGGCGTCGTCACGTCGGGCGAGCGCCGCCTCCGCGGCGACGCGCATGACGCGCACGTCGGGCAGGTGCCCGAGCCAGGCCTGCTGCTGGAGCGCGGCCTGGTGGACGAGCATGCCGAGCCCGTCGACCGTGCGAGCCCCCACCTGACGCGCCTGCTCCAGCCAAGCGGTCTGCAGCGGGTGGTACACGAGGTCGACGACGACCTGTCCAGCATGCAGCAGCGTCGGATCGCACGGCAGATCGGCCGAGCTCGCCGAACCCGGCTCGATGCCCATCCCCAGGCTCGTCGCGTTGACGACGAGATCAGCGTCGGCGATGTCCGCGACCGTACCGACCTCCGCCACAGCGGCGAGCTCGCAGGCCGACTGCGCCCGATCGACTGTCCGGTTGACGACCCGGATCGACGATGCGCCGGAGCTTCCGAGCGCGTCGATCACCGAACGCGCCGCACCGCCGGCCCCGATGATCACCACCGAGGATCTCCGCACGTCGTGGCCGTCCTCCACGAGGGCGCCCACGAAGCCGGCACCGTCGGTGCTCGATCCGACCAGGTCGTCGCCGTCCCAGCTGACCGTGTTGACCGACCGCAGCGCCTCGGCTGCCGGGTCGAGTCGGTCGACCGCCTCGGCGACGTCGTGCTTGTGCGGCATCGTCACGGAGAGTCCACGGATGCCGAGGACCCGCATGGCGGCGATCGCCTCGGCGGCCCGCCCGGGCGCCACGTCGAACGCGGCGTAGGTCCAGTCGATCCCGGCGGCGTCGAACGCCGCCTGGTGGATCGCCGGCGACAGGCTGTGCTCGACCGGCGAACCGATCAGCGCCGCGACACGGCGCTGGCTCACAGCAGACCGGCCTGCCGGGCGCGCTCGACGTTGCGGTCGTGCTGCCAACCCTCGGAGGCGAACACGTGGCGGCCGTCCTCGTCGGCGATCACGTAGTAGAGGTACGCGCACGACGTCGGGTCGGACAGCTCCGCACAGATCGGGTCGCCGGCCGGCGGGTTCGGCGCCGGGTTGAGCGCCGCGATGATCGACGCCCGCCCCGGGTTGGCGATCGGCGTCGGTGGCAGCCCGAAGCGCGTGTAGGTGTTCCAGGGCGTGTCGATCTGGCGGAGCTGGGAGAACGGGAGCTCGGGGTCGAGACCTGCTTGGTCGCGTCCGTACAGCACGGTGGCGTCGACCTGGAGCGGGATCGGGCTGTCGGGGTTGAGCGCACTCAGACCCAGACGGTTGTAGATGACCCGCGAGATCTTGGCCCGGTCCTCGGGGACCTTGGCCTCACGTTCGATCATCGACGCGATGATCAGCGCCTGGTACGGCGTGACGCCCAGTGCCCTCGACCGGTTGACGATGTCCTCCTGGTCGCCGACGCGTTCCATCAGCGCAATCATCCGTTCGATGACCTGGCCCTCGCTCTCGGCATTCGAGACCTGGTAGGTGTCGGGGAACAGCATCCCCTCCAGCGACGTGATGCCGGGTGGCTGCCAGGTCGATCGGATCGTCCCGTCGTTCACGGCGGCCATGAAGCCCTCGGCGGTGAGACGCGGCACGGATGAGCCGAGCCGCTCGGCCATCCGCGTGACGGTGAACCCCTCGGGGAACGTCACCTTCGTGTAGGTCTGGCCGGGCGGCGTGCGCAGGCGGCCGAGCACGTTGCCCATGTGGTCGTTCGGGCGGATCTCGTAGTAGCCCGGCGTGAGTTCGAGCCCGCCTTCGCGTTCGACGTACCACTCGAAGATCCCCGGATCGGAGATCAGCCCCTCGTCGGCGAGCCGTTGGGAGACCGACTCGAGATCGTCGGTGTCGTTGACGGTGAAGCTCACGACATCGCCCGGCGCCCCTTCCGGGTTGATCTTGCCGAGATACCACCAGCCGATCCCACCGGCGACGAGCACCATCACGATGGTGACGGCCATCGACGTCCACACGATCCACTTGACGAACCGGCGCTGTCGTGGCAGCCGTTCGACCGCGCCGGTCTGGTCGGTGGCGTCCCACGGATCGGTCATCCAGTCGACGGCAGGCCGCGAGTCGGGATCGACCTGCGCCTCCGGCAGCAGCGGATCGAGCTGCGTCATCCCCGGGCGTCCCAGGTTCCGCGACGGCGATCGAGCCAGGCCTGCAACATCACCGCAGCCGCCACCTTGTCGACGACCTTGCGACGCTGGCGCGCGTCGAGACCCGCCTCCAGCATGCCGCGCTCGGCGGTCACGGTGGTGAATCGCTCGTCGTACAGCTCCACCGGCACGCCGACCACGCTAGCCAGCTGCTTCGCCTCGGTCTCGGCAGATCGGGCCGCCGGCCCCTTGGAGCCGTCGAGCGACAGCGGGAGACCGACGACCACGAGTTCGGCCTCCTCGTCGCGGACGAGCCCAGCGATCGTGGCATGGTCGTGACGGCGCGACGACGAGCGCTGCACGGTGGTCAACGCCGACGCCACCGTGCCGGAGATGTCGCTGACGGCGATCCCGATGCGCTTCGACCCGAGGTCGATGCCGAGCGCCCGGACGCCCGGCGGACGGCTCACGCCCCGCCGGCTCCAGCCGGCGCGACCAGCGCGGCTGCCGCCTGGGCGGCCAGTTCGAGCGCGGCGGGGATGCCGCTGACGTCCTTGCCGCCGGCGGTGGCGATGTCGCCCTTGCCACCACCGCCGCCACCGACGGCCTTGGCAGCGTCCTTCAGCAGATCCGAAGCCGTCCAGCCGCTGCCCGGCTCGACGGCGGCGACGAGCCCGACACCGCCGCTGGTGGTCTCGCCGACGAGGACGACGAGCCGGATGCCGGGATGCTGGCGCACCGCGATGGCGAGTTCGCGCAGGTCGCCTGGAGTCAAGCCGTCGACGCGCGTGACCAGCACGCCGTCGTGAGCGATCTCGGCGAGCTCTCCCGCGCGGCCCATCGCCAGCTGGGCCCGCAGGGACTTGATCTCCTCCTGCAGGGTCTTCTGCTCGTCGATCTTGCGCTGGACCCCGACGAGCAGGTCCTCGGCCGGCGACCCGACGAGACGGGCGGCATCGGCGATCAAGCGCTCGTCGCGCTGGAGCAACGCCACGCTCGCAGCGCCGGTCACCGCTTCGATCCGTCGCAGGTTCGAACCGATCGACGATTCGCTGACGACCTTGATCGTGCCGATGTCGCCGGTGGCTCGCACGTGCGTGCCACCGCACAGTTCGATCGAGGATCCCGCCTCGAGCACGCGGACGATGTCCCCGTACTTGTCGCCGAAGAAGGCGATCGCGCCGAGCGCCTCCGCCTCGTCCTTGGTGGTCTCGAACACGCGGGTCGGCGTGTTCTCGAGCGTCTCGGCGTTGGCGAGCCGCTCGATCTCGGCGATCTGTTCGTCGGTGACGGCCTCGTAGTGGCTGAAGTCGAACCGGAGCCGGTCGGGACCGACCATGGAGCCCGCCTGTTTGACGTGGTCGCCGAGCACCTCGCGCAGCGCATGGTGCAACAGATGCGTCGCCGTGTGGTTGCGCCGGATCGCGGCCCGCCGGTCGACGTCGATCGTGGCCGTCGCGGTCTGCCCGGGTGTGATCACGCCGTCGACATGAGCCCGGTGCCGCCGCAGGTTCGGCAGCGCGAACGTGGTGTCGACGACGGTGGCGGTGCCGGTGTCGGTGACGATGGTGCCGGTGTCGCCGATCTGGCCACCGGCCTCGGCGTAGAACGGAGTGCGGTCGAGGAACACGTCGACCAGGCCGGCGTCGCTGCCGGAGGCCGCCTCGACCGGGATCACGGCGAGCACCCGGCTCTCCGAGGTGTCGGCGGCGTAGCCCACGAACTCGGTCACACCGAACTGCTCGACCACATCGCGGTAGGCATCGAGGTCGACGCCCTCGCCGGCGCCCTTCTGTGCCGCCTTCGCGCGTTCACGTTGGGCCGCCATCTCGGCCGCGAAGCCGTCCAGATCGACCGTGACGTCGCGCTCCGCGGTGATCTCCTGGGTCAGTTCGAGCGGGAAGCCGTAGGTGTCGTGCAGCAGGAACGCCGTGGAGCCCGAGAGTTCGGTCGGGCTCGATTCGAGCTCGCCGTCGAGGATCCCGAGTCCGTTCTTGAGGGTCTGGCGGAACCGCTCCTCCTCCTTCGTCATGACGCTGACGACGAAGTCGCGGTTCTTGATCAGGTCGGGGTACGCGTTGCCCATCACCTCGATGGCGACGTCGGTGAGGCGCGGCATCACCAGGGAGTCGGTGCCGAGCAGGTAGGCGTAGCGGACGGCGCGGCGGATGATGCGCCGCAGCACGTAGCCCCGCGCCTCGTTGGAGGGGAAGACACCGTCGTTGACCAGCATCGCGCCCGAGCGGGCGTGTTCGGCGAGCACGCGCATCGCGAAGCTGTCGCGATCGTCGTAGTCACCGATCCGGTACGACTTTCCGGTGATCGAGCAGGCCTCGTCGATCATCGGCTGCATGAGGTCGGTCTCCCACACCGAATCGACGCCCTGAACCAGCGCCAGGATCCGCTCGAGTCCGGCGCCGGTGTCGATCGACGGCTTGGGGAGCGGCATCCGGCTGCCGTCGGGTGCCTGGTCGTACTGCATGAAGACCAGGTTCCAGAACTCCATGAAGCGGTCGCCGGCAGGATCACCGAGCGGCCCACCGTCCGGTCCGAACGCCGGTCCACGGTCGATGTGGATCTCGCTGCACGGCCCGCACGGGCCGGTGTCGCCCGCCTGCCAGAAGTTGTCCTTGTCGCCGAGCCGTTGGATCCGCTCCATCGGGACACCGACGGCGTCGTGCCAGATCGCCTCGGCCTCGTCGTCGGACTCGTGCACGGTGATCCACAACCGGTCACCGTCGAACCCCCAGCCGCCGCTCGCCGGATCCGCGGTCACCAGTTCCCACGCCCACGGGATGGCCGACTCCTTGAAGTAGTCGCCGAAGCTGAAGTTGCCGAGCATCTCGAAGAACACCAGGTGCCGCTTGGTGCGCCCGACATCGTCGAGATCGTTGTGCTTGCCGCCGGCACGGGCGCACTTCTGGGAGCTGACGGCGCGTGGGAACGGCGGCTGTTCGTCGCCCACGAAGTACGGCTTGAACGGCAGCATGCCGGCCACGTTGAACAGCACGGTGGGGTCGTGCGGGATGAGACTCGCCGATGGCACGACCGTGTGGCCTCGGGCCGCGAAGAAGTCACGGAAGGAGTCGCGCAGCTGGTCGGCGTTCAACGAGGCGGTCATATCCCGGGCGAGCCTATCGACGCCGCTAGCTTGCTCGACCGTGAGTACCCGAGTGCCCGAGGACCTGCACGAGTGGATCAGCTTCGAGGATCCGGACGAGCATCGCACCTGGCTCTTCGACGCGACCTACCTCCGGTCGAACTACACGTGCATCTACGGCTGCGGGTGCAAGGGCATCCGCGACGAGCCGGCGCCGGAGCTCCTGATCGGCTGTTGCAGCTACGGCGCCCACTTCGCCGACGACGACGACATCGAGAACCTCGAGCGCCACGTGGCGCGCCTCGAGCCCCGGCACATGCAGTTCCACGCAAAGATGCGCAAGAAGGGCCACCTGCGTACCGGCGAACCGGAAGAGGACGGAACGACGCCCACGGTCACCCGCATCGTCGACGATGCCTGCATCTTCCTCAACCGAGTGGGCTTCGAGGGCGGTGCGGGCTGCGCGCTGCACATCGCCGCGCTCGAAGCAGGTGAACGGCCCATGGACTGGAAGCCGTCGGTGTGCTGGCAGGTACCGATCCGGCTCGAGCACTCGACCGACGAGTCCGGACACGTCACCTCACGCCTGCGCGAGTGGAAACGGCGGGACTGGGGCGAGGGTGGCGCCGACTTCGGTTGGTGGTGCACCGAGGAACCGGACGCGTTCGTCGGCTCGGAACCGCTCTACCGATCGGCTCGCGACGAGATCGTCGCACTGATCGGCCGGCACATCTACGACGAGATGGTGCTCCAGCTGGAGCGCCCTGGCTGGGTCCCGCTCCCCCATCCCGCCGTCCGAGGCCGCTCGGCGCCCGACCGGTAGACCACGATCGTCGGCGCGGGCCCGGTCCGCGGTCGTTCAGTCGTCCTGGTCGTCGTCGTCGTCGAAGGTGACGCCGTACTTCTCGGCGAGCGCCGCGTACTCGTCGTCGTCCTCGTCCCGAGACTCCGACGACGCAGAGCGGTCACCGAACCCCAGGTCGAAGGCCCCCGGACCGGACTGCTTCAGTTTTCTCGCCTCTTCGAAACGGCGATGACGACCCTTCTTCACGACAGGGCTCCCACACACTAGAAAGCTGACATTGGCCCACAGGGTAGCGGCGACACCTGGGAATGCTCGGGATGCGGTGAATTGTCGCCCGTGATCGTGAGATGCCACATACGGTGGTCAGTCGGACACCGCGTGCAGCCGCAGGCGGCCTTCGGGGTCGAAGGTGAGGCCCGCCTCGCCTCCGACGAGACGCCGGATGCCATCGCCCACCAGTCGGTTTCGCCACCCGGCACCCAGGCGCGCGTCGTCGTCGCCGCGGAGGAACGCGACGATGTCGGCCCGGGTGGCCAGCAGTGCCGGATCGAGCCGTTCGTCCCGGGCGAGCTGGCCGACCCACGCCGAGACCAACGTGACCGCCGGGCGGAGGTTTCGGTCCAGGTCGTCGGATGACGGCGGCGGTGAGGGGGGCGGCAGGTCCTTCGCGGCCCGAACGGCGGCGAGGATCTCCTCGGCGATGGCGCCTCGCGAATGGCGGTCGTCGACACCGCGCGCCTGGGACAGCTCGGTGATGCTGCTCGGCGCCCGCTGGGCGATGCCGAGGACGGCCAGGTCGGGGAGCACCTGGCGCACCGGCACGTCGGTGCGCATCGCGCGCCGTTCGCGCCAGGCCGCCACGCTCTGGGCGACGGCGCGCGCCTTCGGGCGCAGCGAGCGGGCGTCCTTCAGACGCAGCCAGGCGTCGTCGGGCGTCGAACCGCTGGTCGGGCGGGTGCGCAGCTCCTCGCAGGCGTCTTCGGCCCAGCTGAGGCGATCGGCCTCGGCGAGCTGCGCGACGAGCCGCTCGTGCACCTGCAGCAGATACTCCACGTCGACGGCGGCGTACTGACACTGGCTGTCGCTCAGCGGCCGGCGCAGCCAGTCGGTCAGGCGGTCCCCCTTCGGCGGCGACACGCCGATCTCGCCCTGCAGGAGCGACACGAGCGACGGCGTCCCGTAGCCCACGAAGCCGGCAGCGAGCTGGGTGTCGAACATGCGCGCCGGCACCGATCCGACCGCGTGGGTGAGCACGTCGAGGTCCTGCTGAGCAGCGTGGATGACGCACAACGACGGCGACTCGAACAGTCGGGCGAACCCGGTGACGTCCAGCGCCAGCGGATCGATCAGCGCCAGCTGTTGCCCCTCCGGCGTCCGCCACGCCACCTGGACGAGCGCCAGCTTCGGGTAGTAGGTGCGCTCCCGGTGGAACTCGGTGTCGAGCGCGTACCGCGGCTGGTCGCGCAGCGATGCGATCAGATGGTCGAGTTCGTCCTGCCGGTCGATCCAGCGGTACTCGATGCGGCGATCAGACACCGGCGGGACCGGGCCCGGCGCCCGTGACGACGTCGAAGCCGGCGCCGGCCCAGGCGATCATGCCGCCGGCGACGTTCACCACGTGGTGGCCCTCGGCCCCGAGGAACTCGCACACCCGACCGGAGCGAGCTCCCGAACGGCACACCACGTACGTGGGGTTGCCATCGAATTGGTCGATGTTGCCGGGCACGGTGCCGAGCGGCACCAGCGTCGCGTGGCCGATGTGGCCCGCCGCCCACTCGTCGGGTTCGCGCACGTCGACGATGCGCGCCGACGGCCCGAGCGCCGCGAGGTCGTGTACGGAGATCTCTGCGAGTGTCACGGCGTCAAGGGTATCGACCCAGGTCGTCAGGGGTGTTGATGTTGACGAGCATCTCGGCCGGCACCTCGACCTCGACCGATCGGAGCGCACCGATCGCCGTGTGCAGCGCCCGCTCGCCCGCGGCGAACCGGCGGCGGACAGCTGCCAACGACGACACGCTCCAGATCGCGCACGCCGGTTCGAGGCGGTCCGTGCGCGCCACCACCACGTCGAGGTCGGGCGCCGTACGCGCCGCGTCGACCAGTGGAACGATCGTCGCTCCCGTGATCGCGGGCAGGTCGCAGGCCAGGACTGCGACGTGGGTGACCGTGACGATCTCGGCAACGGTGTCCAGCACGCCGAGCACCCCACCCAGCGGACCGGCGCCGGGATACCGGTCGGGAAGCACCGGCGGCTCGAGCGATGCGAGTTCGTCCGGGTCGCCGCCGTAGACGACGACGGGGTCGCACCCGGCCGCTGTCAGTGCCCGCGCGACCGTGGTGGCCATCGGGACCCCGGCGATCTCGATCAGCGCCTTCGTGCGGCCCATCCGCCGGCTCGCACCGCCGGCCAGCACGGCGCCCGCCAGGCCGAAGGGCGGCGGCGACGGCCGGACGCGCTCAGTCAGTGGGAATCCCGGAGGGGTCGAGCTGCAGGAGGAACGTCCGGCACCGTTCGGCCTCGTCGTCCTCGCCGATGGCAGCAGCCATCTGCCCGAGGCCTCGCAGCGAGCGCAGGAACCCGCGGTTGCCGGGTTCGGCCCAGCGCACGTAGCCGCTGCCGCGCCAGCCGTTCGCCCGCAGTGCGTCGAGACCGCGGTGGTAGCCGACCCGGTAGGCGGCGTAGCGCTCGACGGGATCGCGACCCAGGTCTCCCAGCTCGGCCCACGCGTCGAGGTATCGCGGAGCGGACGCAACGACCCGGGCGACCGCCTCTCGACGCTGGTCGGCCGGCTTGTCGACCGCCTCGGCGAGGCGGTCGGCGAGCGCCGGGTCGACCACCGGGATCACGGTGGCCGGGACACCGGAGGACAGGTTGATCGGCTGGTCGGACACGCGTGGGATCGTAGGGCACGACACGCTCCCCGACCTACAGTGCTGACGTGCTCGGGCTGACCCTCGACGACGCCAAGACGATCGCCATCGTCGCCGCCACGGCGCTGGCCGTCGGGGCCGTCGTCTCGTTCTGGGTGATGAACTCGATCGTCCAGAAGCTCGTGGCCGCAGCCTTGCTCGGCGTGCTGGCCTTCGCTGTCTGGACCCAGCGTGTGTCTCTCCAGGACTGCGCCGACAAGGTCCGGGACAACTTCGAGCTGGCCGCGAGCGATCTGGTGGTCACCGACACCGAGTGTTCGTTCTTCGGCGTGACGGTCACGATCTCGGATCCGCGCTCGGGCTCCACACCGAGCGATGGCTGAGACCGCGCAGGTCATCGACCCGCCGGCGGAGGTCGACGGACGGACACTGGCCCGCCTCACCGCGGCGAAGACCGTGACCAACGTGGCACTCCGCTGGATTCCGCCGTTCCTGCCGACGCTCGAGCGAGCGTTCGGGGCCTCGACGACGCAGCTCACGACGGTGCTCGGAGTCGGCGAGACCGCCGGGCTCTCGACCGTGTTCGCGGGCCGTCACCTCGACGCCGGCCGCGAGCGGGCCGTGATGATCGGCGGGCTCGGACTCGTGGGCGCATCGGCACTGCTGGCGCTCACCGGCACGCTGCCCGCCTTCGCCATCTCGTTCTTCGTCCTGGTGCTCGGCGTGTCCAACCTCACCGTTGCCGGGCAGGCGTGGATCAGCCATCGCGTCGACTACCGCCGGCGGGCGCGAGCGATCGGGCTCTACGAGACGTCGTGGGCGATCTCCTTGCTCGCTGGAGCCCCGGTGGTCGCCGTGCTGATCAACCTCGTCGGGTGGCGAGGACCGTTCGTCGCCGTCGCCGTCGGCTGCGCGATCGGCGCCGCCGTCGTCGCCGCGACCCTCCCGGCCCACGTTGCGGTCGAGCTCAGCGACGTCGACGTCCGGGCGATTCG
>Ga0316578_10000506_pt1 | contig 13216 bp, 11 predicted proteins | sample J0NA_2_FD_203076 | JGI IMG/M metagenome (GOLD analysis project Ga0316578, IMG submission 203076) | Rhizosphere microbial communities from salt marsh grasses in Alabama, United States - J0-2_160517rDrC | ecosystem: Host-associated > Plants > Roots > Rhizosphere | place: USA: Alabama | collected... | reverse complement strand
TCTCCAGTGGACAGGTCCAGGGCCGCCAGCGCCCAGTGATCCTCCATCCCCCTCGCCAATGCCACCAGGTGATTGTTCTTCCTGGCCTGCAGGAGGTCATCCTGGACGATGGTGCCGGGGGTGATGGTTTCCACCACCTCCCTCTTGACGATCCCCTTTGCCAGGGCCGGGTCTTCCACCTGTTCGCAGATGGCCACCCTCCTCCCCAGCTTCACCAATCGGCCCAGGTACTCATCCAGGGCTTTGGCGGGTACGCCGGCCAGGGGAACCCGGGCCGCGGCCCCGTTGTTCCGGGACGTGAGGGTCAACCCGAGGATTCGGGACCCCTCTTCGGCGTCGCCGAAGAAGAGCTCGTAGAAATCCCCGACCCGGAAGAAGACCAACGCGTCTCGGTGGCGGGCTTTCACCTCCCGCCACTGTTGCATCAGAGGGGTGTCTTCTCGAGGAGTGTGAGATGGCATCTGCTTGAGCTTCGGCCCCCCCGGGGAGGCCCGGCGCCGAGACCCTCCGAGGCTCGAGGATTCAGGCACCGGTCACGTCGGGGGGGACCTCAATCCGGAATCCCCTGGCGCTTCGCCTGAAGGATACCGGAGCCCCGAAGCCGGATCAACCGGGGTGCGCCCCTGTGGGTGGGGTTGTAGACTCTGTCGAGATTCCCACTTCATCAGGAGGTCCCCATGGGCCGTACGTCCCGACGATCCAGGCGCATCCGGATCCTGTTCTCCTTCCCGCTCCTCCTGGTGGCCGGATTCCCGGCTCCGGCGACGGCCCAGGTGGGGGAAGGGGGGAACGTTCCGGCCGACCCCGAGGACGTCGCTTCGGTGGACGCCATCGTGGCGGCGGTGTACGACGTCATCTCTGGACCCGCCGGTGAGGCCCGGGACTGGGATCGCTTCCGCTCCCTCTTCCTCCCCGGCGCTCGCCTGATTCCCGTCGGGGTCCAACCTGGGGGAGAGTACGCCGCGAACATCACGACCCCCGAAGAGTACGCCGAGCGCGCCGAAGCCTTCTTCCTGGAGAACGGGTTCTTCGAGGCGGAGATCGGCAGGGTGGAAGAACGGTTCGGGCCTATCGTCCACCTCTTCAGCGCCTACTCGTCCAAGCGGGCGTTGGAGGATGCAGAGCCCTTCGCCCGAGGGATCAACTCCTTCCAGCTCATGGACGACGGGACACGCTGGTGGGTGGTGACGATTTACTGGACGGCGGAGCGGCCCGACCTGCCGATTCCTGAGCGCTACCTATCCGGCAGCTGAGCTCCGGGAGGGACTCGAGACATCCAACTCGGGCAGGGGCCCCTTGGCGAGGTCCTGCTCCATCCTCGAAGGTGCGCCCCCTACTCGATGAAGATCGTCTCCTCCGCCGAGACGAACAGGACGTCCTGAAGGCTGGGGTGCCGCAGGAGCAGGTCTCCTCCCTTCTCCCTGAGCCTCCCCTCCGTGAATCCCAGGATTACGAGGTCCGCAGACGAGGAACGGTTCTCCACCAGTGCGTTGAAGTCAACTCGGTCGTCGGTGGGGATGACCTGCAGGTTCTTGGCGGCGATAGGCAGACGTCCCTCCCGGATCATCTGGTTCAGGTGGGCCGTCCGCTCCGCCACCTCGTTGAAGGGGAACGCCGCCTTGATGCTGATCTCGGCCCCCTTCCAGTCCGGGTGCCCCAGGAGCACGTAGGAGAGGAGGATCATGAGGTTGGCGTTCCGGTAGTCGTGCCAGGTGAGCCAGAGGTGGATGGCTTTTCGGTTTCCGAAGAAGTGGTCTCCGTGGCGAAGGATCAGGCGATTCATCCGAGGCGCGGAGGCCAGGGCGCACCCGGCGAGGACCTCCTCCACGACCTCGGGCGGGTCGTGGCGGGAGAACTCGAAGAGAATGGTGTTGTTCTCCATTCCGCTCACCCCCGGCGCCTGCAGGCACTGGGCCAGCGCGGAGGCCATGGACGGACTGATCATGGTGTCCACGTAGATGGCGGAATCCGTTTCCTCGATCCCCTCGATGAGGCGGGCCAGCACCTTCCTGCTTTCCAGGATGTTCTCCCGGCTCAGCATCCCCCTGATGAAGTGGAGATAGGTGCCGAATCCATAACGGTGGCACAACCAGGAGAGCATCCGGATCGGGGAGAATCGGTCGAACGTTCGGGAGGTGATCATGATGACGCTGGGGCGCCAGTCCCGGGGTGGCGTCTTCTGGAGCCGGATCTGGAGGTACCGCGTCAACTGGGTCATGACCCCATGAAAGATGGCCGAGAGGTCATCCACCTCGTCTCGCCGGGTGACCCGTATGGTCCGATACAGCGCGGCCATGACCACGATGGCCAGGGCCGCATAGAGCAGGTCCATCTGGAACATCAGGAGGAGACACAGGATGGCTCCCCAGAAGCTCAGGTACCACTTGGACCGGAAGCTGGGACGGTAGGAAGGGCGTGCGGCGAAGTGTTCCAGAAAGGAGATGGCACAGAGGGCCCCGTAGGTCACCATGAAGAACATGGACACGATGCGGGCCACCAGGTTCACGTTCCCCAGTGTCACCGTGACGAGGGCAATGGCGGCGGTGACGAGGGTGGCGTTCCTGGGCTCGTTGGCCTCACCGATTCCCTCTGCCACGACGGGATTCAATCTCCGGAAGGGGAGAATCCCATCCGAGCCCAGGGCCTGGAGTGTCCGTGGCGCCACCAGGATCGAACCGATGGCGGAGGAGAGGGTGGCAGCCGCCAATCCCAGGGGGATGATGGGCCCCCAGAGGGCGATCCTCCCCATGACCAGCTGGTCGGAGTCCAGAAGCTCAGGGGGAGCGGACACGGCCAGCTTCACGACCACCAGGACGTATACCACCATCCCGGTCAGGGTGGCGGAGATCACCCCCAGCGGAATCGAACGGCGGGGGTTCGCCAGATCCCCGGATAATCCGACACCCGCGGTCATCCCCGTGAAGGCGGGGAAGACGATGGCGAAAACCAGGATGAAGGGGTCGGAGTCCTGGAGGCCACCGAACAGGCTCACCGATTCCACGGGGGCTCCCTCCACGGGGGACCCCAGGAAGAAGAAGAGCAGAGAGAGAAGCAGGATGGCGACCACCACCCAGAGTGCCTTCACGCCCATGTTCGCACCCCGGGTGAGCATGAGGGCCGCCAGCCCAACCGTGGCCGGCAAGGAGACGACCCTGGGGTCCCACCCGATCCCCCATGCCGTCTGAGCCCACGCCGCCAGTGGAGAGAAGGCCTCAGCGAAGGCGATGAGGTAGAAGGCCACGGAGATGGCCTGGGAAAGGAAGAGGGAGATCCCGATGGCCCCCCCGATGGTGGACCCGAAGGATCTGGAGATGATGAAATACTCTCCTCCGCCCTCTACCCTCCTGTTCGTGGCGATCTCCGCGATGGCCAGGGCCGTCGGGACCGTCACCATGTGGCCCAGGAGAATGATCAGGAGAGCCCCCAGGAGGCCGGCGTTTCCCACCGCATAGCCGAAGCGAAGGAACATCACGGCCCCGAGGATCGTGCTGATGCTGGCCAGGAACACGGGGCTGGTGCCGAAGCCGTGGCCGCGGGGGGAGGTTTCTATCGTGGCTTGGTCGGGCACGGAGCAATCCCTCCATGAAGAACGCGATCCTCCGGGGCAAGCTCTCGTGGCGTTCCGAGGGCGATTGATGCCCCGATGCCCTATGAATCTCCGAAGACTGTCAGGGTGAGCGCAACGGTTGGTGGTGCCGGGACCCCCGTCCGCCGGCCCGGACACGGCCGCGTCGAGGTCCCTTCTACGGCCTTTCGAGGGAGCGGAGGCGCCGGGAACGATTCAATGTCCCCTTGATCCTCTCATTACTTTGGACCCCATGGCAGCCGACAAGTGTCATTCTCAAAAGGAGAATTCTGGTGGACATGGCCAATCCAGCATATGGATTCAAGCGAACCGTTCCCGTCCCCGTGGAGGAAGCCGACCGGCAGGTCCGGGAGGCCCTGCAGGCGGAGGGATTCGGAATCCTCACCGAGATCGACGTCAGAGCCACCATGAAGAAGAAGCTGGACGTCGATTTCAAACCCTACATCATCCTGGGAGCCTGCAATCCGCCCCTGGCCCATCAGGCCCTCACGGCGGAGGAGGACATCGGACTCCTCCTTCCCTGTAATGTCGTGGTCTACGAGGGAGAGTCTGCCGGCACATCGGTGGTGGCGGTCATCAACCCCACCGTTCAGCTCGGGATCACCGGCCGCAACGACATCACTCCCCTGGCAGAAGAGGTAGGCACGCGGTTGAGGCGGGCTCTCGACGCCATTTGACGAACCATCACCTCATCCACGATCCCGGACAGGAAAAGACTGACCCGGCGAAGGGGCCCCTCCGCCGGGTCTTCTTCTTCCATTGACACTGCCGATCTCCCATGTTGCCGGGAGATCAGGTCCGCTCACCGGACCCTCTCCTCGGAAAGCGCGTCCAGGACGACGGCAGCCTCGAATCCGGCGCCCTCCAGCTCACTCTTGAGCCCCTCCGCCCCCTCCCGGAGTTGAAAGCGACCCAGCCGCACCCGGATCAGCGGATCCTCCGGCACCCTCACCACCCGAGGGTCGAACCCCGCGTCTCGGAGTCTCTCGGCCAGGGAGAGGGCGCCATCCAGGCTCCGGAACGCGCCCGCCTGCACCGAGATGGCACCGTCTCCTGCAGGGGGCGTGGGATCCTCGGCCCCTGCGACGGACTCAGGGCCCAGGGCTTCCACTTCCGGTCCTCGTTCCCGGAGCCACGCCTCCGCCACCTCCCGTAGGGGGCTCGAAGGGTACCCTCGAAGCAGGGCCGTATACTGAGAATGCGCCCCTCTCAGGTCCCCCCGGAGCTCTGCACTCTGGGCGAGCCGAAGGAGTGCATCGTCTGAGTAGGGCCCTCCGGGGAACTCCAGAACCAACCGGCGGAGGTCCATCTCCGCCATGGAAGGGTCCACCGTGAGTCGGGCCCGGAGCCAGAGACTGCGCTGGCGATCCATCCTCCCCACGTTGGGACCCTGCTCGTCCCACCAGGCCTCCAGAACCTCCCTGGCCTCGAGAATCCGCCCCCGGGCCATGAGGGCCTCGACTTCCTCGAGCGAGGCCTGTTCCTGAGGCGCCGCGGGAACCGGGACTAGCAGGAGGACGGAGAGCAGGGCAGAGCTCAGCACCCTCGGTTTCATGCCGCCCCCTCCTCCTGGCCCAGCATCAGGCCCAGGAGCCATTCCTCCAGGACCTGGTCCTCGGACATGGAGCTGGACTTCAGGATCCGATCCACCCGCTTCAGACCTTTCAGGGCCAGGGTGAGCTGGGCCACGGACCACCGACTCGCCTGTTGCATCAGTCGGGCCGACAACCATCCCTTCTGACGGGGGGGAAGGCTCTCTTCCAGCGATCTCCTCCCGGCCGTCCGCCCGATGCCCAGGCGCAAGAGGTGGGTGGTCAGGCCCATTGTGAGACGGACCCCCGACTCTCCCTGGGCGATGAGGAGGGAGAGGCCATCCAGGGCTTTGTGAAACTCCCGGCCCCCCACCAGATCCATCCATTCCCACAGATCCTGGGTGGGCAAGTGGGTGCCCGCTGCCCTGACGGCTTCCAGAGTGATGGGCTCGCCCTCCCCCACGAGGCTCGCCAGCTTCTCCACCTCCCGAGCCAGAACACCGAGGTCCGTCCCCACGGACCCTCCCAGGGCCCGGGCAGCCTCCTCCGTCATCCGGGCCCCATGACGCGAGGCCGCCCACTCCACCAGCCATCCGGGCACGTCGTTCTGCCCGATCTCCGGGAACTCCGTCGATCGGGCGGCCCGCGTGAGCTCCCGATAGAACTTGGCTCTGGAGTCCCTGGGGATCGTTGCCAGCATGATCAGGGCCAGGCCCTCCGGGGGACTCTTCACGACTTCCAGAAGCGCTTCCCGGGCTCGAGGGCTGGAGGCAAGCGCCTCCACCTCCCGGAGAAGGACGACTCGCCACTGAGCCATCATGGGGGGGGTTGCCAGAACGGACGCGAGGGTCTCCACATCCACCTCCGATCCCCTGAGGGGATCGAAGTTGAAGTCCTTCGTGCTGGGGTCCAGGTGCCACTCCACCAGAGCCCTGCCGGCCTCCTCCTTCCGGAATGCGTCGTCCCCGTATAGAAAGAACGCACCTCCTCTGTCCCGATCCGATAGGCCCAGTGGGGTGGATCGTTTCACCATTCTGGAATCGGACAAAGCCTACTGGATTCCGACTCGAGAGAGCACCGCGCTTCGGCGGCGATCCGAGAGGGAGGAATACTCGAAGAGGACCCGGTGTGTGTCGCCCCAGGGGCCATCCAGGAAGCCCGACGCGGTGAAGACCGACGGGCCTCTGGGAAAGGTCGACCTCCGGGAGGGGGGCGTGAAGGAGGGGGAGGCCGGGGCGGCGACCACGACGGGAGGCAGCTGGATGGATGGCCGCACGACTCCGGTCCTGGGAGTCCAGGCCACCACGGCAAGGAGGAGGGCCACCGCAAGAACGGAGAGTGTGGTCGCGCCGGAGCCAAGGGTCTCCCTGGCGATGCTTGCGCCATCCTCGATGTGGTAGATGCGGTGCACGAGCCGAGCCCGAAAATCTTCGGGGACCTCCAGGTCCGGAAGAGTCCGGAGGAGGCTTACTCCCTTTTCAAGGGCCTGTTTATACCTGCGACACCGCGGGCAGACGGACAGGTGGGCCTCGATCTCCTTCGAGAGTTCCCGTTTGGTCCGTCCGTCACGGAACTCGGAAGAAACGGCCACGTACTCCGAGCACTTCATTTCCGCTCAAGCACTCCTCAGGAACCGGGTCCCCATCGTGTGGATCAGCTTGACATTACCTATGCTACGTCGACGGGAACGATGAGTTCCCCAAAGGGTGAAGTTATTCACCAGATGTTCCCAGGGCCATCATTTGTTTGCTCTGGCGCGAGGGATCTTATTCTCTGGTACTGGTGCTACCCCGCCAGGGTTCCGCTGACGGTTGGGAGGAATCCGTCACAGCCAGCGGTTCTCATGGACCTTATGCAAGAAGAGGCGGCCTCCAACGGGGGAGGCCGCCGAGCGTTCGGGAGAGGGGGGCGTGGGTCCGCCGCGTCAATCCAGGAGAGGGGCGATGATCCGAGCGAAGTTGTTCCTCGCCCGATTCAAACGGCTCTTGACGGTGCCGAGATTGCACCCCGTAATCTCGGCGATGTCCTCGTAGGTCTTTCCTTCCAGCTCACGGAGCACGAAGACGATACGGTGGTGCTCGGGCAACTCGGCCACGGCATTCTCCACCAACTCCTTGAGGTGCCGCTTCCTGAAAAGGTCATCCGGACGAAGCTTCGGGTCTTCCCACTCCAGCGGCCTGTGGTCCGCCTCCCAGTTCTTCTTGATGGTCTGAAAGAGCACCAGGGGGTTCCTGGAGCGGTTCCGGAGCTCGTTCTTGGCCAGGTTGCTGGCGATGGTGTAGATCCAGGTGGAGAATTTCTTGGTTTGATCGAATCGGTGCAGATGTCGATAGACTCGGACGAACGTCTCCTGCACGAGATCCTGAGCCCGTTCCCGATCCCCAACCGTTCGGTAGACGAAATTCAGGAGGCGCTTGTCATAGCGGCCAACCAGCTCTCCGAATGCCCGGGCGTCCCCGTCCAAAAAAGCCTGCACGACCTGGCTGTCCGAGAGCACCCCCAGGGCCTGCGAGGCTCCGCGAGCCCCTGGGGCCCTCCGGCCTCCTCGTAACCTGGTCTTCTTCTCTCGAACTGCGCTCATATTCTCCTCACTCCTTGCTCGTGGCACCGAGGTGCACCAACCCGGCGCACCTCTCCTCCTGCCTCCCTTGTTGGCAGGAAACGTACCAGGAGGAAAGCTCCTGTCTTCCGGTGATTCCCCCGGGGTCCTGTCCCTTCCAGGGGACATCGCCCTTCGATTTGGGGACGGAGGGCGCTTCGTCCCGGGGAGCCTCCCCCTCATCTATTAAGACGTGTCAGGAGTCCGTATTGTCACATCTGCACCGTCAGCCTTCGTCCCGGAGGAACCGGTCGAGGTAGAGTAGCCCTACCATGCTCTTGCCATCCACGATTTCCCCTTCCTGCATCATGCCCCGAACCGTGGACAGGGGGAGGTGAACCACCTCGATGTACTCGTCTTCATCCCGCCTGACCTGACCTTCCGTCAGGCCCGTTGCCACGAAGAGGTGGATTTCTTCGTTCGTAAACCCCGGAGTCGTGAAAAACCGGGTGAGGGGAATGAAATCCCGGCCCCTGTACCCCGTCTCCTCCTCCAACTCCCTGCGGGCACAACTCTCCCAGTCTTCCCCATCCCGCGGAAGCCCCGCAGGAATCTCGAACACGTATCCGCCAGCCGCGTATCGGTACTGATGCACCATGACGACCTCAGGATCCGGATCGTCCAGGCTCCCCAGAATGGGGACGACGGCAGATGCGCCTCGGTGCCGGATGAGCTCCAGCTCACCCTCGTTCCCATCGGGGAACCTCACTCGATCCACCGACAGATGAACCACGCGGCCATCGTGGATGAGCCGAGAGGATATCCGGCCCGGGCCGGCTCCCGAACTCTGGTCCGACGGCACCGTCTTCTCGTTCATGAGCTCCCCCCAGGGCGTCAGGACAGAAGAACAGGTCCCGAAGAGGATCTCCACCTTAGAATACGGTCCCCCCCGGGAAGGGTTGCATCAGGGGATCAGGTCGGTGATACGACCTCGACGGGTCCCAGACCCAGGTCAACAAGGGGATCCCGGATCTCCTTTCCGTCCCCCACCACCACGACCACCAGCTCCTCGGGACGCAGCACCGCGCGGCTCGCTTCCCGGACCGTATCGAGGTCCACGGCCCGGATCTCGTCCCGGTAGGTCTCATAGAATTGCGCTGGGAGATCGTAGACGAGAAGCTCGCAGATCCGGGCAGCTACCTGGCCCGTGGTCTCCAGCTGGAGCGGAAAGATCCCCGAGAGAAAGTCACGGCTTTGGGAGACCTCCTCCGGGGTAGGGCCGCCCTCGACAAGACCACGGACCTCGGACATGGCCTCCCGAACGGCCGGCGCCGTCACCTCCGTGGCTACGGCGGTGGAGATGACGAAGGGGCCGGCCTTGGAGCGAAAGCCGAATCTGGACCGGATCCCGTATGTGAATCCCCGCTCTTCCCGGAGGTTCAGCATGAGGCGGCTCGTGAACGCGCCCCCGAGAACGGTGTTGAAGATCTGGAGAGGGAAGTAGTGGGGAGAGGACCGTGGAGCTCCCACCTGGCCTATGCGGATCTCCGACTGGACCGCGCCGGGTCGGTCGACGACGAGTATCCTCCCTTCCCGTGTTCGAGGCTCCGGGGAAAAGGATCTGGGGGTGCGCTGCGTTCCATCCCAACCTCCGAAGAACGACCGAACCAGGCTCTCCACCTCTCCCGTTTCCACGTCACCCACCACCACGATTCCGGCACCCTCAGGCCTGTACCGGCCGTCCCAGAGATCTCGAGCCTCTTCCGGCCCGATAGCCCCCACCGAATCCGGGGTCCCGGCCAGGGGGCGGTGGTAGGGGACGGAGTCCGCGAAGACGAAATGGGCGATGGAATCGTCAGCGAGACTGCCCGGATCCATGCGGCGTTGCTGGATCGCCGCCAGCCGCTGACTCTTGAGCCGGTCCACCTCTGGAAGTGGGAAGCCCGGCTCCAGGAGGGCCTCGGCCAGCAGGGCCATGGCTTCGTCTTTCCGATCGGCCAGAGAGGTCAGGGAGACGGTAGTGGAATCCCACCCGGTGTGAACCGAGAGTCCCGAGCCGATATTCTCGAAGGCTTCGGCGAGCTCGGGGCCGCTCCGGCTCTTCGTCCCCCCTTCCAGAGCGGAGCCCGTCAGCACCGCCAGCCCTGCCTGGGGGTCGGCCAGCGCTGATTCGCCACCCTTCAGAACCACGGTCATGGTCACCAGGGGGAGCTGCGTCATCCGGCCGACCTTCAGGCCGAGTCCGTTCGGGAGGGGGACGGACGTCACCTCCGGGAATTCGAAGGGGCGCACGGATCCAGCCTCCGGGGGCGCTGACCGATCCAGGACGACAGGCCTTCCACGGGTCATGAAGAACCTTTCGGGATGTAGGTTAGTACGGCTCGATTGTCATCTCCCAGGCATTCCCCTGCCAGGTCCTGGACCTGGTTCCTGGTCACCGCCCGGACCCGCTCCACTTCCGAGTTGAGTCGGGCTGGATCGTCGAACACCTGATCGAACATCGACAGAAGATCCGCACGATTCCCAACGTGCTGGATCTCCCGAAGCAGGTGCGTCTCCGTCATGGCCACCGCGCGGTCCAGCTCGCCCTGGGACACGGAGCTGAGCCCTTCGATCTCCTCGACCAGGGCCTTCTCGAGGGCGTCGATCTTGGCGTCGGGGTACCCGGTGACCCACAGAAGGAGGAGCGAGGCGCCCGTCTGCAGAGGGAAGACGTAGGAAAGCACGTCCTTGGCGATCCGTCGCTCTCTCACCAGGGATCGATAGAGCCTGGAGGCCTTCCCGCTCCCAAGGACCGTGGCCATCATGTCCGCCCCGTGGAAGAGGTCCGAATCGATGGGGGGAACCCTGGAAGCCATGTACACACGCGGAAGGGGTACTTCCGCCTCCACCTCCGCCCGGGCGGTCTCGCCGATCTGGAGAGGGATCTCCGTTTCGCCGGGGATGGGTGGGACCGGCGCTCCAGGCGGGATTTCGCCGAAATACCGGTTCACCGACTCCAGGGCCTCGGATGGGTCCAGGTCCCCCGCCAGCGTGAGCACGGCATTGTTCGGCACGTAGAAGGTGCGGAAGAACTCGGCGACATCCTCCAACGTGGCGGCACCGATGTCCTCCATGGAACCGATGACGGAATGGTGGTAGGGATGGGATTCGGGAAAGACCATGGCCTGGATCCGTTCGTCCCAATCCCCGTAGGGCTGGTTGTCGTACCTCTCCTTCCGCTCGTTCTTCACCACCTCCTGCTGGTTCTGGAGCTTCTCGGCCGTCATCGCCGGCAGCATCCAGCCCATCCGATCCGACTCGAGCCAGAGGGCCAGCTCCAGGTTGTGGGCCGGAAGCGTCTCGTAGTAGTTCGTCCGGTCGAACCAGGTGGAGGCGTTGAGCGTCCCTCCGGCTCCTTCCACCAGCTCGAAGTGCCGGTTCTTGGGCACGTTGGCGGACCCCTGGAACATCATGTGCTCGAAAAGGTGCGCGAACCCGGTCTTGCCCGGATTCTCGTTCCGGGACCCGACTCCGTACCAGAGGTTCACCGCCACGACGGGGGTGGAGTGATCAACCGATAGATTGACCCGAAGACCGTTGTCCAACCGGTGTCGCGCCACGGGCACATTCAGCACTTGGTGTCGACCTCCTGTCTGAGGATCCTGCTTGGTGGCTCGGAGCCCAGGGCGATTCTCAGCCGGCTCACGGCCGCGTCATCAGCCGTTCTCGAAGGGCACCGGGGAGGAGCTCCTGATCCATCAGGGAAGCCGAATCGGAGGCGCCGGAGTCGAGGCGCTCCTCAACCGCGTCCAGAAGCTGAAGGTCCCCGGCCTCCGATCCCTGGCGGCCTCGTTCCAGCATCTCGTAAGCCAGATCCTCGAAACCTGCGGATTCTGCGGCCAGAGCTGCCATGAGCTGCGCTTCCACATCTTCGGGCCTCAGTCGGGCCCCCTCCGAGAGATCCCGAGCAGCCTCCTCCATCCTGCCCAGCTCCGCCTCCACAAGTCCCATGACGACCTGGTTCCACCCCTCTGCCGGGTCCAGGTCGACGGATCGGGCAAACGCATCCAGCGCCTTCTCCAGCTGACCCATGAGGGCGAACGCCACTCCCAGTTCATATACCACGGTCGGATCGTCCGGTGCCAGCTCGGATGCCTCGGTCAACTCCTTCAAGGCGGCCTCGAAGAGGCCCTCCCGGGACAGATAAGCACCGTACATCCACCGGGCCAACGCCAGGTTTGGAGCCAGGATAGACGCGGAGCGGAGAGCGGCCTCGGCATCCGGATCATCGAACTGGGCCAGGCCCGTTCCTATGGTGGCCAAGACGTAGGGGTCGTGGGGCTCCCCCGCCAATGCTTGTTTGAATCTCTCGTAGGCGGCTCCCGGAAACCCCAACTCCCGCTCCGCTACACCGAGCCAGCAGAGCAGGGTCGGGTCGTCGGGTGCGACCTCGAGCGCCTCCCTGAGCTCCTGGGCCATCCCTTCCCAATCCCCCTCGTTTCCCCGCTCCAGGGCCAGTGGCAGAAGGCCATCCAGATCCACCCTCAGGCTCCGAACTTGGCCAGGCGGCCGGCGTGGGCGAGGGCAAGGGTCATGAGGTGCTTTCCCTCGAAGGTCCCCAGATCCCCACGCCGGCATTCGGACTCCCCGAAGGCCGCGCCGGTGGGACGGGCCCACGGAGAGGCCAGGAGAACCGGCACCGAATGCCAGGAGTGCGCTTTGAACGTGGCAGGCGTGGAGTGGTCTCCGGTGATGATCAGGACCTCCGGCTCCACCTCCAGGATTCCCGGGATGAGATCATCGACGGATTCGACGGCGCGCACCTTTGCTTCGAAGTCGCCATCCTCTCCCCTGGAGTCCGTGTACTTGAAATGGAGGAAGAAGAAATCGTAGTCCTGACAGTTCCTCCCCAGGAGCTCCACCAGCTCCGACGGATTCTCGGGGATTTCCTTCACGTCCATCCCCACGAGGCGGGCCACACCCCGGTACATGGGATACTGGGCGATGGCCAGGGCATTCAGCCCGTACCGTTCATGGAACGAAGGGTATCCTTCATAGGCTGCGAATCCCCGGGCCAGGATTCCGTTCACGACTTCCTCGTCTGCCAGGATCTCCAGGATCTGGTCCAGAACGCCCTGCATCAGGGATGCGCTCCTCTCCGATCCCGGCGCCAGGGCCTTCACAGGGAGGGGCGGTACGCCGGTATCCTGAGGGTCGGTATCGCCGAGCTCCGCCTCCAGGCCCGAGCCTCTCAGGATCAGAACGGCCCGGTGTTCCTTCTCGTGCTCGAGAAAGACTTCGATGCCCTCGGGAGGGACCAGAGCCGTCCGAGCCTTTTCCACGATGCGGCGCCCTTCGGCATCGGCCGGTCTCCCGGCCCGGCGATCCAGGATCCGGCCATCTCCGTCCAGCGTGGCCAGGTTCAGACGAGCCGCCAGGTCTCCTGCACGAAGGTCGAAGCCGACACCCAGGGCGCTCAGAGCCCCTCGACCGATGACGAACCGAAGGGGATCGTACCCGAACAAGGAGAGGTGGCCCGGGCCACTTCCGGGTGCGATTCCCGGGCTCACCGGGGTA
>Ga0316578_10000504_pt1 | contig 13230 bp, 13 predicted proteins | sample J0NA_2_FD_203076 | JGI IMG/M metagenome (GOLD analysis project Ga0316578, IMG submission 203076) | Rhizosphere microbial communities from salt marsh grasses in Alabama, United States - J0-2_160517rDrC | ecosystem: Host-associated > Plants > Roots > Rhizosphere | place: USA: Alabama | collected... | reverse complement strand
CAAGGCACTCGTTCTTTCAGACCGTTACAGCCAGACGCCAGCGCCAAGGACGACGACGGCGGCCGATGCTTGTGCCGAAAATTCACACCACGTCGAACCGCTCGAACTCCATACTGAACTGCCCCCGCCCCTGGGTCAGGCTGCGCAGGTCGGTGGTGTAGCCGAGCAGCGCCTCCAGCGCCACCTCGCAGGCGATGCTGGCGGTGCCGTCGCGGGTCTTGGTGGCCTGGATCATGGCCCGGCGCTGCTGCAGGTCGCCGAGCACGGTGCCGAGGTTGTCCTCGGGCACGACGACCTCGACGCGCATGACCGGTCGCAGTGCCACGGGCCCGGCCGCGGCCAGGGCCTTGCCGATGGCGCGGGCGGCGGCGGCCTGCAATGACTCCGGCGTCGTGGCGGCGCCGAACAGCTCGACTTCGGTGATGGCAACGGCGACGTCTTCCACCGGCGCGCCGTGCAGCGGGCCGGCGGCGATGGCGGCGGCGGCGCCGTCGCGCAAGGCCTGGACCTGGACCGGTGTCAGCTCGGCGCCCTCATTGCGGACCTTCGGGTCGCAGTCGACGTGGCTGCCGCTCCCGCGCTGCCGCGGTGCGGCGTCTGCAGCCGCCCAGGCGGTCAGCTCCGGGTGCTTGCCGTCGGGGCTGGGCGGGCGGCTGTACAGGGCCTCGGCGGCGCCCTTGCCGCCGACGGTCTCGCGCACGGCCACGGCCGGGCGGCCGCTGCGCAGGCGCTGGCCGAACTCGCGCTCCAGGCGCTCCAGCACGATCTGCAGGTGCAGCTCGCCCATGCCTTTTAGGAGCCGCTGGCCGGTCTCCGGGTCGTCCTCCACCTGCAGCGTCGGGTCCTCCTGCTCGACCTTGCCCAGGGCCTCCAGCAGCTTGTCCTCGTCGGCGCCGGCGGCGGGCTCGATGGCGAGGCTCAGCACCGGCTTGCGGGCCTCGATGCGCTCCAGCGTCAGCACGTGGCCGGGGGCGCACAGGGTGTCGCCGGTGCTGGCATGGCGCAGGCCGGCGAGCAGCACGATCTGGCCCGGCCCGGCCTCGTCCATGCGGGTCTTCTTGCCGGCGTCCACGTCGAAGATGCGCGCCACGTGCTCCTTGACCACCCGGCCGTCGGGGGTGAGGAATTCCACCGCGTCGCCGGGCTTGAGCCGGTTGCGGTAGACGCGGGTGAAGCAGTGCCGGCGGCCGTCCCACATCTGCACCTTGAATACCAGCGCGGCCAGCGGGCCGTCGTTGCCCAGGGCGACCTCTTCGGTGCCGTCGTCGGGCAGGCGCGCGGTGGCGGGCGGGCGGTCCAGCGGTGCCGGCAGCAGGTCCACCGCGCCGTCGATGATCGGCTGCACGCCCAGGTTGCGCAGCGCGCTGCCGCCGTAGCAGGGAAAGATGCGCCCGGCCAGCGTGCCCTTTCGCAGCGCGGCGACGAGCGCGTCCTGGTCGGGCTCGTCACCGGCCAGCACTTGGTCGGCCAGGGTCTCGTCTTCGTCGGCCGCGGCCAGCAGCAGGGTCTCGCGCAGGCCGGCCACGGGCGCCCACAGAGACTCCGGACAAGGCTCGGCGCGAACCTGCTCGCCCTGCTCCCCGTCGAAGTGCAGGAGTTGGCGGTGCAGCAGGTCGATGACTGCGTGCTCGTCGGCCAGCGGCACCGTGACCGCCACCGGCTCGACGCCAAGCCGTTCACGAATATCGTCGAGGACACGGATAAAATCGGCGCCGGGACGGTCCATCTTGTTCACGAAGAACAGGACCGGCAGGCCGAAGCGGCAGCGTTGGCGCCACACCGTCTCGGTCTGCGGCTCGACGCCGCGTACGCCGTCCAGCACCAGGATGACTCCATCGAGGACGCGCATGGAGCGCTCCACCTCGATGGTAAAATCCACGTGCCCGGGGGTGTCGACCACCTGCAACAGGTGCTCGCGCCACGGCGCCTGGGTGACCGCGGCGGTGATGGTGATGCCGTGGTCCTGTTCCTCGGCCATCCAGTCCATGTGTGCGGCGCCGTCGTGCACCTCGCCGATCTTGTGCGAGGCGCCGGTGTAGAACAGGATGCGCTCGGTGAGCGTGGTCTTGCCGGCGTCGACGTGGGCGGCGATGCCAATGTTGCGCACATGGGACAGGCGGGCCTTCGGCGACGCCGCGGACTTGGACGAATGGCTCATCGGGGTCTGGCGGACCTTTCTCGACAGTGACTGAATGCTAAGGGGGATTGCGGGTATGAAGGCAGCGGCTTTGCGGGCATCGGCGCGCCGGGCGGCGGTGGCGGTCGTGGCGGTAGCTGCGACAGTGACGGCGGCGCTGCCCGAGGCCGCCGTCGCCGATCTGTACCGGCTCAACAGCCCGGACGACAGTGTCATCGGCACCCCATTCTATGTGAAGACCCACAAGGACCATACGCTTCTGGACATCGGACGTTTCCACGGCCTCGGCTACGACGAGATGGCACACGCCAATCCGAAGGTGGACATGTGGGTTCCCGGCGAGGGCACCGAGGTGCTGGTGCCGACCCAGCACGTGCTGCCGGACACCCCGCGCGAGGGCATCGTGCTGAACCTGTCCGAGAAGCGGCTGTATTATTACCGCTCACCCACCGAGGTGGAGACCTATCCGATCAGCATCGGCCGCGAGGGCTGGAATACGCCGGTGGGCAGCTTTTCGATCTCGCAGAAGATCAAGGACCCGACCTGGACGCCGCCGGCGTCGATCCGCAAGGAGCATGCAGAGAAGGGCGACATCCTGCCGGACGTGGTGCCGGCCGGGCCGGACAATCCGTTGGGGCAGTTCGCGATGCGCCTGAGCGTGCCTGGGTACCTGATCCATGGCACGAACAAGCCCTGGGGCGTGGGCATGCGCGTCAGCCACGGCTGCATCCGCATGTATCCCGAGGATATCGCGACATTGTTCCCGGAAGTGACCGAGGGCACACCGGTGACGATCGTCAAGCAGCCCTACAAGGTGGGCTGGCAGGGCGACACGCTGTATCTGGAGGTGACGGTGCCCGACGGGGGGCCTGTGGATACGCCGGTTAAAGACGTGATTCCGGCGTCGGTCGCCAACGCCGACGGGGTGGTGGTGGACTGGGACGAGGTCAGGCGGGTACAGCAGGAGAATGCCGGCCTGCCACGGGTCGTGGGAGGCCGGCAGGGCTCAACGAGCTGGCATCACTTGGACATGATCTTCTGATACATGCGGTTGATGCGGTCCTCATTGGCCTCGCAGCACGCCTGGGCCGCATTGGCGGCATCCATCGCGGCCTGGGCCATGTCGCGGGCCTCCTGGTCGGTGGCGCAGCCGCCGAGCAGCGAGGCGCTCAGCAGGGCAGCGGCGGACAGGGCGGTGATCTTCACGGACTTGGTCATAGCAGTTCTCCGTTTGGTTGTGCCGATCGGCAACGGGTTTATAACACAGGCTACGGGTTTTTCCGAACCCTCGCAGGCGAATGTTAGCAGAACCGAACAGCGTCGTTGCAATACCACGCCAGGAATTCTCCGCGGGTACGAAAGCGCCGCTGAACGGGCATAACGGACTTCTTCATCCGATTCGCTGCACGTGTAATTTTGCCACCACGGGCACGGCTCCGGGCCCTCTGTAGCGGCAGCGCTACACAAACATCAGCGAACGTCCCCGTGACGTCGGGCGTACTCGTACATCGCGATACTGGCGGCCACGCTGACGTTGAGACTCTCAATGGGGCCGTATTGCGGAATCCGAACCTTTGCCAGGCCCGGATAGGAGTCGGCATTGAAGCTGAAGCCGTGCTCCTCGTGGCCGAGCACCAGGGCGCTGCGGCACGGCAGCTCACACCGCGGCAGGTCCTCGGCACCCGCCGGCGTCAGCAGGCTGATACGATAACCGCCGGCGGCCAGCTCACGGTGGCTCTCGCCGAAGTCTTCCAGGAAACGCACCGGCACGGCCTTGAACGCGCCTTTCGCCGGCGCCGGGTCGAAGGGGCCGATGCCCACCAAGTGCACCTCGCGAACGCCGAAGGCTTGGGCGCTGCGGAGGATCTTGGCGACATTGAAGTTGGGCTTGAGATGATCGAGCACCACAATGAGCTCATGGGCACCGGGCTGCGCCAGGGCATTCAGCCGGCGCTGACGGTGATAACGCTCGAGGGCCTGGGCGCGGGCGGAACGTCTGGCACGGGAACCGGTCATGCACCGATTCTGCCAGCACGGCCGATCAGGCGGTATCCCGCCTGCGCCCGCATCGTTGAGGGGCGCCGGCGCACGCCGCGCGGCCGACGACCGAAGACCACGCCATGACCAGGCACCTGACCGAGACGGCGGCCGCGCTTGCGGGCGTATTGTTTTTCACTGTGGCCTCGGCCGCCGGCGAGCCGGCGGCAACGGCACCCGAGCCGGAGCGGGCCCCCATTGCACCACCCGCCGGCCTGCCGGTGGGCGCCATCGTCGCCTTCATGCCGCGCGCGGGCGGCGCCTATCGTGACATGGCGGGGCTGAAGCGCTGGCTCGAGGCCCGCGGCTGGGCCCTCTGCGACGGCAGCAACGGCACGCCGGACCTGGGACATCGCATGCTGCTCGGCACCACCGACTTGGCCACGGCCGGCCAGCGCCTCGGCAGCCGCGAGCACGACCACCGGGTGCGGGGCGAGACGGACAGCCCCGTGCGCCGCAACCGCAGCACGCCCACCGGGCGCCTGAACCTGCGACAGATACCGGACGAGCAGCACCGCCACCGGCTCGATGTCACGTCGGCCAAGGCCGAGCACCTGCCGCTGAGCCTGCGCGTCCTTTTCATCATGAAGGTACGCTGATGTCGAATCTTTCCGTATCCGGCGGCCGCCGCGCTGCCGACCGCCCACGGCGGGAGTCCCGGCGGTGGTAGAGCGCTACTATGGCCGCCCCCTGCCCAAGGACGGCCCCAATCCGTTCCGCTGCCAGGGCTTCGTGCGCGGCGGCCGCATCGCCGGCCAGGGCTGCGCGTCCATGCCCATCGAGGCCCTGCCGCCGTTTCTGCGCGCACTGCTGGTGACGGACGGCACCGTCACGAAAATGCTCGAGGCCTTCTTCTGGGAGCCCGTGGCCGTCGACACGCTGCGCCAGGACTTCGTGATCACCACTGCCGAGGTGCCCTGGATCGAGGTCGGACCCGGCGCCCGCGTGCTGGTGCGCCGCGCGCGGCTGCGCGGCGAGGACTCGGGGCTGCACTATGCCCATGCCTTCTCGGTGATCCGCACCGAGCGCATTCCGCCCGGCTTCCGCCAGCGACTCATCGACCGCGAGATCGGCATCGGCGCCCTGATCCGCGACAGCGGCCTGGAGAGCTACCGCGAGGTGATGGAGGTCGGCGTCGACGGGGCCGGCGCCGACACCGACCCCGGCACGCTGCCGGCCGACGGACCGGGCGAGCGGACGGATACCGCGCCGCGGGCGCTGTTCCGCACCTATCGCATCATCATCGGCCGCTCCCCGGTGATCCTGATCAGCGAGACCTTCCCGCTGGAGCTCTATGCGTAGCGCGCTGCCAGAGAGACGGACCGGAATGCCGAATGCTGCGCATGCCGGCCCCGGCCGCTCGGCCAGCGTGTCCAACCCTTCGCGATGAGCACATCGGAGCGGGCGCCGATCGACACCTTGCGGGTCTTCGAGACGCCGGAGGGCGTGGACCTGTCCTTGCGCCTGGCCGGCCCGGTGCCGCGGGCGGCGGCCTACCTGCTGGACCTGCTGATCCGCATCGCGGTGTACCTGGCGCTGACCCCGCTGCTGGCCCTGGCCGGCATCGGCAGCGGGATCATGCTGCTGGCGCTGTTCTTGCTGGAGTGGTTCTATCCCGTCTACTTCGAGCTGCGCCGCGGCGCCACGCCGGGCAAGCTGGCGCTCGGCCTGCTCGTGGTGCACGACGACGGCACGCCGGTGGGACCATCCGCGTCCCTGATCCGCAACGTGCTGCGCGCCGTGGACTTCCTGCCGGCGCTCTACGGCGCCGGTCTGGTGACGATGCTCATCGACCGCGACTTCCGCCGCCTCGGCGACCTCGCCGCCGGCACGCTGGTGATCCATGCGCCGGCCGCGCGGGAGGTGCGCTCGCTCCCGCCGCAACCGCCACAGCCCCCGGACCGGCCCCTGGACCTGGACACCCAGCAGGCGATCCTCGACTTCGCCGAGCGTGCGCCGCGGCTCTCCCCGGCCCGGCGTGCGGAGCTGGCGGAGGTGCTGACGGCCGCCGACGGCCTGCGCGGCCGGGACGCGGTGGAGCGGGTGCTCGGCATCGCCAGCTGGATCGCGGGGGCCCGATGAGACAACAGCAGTTCGAGCAGACCCACGAGCCGCTCTGGGCCGAGTACCGCCTGCTGCTGCAACGGCTGGAGCGGGGTCCGGGCGGCGTCCGGTGGCGCCGGACCGCCCGCGAGCGCCCGCCGCCGGATGTCCGCGTGGAACGGCTGCCGCGCCTGCTGCGCTCCATCAGCGGCCACTATGCGCTGGCCCGGAGCCGCGGCTACAGCCCCGGCCTGGTGGAAGAGCTGCACCAGCTGGTGCGCCGCGGCTACCGCCAGCTGTACCGGCCGCGGCCACGCTGGCCGGCCCTGGTCCGGGACTTCATGCTCGGCGGCTTTCCGCGGGCACTGCGCCGTCACGCCAGCGCCTTCTGGCTCGCCTGCGCGCTGTTCTTCGGCCCGATGCTGGCGATGGGGCTGGCCTGCGCCCAGGACCCCGCGCTGGTCTACAGTCTGCTGGAGCCCGCCCAGGTGGCCGACCTGGAGGCGATGTACGATCCGACCAACGCGCGCCTGGGCCGCCAGGCGGACGACGACGTCGCCGCCTTCGGCTTCTATGTCATGAACAACGTCGGCATCGCGTTTCGCACCTTTGCCGCCGGCCTGCTGTTCGGCGCCGGCAGCCTCTTCATCCTCGGCTTCAACGGCCTGTTCATCGGCGCCGCCGCCGGCCACCTCACCCGTCTCGGCATGGGCGAGCCGTTCTGGTCCTTCGTCAGCGGACATGCTCCCTTCGAGCTCACCGCGATCGCCGTCTCCGGCGCCGCCGGGCTGCTGCTGGCCAGGGCACTGCTGGCACCGGGCCCGCGCACCCGGCTGGCGGCGCTGCGGCTGCAGGCCGCCGAGGCGGTGCCGCTGGTCGCGGGTGCCATGCTGATGCTGCTGCTGGCCGCGGTGATCGAGGCCTTCTGGTCCGCGAGCACGGCCATCCCGGCAACTCCCAAGTACCTGGCCGGCGCCGGTGGCTGGGCGCTGGTCGCGGCCTATCTGCTGCTGGCCGGCCGCAGTTCCACGGGGGAAACGGACGATGGAGCTTGAACGGATCGGCGCGCGCATCCGTCCGCGGCGTGCCTGGGAGGGCATCGACCTGGGCTTCGCGCTGGCCCGGCAGTGGTTCCTGCCGCTGTGGACGCTCTGGTGGGTAACCGCGGCGCCTCTGACGCTGGCCACCCTGCTCCTTCTGCGTGGGCACCCCGACCTGTGGCCGCTGGCCATCTGGTGGCTGAAGCCGCTGTACGAGGCGCCGCTGATCGCCTGGCTCGGCCGCGCCCTGTTCGGCGAGCAGCGGCCGCTGCGGGCCTCGCTGCGGAGGCTGCCGGCCGCCTTTCCGAGGCGCCTGTGGCCCTATCTGGCATGGCGGCGGCTGAGCCCGGTGCGCTCCCTGACCATGACCCTGACCCTGCTCGAGAACCTGCGCGGCGGCGCCCGCCGCGCCCGCACCGGCACCCTCGCGCAGCACAGCGGCGCGGGCTGGCTCACGCTGCTGTGCGTCAACTTCGAAGGCGTGCTTTGGCTGTCCGGCATCCTGCTCCTGGTCCTGCTGGTGCCGGAGCCGCTGCCGATGCCGGACGCCGCCTCCTTCGTGCTCGATGACCGCGGCGCCGCCTACTGGGTAGGCTCGGTGATGGGACTGCTCGCCATATCCATCGTCGCACCCTTCTACGTCGGCGCCGGGTTTGCCGCCTACCTGACCCGCCGCACCGAGCTGGAGGCCTGGGATTTGGAGCTGCGCTTCCGCCACGGCGGCGAGCGGCGCGGCGTCCGCGCGCCGCGGCCGGCACAGACCCGGCGGCCGCCGGCAGCGGCCGTCCCGGCGCTGCTGATCGCGGCCGGCCTGGCGGCGGTGCTGACGGCAGGCGTGCGGCCGGCGACCGCCCTCGACCTGTCGCCGGCCGAGGCCGGGGAGCTGATCGACGAGGTGCTGGCCGGCGCCGATTTCGGCCATCAGGAGGAGCGCCGGGTCTGGGTTTACGTCGGCAAGGAGCCCAACACCCCCGATCGCGACCGCGGCCTGCCCGACGGCGTGATCGGCGAACTGATCACGGCCCTGGCCACCGCACTCAAGTGGCTGATGCTCGCCGGGGCGGCGGTTGGCCTGGCACTCTTGCTTCGCCGGCTGATCAGCGAGCTCGGACCCCGCCGCCGCGGGCGCGGCACGAAACCCGCGCAGGCCCCCGCGGGCGCCGCGGCCGAGCCGCTGCCGGCGGCCTCGGCGCTGCCGGTGGACCTGCCCGGGGCGGTGCGCGAGCTGCTCGCTGCCGGCCAGGCCCGCGCCGCGTTGGCCCTGCTGTACCGGGCACAGATCGCGCACCTGCGGCAGACAGGCCTCGACATCCCGGACAGCGCCACCGAGGGCGAATGCATCGCCGCCGCGGGCGCCGCCGCCAGTCCCACCGAGCGCGCCTGGCTGCACCGGCTCACGGCCTTGTGGCAGCGGGCCGCCTACGCCCATGGGGCGGTGGCAGGGGACGACATCGAGCAGCTCCTGGCCCAGCGCCCGGCCGCGGAGACCGCGGAGGCATGAGCCCGCGCCCGGCGAACCTTTGGACTTGGATGGCCGGACTGGCCGGCCTGGCGCTGGCGGGCTTGCTCTGGTACTGGTTCACGGCCAACTTCGAGCGCCGCACCGAGCGCGTGGACGTCGGCTGGTCCGCGGCGGCCAAACGCAACCCCTACCTTGCCGCCGAGCACTTCCTGCAGCGCCTCGGCATCGACACGGTCAGCAGCTCCGGCCGCGGCCTGCTGCGCAGCCTGCCGGCGGCGACGGACACCGTGGTGGTGCGAGGGCTCGGGCCGATGCGCGCCGCCCGCCGCCAGGCTATACGGCAATGGATCACATCCGGCGGTCGCCTGGTGGTCGAGGCCATGATCCCCATCGGACGCCCCGACCAGCTGCCGGCCGGCACTCTGCTGGCCGATGCCGGCGCCGTGCTGCGGGAGACGCCGGCAGAGGGCGACGACGAGGCCGGCGCGGAGGAGGTGCTGGCGGTTCTGCACCCCTCGGCCACGGGTCTGGCCGACGCCATCGAGGTAGGCTTCCTGGAGCGCTACCACCTCGACGATCTGCACGGCGCCGCGGACGACATCATCGAGGCCGGCGGCCGGCCGCGGCTGCTGGAGTACCGCATGGGCGACGGCAGCCTGGTGGTGCTCAGCGACACGGTGTTCATGACCAACGGGGACATCGACAACCACGACCATGCACTGTTTACGGCGCTGCTGGCCGGCGCCGGCCGCGGCCGTGTCTGGCTGCTCTACGACGGCAGCGCCCCGGCCCTGCCGGTGCTGCTGTGGCAGCTTGCGCCGCAGGCGATGATCGCCGCCGGCGTCCTGCTGGCGCTGCTGCTGTGGCATCCCGGCGGCCGCCTGGGCCCCTTGCTGCCGCCGGCGCCGCGCGCCCGCCGCGACCTGCTGCTGCACCTGGATGCCGCCGCCGGACTGCTGTGGCGCCACGGCCGCGGGGGCCTGCAGCTGGCGGCGAGCCGCGAGCGCATCGAGCGCGCCTGGCTGCGCCGGCACCCGAGTCTGCGTGCCTTGCCGCGGGCTCAGCGCGCCGGCTGGCTGGCCGAGCGCACCGGTCTCGACGCCGAAGCCATCGACCGGGCCCTCTACCGCCGCCCGGACCGCGAGGCCCCCGATGCCGCGCTGATCGAGACCACCCGCACGCTGCGGCAACTGTGGCTGAAGGAGCGCCCGGTTAGGCCAGCGTGGAAGCGTGCAGGAGGGTAAGCTGCCCGTTGCCGTGCGCTCGGCATGCAAGCGCCTCCGGCAGACGTCGCGAAGCTGGAGCTTGGCGGCGAGGATCAACCTGCACCGACAAGGCCACCCATGCCCGAAACGTCCCCACCCAACCAAGAGGCCCTGGCCGCCGCGGCCGCCGGACTGACCGCGCTGGAGACCGAGATCGGGCGCGCCGTGCTGGGCCAGCGCCAGGTCGTCCGGGAGCTGATCGTCGCGCTGATCGCGGCCGGCCACGTGCTGCTGGAGGGGCTGCCCGGCGTCGGCAAGACCCTGCTGGTGCGCGCGCTGGCGCGGGCCGTCGGCGGCCGCTACGGGCGCATCCAGTTCACGCCCGACCTGATGCCGGCGGACGTCACCGGCCATGCCCTGTTCGACATGAAGCTGGAGGAGTTCCGCATCCGCCGCGGCCCCATCTTCTGCAACCTGCTGCTCGGCGACGAGATCAACCGGGCCCCGGCCAAGACCCAGTCCGCGATGCTCGAGGCCATGCAGGAGCAGCAGGTCACGATCGAGGGCAAGGCGATGCCGCTGGAGCCGCCCTTTCTGGTGTACGCAACCCAGAACCCGATCGAGCAGGAGGGCACCTATCCGCTGCCCCAGGCGCAGCTGGACCGCTTCCTGGTCAAGGTCTTCATCGACTATCCGGCCGCCGACGACGAGGCCGCCGTGGTGCGCCAGGTCACCACGGGTGCGGCCGGCGACCAGCTCGACCTGTCGCGGGTGGGCGAGGTGCTGAGTCCCACGCAGGTGCTCGCGCTGCAGGCCGCGGCGACGACGCTGATCATCGACGACGAGGTGCTGAACTATGCGGTGCGCCTGGTGCGCGCCACCCGCGACTGGGTCGGCATCGAGCTCGGCGCCGGCCCCCGAGCCACCATCGCGCTGGTACGCGCCGCCCGTGGCCAGGCGCTGATCGACGGCCGCGGCTACGTGTTGCCGGACGACGTCAAGACCATGGCTCCGGCCGTTCTGCGCCACCGCATCAAGCTCGGTGCCGACCTGGAGATCGAGGGAGTCGCGCCCGACGATGTCCTGGCCGAGCTGCTCGCCAGCGTGCCCGCGCCGCGCGGCTGAGCCGCCCCCGTCCCGCCACAGTCCAGGACCTCGTCCCGCAGACCGCGACATGCGTCCCCGCCGCCCGCTGTTGATCGCCGCCGCCGGCTGGACCGGCCTGGGGCTCGCCGCGGCCTGGTGGCCGCCGGCCGCGACGGCCTGGACCGCGGCCGCGCTGGCCCTCGGCGGCACCGCGGTCGGCGACCTGCTGCTGCTGCTGGCCACGCCATCGCCGCGCGCAGGGCGTCGAGTCGCCCGCATCCTGCCGCACGGCGTCTGGTCCGAGGTGACCCTCACGCTGGCCAACCCCCTGCCGCGCCGGCTGCGGCTGACCTGCCATGACCGCCATCCGGTCGGCTTCGGGGTCCGCGGGCTGCCGCGCATGCTGGCGCTGCCGCCGCTCAGCCGAGTCCGGCTCGCATACCGGCTGTGTCCGCCCCACCGCGGCCGCTTCGCATTCGACGGCTGCGACCTGGCCCTGCAGTCGCCGCTGGGCCTGTGGCAGCGCCGCCGCCGGCTGGTGCTGCCGGGGCAGGTCCGGGTCTACCCGAACTTCGCGGAGATCAGCCGGTATACGCTCCTCGCCGCCAACGACCAGCTGGCCCTGCTCGGCGTGCGCCGCCATCCGCGGCGCGGCGTCGGCGCCGAGTTCCATCAGCTGCGCGAGCACCGCCGCGGCGACAGCCTGCGCCAGATCGACTGGAAGGCGACGGCCCGCGTGCGCCGCCTGATCGCCCGCGAATACCAGGACGAGCGCGACCAGCGCCTGCTGTTTCTGCTCGACTGCGGGCGGCGCATGCGCCACGAGGACGAGTCCGGCCGCGGCCACCTGGATCAGGCCCTAAACGCGCTGCTGCTGCTGGCGTACGTGGCCGTATACCAGGGCGACGCGGTGGGGCTGATGACCTACGGCGGCCCGCGGCGGTGGTTCGCACCGCGCAAGGGCCCGGACACCGTCAATCGGCTGCTGGGTGCGGTGTTCGACCTGGAGCCCAGCCTGGAGGCCGCGGACCCCCTGGCCGCGGCCCGCGAGCTGCTGCGGAGCCAGCCGCGCCGGGCCCTGGTCGTGGTCATCACCAACAGCCGCGACGAGGATCACCCGGAGCTGCTGGCAGCCGCGAAGGTGCTGCGCCGCCGTCACCTGGTGGTGGTCGCCGACCTGCGCGAGGAGAGCCTGGACGCTGCCTTGCGCGCGCCCATCGCCGGGCGCACGCAGGCGCTGCGCTTCCACAGCGTCCAGGCCTATCTCGCCGATCGCCGCCGCCAGCACGAGCGCCTCCAGCACCTGGGCGCGCGGGTGCTGGACCTGCTCCCGGCGCAGCTGCCGGTGGCGCTGGTCAATCAGTACTTCGCCATCAAGCGGGACGGGAGTCTCTAGCACCTCAGCCTTCGAGCCGAAACCCCAGGCGATCGGCCAGGATGGTCGCCAGGCGCCGGTCGACGTCGCGCAGGTCTGCGCCCGGCACGAGGTCAGCGAGACGGGTCACGGCGAGGCCGGGATGGCCGCAGGGATTGATGCGGGCGAACGGCGCCAGGTCCAGGTCCAGGTTCAGCGCGATGCCGTGATAGCTGCACCCGTGGCGGATGCGCAGGCCCACGGACGCGATCTTGGCGCCGTCCACGTAGACGCCCGGCGCATCGGGCCGGGCCGCGGCCTGGATGTCATACCCGGCGAGCAGATCGACGACGGCCTGCTCCAGCGTGTTGACCAGCCGCTTCACGCCAAGGCCGGCGCGCCTCAGGTCGAGCAGCAGGTAGGCCACGAGTTGGCCGGGGCCGTGGTAGGTCACCTGGCCCCCGCGGTCCGTGCGGATGACGGGGATCTCGCCGGGCTCCAGCAGGTGCTCGGGACGGCCGGCTTGGCCCAGCGTGAAGACGGGCGGATGCTCGACCAGCCACAGCTCATCGGCGGTACCGGCATCGCGGCCGTCGGTGAAGCGGCGCATGGCCGCCCAGATGTCTTCGTAGTCGCGGCGGCCGAGCCGGCGCAGCAGCAACATCGGCGGCCCGGCGAGCGCGGTCACCGTGACGCCCCTCCGTCAGATGGCGTAGACCACCAGCTCGTGGTCCGTGAGTTCCTGGTAGATAGCGTCGAGCTGGGCCTTGCTCGTGGCCTCGATCTCCACCGTCACCGCGAGCCACTTGCCGCCGCGGCTGGGCCGCGAGCGCACCGCATCCTCGCGCAGTCCGGGCGCGTGACGG
>Ga0316578_10000503_pt1 | contig 13249 bp, 13 predicted proteins | sample J0NA_2_FD_203076 | JGI IMG/M metagenome (GOLD analysis project Ga0316578, IMG submission 203076) | Rhizosphere microbial communities from salt marsh grasses in Alabama, United States - J0-2_160517rDrC | ecosystem: Host-associated > Plants > Roots > Rhizosphere | place: USA: Alabama | collected... | reverse complement strand
GCGCACATCTTCAATCTCTGCGATGACCGCTACCTGTTCACGCTGGCCTTCGCCGCGGCGCTGATCCGCGGCTCCGTCAGCCTGTTCCCGCCGAACCGGCTGGCCAGTTCCTGCCGCAGCATCGCCGAGAACTATACGGACGTCGTCTACGTCACCGACACCCTGGTGGAAGGGCTCATTCGACAGGCCCGCCAGCCGGTGCCGCGGCCGAGCGGGTCCGAGCTGGCCATGCCGCACATCGAGGCGGACCGTCTGGCCTTCATCGCCTTCACGTCCGGTAGCACCGGGCGGCCCCGGCCGCAGCCCAAGCATTGGAGCGACCTGGTGGGCTGCGCCCGTGCCGCTGCCCGGCGATTCGGCTTCGGCCCTGATCTCAGCATCATCGCGACGGTTCCGCCTCAGCACATGTACGGCCTCGAGCTGTCGGTTCTGGTGCCGATGACCACCGGCGCGCGGGTGACCGCGGCAAGGCCATTCTTTCCCACCGATATCCGCGCCGAGCTGGCGCGCGCCCCGGCACCGCGGCTGCTGGTCACCACGCCAGTACACTTGGCCGCCTGCGTCGAGGCCCACCTCGACTGGCCGGCGGTGGCGCAGGTGATCTCCGCCACCGCACCGCTGCCGGCGGAGCTGGCGCGCCGTGTCGAGACGACGCTGTCCACGCGCGTGTACGAGATCTACGGCAGCACCGAAAGCGGCTCCATCGCCAGTCGCGAGACCTGCCGCGCTCCACGCTGGCGCTGGTACGACAGCGTCCGGCCCCACGGCAATGGCGATGCCGTCAGCGTCACCGCCGACTTCATCCACGGACGCGTGCCGTTGGCCGATGTGCTCGACGTGCAGGACGACGGGCATTTCGCGCTGCTCGGCCGTACAGCCGACATGATCAAGGTCGGCGGCAAGCGCGCGTCGCTCTCGGAGCTGAACCTGACGCTCAATGCCATCGACGGCGTGCGCGACGGCGCCTTTGTTGCGCCGGAGCCGTCCGGCGACCAGGTCGGCCGTCTCGCCGTGGTCGCCGTCGCCCCCGGGCTCGACCGCCAGGCCATCATCGCCGGCCTGGCCGGTCACATCGATCCGGTGTTCTACCCGCGCCGCGTGGTGCTGGTGGACCGGCTGCCCCGCAACGAGGCCGGCAAGCTGCCCCGCGACGCGCTGCTGCGGCTGCTGGACGGCGACGGCGGGAACACCGGCAATGCGCATTGAGCGCGTCCAGGTCCCGCACCGGCACCCGGTCTTCGATGGCCACTTTCCGGCCCGGCCGCTGCTCCCCGGATCGCTCCTGCTGGACCTGATCATCGCCGCCTGGGGAGCCCCGGTCTGCGGCGTGCCAAGCGTCAAGTTCCTGCGGCCGGTACTGCCTGGCGACACGCTGGCATTGACCTTTACGCCCGTGCCCGGGGCGCCGGCGATTCGCTTCGGCTGCACCCGCGGCGACGAGACCGTCTGCTCCGGGGTGCTGCTGCCGCGACCGGCGCGCCACTGACGGCCGCGGCGGTGGCGGACTGGTCCTCCCAGCGCGAGCGCGGCAGCCGCGGCGCCGTGCGCCTGATCCTGTGGATCGCGTTGCACCTGGGCCGGACGCCGGCGCGCGCGCTTCTCTATCCCATCACGCTCTATTTCCTGGTCAAGGCGACTTCCCAGCGGCGGGCGTCCCGGCAGTTCCTGGACCGGGTGCTGGGCCGTCCGGCACGGCTCACCGACGTCGCCCGGCATATCCACAGCTTCGCCGCGACCATCCTCGACCGGGTGTTCCTGCTCGCAGGGCGCCGCGAGCGGCTCGACATCCGCCTGCACCGGCCGGAGCTGGTACTCGACCGGGTCGCCGCCGGCCAGGGCTTCCTGCTGCTGGGCTCGCACTTGGGCAGCTTCGAAATCCTGCGCGCGCTGGCCATCGACGAGGCGCGCATGCCGCTCAAGATCCTGATGTATCCGGCCCACAACCGCATGCTGACGGAGATCCTGCATGCGCTGAACCCCACCGTGGCGGCGTCGGTAATTCCGCTGGACGGGCCGCAGCCGCTGCTGGCGGTGAATGAAAGCCTGGGCGCAGGCCATGCCGTCGGCCTGCTCGGCGACCGCCACCGCGCCGGGGAGCCGACGGTGCGCTGCGATTTCCTCGGCGGTGCCGCCGCCTTCCCCACGGGTCCGCTGACCCTGGCCGCGGTCACCGGCGTTCCCGTGGTCATGTTCTTCGGCCTCTACCGCGGCGGCAACCGCTATGATGTCCACTTCGAGTTGCTGGCCGAGCGGGTGGACCTCGGTCCCCGCCCGCAGCGCGACGCGGCCCTGGTCGATTGGGTCCAGCGCTATGCAGACCGGCTCGCCCACCACACCCGCGCCGCGCCTTTCAATTGGTTCAACTTCTACGAATTCTGGGAGGACGACCATGGCCCGTCCCGGACCTGACCGCGCGGCGCCCCGCGCAACGCTGCCGCTGCTCGCCGGCGCATGGCTGCTGGCCGCCGTACTTCCGGCGATGGCCGCCCAGCCCGCCGACGTCGGGGCGCTGATGGCCCTGCTCGGACGTGTGCAGCGGGTCGAGGTCAGCTATCAGGAGACGGTCGAGTCGGGCCTGATCGACACCGCCATCAGCACCCGCGGGCACCTGGTCTACGAGGCCCCGGACCGCGTCCGCCGCCTCAGCGACAAGGGCGAGGGCTTCGTGCTCGACGGTGATCGCATGCAACTGGTCTCCGGCGGCCAGGTGGTCAACGAGCTCGTGGTCTCCGACGTTGCGCCGCTGGAGGCCATGGTCGGCGCGCTGCGGGCCACCTTCGCCGGCGATCTGGCCGCGCTGCGCGCCGACTACACGCTGGACTACAGGCCCGCGGATGACCACTGGACCCTGGACCTCTCGCCCCGCGGCAGCGACCTGACGGACCTGTTCCGGCGCATCCACATGGTGGGCGACAGAGCCACCATCAGCACCATCGCCATGGAGGAGCCGGACCGCGACCGCCGCACGCTGCGCATGCGGGTTCTCGCCCGCGAGCCGGCGGAGCTCGATTGACCCATGGCGGTCGCGGCAAAGCGCTGGGGCCTGCTGGCAACCTGGCTCGGCGCGCTGGCACTGCTGGCGGGCTGGAACGCGCTGACCATCCGCCCCGGTACCGACCTGTCTCAATTCCTGCCCCGGGCGGCCTCGCAACAGGACCGGGTGCTGCTGTCGCAGGTCAGCGGCGGCGTCGCGGCGCGTACGCTGCTGATTCGGGTGGGCGCGGCGGACGGCGACGACGACGCCGGTCGCCTGGCCGCTGCCAGCCGCGCACTGGCCGGCAGACTGCGCGACAGCGGCGCCTTCGTCCAGGTGGCCAATGGCAATTTCGCGGCAGCGGCGGCCGAAACCGACCCCGTCCTGTTCCGCCATCGCTACCTGATCGGGCCGTCCGAGCACTGTGCCGGGGGCCTGGACGAGGAGCACCTGCGCACGGCCCTGGAACAACGCCTCCACGAGCTGGCCTCGGGTCTGGCCATGCTGGACAAGCAGCGCCTCGCGGCCGACCCCACGGCCTGCTACCGGGCACTGCTGCGCACGCTGGCGCCGGAGGGGCCGGGGCCGCAGCGCCGGCACGGCGTCTGGCTCAGCCGCGACGGCCGCTACGCGCTCCTGGTGGCGGTGACCGCAGCCGGCGTCTCGGACATGGCCGCCCAGCGCAGCGCCGTTGCCAGCATCGAGCGGACCTTTGCCGCGCTGCCGGGGAGCGAGGCGCTGATGCTGGAGCTGGCCGGCCCCGGCTATTTCGCGGTCAGCTCCGAGCAGCTCATCAAGACCGAGACCATCCTGCTCAGTACCGCCGCAAGCGTCATCGTTGCGCTCATCCTGGCGCTGGCGTTCCGCTCCGCGGCGCTGGTGCTGCTGGGCCTGCTACCGCTGGCCAGCGGCGTGCTGGTCGGCGCCGCGCTGGTCTCGCTGCTGTTCGGCACCGTGCACGGCATCACGCTGGCCCTCGGCGTCACGCTGCTCGGCGTGGCGCTGGACTATCCGGTGCATGTCTACGCACATGCCGCCGGCGCCGGCGCCCACCGCGACCGACCGGTCTGGCGCACAATGCTGCTCGGCATGGTGACCACGGTGCTGGGCTACGCGGCCCTGGCCTGGACCAGCTTCGAGGGCCTGTCCCAGCTGGGCATCCTCGCCGCCGCGGGTCTGGCCGTCGCTGCACTGACCTCGCGCTACCTGCTGCCGCCGCTGATGCCCCCGGGCTACCGGCTGCCGGAGCGCCGCTGGCTGGCGCAGCTGCAGCCGCGCCTGCCGCGGCTGCAGCTGCGCGCCGGGGTCTGGCTGCTGCTGGCAGCGCTGGCCGGCGTCGGACTCGCGCTGCTCCATGGCGATCCCTGGGAGACCGACATCCGCCGCCTCGGCGTCGTGCCGCAGCAGGAGCTGGACAAGGACACCGCGATCCGCGCACAGTTGGGCGCTCCCGACGTGGCCCGCCTGCTCTACGTGGTCGCCGACGGCCAGGGAGGAGTGCTGGAACATCTCGGATCGGCACGTCCGGAACTGGAGGAGCTGAAGGCCCGCAGCCTGATCAGCGGCTTCGACAGCGTCGAGCGCTGGCTGCCGAGCCCGGCCGCCCAGCGCGCGCGCCAGCAGGCGTTGCCGGCGCCGGCGGCGCTGGCCTCGGCATTGGAGGCGGCCAACACCGGCCTGCCGTTTCGGCTCGACCGGCTGCAACCCTTCATCGACGACGTGCAGGCATCACGAACCCTGACCCTGCTGCGGGCCGAAGGCCTGGACGGCACTCTGGCCGGAACCCGCACGGACATGCTGATCCAGCCCCTGGGCGGGCGCTGGCTGGGGCTGGTGTCCCTGTCCGGCGTAGCCGGACCGGATGCCGTCGCCGCGCTGGAGGACCTAGCCGGACGCCACGGCATGGCCTACCTGGACCTGCGCCAGGGCACGGCGGAGCTGCTGGACGGCTTCTTCGCCGAGACCCTGGACAAGCTGCTCACCGCCGCCGTCGTGATCGTCGCGGCGTTGGCGCTCGTGCTGCGCAGCGCCTCCCGGCTGGCGCGGGTCCTGCTGCCCATCGCCGTCGCGCTGGCGTTGACCTTCCTGCTGGTGCTGCTGGCGCACGGCGCCGTCAATCTGTTCCACCTGGTCTCGCTGTTGCTGGTGGCGGGGCTCGCCATCGACTACAGCCTGTTTCTGAGCCGGCCGACCGACGGCCCGGCAGACCGCCGCCGAACCCTGTTCTCGGTCAGCGTCGGCGCCGCCTCCAGCTTCGCGATGTTCGCCATGCTGGCACTGTCCGCCATCCCGGCCCTGAATGCGATCGGTTTCACAGTCGCGACCGGCATTCTGTGTGCTTATACACTGTCCCTGCTGCTGGCGAGAGCCGAACACGAATCGTTACAATAGAGCCCCGTCGGAGCCGAGCCCCGGTCCGCAACGCAGACGCCCATCGACCATGCCGATCGCACCCGCAAGGATACGCGCCGCCACAGTCACCACCGCCCTGGGCCAGGGTCGCGGTCCGCACGTCGAGGCATTGGCTGCGATGCGGCCGGGACTGCGCCCGGGCGCCATGGACGAGGTGGAGGTGCCCTGCTGGGTCGGCGTCGTGGACGAGCTCGACGAGCGCCCGCTGCTGGGCACGCTGGCCCCTTTCGACTGCCGGAACAATCGCCTTGCCGACATGGCCCTGGAGGCCGACGGCTTCGCCGGCCGCGTGCGGGCGGCCCGTGAGCACTGGGGCGCGCACCGCATTGGACTCTTTCTCGGCACCAGCACCTCTGGCATCCGCCACACGGAGCAGTGCTACCGGCGCCATTTCGAGCAGCACACGCCCGGCCTCGGCAAGGATCTGCGCTTCGGCACGACGCATGCCTACGTGTCCGTGGCGGACTTCTGCCGACGCCGGCTCGGACTGCGCGGTCCCGCCGTGGTCATCTCCACCGCGTGCTCCTCCGGCGCCAAGACCTTCGCGGCCGCGCACCGGGCACTCACGGCCGGACTCTGCGAGGCGGCCGTCGTCGGCGGCGTCGACACCCTGTGCGCGACCACGCTGATGGGCTTCCACGCCCTCGGCCTGCTGTCACCCCGCCCCTGTGCGCCCTGGAGCCCCGACCGCAGCGGTATCAGCATTGGCGAAGGCGCCGCTTTCGCGCTGCTGGAGCTGACCCCGGACAGCGCCGACGACCTCGCCCTGCTCGGCTACGGTGAAAGCGACGACGCCCACCACATCACCGCCCCCCACCCCGACGGCGCCGGTGCGGTGCAGGCCATGCGCTCGGCCCTCGACACGGCCGGGCTGACCGCGGACGACATCGACTATGTCAACCTGCACGGCACCGGCACCCCGGCCAACGACCAGTCCGAGGACCGGGCCCTGAGCACGGTGTTCGGCGACCGCGTGGCGGCCAGCGCGACCAAGGGATGGACCGGTCACACGCTGGGCGCATCCGGCGCCGTCGAAGCGGTTTTGTCGTTGCTCTGCGTCGAGGCCGGACTGGTGCCCGGTACGCTGAACACGGGGGCGCGGGATCCGGCGCTGTCGGCTCCCTTGGTGCTGCGCAGCGAGCGCCGCCCGCTGCGCCGCGTGCTCAGCAACGCCTTCGGCTTCGCCGGCAACAATTGCGCGCTGGTGCTGGGGCGAGCCTGATGCGCGTGCGCCCGCTCGGACTCGGCATCCTGGCCCCGGGGCTGACCGGCTGGACCGAGGCGGCCGCCGTGCTGCGCGGCGAGCAGACCTATCGGTCCGAGGTACTGGCGCCCCCGCCGCCGGTCGGCCTCACGCCCAACGAGCGCCGCCGCGCCACGCTGGCCACGCGCCTGGCGCTTGCGACCGCGGGTCAGGCGACCGCGGGTGCGAACCTCTCCGGCACGGGTCTGCTCAGCGTCTTCGCATCCTCGGACGGGGACATGGGCCTGATCGACAGCATGTGCCGCGCCACCTACGAGCACCACGAGCCCCCGTCGCCAACCGTATTCCAGAACTCGGTGCACAATGCCGTGGCCGGCTACTGGTCCATCGCCGAGGGCTGCCGCGAGGCGTCCACCAGCGTCGCCGCCGGCGACGGCAGCTTCGCGGCCGGCCTGCTGGAGGCGGTCACCCAGGCCGGCGTGAACGGACGGCCGGTGCTGCTGGTGGCCTTCGATGTGCCGGCTCCGGCACTGCTGCATCCCCATCGCAGTTTCAGCGCCCCCTTTGCCTGCGCGCTGCTGCTGGCACCGGCGTTGCCCGGCGAGGACCGGGGAGTGCTGACCCTGGCGCCGGCCGGCGCCGGCGAGGCCGCCCCGGACACGACCATGACCGATCCCGATCTCGAGGCACTTCGCACCGGCAACCCGGCCGCCCGCGCGCTGCCGCTGCTGGCCGCCGTCGCCGCAGAGACCGCCGCCCGGGTGCATCTGCCCTACTGGCCGGACCTGCACCTGGCCGTAGACCTGGAGCCGGGCCGGTGACGGCACTGGCGGCGGTCTACGACCGGCTGCCCCACGCCGGCGGCATGCGCCTGCTGGACCAGGTCCTGGCCTGGGACGCCGAATCGATCCGCTGCAACACCGACTCCCACCGCTCACTGGCCAATCCGCTTCGCCGGGACGGCGGGCTGGCGGCCGCGCATGCGGTGGAATACGCGGCCCAGGCCGCAGCCGTCCATGGCGTGCTGAGCGGTGCTCTGGACGGCGCTCCGGTGCTGCTGCTGGCCGCGGTGCGCGGAATGGAACTGGACCTGGACCGGCTCGACGGACTGCCGGGGCCGCTGGAGGTCAGCGCCCGGCTGGTGGCGCGCGCCGGCGCCAATGCCATCTACCGGTTCACCCTGGGCAGCGGGGCCGAAGACTGCGCCCGCGGCGCCATCACGCTGATGCCGGGACCGGAGGGACAGGCGTGAAGCGGGCCCTGGTCACCGGCGGCAGCGGCGCCCTCGGCAGCTGCATCGCCCGGCGCCTGGCCGCGGACGGGCTTATGGTCTACGTCCATGCCAATGGCCACCCGCAACGGGCCGAGGCGGTCTGCGCCGACATCCGCGCCGGCGGCGGCGATGCCGAGCCGGCGGTGTTCGACGTCTGCGACGGCGACGCCGCACGCTCGGCACTGGTGGCGCTGCTGGAGCAGGGACCCATCCAGGTGCTGGTCAACAACGCCGGCATCCACGACGACGCCCCCATGGCGGGCATGAAGCCGGATCAGTGGAACCGGGTCGTGGACGTCGCTCTGCGCGGCTTCTACAACGTCACCCAGCCGCTGCTGCTGCCGATGATCCGCGAGCGCTGGGGACGCATCATCAGCATCAGCTCGGTGTCCGGCGTCATTGGCAACCGCGGCCAGGCGAATTACGCCGCGGCCAAGGCCGGCCTGCATGGTGCCACCAAGGCCCTGGCCCTGGAGCTGGCATCCCGCGGCATCACGGTCAACGCCATCGCGCCCGGCATCATCGGCGACACCGGCGCCGGGGCCGTGTTCGATGCCGAGACCATCCGCCGCCTCGTGCCCATGGGCCGGGCCGGCCGGCCGGAAGAGATCGCCGACCTGGCCGCCTGGCTGGTCAGCGGCAAGTCGGGCTACCTGTCCGGGCAGATCATCGGCGTCAACGGAGCTATGGCATGAAGGATACGATCGTCGTCGTTCCCGCCTTCAACGAGGCCCGCACCATCGCCGCCGTCCTCGCCGGCATTTGCGCCCGGATGCCGGAGCGGGTCATCGTCGTCGATGACGGCTCGGACGATGGCACCGCGGCTCGGGTCCGTGAGTTGATTGCGTCGGGCCGGTCCTCCTGCCCAGTGGAACTGATCCGCCATACCGCCAACCGCGGCAAGGGCTTTGCGCTGGCCAGCGGCATCGCCCGTGCCCTCGACGCCGGTGCCCGGCGCATCGTCACCATCGACGGCGACGGCCAGCACGACAGCGCCGACCTCCCGCGCCTGGCGCAGGTCGCGGCGCTGGAGCCGACCGCCATCGTCATCGCCGCCCGCACCCGCGACCGCGACCAAGCCCCGCCGCTGCGCCGCTTCGCCAATGAGGTGGCGGACTTCTGGATCTCCTGGGCCTGCGGCCGGCGCATCGGGGACACCCAGTCCGGTTTCCGGCTCTACCCGGCCGATGCCTTGGCGCACCTGAATACGCGCCCGCGCCGGGGCAACGGCTTCGCGTTCGAGACCGAACTGCTCATCGACCTGGTCGACGCCGGCGCCGGCGTCCGCAGTGTGCCCATCGCGACCCGCTACGAACCGGACGCCCGCGCCAGCCATTACCGGCCCTGGCGCGACACCTGGAGCATCATCCGGCTGGTGGGCGGCAGGCTGCTGCGCCGAGGCATGTATCCGCGCGGACTGCTGCGGGTGCTCGCCCGGGAGCGCGCCGAGGGCCGCGGCCGGGCGCTGTCGCTGCGCGACAGCGACTGACACCGCGGTAAGAATTCTTTCACCGCCGGACACGCAGGCCGGCCGGAAAGGCAGCAACCACCGCGCGCGGTGGCAACGAGAACCCACTGGACCGGACCCGGGCGGGACCGGCCGGTGGTCACGACGAAGAGAGGAAAGCGCAAATGGCAAGCGAGCTCACCATCCCCTCCCTCCGGCGCCGGTTCTTCCGGCGCCTCACGGATGTCCGCCTGATCGTCGCGCTGGTGACGATCCTCGGTCTGATCGGCCTCAGCGGCTGCCGCACCTCGCCGATCGTCGAACGCAACAACCAGCCGGTGCCGCCCGGCCTCACGGCCACGCAGGTCAGCGAGACTATTCAGGCGGCCGGCAACAGCCTGGGCTGGGCTATGAAGCAGACGCGGCCGGGCATGATCCAGGGCACGCTGTACATTCGCGATCACGTGGCCAAGGTCGAGATCCCCTACTCCAGCCGGAGCTACAGCATTCGCTATGCCGGCAGCACGAACCTGAAGTACGACGCCGCGAAGCGCACCATCCACTCGAACTACAACGGCTGGGTCCAGAATCTCGACAACCAGATCCGAGCGCGGCTCGGGTCGCTCTGAGGGCGTGGCGGCGTCCCCGGCGCCGCGCCGCCGGGGGACGCCGCAAGCAACCATGGCAGGCGACCGCGGCATCGACTGGGATGGGCTCGGCACCTTCGCGCTGACCATCCTGGCCGGCACTGCCGCAGCCGGCCTGCCCTTCCTGGTCGCCGCCGCCTGGGTGCTGCGGGTAGGGCTGAGCGCCGGCCGCAGCGCCGATGGCGACCTGCTGGTGGTGTTCGGCAAGCGCCTCGTGGACCACCACCCGGACCCCGATTACCAGGCCCGGCTGACGAGCGCCGCCCGGCTGGCCGGCGGCCGTCCCGGGCACCGTATCCTGATCCTGGGTGGACGCACGGCCGGCGCCCGGCTCACCGAGGCCGAAGCCGGGGAATGCCTGCTGCGGGCCCTGCCCGGCGGCGCATCACTCAGCATCGACCTGGAGCAGGCCTCCGGCGACACCCTGACCAACCTGCGCAACCTGCGCGAACTGTTGGCCGGCGATGATCCGCGGCCCCTGACATTGATCACGAATCGTTATCATCTGGCCCGGGTCAGTCAGATGGCGCACAGCCTGGGGCTCGCCCACGAGCGTTGCGCGGCCGAGACCGTCGCCGCAGCGCTGCGCCCCGCCGTGCTGCCGCGCTGGCCGCTGGAGGCGTTCTACGTGACCTGGTTCACCACAGGCAAGCTCTGGGCTAGCCTGACCCGAAACCGGCGTATGCTGGCGCGAGTAACATAATCGGTATCGGTATCGGTATCGACATCGATATCGGCGTTCGAAGCCGACAGCCCACACCAAGACCGACAGCGGAGAACCCCAGCCATGGCACCGACCAACGCCCCTGCCATCGATCGCCCAGGCGCGGCGCACGCGGGCCGCCATCGCGGCGGCGCGTCCGCCCTCTGGCTCGCCGGCCTGCTGCTGATCCTGCTGGCCGTCACCGTCGGCAAGTCCATCGAGGACCAGCTTGCGGCCGCCGGCATGCCGGATTTCAGCGGCGCCGATGTCAGTCCGGCGCAGCTGGCGCCGCTGCTGTTCGCGTTTGCGTTTCCGCTGGGCATGGCGCTGTGTGCCGTCGGGGCCATGCGCACGCGGCGGCGCGGCGACGGTCTGGCGCTGCCGGTGGTGCTGGCGGCCGCCGCCGTCATCGCAGCGGCACCGGTACTGGTGCCGGTGCTGCTCGGCCGCGAGCTGGTGTCACCCCAGTTCGGTACTGGCGGCATCGTCATCATGCTCTCCGCCCTGGGCGCCTTCTGGTCCCTGGGGCGGCTGCGTCGCGGACTGCCGCGCCCCGTCGTACCGGCGCTGGACCTGGGCCTGCTGGGGTTGCTGTGCTTCGCGGCCGCTGCATGGAACCTGTGCGGCAGTGCGGCCATGCCTTCGTTCCTGCTGATGCCGGAGCGCATGGCCGAGCTGCAAACCCTGCCCTTCGCGATCGGCCAGATGAAGAGCGTGCTGGTCCAGCTGGCGCTGGGTTGGTTGCTGCTGATGTCCGCGGCCATGCTCGCCGCCGCCCGTGTCCAGGGGCTGGCCCGGGATGGGTGACCGGTCCCCCGCAAGCCGTGCCGGCCGCTGGCGGGGTCTCCTCGGGGGGCTCGTTCTCACCGCGCTGCTGGCCGGCTGCAACCTGGTGGAGCTGGGCTATCACCAGCTCGATTGGGTCATGCGCCAACGCGTCGAGCGCTTCGTCTTTCTCGAAGAAGAGCAGCGCCGGCGGCTGGAGCAGGACATCGACGCACTGCTCGCCTGGCACTGCCGCACCCAACTGCCGAAATACGTCGACTTCCTCGACGACCTGCGCCGGGACTTCGGCGCCGGCGCCGTCACGCCCGCCCGCGTCAGGGCTTACAGCGACCGGCTCGAGGGCTATTGGTACGCATTGCTGGAGCGCGGCAGTATCGGTGCGGGCAATCTGTTGGCAAGCCTCTCCGACCGCCAGCTCCAGGAGCTCGACGCGACCCTGGCCGAGCGCAACCGCGACAGCGCCCGGGAGGTCCGCGCCGACGCAGGCCGCGACCCCAGCCGCGACTACGCCCGGCTCGCTGAACGCCAGTGGCGGCGCTGGCTCGGGCCGCTCAACGCCGAGCAGGAGCGGCTCATCGGCGACTGGAGCCGCGCCTTCGAGCCTCTTGGCAGCCTGGGCGTGGACTACCGCAGCCAACTGCGCCACGACCTGCGCGAGCTGGTCGCGGCGCACCGCGGCGATCCGGCGGCGATGCGGGCCGCACTGCTGCGCTTCATCGACGCCATCCGCGATGCGCCGCCGGCGCGGTATGCCGCGCGGGTCGACGCCAACAAGCGCCTGAGCATCGACATGGTCGCCGCCGTCGCCGTGGCCGCCGACCGCGAGCAGGTTGCACATCTCCTGCGCGTCGCCGGCGGCTGGCGCCGCGACCTAGCCGGTGTCGCCTGCCGCTGAGGCGCTGCCCCGGGTCAACGCGGCCCGGCGCGAAATGCCGCAGCATCCGGCCCTGAACGCGGAGACCCATCCCGATGCGCATACTGCTGATCAAGCCCAGGGCGCGGCTGCGCTCCGTGCTCGGCCTTCAGGCGTTCCAGCTCATGGAACCGCTGGAGCTGGGCTATCTGGCCGCCGCTGCCGGACACGAGCATGAGCCACGCATCCTGGACCTGCGCCTGAGCGCCTGGCCCAGGGTCGCGCTGCTGCACACGCTGCGGACCTTCCGGCCGGACCTGGTCGGCATCACCGGCTACAGCCACGAGGCGTCCATCGTCAAGCGCATCGCGCGCCTGACCAGGCGGCACCTGCCGGAGACCCGGATCGTCGTCGGCGGCCATCATGCGACGGTCGATCCCCGCGACTACCGCATCGAGGCCATTGACGCCATCGTCCGCGGCGAGGGCTGCGGCCCCTTCAAACAGCTCGTGGATGCCGTTGCCGCCGGACGGTCCCTGGAGGGCATCCCGCAGGTGCTTCTGCCGGACGGGCACTGGTCCGACGACGAGGAGACCCGCTGGCCCCAGTTCCCGGACCCGGCAACGCTTCCGCTGCCCCGCCGCGATCTCTGGGACACCCGCCGCTACCGCAGCATCTGGACCGCCGAAAAGCTGCCTCGCTGGCATCCGCTGTTCCCGCGGGTGGCCATGGTGCGCACATCCTGGGGCTGCCGCATGAAGTGCTCCTTCTGCATCGTGCCGCACCTCTGTGGGGGCCTGCACCAGCCACGGCCCGTGGCATCGGTGGTCGAGGAGATCGCCTCGCTGGACGCCGAGCACGTCTACTTCAGCGACGACGAGAACTTCATCGACGAGGACTTCGCCTGGGAACTGGCCGATGCGCTGGCGGCCCGCGGCGTCAAGAAGCGC
>Ga0316578_10000502_pt1 | contig 13250 bp, 9 predicted proteins | sample J0NA_2_FD_203076 | JGI IMG/M metagenome (GOLD analysis project Ga0316578, IMG submission 203076) | Rhizosphere microbial communities from salt marsh grasses in Alabama, United States - J0-2_160517rDrC | ecosystem: Host-associated > Plants > Roots > Rhizosphere | place: USA: Alabama | collected... | reverse complement strand
ACCCTCGACGATGAACAGCTCCGAATGGGCGGGATCTTTCTCTTGGCAGTCGGCGAGTTTTCCGGGCAGTCCGGCAACGTCGAGAACGCCTTTGCGGCGGGTCATCTCGCGTGCCTTTCGGGCCGCTTCCCGGGCGCGCGCTGCGTCCAACATCTTGTTCGCGATGATCTTGGCCTCGGGCGGGTGTTCTTCGAGAAACATATCGAGGTGCTCCGACAGCAGTGACTCGACGACCGGCTTCACCTCCGAGGAAACGAGCTTTTCCTTGGTCTGGGATGAAAACTTGGGATCCGGAACCTTGACCGAGATGACGGCGGTGAGCCCTTCCCGCGCATCGTCACCAACGGGCCGCGTCTTCTGGTTCTTGTCCAGGGCGCCACGTTCGATGTACTGGTTCAAGGTCTTGGTCAGGCCGGCGCGAAAGCCGGACAGGTGGGCGCCGCCATCCTTCTGCGGAATGTTGTTGGTATAGCAGAAGATGGTCTCCTGGTACGAATCGTTCCACTGGAGCGCCACCTCGGTGACGATTCCGGCGCGCTCGTCGGAAAAGTAGATCACCGATGGGTGGAGAGGGGACTTGTTCTGGTTCAGGTGCTCCACGAAGGCGCGGATGCCGCCCTTGTATTCGAAAGTGGCGTCGCGATTGGTCCGCTCATCCTTGAGCCGAATCTTCACGCCGGAGTTGAGGAAGGAGAGCTCCCTGAGCCGCTTGGCCAAGATCTCATAGTGGAACTCCAGGTCCGTGAAGATCTGGCCGGAAGGCCTGAAGCGAATCTCGGTGCCGCTGCTCTCGGCGGGTCCGACTTCGCGCAACGGATACAGCGGCTCTCCCATGCTGAACTCCTGTTCGTACATGGTGCCACCGCGGTGGATACGCAGGTGTAGGTGTTCCGATAGGGCATTGACGACGGAAACGCCGACGCCGTGCAGGCCGCCGGAGACCTTGTAGGAGTTGTCGTCAAACTTTCCTCCGGCGTGGAGCACCGTCATGATGACTTCGGCGGCGGAGCGATTCTCTTCGGGATGGATGTCGACTGGGATCCCGCGACCGTTATCGGCCACGCTTACCGAGCCATCGGCATGGACAGCGACAAGAATGTCGGTGCAGTGACCGGCGAGGGCTTCGTCGACCGAGTTGTCGACCACCTCGAAGACCATGTGATGGAGTCCGGTGCCGTCGTCGGTATCGCCGATGTACATACCCGGACGCTTGCGGACGGCGTCTAGGCCGCGCAGAACCTTGATGCTGGAGGAGTCGTAACTCATGCGTTCAATTGCTATCCGTCGGGTAGGAGCCGCCTGCAAGGCGGAGGGTTTTAGGGCTGGCCGGCGGCGGCCAGGCCCGATCGCCGCGAGGGGCGGAACCGAAGACGCGGAGCACTGGGAGATCGAAGCGAAGGCGTCGTGCCGGCCGGCCTTGATACCCGGAACTGGGTCTAGTCGGAGAGATCGGGCGGGCGATCGAGGGAAGATTATAACGCGAATCAAGCAGTTCCGGGTATTCCGCGGCGCTGCGAGCGGGTCGGCTGGTCAGCCGGCGACTGCACGAAGGGGGCGGGGGCTAGGCTGGACCGCCCCCTGTTCCACGTGGAACATGGCTCGCCACCGTAACGGCTGGCGCCCCGGAAGGGCTGTAAGAATCACCTGATCTGCACGTTGTGTCAGGATGTCGGCCAGCCGCGCGGACGCATCGTCTCCGAGCTCCGCGGATAGGTCGTCCACGAGCCAGACCGCGTGGCGGCCCGTGACCGACTGAACCACCGCTTGGGCCGCGAGCTGCAGCAACACACCCACGATCTTCGTCTCTCCCCGGGAGCCTACCCAACGGCGCCCCCCCAAGTTCACACGGAGATCATCTCGCGACGGACCGACGCCGCTGAACCCGCGTTGGACGTCGGCGTCTCGCGCGCCACGAAGCCGCTCTAGGGTTTCGTCCGCATCGCCGACTGCCGTCCGCCACTCCAGCCCCAGCTCTTCGTACCAGCCGATCTCTGCGGTCAGCGCTTCAACAGCCGTTGCCATACTGCGAACGAATCCAGCACGCGCCGCGGCGAGCTCGGCGAGTACTTGGGCATAGGGACGGTCCCAAACCGGATGCCCCTTTCCGCCCGCCCGGAGCCACGCGTTGCGTTGCGCGCCAACCCGGCGGTACCGTGCCCGGAGCGCGCCAAACCCAGGTTCCACGTGGAACACGTTCCAGTCCACGAACCGCCGGCGAATCGAAGGTTCGCCTTCCACCAGAGTATGGGTCGCTTCGGACACGAGGCGAACCTGAAGTCGATGCGAAAGTCCGACGCCGGGTCCATCCCCCTTCGCGCCCGACTCCGCACCGTCGCCGCTCGCGCGACTTTCCCAGACCAAACGCTCCGTCACTCCCTCATCGTCCATCCAACCCTCGACTCGCGCGCAGCGTTCTCCATGCTGCACCAGACTTCCGAAGCGCCGCCCCCGGAAACTCCGCCCGCGACTCAAGAGGTAGACGCTCTCCAGGAACGCGGTTTTACCAGCGCCATTCGGGCCGGCGAGCACCGTCAACCCCGGACCTAGGGCCACATCCGCCATGCCCAGGTTCCTGACCCCTCGAATCCTGAGCCGAACCAACATACCTGGCGTACCCAGCCGAACCTCCGGACCAGTGACTACAGCCGCATCGGCATGATTACGAATGTCTCGTCCTCGGCCCCCTGCCCGTGCCAGACTGCACTGCTGTCGCCGTCACGAAACCAAATCTCCACCGCGCCCTCGTCCACTGCACCGAGCACGTCCTGGATGTATCCCACGTTAAAACCGATCGTCGTCGCATCACCGGTGTAGTCGATCTCCAGCGCGTCTTCAGCCTCTTCCTTCTCCGGATTGTGCGACTGCAATCCCAGCGTCCCATCTTCAAACGCAACCCTCACACCCTTGTACTTTTCGTTGGACAGGATTGCGGTCCGCTGCAGCGCCGCCCGCAGTCCCTCCCTGTCCACCACCGCGTGCCGCTCAAGTCCCTTCGGAATCACCCGGTCGTACTCGGGATATCGGCCGTCCACGAGCTTGGACGTCACCACGGTATGCCCCATGCTCAACCGCAACGTCCGCGCCGACAGCTCCAGCGACGCTGTTCCCGCCTCCTGCCCCAATAGACGCTTCAGCTCAATCACCGTTTTCGCCGGCACAATCACCTGCATCGTCTCCGAGAGGTCTTTCACCGCGCCGGCGTCCAACGCCGCCGTCGCCTTCGCCAGCCGATGGCCGTCCGTCGCGACCGCAATGACCTGTTCCGACGACAACTCCAACATGACCCCGTTCAAGTAATACCGCACATCCTGCTGCGCCATCGCAAAGGCGGTCTTCTCCAGCAGGCGCCGCAACACGCCTTGCTCCAGCTCAAGCGAAACTTCTGCGTCGCCCACGTCCATCGACGGGAAATCGTCCGCCGACAAAGTGCTCAGCATGAACCGGCTGCGTCCGGAGACGACCGCTGCCCGATCGCCGTCGGTTCGGATCGTCACCTCTGCCCCCTCCGGCAAAGACCGGCAAATATCCAGGAGCTTCCGAGCCGGCACCGTCGTGGCCCCGCCCTCCTGCACGCGTCCACCTGTCCTCGTGCCGATCTCCAACTCCAAGTCCGTCGCGCGCAAGGTTACGCCGCCGTTGTCCGCGGCAATCAAAAGGTTGCCCAGGATGGGCAGCGTATGCCGCCTCTCGACGACACCAGACACCATCGCCAATGCCGGCAGCAGCTGGGAACGATCCATGCCGATATTCATCATCGCTTACTCTTCATGCTCTGGAGTTCGTCGTTTTAGCAGTCCCGCCGGGGCCTTGTCGAACCGCGAGCGGTAACGGCCCGCCTCTCCCCGCCCTCGCTACTCCCCGGTTGAAGGATCGGAGTCTAGGCTGTCAGGCTCCGAAGCAGGTTGCGGTAATCCTCTTCGATCAGCGAATCACTCTCCCGCAGGCTCTCGATCTTGCGCGTGGCGTGGATCACGGTGCTGTGATCGCGCCCCCCGAAGGCACTGCCAATCTCCGGCAGACTGTGCTTCGTCAGTTCCTTGGCAAGCGCCATCGCGATCTGCCGCGGACGCGCAATGGAGCGCGTGCGCTTCGCCGACAACAGGTCACTCACGCGGATCTTGTAATAGGTGGCGACCGTCTTTTGAATGTTCTCGATCGTAACCTGCTTGTCCTGCGCCACCAGCATGTCCCGCAAGGCGCCCTTCGCGAAATCGACGCTGATCGGAACGCCCAGGAACTGGGAATTCGCGACCAGCCGGCGCAATGCGCCCTCAAGCTCCCGAATATTCGAGCGCATGCGCTTGGCCACGAAAAAGGCCACCTCCTCGGGCAGCTCCACCCCCAACAGACTCGCCTTGCTGTGCAAGATCGCGACCCTCGTCTCCAGGTCCGGGGGCTCGATGGCTACGGTGAGACCCCAGCCGAACCGTGAGCGCAACCGCTCCTCGAGCCCCGCCACTTCCTTCGGGAACCGATCGCTGGACAACACGATCTGCTGCCGGCTCTCGAACAGCGCGTTGAACGTGTGAAAGAACTCCTCCTGCGAACGGTCCTTGCCGGCGAAGAACTGTACGTCGTCGATCAGCAGCGCATTGACCTTCCGGTAGCGCTTCTTGAAGTCGTCGATCTTGTTGTGCTGTAGCGCCCGGATCATGTCCGACACGAACCGTTCCGAATGGACATAGACGACGCGCGCATCCGGATTCGAGTCGATGATGGTGTTGCCCACGGCATGCATCAGATGCGTCTTGCCGAGGCCCACGCCACCGTAAATGAACAGCGGGTTGTACACCGTCCCCGGACTCTGCCCGATGTGCATCGACGCCGCCCGCGCAATCTGGTTCGACTTGCCTTCGACAAAAGTCTCGAAGCGGAATTCCGGATTGAGGTTCGCCTCGCCCCGGCGTTTCGCCAGCCCCTCCTCCCGCAGCTCCGCGCGTTCCCTTGCCTCCGCCGATCCCGGCGCCGCGCCCTGGCCCGCCTCGGCACCGTCGCGCAGTGACCCGATCTCGAACGCGACCTGCCGGATGCGCCCTCCGCTCACCTGGGCACACAGCGTCGCAATCTGTTCCTGGTAATGCTGACGGACCCAATCCTTGACGAATCGGTTGGGCGCGAACAGCTTCATGCTCTCTCCCTGATCCCGCGCCTGCAGCGGCAGAATCCAGGTATTGAACTCTGCCTCCGTCAAGTCCTCTTTCAATAGCGTGGAGCACTCGTGCCAGACCTGCAGCATAGGTAATCGTCTCAATTGTGAGTGGTCACTTCGTCGCCCCGATCAGTCCCCACTGGAAGATGCGGCGCAACACCTGACCCGCACGACCTGAACACCGCGCAAACTGTCTCGCGACGCGGGCCCCAAGGCCTGTCGCGGGAACACCGCGGCCCCTGCTCGATAGACGGGAAAGGTCCGCAGTCTATCCTCCCGAAGCCAAGTTATCCACAAGCTCCCGCCGGCCGGCACCGGTTCCGTGAACCATCCGACAGTTGACCTGCGCGTCCCTAGCCCCTAGACTTCGGAGTCTTTTTTGCTGGCCGTGATCGCCCGGCGACGCCCGGCCCAACGCGACCTCGTCCGTCTCTCCGACGAGGAGCCCTCGCCCTTTTCACCCTGGGGATTGCAACGTGAAACAGACCTTCAAGCCGAGCCGCCTCAAGCGCGCCCGCACACACGGCTTTCGTGCCCGCAATGCCACTCGTCACGGGCGCGCCATCATCAAGGCACGCCGCGCCAGGGGACGCGACCGGTTGACCCCGTGACGAACGCGCGGGCGCTCGCGACGCCGCAACCCGCGCCCTGACGCCGAGGCCCTTCGGCATCGACGCCACCGCCGGCAACCGCTTCCCGCGCGCGGCGCGCCTGCTAGACACCACAGCGTTCGCGCGGGTTTTCGCCCGGCCGACGCGATCCGCCGACACCTACTTCACGGTACTCGCGCGACGCCGTGACGACGGCGCCGGCCCCCGCCTCGGACTCGCGATCGCTCGCAAGCAGGCCCGCCGTGCCGTCGACCGCAACCGCCTCAAGCGCCTCGTCCGGGAGAGCTTCCGCCAGCAAGGCGCTCGGATTTGCGCGCTCGATCTGGTCGTGATGTGCCGTCGCGAGGCCGTGGCCGCCGACAACCAGACCCTGAGCCGTTCCCTCCACGCGCATTGGCAGCGACTCCGAGACCGACTATGCGCAAGCTCGTCCACGTGATCCTGCGGGCCTACCAACTCCTGATCAGCCCGCTGCTGGGCAACCATTGCCGGTTCTACCCCAGCTGCTCCCAGTATGCGATCGAGGCCGTGGACCGCCACGGTGTCCTCCGCGGCGGCTATCTCGCACTACGCCGACTCTCCCGCTGCCACCCTTGGCACCCGGGCGGCGTCGACCCGGTACCCTCGTCCGCCGATGCCGGTCAGGCCGCAACCGGTTCCTGTTCCGTTCACCAACACAAGCCACATCACCATGGATAACGTCCGCCTGGCTCTGATCCTGGCCCTGGGGGCCGTGCTGTTCCTGATCTATCAGGCGTGGGTCCAGGATTATGGGCAGCCCCAGCCTCCGTCCCCGACCGCGGTCGAAGCCCCCAGCACGGAGCCGGCCACTGCGACGGGTCCCACGGCCGATACGACGGCCCTGCCCGCCGACGCGCCCGCGGCACCACCGGCCGCGCCACCGTCCGACGCCACATCGGCAAGCGACGCGGGCGTCGCGGAGCGCCCTGCTGCGGGGCAAAAGCCGATCACGATCAAGACCGACGTCGTCAAGGCCGAGATCTCCCCGGTCGGCGGAACCGTAACGGCCGTCTGGTTGCTCGACTACGCCCGAACCGCGGACCAGCCCGATCAGCACTTTCAGCTCCTGAAGCCAGAACCACCGAACCTGTTCATCGCCCAGTCCGGGCTTCTCGGGGACGCCGGCAGCAACCTGCCCAACCACAACACGCTGTTCACCGCCGAGCGGACCAGCTACACCCTTGGCGATGATCAGGACGTCCTGACCGTTGAATTGCACTGGCGCGGAGACAACGGCGTCGAGGTGATCAAGCGCTACCGCTTCGAGCGCGGCAGCTACGTGATCGGCATCAGCCAAGAGATCGTGAACAACAGCGATACAGCCATCGCTGCACGTCAGTACGACCAGCTCCAGCGGACCGAGCCCTACGACCCGAATAAGTCTCGTTTTGTCAGGACCTACACCGGCGCCGTCTATTACGGACCGGAGGTCAAGTACAAGAAGGACTCGTTCGACGACATGCGCCAGGCACCGCTGGACGTCTCCATCACCGACGGCTGGATCGCGATGATCCAGCACTATTTCCTCGCCGCCTGGATTCCTCCCACCGGCATCGAGCAGACCTTCTACACCAAGTACGTCGCAGACGGGCCCCGCTACATCATCGGTACCTATTCGCCCGCCGAGACCGTACCCGCAGGAAGCAGCCACCGCTTCGAGAGTCGCCTCGTCGCCGGCCCCAAGCTTCAGGACCATCTCGCCGACATTGCGCCGGGGCTCGAGCTCACCGTCGATTACGGCTGGCTCACGATCCTCGCCGAGCCCATCTTCTGGCTGCTGGAGCAGATCCACAATCTCGTCGGCAACTGGGGCTGGGCCATCATTATTCTGACTGTTCTCATCAAGCTGGCCTTCTACAAGCTCTCGGAGACCAGCTACAAGTCCATGGCGCACATGCGCAAGATGGCGCCGCGCATGCAGGCCCTGAAGGACCGCTACGGTGACGACAAGGAACGCTTCAACCAAGCAGTCATGGAGATGTACAAGAAGGAGAAAGTAAACCCTCTCGGGGGCTGCCTGCCGATCTTGGTGCAGATCCCGGTCTTCATCTCGCTGTACTGGGTCCTGCTAGAGAGCGTCGAGCTGCGGCACGCCCCCTTCATGTTGTGGATCGATAATCTCACCGCGCCCGATCCGTACTACATCCTGCCGCTGATCATGGGCGTGTCCATGTTCGTTCAGCAGAAGCTGAACCCGCCGCCGCCGGACCCGATGCAGGCCAAGATCTTCATGGCGCTGCCCTTCGTGTTCACGGTGTTCTTCTCGTTCTTCCCCGCGGGCCTGGTGCTCTACTGGACTGTCAACAACCTGCTCTCCATCGCCCAGCAGTGGTACATCACCCGCAAGATCGAGCAGGCCGGCCACCACGGCTCCGGCAAAGCCCACTGAAGGCCAGGGCGCGGCCGGCAGCATCGCCGGCCACGCCCTATGCCCCTGCAGACGCGCCGCGCCTGCGTCCGCGACCCTAGGCCCCCCGCTGCGCATTGCATGAACAGCCGGGACACCATCGCGGCCATCGCAACCCCTCCTGGCATTGGAGGCATCGGCATCGTCCGCGTTTCCGGGAGCAGCGTCCCCCGCATCGCGCACGGCATCGTCGGTGGCCTTCCGCCTCCCCGCTTGGCCAGCTATCGCCGCTTCCGCGATGACAATGGCGAGCCCATCGACGAAGGTCTCGTCCTCTATTTCCGAGCGCCTGCGTCCTTCACCGGCGAAGACGTGTTGGAGCTCCAGGGCCACGGCGGCCCGCTCGTCCTCGATCTCGTCCTCAAACGCGTCCTGACCCTCGGTGCCCGCCCGGCCCGCCCCGGCGAATTCAGCGAGCGTGCCTTCCTCAACGGACGGCTCGATCTGACCCGCGCCGAGGCGATCGCAGACCTCATCCACAGCACCACCGAGACCCAGGCGCGGCTCGCCAACCGCACTCTCCAGGGCGTATTCGCAAGGCACATCGAACGACTACAAACGGGACTGACCCGTTTGCGCGCTTTCATCGAAGCGGCCCTGGACTTCCCGGACGACGAGATCGACGCGCTCTCGGAGTCCGATCTCGACACCTCCCTGTCGCAGCTTCTGACCAAGCTGCAGGAGCTGCTCGCCACTGCTCAACAGGGCGAGCTCATCCGCGACGGTCTCGCCGTCGTCATTGCCGGTGCTCCCAACGCCGGCAAGTCCAGTCTGCTCAATCGCCTTGCCGGCCGTGACGCCGCGATCGTCACGCCCGTTCCGGGCACGACTCGGGACGTGCTCCGCGCCGAGATCCAGCTCGACGGCCTCCCCCTGCGCATCATCGACACCGCCGGCCTGCGCGACTCCGACGACCCGGTAGAGCAGGAGGGCGTGCGCCGCGCCCGTGCGGAGATCGCACACGCCGACCGTCTGTTGTGGGTCGTCGACGATGCCGCTGATCCCACCGCGAGCGCGTTCGCCACTGCCCTTCGGCCGGCCGGCGTCCCGGCCACGCTGGTGCGCAACAAGATCGATCTGAGCGGCCGCTCTGCCGCCCTGATCGCGCATCCCGACAGAGTCACGGAAGTCGCCTGCTCCGTCACCACCGGCGCGGGCCTCGACCTCCTGCGAAGCCATCTCAAGACGGCGGCAGGCTACCTCGGCCCAGAGGGTGGCGAATTCAGCGCCCGCCGCCGGCACCTCGATGCCCTGGCCCGCACAACCGCCCACGTACAAGCTGCTGCCGCCACCTTCGCCGCCACCGGGGCCGGCGAGCTGATGGCCGAGGACCTGCGTCAGGCCCAGCACAGCCTGGGCGAGATCACGGGTGAGCTCACTGCGGATGACTTGCTGGGAAGCATCTTCGCCGATTTCTGTATCGGCAAGTGATCGCTACCTGTCGCCGGTCCGGAAGCGACCTGTTCACAACGGCCCCCACCTGGCTGTGACTAACCTGTGGACGTCTTGACCGCCCTCATCTGCGCACAACTTATCCACCGTGCCCCGCGTTTACGCAAACAGATTGGCCGCGAAGTAAGGTGTTGAAAAAAAAGCGTTTCAACCATAACCAACCGTTGTGCACAACCCTTACTATCACTACTGGGAATAGACTTAAATCATTGTCATCGATCACTGTGGACGCCTATCCGGACAGGCGCATCATTCGCGGTGCTCAGGCCCTGCGTATGCGCGACGGCGTCCGGGGCGAAATCGTCTCACTCGCTGCTCCAGTCGAGCCAACGCGTCGCCGTCGGCGGCAGGGGCATAGCGTATGGCGACATAAGCGGTGACGATCGGCTCGACCTCCTCGGCGAGGTCCGGACGCTCGGACACGATTCGTGCCACATATGCCAAGGGACCCTCCTCCGGTGCACGCCCCAGTCCGATGCGCGACAGCTTCCCGCAAAAGCGTTGCCAGGCTCGCAGCACCGGCTCGTCCGGTCCGCGCCGCCGTGCCAGGGTCAGGCTCCAGACTGCCATGATCCCGAGGGTAGCTATGCCCATCAGAACGGCTAGTCCATACTGCCGCAGGTCCTCGAGTCCGAATACCTCCAACAGCCGCTGCTGCCGCCTGCCGGAATACCCCAGCACCCAGTTCGTCCAGCCGGAATCCAGCGCGTCGGCGAGCAGCCGGGCACCGTGGATGACCCGGCCCAGGCCGCTGTATCGATCCACCCTGAAGCGAACCGGCGCCGCGGCGCCCAGGCCGGCGATGCGTCCGTCCCGCTCCACCCGGTCCGCGGCCACCGCCCCCGTGGGGTCCACTCGCACCCAGCCTCGGCCGTCGATCCAGACCTCGGCCCAGGCATGGGCATCGGACTGTCGCACGACATAGTCGTCGCTGATGGGGTTGTACTCGCCGCCCAGATAGCCGGCGACGATGCGGGACGGGATGCCGGCAATGCGCATGAGCAGCACGAAGCTCGATGCATAGTGTTCACAGAACCCGCTTTGGGTCTCGAACAGGAAGGCATCGGCGACATTGTCACCGAGTGGCGGCGGCACCAGCGTGTACCGGAACGGCTCCCGGTTGAAGAAGCGCAGGGCCCGCTGCACCACTGTCCACTGTGGTGGGTCGTCGCCAGTCCATCCGGCAACCAGTCGCCGCATGCGCGGCGTGATGTTGCTCGGCAGCTGCAGCGCGGCGGCCCGCTCCCCGGCGCCAAGTCCGCTTGTTCGATACTTCAGCACCGAGCCAGTGCGGTATACCCGCAGGTCGTCAATGGGCCGGGTCGCCACGAGCTGAAAATCGTTCGTCCGCACCGCGCCTTCGGGGACCGACACAGCCAAGTCGAGGGCCAGCAGCCAGCGTTGGTCGCTGGGCTCCAGCACCACCGTGTACTCCAGCTTCGCACTCAAGGGTGTGACGCTTGCGCCACCGCGAGCCTGCAAGTGCTCCGGCAGCGGGGTCCAGCGCCTGCCGTCCGTCCGCCAAAGCACCGGACCCCGCCAGTACAGGGCATCAGGCTTCACCGCCAGCGGTTCGTCGAAGCGCGCCCGAAAGGCGTCCTCGCCCGAGACGACGAGCTCGGTGACGGCACCCGGTTCGAGCCAGTTCTTCAGGCCCGTTCGCGCCTGATCGGAGTCCAGACCGAGGTCCCACAGCGGTGCGTCGAGGCGGGGGAAGAGGACGAACAGCATCAGCGCCAGCGGCAGGCCCTGTAGCGTCAGCATCCCCGCCGTGCGCAGGGCGGGATACGCGCCGGCACCTGCGTCCACGACACGGCCGAGGTGAGCCATCAGGGCGAGGTTGCCGAGCAGCAGCAATGCTACATAGGCCGCCATGATCGCCGAGCTATGGAACAGGAACTCGACCAGGGCGAGGAATACGAACACCGTCGCCAGGACTCGCAGATCGCGTTCGGTGCGGACCTCCAGCAGCTTCAGCGCCGCCATCGTCAACAGCAGGGCTGCGCCCGGCTCGCGACCGGCCAGGCCGTGATAGGCGTCGATGACATTGATGCCGCCGAGCCCCGTCAGGCTTGCCAGTACCCAGGCGTTGAGGGACAGCGCGGGCCATCTCAGCGAGACCAGGCGCAGCACCAGCAGTGCCGTGAAGAAAAGCCCGATTTGCGGCTTCAATTCCGGCAGCAGCGGCGCGCCGGCCAGCGCCAGCAACAGCGTCATCGCGCCGGTCTGCAATGGGTGCACCCCGGCTACGGCGGCCGGCTGCGGCTTCGCCCGCCGCCTAAGCCCGATCATCGTCGCTGCCGCCGGGAAAGCGAGCCAGGGTCTCCAGGCAGCGGTGCTTATGCCCATCACCCCGGCCCGGGTCGATGACCCGGCCCGGCAGACGCAGCCCGAAGCCGAGACCCCGTTCGTTCGCTTCGATCACCTGGCGCGCCAGGCGTGCCAGCCGATGTTCGGTGCCGCCGTCATGCTGCTGCCAGTCGAGCCAGACCCTGGCCGCATGGTCGCCGCCGAACTGTTTGATCACCAGGCCGCGCTCCCGGGCCAGCGCCTTCCAATCCACCTGCCGAGGCGAATCGCCTTGCCGGTAGGGACGGGGTCCGACAAAGTCGTCGGCCCCGATTCTGCAATCGCCGCGGGCATGGTGCTCGACACTCTCTTCGCGCAGCGGCTGCGCTGCCCGGACCGCAGGGCGCGGATAGACCAATACCCGCGCCCGGACCCGGACCCGGCTCCAAGCACGGAACAGGCCCAGCGGATGGCGCGTCTCCACCACCACATGCTCCAGCCTCTGCTCGCCGCGGCGCGGCGTAGCCATGCGCAGTGTCAGCGGCCGCTTCTCGCCTGGCCCAAGTAGGGTGCAAGCGGCGTCGCGAACGCAGATGGTCCCTCGCGGTTTGTCGCGCAGTTCCTCCAGGAACACGGGGAAACAGGCGGCCTGCCCACGGAACACCGGAGTGGCATCGCGCGCGCCGACGCGAATACCCAGCAGGTTGAACCAGCAGTGATGCATGCTGACCAGGGCCACGGCCCCCATCAGAAAGGTGAAGAACAGGCCGAGGTTGTTCTGATAGTTCAGCGATCCGAGCAGCGTCGCGAGCAGGGTCGCCGCGAACGCAATGCCGTTTCCGGTCGGCAGGATGTAGACGCGCCGGGGATCGATGCCCCCGTCCGCCGGATCGCCCTCCCGCGTCCGGTGCCACCACGGGGGAGCGGCAGGCGGCCGGCCGGCCCGCTTCCTAGCGCCCGACGCCGGCGGCATCAGCGCACCGCGACGGCGTCCAGGATCAGGGCGGCCAGATCGGCATGGCCGGCGGGTCCGTCGTCATCGCCACTGACCAGCCGATGCGGCACCACGGCCGGCACAACGCGCTGCACGTCTTCCGGGACGACGAAGTCGCGCCCCTCAAGCAGCGCCCAGGCCCGGGCTGCACGCAACAATCCGAGCCCGGCTCGCGGCGACAGGCCATGCAGGAAGCGAGGATCGTGACGTGTGAAGGTCAGCAGCGCGTGGACGTAGTCGATGATGGCCGCGGACGCGTGCACGCGTTCCACCGTCTGCTGGGCATCCAGCAGCTCCGCCGGCGTCAGCAAGGGCTCGAGCCCGGCG
>Ga0316578_10000501_pt1 | contig 13262 bp, 12 predicted proteins | sample J0NA_2_FD_203076 | JGI IMG/M metagenome (GOLD analysis project Ga0316578, IMG submission 203076) | Rhizosphere microbial communities from salt marsh grasses in Alabama, United States - J0-2_160517rDrC | ecosystem: Host-associated > Plants > Roots > Rhizosphere | place: USA: Alabama | collected... | reverse complement strand
GCCGCGGGCAAGGATGGCACCTGCTGGCACGTGATGTCGGCGATGAACCCGCAAGGGACCACGGTGACCGGTTTCAAGCAGCCGACCGAGGAGGAGCGTGCCCACGACTTTCTCTGGCGTGTCCACTGGCACGCCCCCGCTCTGGGCCAGGTGGCGGTATTCAACCGCTCCCATTATGAGGACGTGCTGGTGGTTCGCGTCCACGATCTGGTGCCGAAAAAGGTCTGGTCGCGGCGGTTCGATCTGATCAATGACTTCGAGAAGATGCTGGCCGATCACGGAACCGTGATCATCAAGTTGTTCCTTTACATTTCTCCGGACGAGCAGCTCGATCGTTTCAAACAGCGGCTCGAAGATCCAAGTCGACAGTGGAAGATCAGCGATTCCGACTACAAGGAGCGCGATTTCTGGGACAAGTACATTCGGGCATACGAAGACATGTTGGAGAAATGCTCGACGGAGCATGCACCCTGGTATGTCATCCCCTCGAATCACAAGTGGTTCCGCAACCTGGCCGTTTCGCGCATCATCGCCGATACGCTGGACGACCTCGGCATGAAGATGCCTGAACCGACCGTGGATCTCGGTCTCATCCGTCAGAAGTATCACGCCGCCGTCGCGGACGCCGGCGCCACCGGCAAGAAGACCCGATAGCAGTGGCGGGGGGAACGGCCGCCAGCGGGCGCGCGTCAATCCGAGTCGGAGTTTCGTGTTCCAGACTGCACAGGCACCTGCAGCATTCTGAGGTGCTCCTTCAGCGAAAAGAGGTGATATGAGGCCGGCTAAGCTGTTGTTCGCGTTATCGGCTTGCGTCTGGAGCATGGTGGCAGCCGCCGAGGAGGCGATGCCCCAGTATGTCGGGCGTGACCAGTGCGCCCCCTGCCATGCGGAGGAGGACGCCCGCTGGAAGGGGTCACACCATGACTTGGCCATGGAGGAGGCGACCGAGGACTCGGTGCTCGGGGATTTCAACGACGTCTCCTTCGAGCAGTTCGGCGTCGTCTCCCGGTTCTACCGCAAGGACGGCAAATTCATGGTTCGCACCGAGGGCCCCAGGGGTGAGCTTCAGGACTATCCGATCGAGTACACCTTCGGGGTCTACCCGCTGCAACAGTACTTGATCGCGTTTCCGGGCGGGCGCCTGCAGGCGCTCGATATCGGTTGGGACAGCCGTCCCAAGGAGGAGGGTGGCCAGCAGTGGATCCATCTCCACCCCGCGGACGCGGTGCGTCACGACGACGTGCTGTTCTGGACCGGGCAGAATCTCAACTGGAACTACATGTGCGCGGACTGCCACTCCACCAACCTGAGGAAGGGCTACGACGAGCGCACCGACAGCTACCACACCACCTGGTCGGAGATCGACGTCTCCTGCGAGGCCTGCCACGGTCCCGGCTCGCTGCACGTGGCGTGGGCCGAGGCGAAGGAGAAGGGCGAGACCCTGGATGTTCCGGACATGGGTCTGACGGTCCTGCTCGATGAGCGGGTGGGGGTGGCCTGGCAGATCGACCCGGCAACGGGCAAGGCCCAACGCACCGCACCGCGCAAGACGACCAAGGAGATCCAGGTCTGCGCCCGCTGCCACAGCCGACGCAGCCAGATGACCGACGAGGCATTCGCCGGGCAGCCCTATCTCGACGCCTTCCGCCCGTCCCTGCTCACCGAGGGGCTCTATTACCCGGACGGCCAGATCCAGGACGAGGTCTACGTGTGGGGCTCGCTCATGCAGAGCAAGATGTATGAGGCGGGCATCACCTGCTCCGATTGCCACGATCCCCATGCCGCCACCGTCCGGCTGCCCGGCGACACCGTCTGTTTCCAGTGCCATATGCCGGACCCCTATGCGACCAAGAAGCACCATTTCCATGAGGAAGGCACGGTGGGCGCGAGCTGCGTGGAGTGCCACATGCCGCCCACGAACTACATGGTGGTGGACGCCCGACACGATCACAGCTTCCGCATCCCGCGCCCCGACCAGTCGGTGGCCATGGGCACCCCGAACGCCTGCAACAAGTGCCATGCGGACAAGACGCCCCAGTGGGCGGCAGAGCAGGTCGAGGCCTGGTACGGCAAGTCCCCGGAGGGATACCAGCACTATGCCCCCGCGCTGCAAGCGGCCCGCGTCCGACTTCCGGGGGCCGCTCAGCTACTGCAGGAGATCGCGGCGGATGCGGGCCAACCGCCGATTGCTCGGGCAACCGCCCTGGAGGAGCTGGGCGCCTATCCGGATCCGGCCATGCTGAGCCAGGTCCAACAGGGGCTCGCCGCCGAGCACCCGCTGGAGCGTCTCGGTGCCCTGGGTGCTCTGGAGTCCCTTGGGCCCGCGCAGCGGGTGCTGGCCGCGTCCCTGCTCTGGGACGATCTCAAGGCGGTGCGCATCGAGGCGGCCCGGCTGCTGGCGGTCATCCCACCTGACCGGCTACCGGAGCAGATACAGGGGAAGCTCGCGCAGGGGATCGATGAGTACATCGCGGTGCAGGAGTTCAATGCCGAGCGTCCCGAGGCCCAGGTCAGTCTGGGTACCCTGTACGCGGACCAGGGGCGGAGCCAGGATGCCGAGCTGGCCTACCGCAAGGCCATCGAGCTCCAACCCAGGTTCGTCCCCGCCTACGTGAACATGGCTCACCTCCTGAGTGGCCTGCAGCGTGAGCAGGAGGCGGACGGCTTCCTCAGGCGTGGGCTCGAGTTCAATCCGAAAAGTGCCGACCTGGAGCACGCCCTGGGCCTCTCGCTGGTTCGGCAGAAGCGCCTCGACGAGGCCACTGTCGCCCTCGCGAAAGCGGCCGAGCTGTCCCCGGAGAATGGCCGCTATGGGTACGTCTACGCGGTGGCCCTGCAGTCGAGCGGCAAGCTGGACCAGGCCATCCAGGTGCTGGAGGACGCACACCGACGGCATCCGGGCGACGTCGATACCCTCTTTGCCCTGGTGACCTTCAATCGGGATGGTGGACGTCCAGAGGAGGCGGTGAAGTACGCGCGCAAGCTTCGGGAGCTGATGCCCGGCAATCCGATGGTCGATCAGTTGCTGCAGGATCTCGATTCCCCGCAGGAGTGATTGGTGGGCCTGACGTGCCTTCCGAGCGCTTTGGAACTCGCGCCGAAGCCGGCGCGTCGACCGGGACGCATGATCGATTCGGACATGGACGAGATCGATCATGCGCGCCGATGCCGACCGAATGCTGTCGTAAGATGTCAAGCCGCCTGTTGTTTGACTCCCTATGCTTGAGTCCACCGCGCTGGCTTGCAAAGGGCCGCGCACGGCTGCCTTTTGACCCTGGGCACGCCACGATCGGCCACTCTCGTTCAGCGATGGGGACCTTGCGGCCCTGTCCCTCGACATTCCGGCCCTGTTCTGCCGGATCTCGAGCATGCTGCGTTCCCCCGGCCGCTAAGTCCGACCTGGCGTCGGCTCAGGGCCCGGCCGGTTTACGGTAGCCCGGTGCATTGCCACCGCGGTGGGTCTTGACGATTGCGAAATACGACCGAGGAGATGCTCCCATGAAACTGCGGTCCTGCGATGGTCATTGGCGCGTACTGGCGCATTGGATCCCGGCACTCCTAGTCGGGGGGTTGTTGTCGGCTTGCTCCTCCACGGGCGACAACAGCATCAGCGGGTTCGACCGGATCACCCTGGCACCGGGGGACACGGGCAACTGTAACTCCAGTCCCTGCCAGGTCTATCTCAAGATCCCTTCGGGCTCGGGCAGCTACGAGGTCACCGCCAACGAGGTGAGGGTGGGCACCTTTCCCGCGGGCAAGACTGCCACCCTCGGCAGCTTCTGGCAGAGCCAGGCATTCGAGATCAGGGGGATGAACGTCCCCAAGGCCTATGCCTATATCCCGAATCAGCCCTGAGGCGGTCCTTCGTCTCGTTGTGCCATCCGGCTCGGAGAGACCCCATGTCCAGCGAAACCAAGGTCCGGCGGCCAGAGCCTGGCGGTCTACCAGCCCCAGGTCGAAGAGTGGACCGGCAACCAGCTGAGCCTGCGAGCCGCGGTGTCCTTGAAGCCTCCGGCCAGGGGGATGAGGCCCTCGGTCATGGTCGATGGGCGGTGTCGCATCACGGTTTCTGATTCTGGCCCTGTCCGGTGACCTTGGCCGGCCCGGTGCGGCAGCCCTGTCCGGACCTGGGCGCGGGGGCATAGAATCGGGGCGGACGGGTACCTTCCCCATGGCCGTGACGGGCCGAACGCGTGTGGACGGCTGCCGGGGGCCGGGGCCACTCCATCCGGGGGCGACGTCACTCACCTTGAGGTGCGGCCCCGGCTCACAAGACCAACCAGGAGGCATCCAATGACTAACGACAAAGGTCCCGATCGGTCCCCCACGAAAGGGAGCGGGGAAGCGTCCAGCCTGGGGGTGGATCTGTGGCTCTTTGCACTCATGGTGGTCCTGGCGCTGGTGGGCGTTGGTGTCACGCAGATCGAGCCCAGTGGCGGGAGGCTCTATTGGCTCTTTCTGGTGCTCGTCTATGCCGGCATCAGCATTGTGCGGGCCTGGCAGCGGCACAAGGGCCAAGGGCGATCCCCTTGGGCGGCGATCCGGGACCAGGTTCTGCACTGGTTGGGGACACTCGTAGCCATCAATATCGTCCTCTGGTTCGAGTCCGTGGATATCGCGTCCCGGGGGGCGGCGGCAGACTACTCGCTGCTCATCCTCGCCCTGTCCTGCTACCTGGCAGGGGTCCATCTCCACTGGACCTACCTGCCACTCAGTGCCGTCCTCGTGGTCATGGCCCTGGGCCTGGGTTATCTGGACCAGCTCTCGCTCTTTGCCGTGATCGTCCCGCTTGGGGCCTTGGCGGTCTGGGTGGTGGCCAGGCACAGACCGGGGCAGGCGGCAGGGTCCTGAGGCTCCAGAGGCACCTGGCCCTCGATGTCTGCGGCTAAGGCAACGACCGATCGCCCGCCCTGGGAGGACATCCTCATCTGGGCGGGGCTCTTTGTGGTCCTCTACGCCCTGCACGATGTCTTCCCCATCGTCTTCCTCACCTTCCTTCTCACCTATCTGGTGCGCGCCATCGTGGTCCCGCTGGCACGCCGGATCAGCCCTGAACGTGAGCGGCCCTGGCTGGAGCGATGGCTGACCCTCGGCGCCTTCGCCGGGATCGTCGTCCTCCTCTGGGGACTCGCCACCCTCATGGTTCCCCAGCTCGTTCTCCAGGGGCGGCTGCTGGTGGCCCATGCGGAGGTTCTCAGGCCCCAGGAGGTGCTCGACCATGTCCTGGCGCGGACCGTGGGGGCCTATCTCTTTAACCAGAGCTACGGGGCGCCCGGGGACCCACGCTACCAGGCCGCCCTCCAGGCATACGTCACCCAGGGACAAGCGGGGGAGGGCGCCTTCGCGAGCTTCGCCCATGTGCAGGCACGGGCGCAGGCCGGATTCGAGATCGCGTACGAGGCGGCGGCGAAGGCCCGCCTACGCCACCAGGTGGGCGGCGGTGTTGACCCGGGGCCGCGGTTCGATCACTGGTTCCTGACGGTCAAGGCCCCGGCCCTGGTCGCGGAGCGCCGTGCCTCCTATTTGGCTCGCTTGCCTCCCGACGAGCGGGAGGGACTTTCGGCAGACACCGGGCAGCTGGAGCAACGCCTGGCCGGGCTGGCCTTGGAGGATCTCGAGCAAGACCCGTCCCGACGAACACGGCTCCTGGCGGAATGGGAGGAGGCCCAGGTGAAACAGGCCTGGCGGCAGCTCCGGGACTCGGCCGAGTATCGGGGGGCATTCACGGCCTGGTTCGATGGTCCCGATGGCATGGACTCCGAGGTCCCGTACGACGCGGGGACCTATCTGGCGTTGCGCGAGGCCTACGGCGAGGGCATGGATACCTTCAAGCAGGTGTATCGCGAGCGGGTGGCCCAAACGCCCGCCGGGGCCGCCTTGGAGCAGATGGATTTTCAACGGGCGAAGGAGCTTGATCTGGCCCGCCAGTGGTGGGCCGCGAGCCCCGCGGCCGCCAGCCTACGCGAGCACCTGCAGCGAGACGCGGCGGAGGTCGCCTCGGCAGTCGCCGATCGCCTCACATCGGCCGTTCGGGGGTTGATCGCCATACCGGCCGAGGTCGGCACCGCGCTTCTCCTGACCATCCTGATCAGCTTCGATATGTTGGGGCTCAAGCGGGGGGCCCAGCGTCTGCGCGAGGGCCGGCTCGCCCGGCTCTACGCCAAGGCGGTGCCGAACCTGGCGGCGGTGGCACGGCTCATTGGCCGGTCCTTCGCGGCGCAGGGGGTCATCGCGATCTTCAACACCCTCCTGACCCTGGCCCTGATGCGGCTGCTCGGTCTGCAGAACGAGCTCCTGCTGGGCCTGGTGGTCTTCATCGCCAGCTTCATCCCCGTGCTCGGTATCCTTCTTTCAGCCGTCCCTATCGGGCTCCAGGCGCTGTTGCAGCCGGATGGATCCCTGGCGATGGCCCTCTACGCCCTACTCGGCATCGGCGTCATCCATGCCATCGAGTCGACGGTTCTGTCCCCCAAGATCGTAGGGAGGTTTCTTCATCTACATCCGGTCCTGGTGCTGGCCGTCTTGGTGCTCGGCGAGCACCTGTTCGGTATCTGGGGTCTGCTGCTCGGGGTGCCTGTGGCCGTTTTCGCAATCCACGCGGGGATCCTGGCAGACTCGATCCCTGGGATCTACGAGCCGGGGCGGGCGACTGATCAGCGCGCGGGGCGTGCGTCGAGCGGCGCCACGGGCGAGGAGGCGGCGCCGCTCTAAGGCGACCGCCTTCGCCGACCTGAGCATTTGGAGTGGGCTCTAAGCAGGATTCCCCGAGGAGAGACCGGTCAGTTGCCTTCCGGGTATTCGGTCTGGGCGCATTGAAAACGCCGGGCCATCCTTGGCCCGGATGGAAAGCGTGAGTAATCAGCGCCTCCCTCCCGAATCGCCGGCATCGATCTGGCTGGAACTGGGCGTACGACCGGATCCGCCTGGACCCTGGCGGCAATGGCTCCAGACGCTGCAATCACAGAATGGATGGGACATGATTGAAAGAACCATCACGGAAAGAGGTCCCTCCGTCGTGGGCCGCGTTTATGGCTTCGGACTGCTCCTGGTGCTGGGGCTCTTCTTCTTTCACCTGACCGTGTTGTTCGATGTCGCAGGGTTCCTGGTGAGCGCGCAGTCCTCCTTCGAGGAATACCTCGGGCCCCGAAGCGCCGGTATCGCAATCGTCATGGGTTGCTTCGTCGTGCTATTCATCGCCCATGGGGCCGAAGCTGCTGCTTGGGCTCTATTCCTGCGCTGGCACAGGGTGCTTTCGAGCTTCTCCGAGGGTTTGTACTTTTCGGCGGCGACGATCAGTGCCCTTGGCTATGGGGATGTGGTCTTGGCGCGGCCTTGGCGGCAGCTCGGGCCGATGGTCGCAATTGCTGGGGTGCTGAAATTCGGATGCTCGACCGCGTTCCTCTTCGTCGTTATGCAGCAGGTGTGGGTGCAACACCTTTGAGAAGGCGCTGAATACTTCAGCGCCCTCGCCAAACGGGCTAGTGTCGGGTGATTACGAGGCCAGAGCTGAACGGAAGAGCGGGTGGCCAAGATGACGCGTCGCTTGTTGAGACCTGTATTCAAGGTGGGCTCTCCTGGCCGCGCACTGTCCGCAACCAAAGGACGCCGACCAGTGCGATCAAGAGCGCCAGGGTGGCGCCCGCCACCCAGGGGTTGACGCGTCGGATCAGGCTAACCACCTGGTCGAGGTGGAGGTCGAGGTAATAGACGAGCAGCCCCCAGAAGCAGGCCCAGAGGGCCGCTCCTGCCAGGTTGAAGACCAGGAAGCGCGACCAGGGCATGCCAAGCATGCCAGCGGCGATCCCGTGAAGTTGGCGGGGACCGTCGAAGAAGCGGGCGAAGACGATGAACCAGCCCCCGTAGCGGTTGAAGCCGGACTCCACCCGATCCAGGTGTCGCTCGGGGACGTGCAGGCGCCCTAGCAGGCGCCGACCCCCGGCGCGGCCCAATAGGAACCCGAGGGTCGCCCCCGCGGACGCCGCGAGAAAGGCCGTGAGCACGATCCACTGGATGCGCAGCCGCGACGCCGCGGAAGCCGAGGCCGCGGCCCCCACCTCCAGGATCGTCTGTCCCGGGGCGGGGATGCCAAACCCCTCCACTCCCACCAGGACGAACACGGCACCGTAGCCGTACCGCTGGAGCCAGGGCTCGACCCGGTCGACGGCTCCCTGGATGTCCTTGAGCAGGCGGTTCCTGAGGTGATGACCCTCCACGGACAAGGGTAGGGCGGGGACGGGTGACGCCGCCTCCTCAGCCACACTCGGAGCCGGGAGTGGCGTGAGCAGCAGCAGGATGGCAAGTGCTGGTGCGAGGTGCATGGACGCCCTCGGGGCTGTCGCCGATCGACCCTGACCTTGAGGGGCATATCCTGCGCGCCCTACTGTCCACCGGAGCTGGGCGGGCCGTCCCGGGTGGTGCGCCGCGCACGTAATGCGTTCAGGCGCGATCGGACGTCGATGATCTCGTTCTGGTTGTCCTGGTAGGCAGACGCGATCTTGGCCTTTATCGCCGCACTCCAGGCACCCTCGTCCGGATTCTCACTGCCCGCATCCCGCTGTGCCCTGAGCTCGGCGATGCGCGTGTCGCGCTCGGTCTGGAGGCGGGAGAGCTCCTTCTGCGCTCGGAGGGGATCCGGTCGCGCGCCCCGCGCTACTCGGAGGAGGCGTCCCCGCCGGACTCCTTCTCGTCCCCTGATTCGCCTTGGTCCTTGCTGTCATCCTGTTCCATCTTCTCGACCACGGCCTGCTCTTCCTGCTCTTGGGTTTGAGACTCCGAGGCGGCAAAGGCGGCGGCCTCCAACTCCTTCTCTGCGGTGGTCTCGGCGGCGATGGCGTAGGGACTCAACGTAAATAGGACGAGTGGGACGGCGCATTTAAGGCGGATGGGGCACATGGGATCTCTCCTTAAGGACTTGGGATGACGCACAGGACAGGGTTGTCTACCCCGGTGCAACGAATCGGCGCAACTAATCATGGCACAAAAGTCGGCACAAAAATGGGGCGGAAAGATCTCGATTGCGGCCCACGGAGCTGTCTTCCTCAAGGCACCTCCTGGCTTCGCCGTCCCGAACCTTTCCCTTGCGCAATGGAGCGTGGCAAACTCGGATCGCGCCGATCGAAATGCCGACCCGGTTGGGGGAAGCATTGGCGACGACCGTGTAAGACCGGGGATTGTCCCTGACCGCTGATGATCCGAATGCCGAGAGCATGCCCTGGGTGATTGCCGATTCCTGCGACACTCCCGGAGCGCGCCGCGCGCGACATCGAGGTTCTTCGGGCACCTTCGGCTTGCTGCTAGTTGCCACCCTCTATGCGGGCGCCGCACCCGCCGGGGAAGCAGCGGACCCGAGTGCCAGCCAGGCTTCCACTCCAGTCGCGAAGGACCAGCCCGCGCCGCCGGCGCCGATCCCAGTCCAGCAGATCGCTCCTCGGGCCACGGAGGCAGCGCATCAGCTGCGGGCGATCGCGGCAAATCGGGTCCCGGGCGGCGGGATCGAACGGATCGAACGGGCGCTCCCTGCCCTCAGCACGCAGCTGGCCCAGGCGAAGACGGACACACTGGGAATGCTCCAGGAGCACCCATCCCTCGAGACGCTCCAGGACCAGGAGCAGCAATGGCAGCGCAGGCAGCGCCAGCTCAGCGCTTGGCTCGACGTCGCTACCGATCGGGCCACGCGGCTGCGGCAGGACCTGGACCGGCTTTCGGAGCAGCGGACCATTTGGGCCCTGACGCGCGATCAAGAGAGGTCGGAAGCAATCCCGCAGCCCCTCGTGCAGCAGATCGATGCAGCGCTCGCCGCTATCGAGGGGGCGCAGCCGCCGACCCGGGCGCAACTGGACCGAACCCTCGACCTCCAGGCCAGGATCGCGCAACAGGTCGGGTACTGTGAGATCGTTCGGGCCCGCATCGCGCAGCTTCAGCGGGCCGCAGTGGGCGGGCTCCTGGCGTGGAACGGGCGCCCGATCTGGAGCCCCGTGCTCTGGGCCGAGGGCCGCAAGGTCCTGGAGGCCCGTCTGCCCCGGCTCCTGGCCTCCTATTGGGCGGACGCACGGCTCTATGTCTCCGATCCATCCAAGCATCTGCCCCTTCACCTGGGAGTCTTTGCCCTCGCGCTGTGGGGGCTGATCGCGGGAAGACGGCAGGTGGATCGCTGGGCGGAGCAAGGTGAGAGCGTCTCTCGGTTGGTCGCCGTCTTCGATCGCCCCGTGGCCGCCGCCTCCCTCGTCGCACTAATGGCCGCCACGACCGTCGCCTCCCCGGTCCCCTTCGCGGTGAAACAGCTGGCGAGTGCCTTGGCGCTGATCCCGATGGTCCTCTTGTTGCGCCCGGTCGTTAGCCCTCGGCTGGTCCCCGTCCTCTACGTTCTGGCAGTCCTGTTCGCCTTGGATACCCTGCGCCACGCCTTCGGTGGCGTCCCCCCGTTGATCGGACAGTCCATCATCCTGATGCAGTCCCTGGTGGGCGGGGCCGTTCTCGTGCAATTGCTCAACCGCGGGCGAGACCAGGAGGGCGGGTGGGAGATTGGGATCCTGGGGCGACTGTTGATCGGGCTGATCCTGGCGGTCCTCACGGCTGGCCTGGTCGCGAGCCTCTTGGGCTACCTGCGCATCGCTCGCCTGACGGCACCGGCGGTCTTGGTGGGGGCGTCGGACGCGCTCTTGCTGTCCGTCGCGGTCGAGGTGGCGATGGCCGTCAGCGCTTATGCGCTCCGCGCCTGGCCCTTGCGGCAGTTTCGAATGATCAAGCACCACCGGGAGCGGCTGGAGACGCGGGTCTACCGTGTGCTCGTGACCTTGGCGATCCTGGCCTGGTGGGCACGTTATCTCAGCTACCTCGGTCTTTGGGAGCCGGCCCTCGCGAGCGTCGGCGCGCTCCTTGACACCCACTTCCAGATGGGCTCCTTCAGGATCTCGGCCGGCGCCGTGCTTGCCTTCCTTGGGACCCTGCTGGTCGCCTTCGTCCTGTCTTCGATGATCCGATTCGTCCTCGCGGAGGAGATCTATCCACGGGCGGGATTCCCGGCCGGCACCTCCTATGCCGCCTCCAGCCTGATCCATTACATCATCCTGGCCCTGGCGTTCTTCTTTGCGCTTGGCCTGTTGGGAGTATCCCTGACCCAGGTGACCGTCCTTGCCGGGGCCTTGGGTGTGGGGATCGGCTTTGGTCTGCAGGGCATCGTTCACAACTTCGTCTCCGGGCTGATCCTGTTGCTGGAGCGGCCGATCCAGGTGGGCGACGCGGTTCAGTTCGGTTCGGTGCAAGGCTGGGTGCGCCGCATCGGCATCCGCGCCAGTGTCGTGCGCACGGTGCAAGGGGCGGAGATCATAGTCCCCAACTCGCAGCTCACCTCCGAGCAGGTCACCAACTGGACGCTGAGCGACCGGCAGCGGCGCATCGACCTTCCAGTGGGACTGAGCTATGGGGCGGTGCCCAGCCGCGTGATCGAACTGCTGGAGGGCGTGGCGCTTGGCCATCCGCGGGTCCGGCGGGATCCAGCCCCCAAGTGTCTGTTCATGAGCTACGGGGACAGCTCCATCAACTTCGAGCTGCGCGCCTGGACCGACTACGCGATCTGGATTCAGGTACAGAGCGAGCTGACGGCCGCCGTGTACGACGCCGTCTATGCGGCGGGGCTGTCCTTTCCATTTCCCCAGCGAGAGGTGCGGCTCCTGTCCGATCCGAGCCCCGGCCCGCGGGCCGCCGGAGGCGGGGCGGGGGAGGCCGCCGCGGATTGAGTCAGGACCTGGCCCGCGCTGCTGGCCTGGCGCGAGGAGCCGCCCCAATGCCCATCAGCGCTCAAGGGGACCTTGAAGCGGCCAGGGAGACCATCGGCAAGGGTGCCGAGGCCCTGGAAGACGAGCGCCGCGCTTATGAGCAGACCAAAATTCAGGCGCGCGAGGCCGAGGTTCTGGCCGGGGAGCGCGAGAAGCGCATCGCCGCGCTCGAGGCGGCCCTCAAGGAGGAGCGGGCCGGTCGCCGGGATCAGGACGAGGCGCTCACGGCTCTGCGGGTCGAGGCCGCGACGCTCGCCGAGCGCGCCGCCCACGTGGACGAGCTGCGCGGGCTGCTCAAGACCTTGCAGGAGCGGCAGGGCGGGGCACCCAAACGCCGCGCCAGGCCAGAAGGGTAGGGCGCGCGTCTCTGCGCCCTATGCAAATCCTTTGAAATTCAAAAAAGTATGATAAGATCATACTTATGAGTATGATTGAACGCATGACCATTACCCTGACCGCTGAAATGGCCGAGGCGGTGCGCGAGGCCGTGGCGGCGGGCGACTATGCCTCGGGCAGCGAGATCGTCCGCGAGGCCCTGCGCGACTGGAAGCACAAGCGGGCCTTGCGGGAACAGGAGCTCGCGGAGCTGCGCGCTCAGGTCCAGGAAGGCTTGTCCGACATCGAAGCAGGCCGGGTGCATGACTTCGATGCGGCGCGGATCATCAGGAAGGGAGAAAAACAATTACACAATCCCGATCCCTGCGCATAACGGAGGCTGCCGAGCAGGACCTGGCCGACATCTGGAGTTTTATCGCCCAGGACAATCGTGAGGCGGCCACGCGGTTTATCGGGCAGATCGAAGAACGTTTCCGGCCCTTGTTGTCCCACCGTGAGATCGGCCCTCGCCGGGAGCATCTGGGCGCAGGGTTGCGGGTGCACTTCCACCGCGACTACGCCCTCTACTACCGCTTCAGCGAGAGCGAGGTCATCATCGTGCGCGTGGTGCACGGTGCCCGCGATGCGCGGGCCTTGATGTTCGATGAGGATTAACGGGGGTGTGGCGAGAGCGCCTGCCAGTCAATCGCTTTCCCTCAAGCCGGTGGTTGCGGTAGGCTCGAGTAACCACGGCCTGCGACCGGTTTTGCGGCTGGATTGATGCGATGGATGCCCTTCTCAGCGGTTTCAGGCGGGTCGCGCGCTACCTCACCCATCCCCTGGTCCTCATCGGCTTTGTGCTGATGCTCGTGTTTGGGTTTCAGTGGCAGCTGATCGAATCTGGGATCATTCCGCCGATGCCCACCGGGGAGGCGGCTGGTGTGGTGCACGCGTTGCTGCGCTATGGATTCTGGATCGCCCTTGCACTCACCGCGGGAGACGGGGGGTTGCTCAAACCACCGTTGCGGATACCCGCGCCGGTCGGGACCTGACCATCATCCAGGTGGTCGGCGACGGCACTCACATCGTCTCCGGCTCGCGAGCGCCGCTGCTGCCCTACCAACACCAAACGTAACAGAGGCGAAAAAATTCGACAGCGCCAATCTGTAAGAG
>Ga0316578_10000500_pt1 | contig 13269 bp, 10 predicted proteins | sample J0NA_2_FD_203076 | JGI IMG/M metagenome (GOLD analysis project Ga0316578, IMG submission 203076) | Rhizosphere microbial communities from salt marsh grasses in Alabama, United States - J0-2_160517rDrC | ecosystem: Host-associated > Plants > Roots > Rhizosphere | place: USA: Alabama | collected... | reverse complement strand
ATGCCGAGCGCATGGAAGCCTCGCTGGAGGACTGCTACCTGCTGATCAACGAGAAGAAGATCAGCAACATGAAGGATCTGCTGCCGGTGCTCGAGGCGATTGCCCGTCAGCAGAAGCCGCTGCTGATCATCGCGGAAGACATCGAGGGTGAGGCGCTGGCCACGCTCGTGGTCAACAAGCTTCGTGGCACCCTCAGCTGTGCCGCGGTGAAGGCACCCGGCTTCGGCGACCGCCGGAAGGAGATGCTCAAGGACATCGCCACCCTCACGGGCGGACAGGTCATTGCCGAGGAGCTCGGTCTGAAGCTAGAGAACGTCACCATCAGCGATCTCGGCAAGGCCAAGACCATCAAGGTGGACAAGGACAACACCACCATCGTTGGCGGCGCTGGCAAGAAGGACAAGATCAAGGCTCGCCAGAACGAGATCCGCCAGCAGATCGAGAACACCACGAGCGACTATGACCGTGAGAAGCTGCAGGAGCGGCTGGCCAAGCTGGTCGGTGGCGTTGCGGTGATCAAGGTCGGTGCGGCGACCGAGACCGAGATGAAGGAGAAGAAGGCCCGCGTCGAGGATGCCCTGCATGCCACTCGCGCTGCGGTGGAAGAGGGCATTGTCGCCGGCGGCGGCGTGGCGCTGCTGCGTACCCAGAAGCTTCTGGACAAGCTCGAGGTACCCGACGCCCAGAAATTCGGCGTGAGCATCATTCGCCGCGCCGTGGAGGAGCCGCTCCGTCAGATCGTGGGCAACGCCGGCGAGGAAGGCTCCATCGTGGTTCAGAAGGTCCGCGACGGTAAGGGCAGCTTCGGGTTCAACGCTCAGACGAGCGAGTACACCGACCTGGTTGCCGATGGCGTCATCGATCCCACCAAGGTGGTGCGGTCTGCCCTGCAGAACGCGGCCAGCGTGGCCGGCCTCATGCTGACCACCGAGGCTCTGGTCGCGGAGAAGCCCAAGGAGGAGAAGGCGGGCGCGGGTGGACACGCCCACGGCCCAGCCGACTTCTGAGCCCAGGCGCCCCTCGGGTGCGAGCGAAAGGCGGGTTCTGTCGGACCCGCCTTTTGCATATTCTTGGCTTGCAGAGCGACGGGCTGGGGGCGAGGCGACGGTAGGCTGCTCCCGCGGCCCTTGCACTGCGCTGCCGTCGGCCGTAGTAAGCGCGGCGGAGGGGATGCGGTGCCGCGCTACTTTCGGGGACCCGCAGGGCGCGTCTCTCTCACGCGACAGCCGCTCGGCTTGAACTGACATGCACCTCCGACGTCTTCATGCCCTCTGCTTCGGCCGACCCGGCCGCACCCCGCGAGCGGGATGGCTCTGGATCGCGGGCAGCGCAGTGATTTCGCTCGGGCTCGCGTGCAGTCACGACGGCAATGGCAGCGACGCCGAGTGTAGCGACGAAGAACCCACGTTCGCGGTCACGGTCGAAGCCGGTGACGACGTCCTACCTCGGGACACGGTCGTGCGAGTGCGTTCGGGGGGCACCACCGAGCAGCATCCGCCCCTGGGGAGTCGGACCATGCTGTTCTGCACTGAAGTGAGTCCCGGCGACCTGGACGCTGGCGCCGAATTGGAGGAGCTGCGGTGCAGCCTGTACACCGGGCAAGCGGCGGAGCTCACGGTGCAGGCCTCGGGCTACCCTGACCACGAGAGCACGCTGATCGTGGAGCGCAGCGATGACGGATGCATCGTTACGCACGAAGAGCAGATCGTGCTCCTCTTGCCCGACGCGGGGACTTGAGCGAGGCCGGTTCTCGCTGGGCGCTACTCCTCGTCGGCCAGTGCGTCGACGTCGACCGCTGCACCATGTGACCGCAGGACGAGCCGGATCCGGCCGTACTCGCCGTCTGCCACGCTCTCGACGTCGAGCGATACGATCCCCACGTCCGGGCAGAACACCGTCGTGGCCTTCCCTTGGCCTCCGGGTGCTGCTTCCTCGGTTTCCAGGCATCCCGCGAACTTGCCCGCTGGAACTTGGACGGAGACCTCGGTCTTGGTGATGGTCACCGTCCCGAAGCGGCCTGGGAAGGTCGCGCCCGTCGCCAATGGCGTCTTCAACAAGTAGCCGCCGGTAGCGTGACTGATCCCGTTCGGATCCACGTCCAAGCGCTGCACTTGACCACCGTCGTTCAGCTCGACGCGATCCGGACGGGGTCGCGACACGCGCAACATGACGACCCCACGCTGACCCGTGTTCTCGTCCTCGCTTTCATAGGCGAGCACGGTGCCGGCGCGAAACGGCAGGAAGCGATCGACCGGGCCGACCGCTACGGCATCCGATGGGTCGGCCGCGGTCTGGGTGGCCTGCGAGCCGCCGCAGCCCACCGCCAGGGCGAGCGCCAAGCACGGCGCAAGAGGCCATCGTTTCGCCGCCCGTTCGAGGACCGCGTTCGCTGATCGATTCCCGAGCATCAGTGCGCAGCGTAAGCCCAGATGATCAAAAACAGAAGCAGAGCAGAAGCCGCAACCAGCAGCAGCTTGGCGAGGGGATCCGGCTCGATGCGGTGGAGAAGCTCCTTGGCCGCTTGGCGGACACGTTTCGATTCAGCGTGTTTCACCAAGCGGGCAGCTTGTTCTCGGACGGCCGCGTAGTCACCGCGTTCGAAGGCCGCCACCACCGGCGCGAGCTCCGGGTCGTTTGGAAAGGAGGCCAAGAATGCCGGCCCCGCGCGTCGTCGACGACCAGGCTTTCGTCCACGCCTGCGGGGCTTGGGTGATTTCCGTGGTGCCTCCGACTCGGTGGATTCGCGTTCCCGGCGGCCTTCCCGTCTGGTGACTTCGTCCGCTGGGTAGGCCCCCGCCCGTTTGGGGGCGTCGGCTTCGCCGTGATTGTCGTCCGAGTCGCTCATCAGAATTGGAAGTAGACGAAGGGGACGGCTTCTGCAGCTGACATTTCGCGCAACACCAACGCGGCCAGGAGTAGCACCAGGCCCTGCAGGGGGAACGGGGCCCGAATGAACCCATCGCGCGCAGCAGCATACCATCGCTCCGGTGCCCAGTGTGAGAGCATGCCCACCGCGAGTGCGGCGACCAGCATCCCGCTCAGATTCGGGTGGTGGGCAGTCAGGCTGCCCAGCTGCGAGTAGAAGATCGCCGCCTTCTGGAAGGTTTCCGAGCGGAAGTAGATCCAGCCGGCGCACACCACGTGGAACGTGCACAGGACACTCAGCCCGGTGAACGCCCAATAGCGCAAGCGAGCGCTGAGCGGCTGCGCTTCGTCGACGCGGCGGCCCTTACACCAGGCGTGATGCAGGGCTCCAATGGCCAGCCCGACGCCCAGCAGGTTTCCGAGCACCGTGAACCGCAGGGCGACCCCGGGGTCCCAGCTGCCGAGCAGCGCGCACATCACGCCTCCCAGCAGGGGACCTGCCACCACCGCCGGCAGCAGCAGGGCGAGCAGCTTGTGCCGGGTTCCCGACGCCTCTCCCACCGCGCGGGTCACGGACAGGGCCCAGCCGTGCAGCCCACCCCACACCATGAACGTCCAATTGGCGCCGTGCCAGAGGCCACCGAGCAGCATGGTGATCATCAGGTTCAGGTAGGTTCGGACGCGTCCCCTCCGGTTGCCGCCGAGCGAGATGTACAGGTAGTCCCGCAGCCACGTGGACAGCGAGATGTGCCAGCGGCGCCAGAAGTCGATGATTTCAGGAGCCTTGTAAGGTGCGTTGAAGTTCAATGGCATCCGCACGCCGAGCAGCAGTGCGGCGCCGATGGCGATGTCGGTGTAACCAGAGAAGTCCGTGTAGATCTGCACCGCGTAGCCGAGCACCGCGGAGTAGCACTCCAGAGCAGAATACTGCGTGGGTGCGTCAAAGACGCGATCGACGAGGTTGACCGCGAGGTAGTCACCGATGGCGATCTTCTTGAGCATGCCCACCATCATCAGAAAGAGCCCCTCACTCGCCTCGCGAGTGCTCCAACGCGCCTCGCCGGCGAGTTGCGGCAGAAGATCGCGTGGTCTGACGATGGGGCCCGCCACCAGATGCGGGAAGAACGCCACGAAGCTCAGATACTCGAAGTAGCTCCATTTCGGCTTGAGCACGCCTCGGTAGACGTCGATGACGTAGCTCATCGACTCGAACGTGAAGAAGCTGATGCCCACAGGCAGCGCGATGCGTAGGGCGATCTCCGGCGGATGAAATCCGAGGGCTTCGAGCGCCGCCCGGGCGCTGTCGATGCCGAAGTTGAAGTACTTGAAGATGCCGAGCACGGTGAGGTTCACCGCGACGGTGCCGGCGAGCCACTTCCGCTGCTTGGCTCGGTTCGGGGCTTCGCCGATCCGACGGCCCAGCCACCAGTCGATGGTGGAGGAGCCCCAAATGAGCGGCAGAAATCGCCAGTCCCAGTGCGCGTAGAACACGTAGCTGGCCAGAATGATGAAGACCATCCTGAGCCTTCTGGCGCGGACCAGAAGATACAGAGCAATGGGGCCTGCCAGTATCGCCACGCCGGTCCAGAACCACCGCAAGGCTCGTGCCTGATCGACCTGCGCGCTGGAAATCAGCCAGGTGTCGGCGCCATCGCCGTTGAACGTCACGAAGGCGAGCGCCAGCGCGTTGACGCCCAGCGACGCTGCCAGCCGCCGACGCCGGGGGTGCAGGGGGTTCTCGCGTTCTCCCACGCAGAGCCCCAGCGACACCAGACAGGCAGCTGCTGCCGCCAAGACGCTTGCCAGGCTGGGGCGCGTGAAGGCCACGACCGCGCCGACCAGAAGCCAGGGGGCCAACAGGGTCCACCGCCGCGCGACCGTGAGCCAGGCGATCAGGAAGAGCGATACCCGGGTCCAGAACTGAGTGGACTCGACCGGACCATCCAGGCCCTCGAACGCCAGGGTGACCGGATCGCTTCCGGTGTTCCGAAAGGTCATCCAGCTGAGCGCGACGAAGTTGATCGCGACGGCGAGCACCGCCAGCCGCACGGATGGGCGTTCGGGCTCGCGGTCCAGGCGGCAAAGTGCCAGCGAGAAGACGAAGGCGAGCGCTGCAATTCCGTAGCCGACGAAGCTCTGAGGGGCGAACGCGGCGTACCCGCCCACAGCGAACCAGGGCAGAAGCAGCACTGCCCGGCGATGGACCAGCAGCCACGCGACCACGAAGACGACGGCGAAAAACTTCGCGAAGGTCAGGGTGTTGAAGAGCACAGCGTCGTCTTCAGGGCTCGGCGAGCCGGCCTGTCGGGGAGGGAGGGGAGCGTGTCAGGCGGACCGTGCGCGTGTAGGCGATCTTGCCGAAGTCGCCAAGTCTCGCGCCGTCTGCCGCTGCCTACGCCGCTACGGCCCTGGAACCGGCTCGGGGCGCCACGCTGCGGCGTGCGGGGTACTGAGCTGAACGTGTGGTCATGGTGTCGGCTTGACTACCGGGCGCGTGTCCCCGAGGCTCACGGAGGATGCTGAAGCGACTCATCGGTGGCCTGGTCAAGGGCGTCTTGGTGGGGGCCCTGCTGGCCGTAGTGTTGGTCAAGGGGCTGGGGATCACGGCGCTCGGGGCGGCGGTGGCCTACCCCGCCGCTGTCGTGGCGGGCATTCTGACCGCGCTGGTGGCAGGCAAGCCGATCTGGGCTCGGGGCGCCTGGATCGAGGTCGTGCTCAAGGGCGTCGCCGGCAGCGTGCTGGCGGCGGGGTTCATGTTTGCCCTGCGGCGCTGGGTTCATCTGCCTCTGGACCTGAGTGGCCTGGGCGCCGGTGTCGGTGCGGCCGGGGAGCTGGCGGCTACGAGCCTACCGGCCGTCGCGACGCTGCTCGCGATCTTGTTCGACCTGGACAACACCGGCGACGAGCCGGCTGACAGCCGTGCCCCGGCAGACGGGCGGCAGCCGGTGCGTGTCGCCAACCAGCCCAGCGAGGAAGATCTGGACCTCGAGAATGCGGAGGAAGAGGACCTCGTCGACCATGCCCCGCGTCGGGGCCGTCGTTGATCGGAGACGACCGCCGCATGGCTGGAAGCCGATCCATGCCTCCTGCCCGCATTCTGCTATGGGTCGCCAGCATTGGCGCGCTGGCAGTGCTGGTGCGCTCGTTGCTCATTGCGCCCGTTCCCACTTGGGCAGCTGCCAGTCTGCTGCTGCTCTATCTGATCATCACTTGGGTCGGCTGGTTCTATCCGCAGACCGGGATGTATGGCGAGGTGCTGTGGCGTGGACCGGGCAACGACGACCGTGTGGCGTTGACGTTCGACGACGGACCCAATCCCGCCACCACTCCCAAGATCCTCAGCATCCTGTCCCGCGGTGGTCATCGGGCGACGTTCTTTCTGGTCGGACGCAAGGTGCAGGCCCACCCGGAGTTGGTTCGCGAGATGCACCGAGCCGGCCACACGCTAGGGCTGCACGGGTTCGTTCACGACCGGCTGTATGCCTTCAAGCCCCCGGCGCGCGTGGTGGCTGACCTCCAAGCTGCCCAGCACGCGGTGGCTGAGGCCTGCGGCGTGCGACCCACGCTATTTCGGCCACCCATGGGTCATGTCAGCCCCCGCGTCGTGGCGGGCGCACGCCGGGCGGGGGTGACACTCGTCTCCTGGAGCGTGGCCGGGCTCGATGGGCTGCGCGGTGCGACCTCGGACCGAGTCGTGCGCCGCATCAGCCGCCGCCTGTGCGGTGGCACCATCGCCGTGTTGCACGACTCGGCCGAGCGAGACGACTTCGAGCCGGCCAGCGTCCAGGCCCTGCCGGCGATTCTTGCGGAGATTGACTCCCGGGGACTGAGGACCGTGGGGGTCGACGAGTTCCTGCCGACCGACGGCCGGCTCGGCCCGGGCGAGCCGGAGTCCTCCCCCACCCCTCGGCTGCGGGCTTGACGGCTTCGGTCAGTCTTTCGCGGGTCGGCAGGGCAGGTCGACCACGAATCTTGCCCCTCGGGTGTGACTTTCATCCAGGGCAATGCTTCCGCCGGCAGCCTCGACCAGGCCTCGGCAGACCGCGAGGCCAAGTCCGGTTCCCTTTCCGACTTCCTTGGTGGTCACGAACGGCTCAAACAGCCGCGCGCGGACTTCTGGTGTGACCCCAGGACCGTCATCCTCGACCTGCACGCGCACCGAGCCTGCTTGGGCCTGCGCGGAAATCGCGATGTGTCCTCCTTCGCCCACGGCGTCTGCCGCGTTCAGCACGAGGTTCAGCATGACCTGGACCAAGTGCTCTCGACTGAGAGTGACCGGCGGCAAGTCCGGGTGAATGTCGAGGCTCAGGTGGACGTCGCGCAGGGCACGTTGGGGGCTGACCAGCGTCGCGGTCTCGTGCACCGCGATCTCCACCTGTCCGGGTTCGAGAGCTCGCTCCGAGTCGGCGGCAGTGGGGCGGGCAAACTGCAGCAGGTCTCCGAGAATCCGATGGATGCGCTCGGTTTCCTTCCGCATCCGTGCGACGAAGTCACGCTGCTCCTCCTCGGACGTGCCCCCTTCGAGCAGGAGGTCCTCCAGGCCGATCAGCGCCGCAATGGGATTGCCGATTTCGTGTGCCAGGCCTGCGGCCAGCCGACCCACCGACGCGAGACGCTCGGACCGCACGAGGCTCTCCTGCGCGGAGCGTAGCTCTTGGGTGGCGCGCTCGACTTCGTCGACCTTCTTCCTGAGTGCCTGCTCGTCGTGAAGCAGGCGTTCGGTCATGGTTCCCAGGCTCATCCCCAGATCGACGAGCTCGCGTGGACCACGCCGCGGCACCTCGAGCCGCGTGGCGCCCCCGGCGACGCGTTCGGCCGCTCGCGTGAGAGACTCCAATGGGCGGACGATCAGCCGCGTGAGGGCGAAGTAGGCAAAGACGAGGAGCACGAGAGCGACCAGCCCGGTGTACAGCCCGAGCAGGCGTACCATGGGGGTCACGCGAGCCACGTGATCGTCGGTCCTCAACACCGCCACCACCGCCCCTCCGGGGCCGGGCACCACCACGGCCAGAGCCCGACCATGGGTTCCAGCGGTCTCGTAGACCGTCTCGCTGGTAGGACCGAGCACGTCCGGCAAGCCATCCACGGCAGTGGCGTCGCCGGACCGGATCACGGAGCTGCCGGTCTGGTCGTACACGCCAATCGCTTCGACACCCGCAGTCTGGATCTCGGCATCGACGAGCCCCCGCAACTCGGCCGCTGACCGGTGCGCTCGGGCGTAGGCGATGTGTCCGGCAACGGCCCGGCCGAGCGTGCGGGCGTTGGACTCGCGCACTTCGTGAAGTGTGAATCGGGCGTAGGTTGCCACCACGTGAAAGAGCGGGACGAAGGCCAGCAGCAGCAGCCCGCCCAGAAGCAGGAGGATCTGCAGTCTCAACCCCGATCGCACGACCCCAGGTGTCCCATATCGTCCGCCTGCAGTAAACCAGTCGCCGGGCATGTCCGACTGGCCTCGGGGGCCGCGACAGCAAACTGGGCCCGCCGCCGACCCGTCTGATAGCCCACAGGGTCGAATGGACCCGCTCGTTCGAGCTTCCCTGGCGGTTCAGCAGGGTGTCGGCAAAATTCTGGGAGCAGCCGTGAGCCTCGGGGCGGGGGCCTACCTGGTGTACTGGGCGTTGGACCCGCCGCCGGTTTGGCTCAACCTGTTGGTGCTCGGGGTGGTTCTCGCGTCCCTCGCGGTGCGCATCCATCGCCGCATCCGGTGCCTCGCCACCCAGTCCACTGCCCGGACCGACTTCGAGATCTTCTCCCACGGCATCGCGTTGACCTACGCCGGTGTGCTGCACGCCCCAGGCGCTCTCGAAGGCCCATACTACGCTGCAGTGTACGTCGTCACCATGCTCGCCGCCGGGTTCGCACGCCCGGCGGCCGCCACTGGAACCATCGCGTTCGCGATTCTGTTGGAGGCCTCCATCGGCTACGTCGCGCTGGGCTACTCCGGTGGCGAGACAATCTGGCCGCATGCAGCACTCATTGGGGTGTTTGCTCTGCTGAACATGGCCATCTTCCACGCCGAAATCGCTCGAGTGCGTCGCCTCAGTCGGTCGCGCATCGAGGGCGAGCTGCGCCGGATGAAGGAAGCGGCGCGGTCGTACCGCCTGGTGGGGGCTCCGAGCCGGGCGGTTGGCCCCGTCAGTCTCGGGGATCGGGCGGCGGATGATGACCGCCTGCTCAGCTCCGGTGTCGACGAGATACACGAGGCGCTGCGTTTCGCCATGGCTCTGCTGCGCGAATCGCTGAAGCTCCAGACCGCGGCACTGCTCTGGTTGGATCCTTCGGGCAAGCGTCTGCACATTCAGGAGATCCTGACCGACCACGACGTGATCGCGTCCGGACCATTCGGGGTCCGAGACGGCATTCTCGCTGCAGCGCTCGCGCAGGGTCGGCCGGTCACGCTGGTGGGGCCTGCGGCCAACCGCCATGCTCCCTACTATTCGGTCAGCCCGGGAGTGGGAGCGTTGTTGGCCACACCGGTACTGGAGAACGGGCACGCGCGCGGTGTATTGGTGGTCGACCGCGGCGAGCCGGATCCCTTCACGAGTCAGGAGGAAGAGCTCATCGTCGACTCCACGCAGTACCTGCTGCGGGCGGTGCAGAACGAGCGCGTGTTCCTCCAGCTCGAGCGCACCAAGATCGAGCAGAGCAAGCTCTACCGCGCGGTGGGCGCGCTGTCGGCAGCTGCATCGGAAGCGGAAGTGATGGAAGCCTGCGTGGGCAGTGCGCGCGAGTTCACCTCGTTCGACTTCGCGGCCGTGACCCTCTTGCACCGGTCGTCTGGCGAGCACGAGATCTGTGCGGTCAGCGGCCAGGATGCCGAGCACCTCGCCGGGCAACGGTTCCCGCACAACTCCGGCCTGGTCAGCATGGTGGTCGCCAACCGACACGCGCTGCCGTACCGAGGCGACCACGACCCCCAACGCCAGATCGTATTTGCAGCGGGATTGCGGACTCCGGCGATGCCGTCCTTGCTGGTGCTGCCCTTGACGGACCGAGACCGAGCCCTGGGCACGTTGGTGCTCGGGTCCCATCGTCGCGGCGCGTTTGGAAGCGCAGTGCGTCCCACTCTCGAAGTGCTGGCCAGCCATGTGGCCGTTTCGTTGTCGAATGCGCGCATGGTGCGGCGTCTGGAAGAGCTCGCCACCACCGACGGCCTCACCGGGTTGCTCAACAAGCGCGCTCTCCAGGACGCGGCGCTGCAGAAATTGCGCAGCGCCAACCGGTTCAATCGCCAGCTTGCGGTGATGATCGTCGACCTCGATCACTTCAAGCGAGTGAACGACGTCCACGGTCACGATGTCGGCGATATCGTGATCCAGGGACTGAGCCGTGTGCTGCAGCGCGCCAAGCGCACCACGGACGTCGTCGGTCGTTTCGGCGGGGAGGAGTTCGTGGTGGTCTGCGAGGAGACGGATGCGCGCGGTGCCGCCCTGCTCGCCGAGCGGGTCCGTGTGGAGATGGAGGAAACGCGGTTCCATACCGAGCTCGGCAGTCTCACGGTGACCTGCTCCATCGGCATCGCCACGCGAAGCGAAACCGGCTCCGAGTGGGAAGCCCTCTTCAAGGCCGCGGACGAAGCGCTGTATGCGTCGAAGCGAAGTGGACGGAATCGAGTCACGGCCTGGTCGGCTCGATGTTCCGGGTGCGCGGCGTAGTCCTGCTCGCGCCAGAACACACGGCACGCGCAGCTTGGTCAGCGTGCGTACAGAAAGATCGCACCTGCACCCGGGGTGCTGTTGTCGCTCTGGTCGCCGTTGATTCCGGGCGAGGCGCTCGCCTCGGCCATGGCCCCAACCGCGAGAAACTCGTCGGATAGGGCGACGGACCGTCCGTATCGGTCATTGGCCTCGGCATTGGGTGCCTTCATGCGACTCTCCCGACTCCAGCCGTCGATAGACCGCCGAAAGACGTAAGCGGCACCGGAATACGGCATCCGAGCGCTCGCGGGCGATGTCAGCGTTCCGGCATCACCGAGAACGCCCACCACGACTGCGTCACCGCGCACGGCAACACCGAAGCCGAAGTACTCGTCCGTATCGGGGTACTCGGACTTCAGGTAGGCCTGCTGCACCCACTCGCCTCCACTTCGCTCGAACACATACACGGCACCACTGTCGGTCGCGGAGTCGTTCGTGGTCACTCCATCGGAGTTGGGGGATGAGCCATCTTCGCCGGTTGCCGCAACGGCCAGGACGTCGCCGTCGAGCGCCAGGTGGCCTCCGAACCCGTCGCCGGCACCCGTGTTGGACGCTTTCAGGTAAGCGGTCTGTTCCCATCCGGCCGCCCCTCGCTCGAACACGTACACGGCGCCGCTGTCGACCGCTCCCTCATCGGCGGGGTCGGCGTCACTGCCGAATCCCGAGCTACTCTCTCGGGGCGCACCCACGACGAGGGTGGCGCCGCTGACGGCGACCGCAGCGCCAAAGCGATCCTGCTCGCTCGGGTTCAGCGCCTTGAGGTAGCTCGCGTGAGCCCACGCTCCGGTGGCGCGTGACAGCACGTACACCGCACCGCTTTCTGCGACGGAGTCGTCCGATTCATCGCCGTCGACACCGGTTGCTCCACTGTCTTCGCCAGGGGCTCCCACCACGAGCAGGTCGCTGCTCAGTGCCACGCTCGTGCCGAACCAATCGAGGGTGTCCGTATTCGACGGCTTGATGTAGGCGTCCTGCTGCCAGGTGTCGCCCGTACGTGTGAATGCATAGACCGCCCCAGCGTTGGCAGCACCGTTGCCCTGGGTGACGTTGATGCCTGCTTCGGCTCCGTCTTCGAACGGTGCGCCCACCACCAGCGTTGCACCGTCCAGAGCCAGCGCGTCGCCGAAACCGTCGACCGCCTCCGGATTGGACGCCTTCACGTACGCGCGCTGAGCCCAGGCGCCGGCCTCGCCCGAGTACAGATAGACGGCCCCGCTGCCGTCCTCGCTGTCGTCGGCCTGATCACCGTCGATCCCGCTCGCGCGGCTGCTTTCATTGGGCGCTCCAACGGCCAGCCAGTTACCCGAGACGGCCACGGCTCGACCGAACCAGTCCTCCGCGTCGGGGTTCGAGGCTTTGACATATAGGAGATTTCCGTAGGTTCCGGCGTCCTGGAACGTCGCGGTCGGTTCACCACTGTCGCCGGTGGCATCCATCACGCCGCCCACACCTGAAGCGTCCATGGCACCGTCCCCACCCGATGCAGCCGCACCGCCGGCAGCGGAGGCGTCGTCGTCGACGCTGGCAGCGCTCGCGTCAGTGCCAGCGACACCGTCGCTCGGTTGCGATCCGCCGTCCACGACGACGTACTGGTACTCGACCGTCTTCTTGCCCGAACAGGCGTGTGCCAGCGTGAGCACCGTTGCGAGTGCGATGGCCCATGAGCGAGGCACTGTGCTCACCTCCGAGAACGGATTATACTGCGACCGTACCGTGTCCAGCAATCGAAGCGGCCCGGTCGGAATGGGGATCCGGCGGCATTGGTCTGGTCGGCGCGCGTCGTGCCTGCTGGCGGCGACCGGCATGGTCGCCGGCGCGTGCGGTGGGAAGAGTCACGAGGTGCGCGTAACCGAGGTCGTCCCCGAGAGTGACGCGGGCGTGTCCGCGGTGGGTGGCTCTGCTCCCGTGGGTGGCGTGGGCGGTGCTGCCCGGGAGGCGGGCGGCGTGACCGGCTCGGGAGGAGCGGCTGGAGTCGCCAACTCCAGCGGAGGGATGAGCGTTGGCGCCGGAGGTGATTCGAGCCAGTGTGACCCCTCCAGCCTGGCCAGCGGTTCGCTCGAGCTCATCACCGTCGCGCCCGGGTGCGTAGCGGCCGACGGTGACTCAGAGGCGCCACGGCTCACATGGGACGGCCGCTACGTGACGTTCCAGTCTGACGCTGACGACTTGGTGCCAAATGACTTGAACGGCCACTTCGACGCTTACCTCTTCGACCGTGAGCAGCGCACCATCGACCGCCTCAACGTCACGCCCACGGGCGATTCCAGCATCGGATATGGCTTTCGACCCGTCGCGTCGGATGATGGCCGCTGGGTGGCGTTTTCGGCGTACACCTACGACCTGACGGAACCCGAGCCGCGTGAAGGGGTGCTGATCTACCTGCGCGATCGAAGCACGCAGACCACGCGACTGCTGCCAGGATCGTACGTGTGCGCGGAGACCCCCCAGATTTCATCGGACGGCAGTCTGATCGTCTGGGAAACCTACACCAGCTGCACCGGGGAAATCACCGCTGAGCATTACTACGGAGTTCTCGAGTACGATCAGAACTCCGACGTGTTGAGCTCCGTTGGAGAAACCGATGGGAGCGACAACTATGGTCCCGCCATCAGTCGCGATGGCCGCTGGCTGGTGCGAGGCATTCGTCCGCCGGATTCACGCGGAGCCTATGCATCGGAGCTGGTGATTCGCGATCGCAGCACCGGCG
>Ga0316578_10000498_pt1 | contig 13286 bp, 9 predicted proteins | sample J0NA_2_FD_203076 | JGI IMG/M metagenome (GOLD analysis project Ga0316578, IMG submission 203076) | Rhizosphere microbial communities from salt marsh grasses in Alabama, United States - J0-2_160517rDrC | ecosystem: Host-associated > Plants > Roots > Rhizosphere | place: USA: Alabama | collected... | reverse complement strand
CTCCCGATCCCCGTAATGAGAGATACCCTCAGGCTCCACAGGGTATAGAAAGCCGCCACGATCATCGTCCCGACGGCCAGGGGACGGACCTGCCGGAGCCAGACCGCGGTGGCCAGATCCGCGAAGCTGTCGTCCGGGCCGACCAGGGAGGCCAGACCCGGGTTCAGGAACACGGACAGGGGAACCAGGAGGAGCCAGCCCATGACGGCGCCGGAGAAGAGGACCGCTGCGATCCGGGTGCCGACGATCCACCCCACCCCCATGAGCATGGGTGAGGCGCTAGGGGTCGCGCCCAGCAACCCTCCGGTGTACTCCACCCGGCCCTGCAGGATGTCGATGGAGGATCGGCCGAAGGCGAAGAACCGACTGGCGCTGTCCTGGATGATCCGGATCCCGTTGAGGTTCTTCAGGAGCTCCCACAGACCGGCCACTCCCATGGCTCCGAACAGGTAGGACGCTCCCGTCTGGCCCCCCTGCCCCGCCTTCACGATCTCGGCCGCGGCGACGCTCTCCGGAAAGGGAAGATCAGCCTCCACCACCAGGGTCCGACGAAGCACGATGATGAAGAGGACGCCAAGGACGCCGCCGATGAGCATGATGGCGGTGCTCTCCAGGTACCGGAGATTCTCCCAGGCTCCGCTGATGAGGAAGGCGGGAATGGTGAAGATCGCTCCGGCCACCAACCCCTCCCCCACGGAGGCGGTCGTCCGGGCGATGTTCTCCTCCAGGATCGTGCCGCGGAAGAGCCGGAGCACCGCCATGGCCACCACCGCGGCCGGGAAGGTCGCAGCCACCGTCAGGCCCGCCGTCATGCCGACATAGGCATTGGCAGCGCCCAGGACGACGGCCATGAGGGCGCCCAGAAACAGGGCCTTGAAGGTCAGCTCGTGCATGGAGCGGGAGGCTGGCACGAACGGGACGAAGGGCTTCTTGTCCATAGGTCGGCTCATGGATGGAGGAGGGATCGACGGCACTGGAACGGGGGTGGGAACCGCCCGTCTCGCACCGGACGACGGCGCTCACGGTAGCCTTGTCGGGGAGGCCCTGTCAATTCGGGCCGACGCCGGTTAGTGTACCTTTTTGAACCTGATCAATGCCGGGCTCCCAAGGAGAAGGAGACCATGACCTTCGTAGCCGATTTTGAACCGAAAGCCCTCTGGGCACACTTCGACGAGATTCTCACCATTCCCCGGGGATCCAAGGAAGAAGACAGAATCAGGGAGCACGTCGTCGCCGTCGCGGAACGGAACGGGCTGACACCCATCGTGGACGCCACTGGGAACGTGGTGGTGAAGAAGCCCGGCACTCCGGGATTGGAGAACGCTCCGGCCACCATCCTGCAGTCCCACCTGGACATGGTGAACGAGAAGAACTCCGACGTGGAGCACGACTTCTCGAAGGATGCCATCAAACCGGTGATGGACGGCGAGTATCTCACGGCCGACGGCACCACGCTGGGCTCGGACAACGGGATCGGGGTGGCCTCCATGCTCGCCATCATGGAGGCGGACGACCTGGTCCACGGCCCCCTGGAGCTCCTCTTCACCATCGACGAGGAGACGGGGCTCACCGGAGCCGGAGGACTGGACCCCGATCTTCTTTCCGCCAAGCAGCTCCTGAACCTGGACTCCGAGGAGGAGGGGGCGTTGACCGTGGGATGTGCCGGCGGAGCCGACACCGAGCTCGTCCTCACGGTGGAGACCCTGCCGGCCCCCTCCAGGGCCACGGCCCACCGGGTGAAGCTCTTCGGTCTCAACGGGGGTCACTCCGGCGTCGACATCCATCTCCAGCGGGGGAACGCCGTCCAGCTCCTGAGCCGGATGATCCACGCCATCGCCCACGGCACCCCGGGCTTTCTCTCCGAGATCCAGGGCGGGGACAAGCACAACGCCATCCCCAGGGAGGCCTGGGCCACGGTGGTGATCCCGGACGACCAATCCGGCGAGTTCCTCCTCCAGCTGGGGCAGCTCTTCCAGGACCTCAAAGCCGAGTATCATGTCGTCGAGCCGGACATGGACCTCAAGATCGAAGACGTGCCGCTGCCCTCCCAGGTCTGGAGCACCGACAGCACCTGGCACGTGCTCCGTTTCATCGTGGCCCTCCCCCACGGGGTGATTGCCATGAGCAACGACATCCCGGGGCTCGTGGAGACGAGCACGAACCTGGCGGCCGTGAAATCCCAGGGGCGGGAGGTCAAGGTCCACATGAGCTCCCGGTCGTCGGTGGCCTCCGCGCTGGGGTGGATCCGGCGGAAGATCCGGGCCATCGGGTATCTGGCGGGAGCCGAGGTGACGGAGCACGACGGCTACCCCGGGTGGAAGCCGGACCTGGACTCCAGGGTCCTCCAGGTATTGAAGGAGGTCCATGCGCGGGTCATGGGGGCGGAGCCCCACGTGGAGGCCATCCATGCCGGTCTGGAGTGCGGGATCATCGGCGAGATGATCCCCGGGATGGACATGATCTCTTTCGGTCCCCAGATCGAGTTTCCCCACTCTCCCAACGAGAGGGTCAAGATCGCGTCCGTGGGGCGCTTCTACGAGCTTCTGACGGAGACCCTGAAGGAGTTGGCCGAGTAGCCTTTCACCGGAGGGGCAGGTTCGAGCCATGAAAGCCATGATCCTCGAGGCGCTTGCGCCCATGGCCCAGAACCCGCGCCCCCTGCGCATGGAGACGCTGCCCGACCCGGTCCCGGGGCCCGGGGAGGTCCTGATCCGCGTCGTCACCTCCGGGGTGTGCCACACGGAGCTGGACGAGATCGAAGGGAGGACTCCCCCCTCCACCCTCCCCATGGTTCTGGGCCACCAGGTGGTAGGAAGCGTGGTGGGGGTGGGGCCCGGGGTGACCCGACACCAGGCGGGGGACCGCGTCGGTGTCGGCTGGATCTTCTCCGCCTGCGGCGAGTGCAGCTACTGTCGCGGAGGCCAGGACAACCTCTGTCCGGACTTCCGAGCCACAGGTAGGGACGCCCACGGGGGATACGCCGAGCTCATGGTGGCCCCGGAAGCCTTTGCCTACGCCATTCCCGAAATCTTCTCCGACGCGGAGGCCGCACCTCTCCTCTGCGCCGGAGCCATCGGCTACCGATCCCTCCGGCTCACCGGGATCCAGGACGGTCAGTCCCTGGGGCTGACGGGGTTCGGCGCCTCCGGGCACCTCGTCCTGAAGATGGTTCGGCATCGGTTCCCCGACACTCCGGTCTCCGTGTTCGCCCGGTCCGAGAAAGAGAGGGAGTTCGCCCTGGAGCTGGGCGCCGCCTGGGCAGGCGATACGACGGACCGAGCGCCCGAGGGGCTGGATGCCATCATCGACACCACTCCGGTGTGGAAGCCCGTGGTGGAAGGGCTGAGGAACCTGGCCCCCGGAGGACGGCTGGTCATCAACGCCATCCGCAAGGAGGATGTCGATAAGGACGTCCTCCTCTCCCTGGATTACGCCGAGGACCTCTGGATGGAACGGGAGATCAAGAGCGTCGCCAACGTCGCCCGGCGGGACGTGGTGGAGTTCCTGGAGCTGGCGGCCGAGATCCCCATCCGCCCGGAGATCCAGGAATATCCCCTGGCGGACGCCAACGTCGCCCTGCAGGAGCTGAGGAACAGCAAGATTCGAGGGGCGAAGGTCCTGAGGATCTGACCCCGAGCTTCCGTCCGAGTGCGCCTCATTCGGCCGGGGCCTCCAGAAAGTGGACCCGACCCCGGGTGCCTGCCACTACGCCATCTTACGTATTGAATCACCCCCATGCAGGCAGCATAGTCCAGCATCGTTGATCGTTGGGCGGAGGGGTCCGGGCAATCCCGAGCTCAGGAGGATCCGACATGACCCCCGTCGTGCCGCACCTGAACCTGATCCTGGCCTGGGGCTGGATTGTCCTGGGAACGGTCCTGGGCTTGACCCTGGGGTCCTTCTTCCACAAGGAAGAGTTCCTGGACGGGTACGGGAGCCTCAAGCGCAGACTCTACCGGCTGGCCCACGTGGCGCTCTTCGGGTTGGGCATCCTCAATCTCCTCTTCTTCTTCACCACCCGGATTCTCCCACAGCCCAGCCCCTGGCTTCCGGTGGCCTCCTGGAGCTTCGTGGTCAGCGCCCTCACCATGCCCACCACCTGCATCCTGGTGGCCCATCTGCCCCGGGCACGCCCCCTCTTCGCCATCCCGGTCCTCAGCGCGCTGTTGGGGGGCCTCCTGACCCTGAGAGAGGTTTGGATATCATGAAGATTGGCCTCATCGCCATGAGCGGAGTCCGGGCCCACAACGAAGAGTTGACCCGGCTAGGGCTGACACTTCCGGGGTTCGTGGAACGGAACAAGACCATCGCCTCCCTCCCCTCCCTCGCCCTTCTGACCCTGGCAGCCCTGACCCCGGAAGGCCACGAGGTGGAGTACCTGGAGATTGCGGACTCCAGGGCGGGAGGGGACCCACCCCTGGACTTCGATCTCGTAGCCCTCAGCACCTACTCGGCCCAGATCTTCGAAGCCTACGAGGTGGCAGACTATTACCGACACCATGGGATTCCGGTGGTCATGGGAGGCCCGCACGTCACCGCCTGTCCCGAGGAGGCGAAGGCGCATTGCAGCGCCGTGGTCATGGGCGAAGGGGAGCTCCACTGGGCCCGGATGGTAGCGGATTTCGACAAAGGAGAGCTCCAGCCCTTCTATCGGAACGACGGGAACGGAGGGTTCGACCTGGCCAGGGCTCCTATCCCTCGCTTCGACCTGCTGGACCCGGAGAAGTACAATCGCCTGACGGTCCAGACCACACGGGGATGTCCCCATCGCTGTGAGTTCTGTGCCAGCTCCGTCCTCTTGACCTCGGGGTTCAAGGTGAAGCCGCCTGAGCGGATTCTGGCGGAGATCCGGGCCCTGAAGGAGATCTGGGACCGCCCCTTCGTCGAGCTGGCGGATGACAACAGCTTCGTGAACAAGCCCTTGTCCAGGGAGCTCATGCGTCGATTGGCCGGCGAGAACGTCCGCTGGTTCGCCGAGACGGACCTCTCCATCGCACGGGACGAGGAGCTGCTCCGGCTCATGCGAGACGCGGGGTGCCGCCAGGTCCTCATCGGGCTGGAGAGTCCCCGAGCGGTGAGCCTGGACGGGGTGGAGCTGCGGGCGAATTGGAAGATGAAGCAGGTGGAGCACCACCAGGAGGCCGTGGACCGGATCCAGTCCCACGGGATCCGGGTCATCGGTTGTTACGTGCTGGGTCTGGACGGAGACACGCCGGATATCTTCGGTCAGGTCTACGACCACGCCCGGGAGCTGCGGCTGTCCGACGTCCAGATCACCTTCCTGACCGCCTTCCCGGGAACTCCCGTCTACCGACGGTTGAAGGAGGAAGGCCGCCTCATCAGGGACGGGGCGTGGGAGCTCTGCACCCTCTTCGACATCAACTTCGTCCCCCGGGACATGACGGTGGAAGAGCTCCAGAACGGTTTTCTCTGGCTCGCCGAGAAGCTCTACTCCGCCGAGGAGACGGAGATTCGAAAGAGCGGCTTCAAGGAGATCCTGCGAAGCTCTCCGGAGGCTCGACGGACGCCCCGTCCGAGCAGCGCCGGGCACCTTTGACGCAAAGGAGAATCATGCGCAACCGAGGGTTCTTCCGCGGGCTGTTCCTGGTAGCCGCCGTCTACGACCTGGTCCTGGGCGTGGCCTTCTTCCTCCTCTACCCCTGGGTGTACGGGATGCTGGGCATCGCCCTGCCCACGGAGCCCGCGTACCTCCACGCCGCCGCCGGCTTCGTCTTCGTCCAGGGGATCATGTACCTCCTGGTGTACCGGAACATGGAGCGGAACCTAGACTTGGTGCTGGTGGGAGCCATCTACAAGGCAGTCTACTCCGGTGTCGCGTTCTACCACTGGGGAACGAACACGCTCCCCCACAACGTCTTCGCCGTCTTCGGTCTCCTGGACCTGATCTTCCTGGTCCTCTTCGTCTACTTCCTGGTGGAGGCTCGACGGCTGGAGCAGGAGAAGCTGTCCTGAAACGTCCGCCGGGGTTGGTGGGGGCGGGGGTGGCCGAGGCGCGGCTGACGGAGGCGGAGGTCGCAGAGGCGGGCGTCGCCGGTGGAGAACCCGGAGTGCGGGATCAGAAGACCCCGAAGTGCCGACACCCCTCCAGGACTCCAGCCGCGTAGAAGCCTTCGGCGAAGTAGAGCCGGTCCAAGATCCCCATCTCCCCGGCCCTGTCCGTCAACTCCTCCCTCAGACCCGGGGTGGCGTTGCCCACCACGATGACCTTGAACCCCGTGAGCATGGCGGCCAGGTCGTTACCCGAGTCCCCTGCGTAGATGAGGTGGTCCGGGTGGACACCCGTGTGGTCGTGCAGGTAGCGGATGGCGTAGTCCTTGGCCACGCCCGCCGGAAGAAGATCGAGGAGCCCTCGCCCGGAGGGCGCCCCGACGCTGTAGACCGCCTGGATCCTCCCCCCCAGCCCATCCAGCACCTCCTTCACGGAGCCCAGGACCTCCGTGTGATCGGAGTCCGGAGCCAGGTGGTAGCTCAGCTTCGATTCCGTTTGGCGGTCTTCCGGCTGAAGCAGGAGCTGGGAGACCCGGCCCATCTCGTGCCGCACCTCTCTGACGTCCAGGCCTCCCCGGGCCTCCTCCATGAGCCGGACGTATTCCTGGTCCTTCTCAAAGCCGCCGGGGGTGGCGTGATATACGGATGTTCCCACGTCGCAGACGAGGATGTCCGGCTCCGGCAATCCGTGCCGTCGAATTCCCCTGAGGGCGAGAGGCAGATCCCGGCCCGTCACGTAGGCCAGGGTCAACTCCGGAGCTCCCTCCACCGCCGTCCTGAAGGCCGCCAGCTCTTCCTCTCTCCCCGGGTCTACTTCCAGGGGAATGACCGTCCCGTCCATGTCACTCGCGAGAAGGGCCCCGGCTTCGTTCATGTCTGCGATTCTCGGATTCCGGTCCCGGACAGACGTCCGGAACCTCGTAATGAGCCGTGGGAACCGGGCGGATCCCGTTCCCCGTAAGGGTTTCCAACTCCGCTGCCGGCCTTACCTTAGAAATATGGTCACTTGGCCAGGATCCGCCCTGGCTCGCGTCCCCCGATCTTCCAAGGCTCAGCTTCTTGTCCCATCCTGGAGATCACGCGCCTCCCGTCGATGACGACGAGGGTACGGAGGAATTCCGCCCCCTCATCTTCGGCGAAGCCCTCTTCGACCACTTCCCCGACGGAAGCAAGGTGCTCGGCGGCGCACCCTTCAACGTCGCTTGGCATCTGCAAGGGTTCAAGGCCAGCCCACTGGTGGTCACCGCCGTGGGGGACGACATCGACGGAACGGAGATCCTCCGGCGGATGGCCCGATGGGGCATGGACACCTCCGGCGTCCAGGTCCATCCGGTGCGGCCGACGGGCCGGGTGACGGCCCACCTGGAAGGGGGGGAACCACACTACGAGATCGAGTCCCGCCAGGCATACGACGCCGTGTCGGTAGAGGGCCTCCCTCCACCGAGTGCTCTCGCAGCCACCCACCTTCTCTACCACGGGTCCCTGGGCGTCCGGGAGGAGACTTCGGCTTCGTCCCTGGCCCACCTCAGGCGAACCCTCGGCGTGCCGACCCTGATGGACGTGAACCTGAGGGACCCCTGGTGGACCCGGGCCACGCTGGACCGGTATCTCGGGGGAACGACCTGGGTCAAGGTGAATCGCGTGGAAGCGGGGCTCCTCTCGGGTCTGCCTGTCCAGGACACCGAGCAGCTCTCGAAGGCCGCCACCGCGCTCCGCGAGAAGCACGGGATCGGGACCCTGGTGGTGACCCGTGGTGAGGAAGGGGCCGTGGCGGTGGCCGCCCAGGGGATCCACTGGACGAGCGCCCCCGCGGTCTCGGATTTCGTCGACCCGGTGGGTGCGGGAGACGCTTTCAGCGCCGTCCTGGCTCTGGGCATCCACGGGGGATGGGAGCTGGAGACGATGCTCCGGAGGGCCGTCCAGTTCGCTGCCGAGCTGTGCCGGATTCGCGGAGCGACGTCTGAGGACCAGGAGCTCTATGCCCGTCACCTGCGGAGGTGGACCGATGCCGCATGAGCCCCTCCCCTGGGAGCGGTCGCGTGGGCTGTACATCATGTCCCTCAGCGTCCACGGATTGGTCCGGGGAACCGAAATCGAGCTCGGGCGGGACGCCGACACCGGGGGACAGGTTCTCTACGTGCTGGATCAGGCTCGGAACCTGGGGAAGGAGTCGGAGGTCCAGCTCGTCGAGGTCCTGACCCGGCAGGTCTGGGACAAGCGCGTGGACGAGTCCTACGCCCAGCCCAGGGAAGAGTTGGGGGACGGGGTTCGGATCGTCCGTCTTCCCTTCGGCCCCAGACGATACCTCTACAAAGAGAGGCTCTGGCCCTACCTCCCTTCCATGGTGGACCAGATCATGCGTCTGGTTCGGGCCCGGGGCCGGGCCCCGGACCTGATCCACGGCCACTACGCCGATGCCGGGTTCGTGGGAGCGCAGGTGGCGAAGATCCTGGGGATCCCCCTCCTCTTCACGGGGCATTCCCTTGGAAGGGTGAAGAAGGCTCGCCTCCTGGATCAGGGGTACTCCCGTGAGACCCTGGAGGAGCGGTACAACTTCACCGAGCGGATCGAGGCCGAGGAGGGGGCCCTGGAGACGGCCGATCTGGTCATCGCCAGCACCCGACAGGAGGTCCGGGAACAGTACGAGCTGTACGATCACTACCAACCACACCAGAAGGTGGTGATCCCACCGGGCGTGGACCTGAGCCGATTCTCCCCTCCGGGAGAAACGAACGGTCATATCGGCGAGGATCGGAGCGACATCGCCGGGGAGGTGAGGAGGTTCCTCTCCGATCCGGACAAGCCCCTGATCATGGCCATGGCCAGGGCGGACGAACGGAAGAACTTCGGCACGCTGGTGGAGGCCTTCGGACGGAACCGGTACCTCAGGAAAAAGGCAAACCTTCTCCTGGTGATGGGGAGCCGGGAGGACATCCGGGACCTGCCGGCGGGGCCCAGGCGAGTCCTGACGGACATCCTGGTCCTCATCGACCGATATGACCTCTACGGTTCCGTCGCCTATCCAAAGACCCACGGCCCCGACGACGTGCCTCGCCTTTATCGGATGGCAGCTGCGTCGAGGGGAGTCTTCGTAAACCCGGCGTTGACGGAGCCATTCGGGCTGACGCTCATCGAGGCCGCCGCAAGCGGCCTTCCCATCGTGGCGACCAACGACGGGGGGCCGCAGGACATCGTGGATGCCTGCCGGAACGGATCCCTGGTGGATCCACGGGATCCCGTGGCCATGGGTCGTGAGATCCTCGGGACCATCGTGGACGAGGACCGCTGGAGGACCTGGTCGGAGAACGGTCTGCGAGGGGTGCACGAAAGCTTCTCGTGGAAGAGCCACGTCCGGAGATACCTGGAGGAGGCGAAGGAAGCGCTGGGGGAGCGCAACATGGAGGACGAGCACCGCTCCCTCTCCCGCAGACACCGGCTCCCCCGCCTCGACCGGATCCTCGTCACGGACATCGACGATACCCTGACCGGCGACGGCGACGCCCTTCAGGCCTTCATCGACGCCCTGGGAGAGGCCGGGGACAACGTCGGGTTCGCCGTAGCAACGGGCCGCGCTCTGCCTCGGGCCCTGGAGATTTTCGAGGAGCTGGGCCTCAGGACCCCCGACATCCTCATCAGCGCCACGGGCACGGAAATCCATTACGGAGCGCCCCTGGTGCCGGACCGGTCCTGGCAGCGGCAGATCGCCTACCGCTGGGAGCCGGAACGGGTGCGCAGATCCCTCGCGGCCGTGGACGGAGTCTCGTTGGTGGAGGAGGTTTGCCTGACCCCCTTCCGCCTCCGCTTCCAGGTGGACACCCTGGGAGCACCGAGCCAGGCCGGAATCAGGAGGCACCTCCGGAGGGAGGGCCTGCACGTCACCGCCACCCTGGACCATGGGAAGGACCTGGACATCACGCCCGTCCGGGCCTCCCCCGGCCACGCCATCCGCTTCCTCTCCCACAAATGGAACCTGGCCCCGAGACGGATTCTCGTGGCCGGCGACTCGGGCAATGACATCGACATGCTGGCCGGCGAGACCCTTGGCGTAGTGGTGGGAAACCACACCCCGGAGCTGGAGGAGCTACGGGGACGGCCCCGGGTCTACTTCGCCGGAAAGTCACATGCTTGGGGGGTCCTGGAAGGTATCCGCCACTACAGCTTCTTCGATTCCATCCGCATCCCAGACGAGGACACCGACTGAATGATCGACCAACTCCCGGCACTCGTGGGCGAGCACCGTCAGGAAGTCTACCTCCTCTTCCGCCGCTTCCGGTCCCTGGCAAACCCTCTTCTCACCTGGACCGACCTGACGTACGAGTTCGACCGGTTCTGTGAGACGGAGGAGGGCGCGGCCCTCAGGGACACCAAGATGGCCCCCCTCATCCGGGCCACCCAGGAAGCCGTGGTCCATGGACCGTCCTTCTTCATGGCCATCAGGACCCGGGTGGCGAAGTGGCGCTATATCGAGTTCCACTCCGAGGACCTCATGTGCCACGAGATCTCCGTCTCGGACTTCCTGAAGTCCAAGGAGCGCCTCGTGGAGGCCGACGGCCGGGAGGTGCCCTGGGTCCTGGAGGTGGACCTCAGCCCCTTCGAGCGGGAGTTTCCCAAGCTCTCCGAGTCCCGCTCCATCGGCCAGGGGGTCACCTTCCTGAACCGCCATCTCTCGGCCCGGATCTTCTCCCAACAGAACGAGGGGAAGGAGCGTCTCTTCGATTTTCTCCGAATGCACCAGGTCCGGGGGCGGCAGCTCATGCTCAACGAGGGGATCGGAGATGTACGGGAGCTCCGGCAAGCCCTTCGCGATGCGAGTCGGTTCCTCGACGGCAACGGGGACAACGGTGGGTGGAAGGCTCACGGTCCCGACCTGAGGCGGATGGGCTTCGAGCCGGGCTGGGGGCGGACGACGGAGCGGATCCGGGACACCATGTCCCTTCTCACGGATATTCTTGAGGCTCCCTCCCCGGGCACGCTGGAGGAGTTCCTGGCCCGGCTCCCCATGATCTTCTCCATCGCCATCCTCTCTCCTCACGGCTTCTTCGGCCAGTCGGGGGTCCTGGGGAAGCCGGACACCGGCGGGCAGGTCGTGTACATCCTGGACCAGGTGAGGGCCCTGGAACGGGAGATGCGACAATCCATCCACGATCAGGGCCTGGACGTGGAGCCGCAGATTGTAGTCCTCAGTCGGCTCATCCCGGAGAGTGAGGGAACCACCTGCAATCAACCCCTGGAACACATCATGGGGACCGAGCAGGCCAGGATCCTGAGGGTTCCCTTCCGGACCGCCGACGGGGACGTGATCCCCCATTGGATCTCCCGCTTCGAGATCTGGCCCTATCTGGAGCAGTTCGCCCTGGAATCCGAGGGAGCCCTGAAGGCCGAGCTGGGAGGAAAGCCCGATTTCATCCTGGGCAACTACTCCGACGGAAACATGGTGGCCAGCCTCCTGGCAGGCCGCATGGGGGTGACCCAGTGCAACATCGCCCACGCTCTGGAGAAGACGAAGTACCGGCACTCGGACCTGAACTGGAAGAAGATGGACGACCAGTACCACTTCTCCTGCCAGTTCACCGCCGACCTCATCTCCATGAACACTGCCGACTTCATCATCACCAGCAGCTACCAGGAGATCGCCGGCACGGAGGAAAGTATCGGCCAGTACGAGAGCCACCAGGCCTTCACGATGCCGGGGCTCTACCGCGTCACCTCCGGAATCGACTCCTTCGATCCCAAGTTCAACATCGTGTCGCCGGGCGCGGACCCCGAGGTCTTCTTCCCCTACTCGGAGGCCCACCGGAGAATGCCCATGGTGAAGAGGGAGATCCAGGAGCTCATCTTCGGCGGGCCCGGCCCCACCGCCCGGGGCCATCTGGAGGACCAGGAAAAGCCCATTCTCCTGGCCATGTCCCGTCTGGACGTCATCAAGAACATGCCTGGGCTGGTGGACTGGTACGGGAGCAACCCCCGGCTCAGGGAGCTGACCAACCTCTTCCTGGTCGGCGGGTTCCTGGAGCCCGGGGACTCTGCGGACCGGGACGAGAGGGCCCAGATCGAGGGCATGCACGAGCTCTTCGACGAGCACGATCTGGAGGGAAACGCCCGCTGGGTGGAGATGCAGACGGACAAACAGCGGGTGGGGGAGATCTACCGCACCGTGGCCGACACCCGGGGAGCCTTCGTACAACCGGCGCTCTTCGAGGGATTCGGCCTCACGGTGGTGGAAGCCATGAGCTCGGGACTCCCGGTGTTCGCCACCCGTTACGGCGGACCGTTGGAGATCGTCGTGGACGGCACCACCGGATTCCACATCGATCCTCACCACGGAGAGGACGCATCCAAGCGGATGGTGGATTTCTTCCAGCGGACGTTGGAGGATCCCGGCCACTGGGACGAGATCTCGGAAGCCGCCGTGTCCCGGGTGCACGAGAAATACAACTGGGAGCTCCACGCCAGGAAGCTCCTGTCCCTCTGCCGCATCTATGGGTTCTGGAAATACATCACGACGCTGGAGAGAGAGGAGACCCGGCGATACCTGGACATGTTCTATGGACTGATGCTCCGGCGGCACTCCAGGAAGATGCTCTTGAAGTGACCTGGACTCGCACGAAAGATGCCTCCGCTGTAGTCTATCCCCCAACCAACATTCTCAAGACGTGGTGAGGCCCCCGGATCGGGGGCCCATTCGCTCGTCACACACCACGAGGAGCTCCCATGAACCGCCTCCCTCGTTCTCTGGGAACCGCCCGCATCGGCGCGGCCCTGCGCGTATCCATCTTTGCCGTATTCCTCCTGGCCTCGGCCCTGGGGCCCTCCAGCTCCGCCGCGAACGCTCAGATGGTCGAGCACGCCATGGCGGCGGATCACCACACCGCCAACTACGACCTGGCTGCACGCTGGGCCCCCTACAAGCTCCAGAGCCTGCTCCACACCACCATGGTGAACCCCCGCTGGATCGAGGGGGGCGAGAAGTTCTGGTATGACTGGGAAGACACCAACGGAAAGACCTACTACATCGTCGACCCCACGGCGGGCTCCAAGCGGGCCGTCTTCGACAACGACCGCATCGCCGCCGAGCTCACGCGCATCACGCAGGATCCATACGACGGGCAGCACCTCCCCATCACCTCCATCCGCTTCATCGACGAGAACACTATCCAGTTCGACGTCACCTCGTCCCAGGACGAGGAAGAGGAGGAAGCGGAGGTCCAGGAGGAAGAAGAGCAGCAGGAGGAGCAGCAGCGGGGCGAGGAGCGTGAGCGGACGAAGAAGAAGGTCTT
>Ga0316578_10000497_pt1 | contig 13289 bp, 12 predicted proteins | sample J0NA_2_FD_203076 | JGI IMG/M metagenome (GOLD analysis project Ga0316578, IMG submission 203076) | Rhizosphere microbial communities from salt marsh grasses in Alabama, United States - J0-2_160517rDrC | ecosystem: Host-associated > Plants > Roots > Rhizosphere | place: USA: Alabama | collected... | reverse complement strand
CGGAGGGGGAGCTGGGGCCGGCGGACGCGCTGGTCGCCGACGCCGTCCGCTTCGTCCCCGGCGGGCGCGGCGCTCGGCCCGAGATCTCCGTGCTGCGCGAGTCGCACCTGCGCTACGTGCGGCGGCGATTCGACTGGTACCCCGGTCCGCATGTCTTCGTCTGCGCCCGGTTCGAGTACCAGGGGACCCCGCTCTCCCTGGTCTGGCACCGAGACATCCGGATCACCCTGGCCACCAGCGTGGCGCGGGCCGTGCCGGAGCTTGAGCTGCGCCCGCGGCACTTTCTCTCGCCGCTGCTGCGAGTGCTCTCGCGCCGGGGACGACCGGTGCGCATGGGCCACCGCGAGCTCGATCGCGCCTTCGACCTCGTGGCGCGCAGCCGCGGGGCGGCGGCGGTGCCGATGCAGCCCCACGTGCGCTCGTCGATGCTCGACCTCGGACGGAACTGCGCGCCGACCCTGCGGGTCCGGGACTGCGTGGCCGAGCTGTGGTGGCGCAGTGTCTATCGGGCGCCCGATCGCTGGGACGTGGAGTACGCCGCCCGCGCACTCCACGCGATCCGCGGGCTCCCCGCGATCTGGTACCCGGCGCGCTGAGGGCGCGCTCAGCGCCTGCCCTTGTCGAACAACGGACGCCATGGCTATTCGGCTCGCCGTTCCGTGTCGCGGGCGACATGGGCTTCTTTACCGCTGTTCAGGTCTCGGGGAGCGGTTGAGCATGGCACTCTTTTTGCTCGGAGTGCACGTGGCTGGACGCCACTCATTCTCGGAGGTCCATCATGTGCATCACGAAACCGGGTCGCTGCTTTTCGGAGCAGGACCGTAGAGGGGACTGGCGAGAGCAATGGTCCAGTCCGCGGTACGCCGAGACCGAGAGCCGTGCGCCGTTTCGCCTCCAGGGGACCATCCTCCATAACGAGTGAAGATCGAGGGGCGGGTTCCGCGCAAAGGCAGCAAGAAGCGACCGACGGACCTGCCTTGGATCACGGTGTTGCCGATCCACACGGACCTCCCCGCGATCCGCCGACTCGCGCACCGCAAGGGCTGGGGCGACCTGCAGCTCGACATCGGTACCGTGAACCTGCGTTACAGCAAGGACGGCGGCAAGACGTGGAAGCAGCAGACGCAGAGTCAGCCCGGCGACATCGAGCTGCACGATGTCAGCCCTCACGACCGGATCCTCTACGAGGCGAAGGTCCCCTTGCGCGCCAGCAGCCAGGGGGCGCCGTTTCGAGGGGAAAGAGGTGGTGGTCTTCAGCGGCGCGCTGTAGCGATGCGCGCCCGGCTTCGGCGGCGCGCAGGTCAGGGCCGCCGGACGAGGGCGGGGGCTGAGCCGCCCTCGGGCAGACGCCACAGGCGCAGGAGCGGCTCGGGGTCCAGGTATCGCGCCGCGGCTCCCCGCCTGACGGTCAACCCGAAGTGCAGGTGCGGCGCGGGGCGTCGCAGCCCGCTGCTCCCCACCGTGGCGATCACCTCCTCGCCGCGGACGTGCACGCCCGGCGCGAGGGACGAGGCGATGGTGTCGAGGTGCAGGTACTCGCTGGTCACCCGCCCGCCCCGGTGAGCGATGACCAGGAACCGACCGCGGCCCCGCGTCTCGCTTCGCACGACCCGCTGGACCACACCGTCGTGCACGGCGTGGACGGGGGTGCCCCGGGGGCTGGCCAGGTCCACGCCGCAGTGCCCGAGGCCGCACTCGGGCGGGCGGCCTCGTCCGCGGGCCGCGCCGAAGCGCCAGGTGGCGTAGCGCGGCAGCCGCCGCTTTGGGCCGGCCAGGGGGTGGTACCAGGCGGCGGGGGGAGCCGTCGGCTTCGCGGGGGAGCCGGTCGGCCTCGTCGGTATCGTCGGCGCTGGCTCCACGGGCTGCGGCCGGCTCGCGTCGGCGAGGACCGAGCGCGCCTCCCCGGGCAGGTCCCAGCGCTCCAGGCGCTCGCTCGTCGCGCGGATGGCGCGGCGCAGCCGGTCGGCGACGGCGCCCTCGGTCTGGCCGAGGAACCAGTCTCCCCGGCGGCGCAGGGCGCGCCCCGTGCTGTCGGAGAAGCCGAGGCAGAGCAGCAGTAATAGCGCCAGGTTCCAGCCGGCGATCAGCCACGGGCCGCCCACCCGAGCGCCCCTGCGTCGGTGCGCCAGGACGTGCAGCCGGAGCAGGGCGGCGGAGGGGAGCAGCAGGGTCGCGCCGATTGGGAGGATGAGGCGGAGCGTCGTGTCGGCGGTGAGCGCGCCGACGTGGGCGCTGAGCACGAGCGTGGCCAGGGCGAGGGCCAGAACGGTCAGACCTGCCGCCAGGGTGCGCCGCATGGATCTGCAAACGCGCGGCTCGCCTGGAGGATCTACCGCCCGCGCCGGAGCAGGCGGTCGAGGAGCCAGCAGCCCGCGTGCGCGGCCAGGCGGTCCAGGCGCTCGGAGCCCAGGCGGGGGGCCGGCGCCCCGCGCCCGAGGTCGCGGTAGTAGCCGCCGAGAGCGCCGTTGACGAGGTAGTGGTGCACGAGCTGGGCCGAGCGCCGCCGCATGCCGGGGTGGGGCCGCCCGCACGGAGCGTGAGCTGTGGATCCGCTCGAGGAACGCGCCCACCTCGCTCGAGAGCCGGGACCGACATGCGTCTCGGGCGTACGACGGGGTGGGGGTCCATGCGCGAGGTGTAGATCACCCCGGTCCGGTTCCTCCCGAGGTACTCGACGACGAACTGGGCGCGCAGGTCGTGGATGCGGACGAAGCCGCTACGTTTCCACGTCACGCAGCACGGCGTCGACGACCTCGATCCGCGCCGGGAGCACCATCGTCGAGCGGACCTCGAGGATGTCGGAGCCGGACACGGTGCGCGCGTAGCCCTTCACGCCGTTTTCATCGAGGAACTGCTGCCAGTGTCCAGCGTGGGCGTCGGCTGCCAGCAGCACGAGGAGCAGCGCGGGCCGCTCGAGGCTCATCAGCCGTCGCCCTGCTCTGCGAGCTCGAGTCGCAGCTTGTCGCCGTCCGCCTCGACACTCACCAAGGTTCCCGGCGTTATCGTCTGCTCGAGCAGGAAGTCGCTGAGCGGGTCGAGGAGCAAGCGCTGGATGCAGCGCTTGAGCGGACGCGCACCGTAGGCCGGCTCGAAGCCCGCCTCGGCGAGGAGCGTCCGGGCGCTCTCGCCCACGGCGAGGTGCACGTCGCTCTCCTCCGCCCGTTCGAGGACACGGCCGAGCTGGATGTCAACGATGGCTCGGATCTGCTCCCGCCCCAGCCCACGGAAGATCACGTGCTCGTCGAGCCGGTTGAGCAGCTCCGGGCGGAAGTGAGCGCGCAACCGGGCGCTGACCTCCCGCTCGATCGCCCCGTCGTCGCCGGCGAGCTCGAGGATCTTGTCCGAGCCGATGTTGGAGGTGAGGATCACCACCACGTTGCGGAAGTCCACCGTCTTGCCGTGGCTGTCGGTCAGTCGACCGTCGTCCAGGAGCTGGAGCAGGATGTTGAACACGTCGGGGTGCGCCTTCTCCACCTCGTCCAGGAGCACCACCGCGTAGGGCTGGCGCCGCACCGCCTCGGTGAGCTGGCCGCCATCGTCGAAGCCGACGTAGCCCGGCGGCGACCCGACCAGCCTGGCGACCGCGTGCTTCTCCATGAACTCGCTCATGTCGAGGCGCACCAGCGCGCCCTCGTCGTCGAAGAGGAACTCGGCCAGCGCCTTGGCAAGCTCGGTCTTGCCCACGCCGGTGGGCCCGAGGAAGAGGAACGATCCGATCGGTCGCGCCGGGTCCTGCAGCCCGACCCGGGCGCGCTTGACCGCCGCGCTGACGAGCTCGATCGCCCGGTCCTGGCCGACGACGCGCAGGCGCAGGCGCTCGGGCATGCGCCTGAGCTTCTCCCGGTCGCCCTCCAGCATCCGCGCCACGGGGATGCCGGTCCAGTCCTCGACCACCGTGGCGATGTCGCTCTCCTCGACCTCCTCCTTGAGGAGCCGCTGCTCCGGCGCCCGGGCGGCGACCTGCTCCTGGGCCCGGGCCAGGCTCGCGGTGAGCTCGGGAAGCTCGCCGAAGCGGATCTGGGCGCCGCGGTCCAGGTCCCCCGCCCGGGTCGCCTCCTGCTCGGCGCGGTTCGCGTGCTGGATCTGCTCCTTGAGGCCCTGCACCGCGCGGATCAGCTCGAGCTCCTCCCGCCAGCGCGCCTCGAGCGCCCGGGCCTCGTCCTGCACCCGGGAGATCTCGCGCTCGAGCTCCTCGCGGCGCTGCACCGCCTCGGCGTCGGTCTCCTTGCTCAGCGCCGCGCGTTCCAGCTCCAGGCCGGTGACGCGGCGCCGTAGCTCGTCGAGCGGCGTGGGTACGCTGTCGATCTCGATGCGCAGGCGGCTCGCCGCCTCGTCGATCAGCCCGATCGCCTTGTCCGGCAGGCAGCGGTCGGTGATGTAGCGGCGCGACAGCCCCACCGCTGCCTGGATCGCCGAGTCGAGGATGCGCACGCCGTGGTGCACCTCGTAGCGCTCCTTGAGCCCGCGCAGGATCGCCACGGCGCCGGCGACGTCTGGCTCCTCGACGAGAATCGGCATGAAGCGGCGCTCGAGGGCCGGGTCCTTCTCGATCTGCTTCCGGTACTCGTCGAGGGTGGTCGTGCCGATGCAGTGCAGCTGGCCGCGGGCCAGCGCGGGCTTGAGCAGGTTGGCGGCGTCCATCCCCCCGGAGGCCGCGCCGGCGCCGACGATGGTGTGCAGCTCGTCGATGAACAGCAGGTACTCCCCGTCGGAGCTCTCCATCTCCTTCAGCAGGCTCTTCAGGCGGTCCTCGAACTCGCCGCGGAACTTGGCGCCGGCGACCAGCGCCCCCATGTCGAGGGAGATCAGCTTGCGACCGGCGAGGGAGCGGGGGACGTCGCCGGCCAGGATGCGGTGGGCCAGCCCCTCGACGATGGCGGTCTTGCCCACTCCCGCCTCGCCGACCAGCACCGGGTTGTTCTTGGTCCGTCGGGAGAGCACCTGGACCACGCGGCGGATCTCCCGATCACGCCCGATCACCGGATCGATCCGGCCGGCGGCGGCGAGCTGGCACAGGTCACGGGAGAATCGCTTGAGGGCGTAGGGGATCGTGTCGTCCTCGGCGGTCTCGATCCGCTTGCCGCCGCGGATCTTGTCGACCAGCGGGCGGATGCGCTCGGCGGTCGCGCCGGCCTCCCGCAGGATCGCGGCGCCCGCCGAGCGCGGCTCCTCGGTCGCACCGACGAGCAGGTGCTCCGGTCCGACGAACTGGTCGCGCATGCGTCGGGCCTCGCGTTCGGCCACCGCGAGCACGTGGAGCACCTCGGGGCCGAGGTAGACCTCGCCGCCCTTGACCCGCGGGAAGCGGGGCAGCTCCCGCTCGACCTGGCCACGGATCGCCTTGAGGTTGCAGCCCAGCTCGTCAAGGAGCGCCGTGGCGACGCCCTCCTCCTCGTCGAGGAGCGCGAGCAGCAGGTGCTCGAGCTCGACCTGCTGCTGCTCCAGCGTGCGCACGCTGTTCTGCGCGCGCACCAGGGCCTCCTTGGCCTTGACGGTGAACGTCTCGAACTTCATGGAACAGGACTATACCGGGTGAGGACCCGGCGGTCACTGGGGCATCGGCTCCGTCTTCAGGCTGAAGCTCAGCGTCTTGCCGTCGCGCCAGACCTTCACCGGCACCAGCCGGTCCACGCCGGCCATGGTGGCGATCCAGGGCAGCTCGTCGCCGTCCACCACGTCCTTGCGGTCGAATGACGTGATGATGTCGTCCACCCGCAGCCCGGCGCGCTCGGCGGGGCCACGGGGGAGCACCGCGGTGACCAGGGTCCCTCGCGGGCGCTTGAGGCCGACCTCCTTCGCTTTCTCCTCGCTGACCCGCACGCCGCGGATGCCGATCCAGACCCGCACCACCCGGCCATCGCGGCGCAGCATGGGCAGGATCTTCTGGGCCAGGGTGATCGGAACGGCGAAGCCGACGCCCCGGGCCTCGGGCTCCACCGCGGTCGCGATGCCGACCACCTCGCCGATGACGTTGCACAGCGGCCCGCCCGAGTTGCCGGGAGAGATCGCGGCGTCGGTCTGGACGTAGGACCAGAGCCCGAGCTGGCCCAAAGAGCCTCCCTGTCGCTCGCGGCTGCTTACCACGCCAGCGGTCACGGTGGGCCCCATACCGAACGGATTGCCCAGGGCGACGACCCACTCGCCAGGCTGGAGCTGGTCCGAGTCGCCGAGGCGGACCGGCGAGAGCTTGACGTCCATCGGGGGCTCGAACCGCAGCAGGGCGATGTCAGTGCTCTCGTCCTTGCCCACGATCTTGGCCGTCACGTCGGTCCCGTCGTTGAGCTGAACGCGGATCTTGTCCGCCTTGGCCACCACGTGGGCGTTGGTCAGGACATAGCCCTCGGCGTCGATGATGAACCCGCTGCCCAGGCTGCGCTGCATCCGCTCGGTGAGGTCGCCCGCGAGCGGGCTCTGGGGCACCGCGGTCCCCGGAAACCAGTCGGCGGGGCCCCCGCGCACCGGCACGTCGGTGCGCAGGTGGACCACCGAGTCCCCGAGCCGCGCGACGAGCTTGACGAAGCTGCCCGGCGCCATGGGGTAGAGGATCTTGACCGGCGGGGGCTTCGTCGGCTCGGCGGGGGCCGGCTCCTTCTCCCTCTTGCGGCAGCCGCCGGGGAGGACGAGCGCGAGGAGGAGCAGGAGCGCCGGCGCCCTACTTGCTCGCCGACACATAGCGCAGCCGGAGGTCGAAGAGCAGCTCGTCGAGGAGGCGCGCCTCCACGGCAGACAGGTTCCCCCAGGGCTTCTCCTTCAACATCGCCAGGATGTCGATGGTCTGCTTCGCCAGGCCGAGGTCCCTGCGCGTGTCGCCGTCCGGACGTGGCGCCTCACCGAGGTGAACCATGACGGACGTCGAGAGCGAGAGGACGAAGGTCGAGAAGTCGATGTCTGGCAGGGCGCGGCCATGCTCCCCGGCGGTGCCCGACGTGCCGGGCTCGTCAGGCTCGTCCCGGTGGCTTCCATCCGCCTCGAAGCGCCGCCGATCGGTGACCTTGAACCCCTTGTCCTCGCCGTCCTGCTGCTCCTCGCTCATCGTGACCTCCGTCTGGCTACTCGTCCTCCTCGTCCGACGGCGGATCGTCGTGGAACATCGGGACCGCCTTGGCGGTGACGTCGTCGAGGCTCTTCAGGTACTGTTCGTACTCCTTGCGCGTGATGCGCTCTCGCTTGATGTTGCGCGAGACAATCCGTCTGTCGAACAGGTATTCAGGTTTTCCGGTCATGTACAGTCTCCAGCCCTGCAGGGGGTCGGGAGCGCCCCCGACCACCCGCTGTTATGGTTCGTGATCCGCCGTTCTGTCAAGGACCCCCCGGGGGGGGCAGAGTGGACCCGCCCTGCGGGGATGTGCTATCGACGGAGTATCCACCTGCCCCCCGGGCGGACTCGGGTTGCCCGGGGCCAAACAACTCGATGTCGCGCACCCTGTCCACAGCGATCGCCGCTCTCCTAGCGCTGGTGTCCGTCGCGAACGCCGGGTCAGGGGCCGAGGAGCGGCTCCAGCGCTGCCTGGGCAAGCACACGCGCTCGCGCTACGCGCGCTGGGGCGTGATGGTCAAGGAGCTGCCCGACGACCGCGTGCTGTTTGCCCACAACGCGACCCTGTCCTTCAACCCCGCCTCCAACATCAAGCTGATCACCTCGGCGGCGGTGTTGCGCCACTTCGGGCCCGATCACCGCTTCGCCGTCGAGGTCTTCGGCGACCTCGAGCGCCGCTCGGTCCAGGGGGGCCTGTACCTGCGCGGCCACTGCGACCCGTCGCTGACCACCGCGCGACTCGCCGAGATGGCCGGGCGGCTGCGGGGGCTCGGCGTGGAGGAGGTCCAGGGCCCGCTGTACATCGACACCTCGGCCTACGAGGGCCCCACCGACCCCCCGGGCTACAGGCGCTTCCGCTCCTCGCACCCCTTCCGCGCAGGCGTTGGCGCGCTTTCCCTCAACCACAACGTGATCCGGATCGCGGTGGTCCCCGGTCCGGCGCCGGGCCTGCCGGCGCGGGTCGTCGTCGACCCGGCTTCGAGCTACCTCCAGCTCCAGGCCGCCGTGCGCACCACGTCGGGCTACTCCCGCCTACACGTCTCCACCCACCCGAGGGGCGAGGCGACCTGGGTCACGGTCCGCGGTCGGATCAACCACCGCTCGCGTCCCCGGGTCTACTGGCGTCGGATCTACGATCCGCCCCTGTATGTCGCGCACACCTTCATCGCCCAGCTGCGGGCGGCGGGGGTGCGGATCGGTCGGCGGATCGGTCGGCGCCAGGTCCCCGAGGGGCTGCCCCGTCTCGTCGTCAGCCAGTCCCCGGAGCTCGCCTCCATCGTTCGCAGCGGGACCAAGCACTCCTCGAACATGGTCGCCGAGCACCTGTTGCTGGCGCTGGGAGCCGACGAGCTGGGCTGGCCGGCGACCTTCGACAAGGGCCTGCGGGCGCTGGACCTTTACCTGCGCACCCTCGGCGTGAAACCTGGCGGTCAACGGCTCGAGAACGGCAGCGGGCTGTCCAGGCGGAGCCTGATACGGCCCGCGGACATGGTCCGAATCCTCGAGGGGGTCTACCGCGACTTCGGGGCGCGGCCCGAGACCCTGGCGGCCCTGCCGGTGGCCGGTCTCGACGGCACCCTGCGGCGCCGGTTCGGGCGCAGCCGGGCCAAGGGACAGGTGCGCGCCAAGACCGGGACGTTGAGCGGCGTGTCCTGCCTCAGCGGGTATGCGGGCTACCAGGGGCGGGTGCTGCTCTTCACGTTCATGTCCGGGCGGGTCCGGCGGCCCGGAGTGCGCTGGAAGCAGGAGGCGATGGCTGGCTGTCTTGTCGACTACCTGCGTGCCCAGGCCGGCGAGCCGCCTTGACAGTCCCTGTCCTGTGTTTAGGTTAGCCCCGTGGTGGGGGGGGAGAGCTTACATTTCAAGCGAGATCCCCGGACCAGATGGCGCACACAGACTACTACGAGCTGCTCGGTGTTGCCCGCAGCGCCACCAAGGAGGAGATAAAGAAGGCCTATCGGCAGCTGGCGCTCAAGTACCACCCCGACCGGAACCCCGGCGATCACGAGGCCGAGGAACGCTTCAAGGAAATTTCCAATGCGTTTCAGGTGCTTTCGGACGACGAGAAGCGCCGGTTGTACGATCGCTACGGGGCAGAGGGGCCAGGGATGGCCGGCTTCTCCGGCTTCAGCAATGTCCAGGACATCTTCTCGTCGTTCGGGGACCTGTTTGGAGACATCTTTGGTTTCGGAGGGTTCGGCGGGTTCGGCCGGACCCGCCGAAGCCGTGGGGCCGATCTCGAGGTCGATCTGGTCCTGACCTTCCTCGAAGCGGCAGAGGGGTGCCGCAAGGAGGTGGTGGTCGCCCGCCACATGGCCTGCGACTCCTGCAAGGGTAGCGGGGCGTCCCCGGGCAGCTCACCCGAGCTGTGCCGGACCTGCGGCGGCAAGGGCCAGGTCGTCCACAGCCAGGGCTTTTTCATGATCAGCACGACCTGCCCTGACTGCCGGGGGGCCGGCCAGCGGATCAAGGAGCCCTGCGAGGACTGCGAAGGCAAGGGCGTCATCGCGCGGGAGGACACACTGAGCGTCACCGTGCCCGCTGGCGTCGAGGACGGACAGACGTTGCGGCTCGGCGGGCAGGGGGAGACATCGCGCCAGGGCGGCGCTCCGGGCAACCTCTACGTGAACCTCCACGTCGAGGCGGACGAGCGGCTGCACCGGGAGGGGCCGGATCTGTTCGTCGACGTCCACATCAGCTTCCCCCTCGCCGCGCTCGGCGGCAAGGTCGCCATCCCGGTGCTCAAGGGGGAGCAAGAGATCGACGTTCCGGCGGGCGTTCAGCCCGGCGACGTGATGGTGCTGCGGGGCGCCGGCGTGGCGCGGCTCGACGGCAGGGGCAAGGGGGATCAGGTGCTCCGCTTCCAGGTGGACGTGCCGAAGAAGCTCTCGCGCAAGGCCAAGGACCTGCTCCGCGATCTGGCCAACGAGCTCGGCGAGGAGGTCCCCGAGCGCAAGGGGCTGTTCAGCCGGTTCCAGCGCTCGAAGCGCTAGGGAGCGGCGAAACACCCACGCTTGACTTGCTTTCCCGTTGCGTTGTAAAAGGGAACACGAGTGGCGCCATGTTTCGGGAGAGCATAGAAAAGATCATGGACAACTGCGACGGCGCTGTCGCCGGCGTGGTTATGGGCTTTGATGGCATTGCGGTGGACTCCGTCTCCCGTGACAGCGAGGTGGACGTCAACACCATCAGCATGGAGTTCTCCTTCGTGCTGGGCCAGGTGCGGAAGGCGGCAGAGCTGCTGGAGGTTGGCGCGCTCCAGGAGGTCGCCATCCGAAGCGAGAGCCTGACCTTCGTCATCCGTGTGCTGACGGAGGAGTACTTCATCGGTGTGGCCCTCAAGCCCAACGGGAACTTCGGCAAGGGCAGGTTCCTGATGCGCATGGCCGTGCCAGAGCTGATGAAGGAGCTCTGAGGCCCCCGCCGGCTCCCCCCCCACAACGAGAGCAAGATGGCAGCTAGCAAGACACGGGCATCCAAGCACGCGCCGGAGCCAGCTCCTAGGCAGATCTCGGGACTCAGCCTCGGCGACATCCGTTCGTTGGCCAAGGTGGTCAACCAGTACGACCTGACCGAGATCGAGATCGAGAGCGGCGGCGAGCGCCTTCGAATCCGCCGTGACCGCACCAACGGGGCGGTCCCCGGGGTGATCGCGGTCGGCCAGCCGGAGGCCGGACCGGTGCGCCTGGCGCCGGGGGCCGCGCCCGCCCCGGTCGCGGCCCCGGTCAGCGAGAGCGAGAAGCCCAGCGATGGCAGCGTGCTGATCACCTCTCCCTTCGTCGGCACGTTCTACCAAGCGCCGAGCCCGGAGTCGCCCCCGTTCGTCGAGGTGGGCCAGACGGTGAAGAAGGGGCAGGTGCTTTGCATCGTCGAGGCGATGAAGCTGATGAACGAGATCGAGGCCGAGACGAGCTGCAAGATCCTAGAGGTTCTGGCGCAGAACGCCGAGCCTGTGGAGTTCGGGCAGGCGTTGTTCCGCGTCTTTCCCCTGGCGTGATGACATGTTCGAAAAGGTGTTGATCGCCAACCGCGGCGAGATCGCCCTCCGCGTGATCCGCGCCTGTCGCGAGCTGGGCCTCAAGACCGTCGCGGTGCACTCCACAGCAGACGCGGACGCTCTCCATGTCCGCTTCGCGGACCAGTCGGTGTGCATCGGCCCGCCGCCGGCCACCGCCTCGTATCTCAACATCGCCGCGCTGATCAGCGCCGCCGAGGTGAGCGGCGCCGACGCCGTGCACCCGGGCTACGGCTTCCTGGCCGAGAACGCGGAGTTCGCCGAGGTCTGCGAGCGCTGCGGCCTGCGCTTCATCGGTCCCAGGGCGGACCTGATGCGCCAGATGGGCGACAAGGTCGAGGCGCGCCGGTTGATGTCGGACGCTGGCGTGCCGGTGCTTCCCGGCACCTCGGTCCTGCGCGGCGAGAGGGAGGTGCTCGCCGCGGCCGAGACGGTCGGCTTCCCCCTGATCCTCAAGGCGGCGGCCGGAGGGGGCGGCCGGGGGATGAAGATCGTCCACTCCCCCGAGTCGCTGATCCCGGCCTGGAGCACGGCGCGCAGCGAGGCCAAGGCGGCCTTCAACAACCCGAGCGTTTACCTGGAGCGCTACGTCGCCCGGCCCAGGCATATCGAGATCCAGGTTCTCGCCGACAGCCACGGCAACGTGGTCCACCTTGGCGACCGCGAGTGCTCGATCCAGCGACGGCACCAGAAGCTGGTGGAGGAGGCCCCGTCGCCCGCGCTGGACGCCGCGGCCCGTGAGCGGCTCGGTGCCATTGCGGTCAAGGCGACGCGCAGCATCGGCTACGACAACGTCGGGACACTCGAGTTCCTGATGGACGAGGACGGTAGCTGCTACTTCATGGAGATGAACACCCGGATCCAGGTGGAGCACACGGTCACCGAGATGGTCACCGGCATCGACCTGCTCCAGGAGCAGCTGCGAGTGGCAAACGGCGAGCGGCTCGACCTGAGGCAGGACCAGGTGGAGATCCGGGGTCACTCCATCGAGTGCCGGATCAACGCCGAGGATCCAAGGACATACGCGCCCTCGCCGGGCAAGATCACGGCGCTGCACATCCCGGGAGGCTTTGGCGTTCGGGTGGACACCGCTCTGTACAGCGGGTACGTGGTACCACCGTACTACGACTCCCTCATCGCCAAGGTGGTCACCCACGGCCCCAGCCGGGCCCAGGCCGCCGACCGGATGCAGCGGGTGCTGGGCGAGTTCGTGGTGGAGGGGATTCGGACCAACCTGGAGCTGTTCCAGCGGATTGTGCGCAGCGAGGACTTCCGGGCGGCGCGGCTGGACACTGGTTTCTTGGCCCGACTGTAGCGCCAGGCAGGTGGACCGAGTACACTATTACGGTAACACCCCGCGAGAACCCAGGTTTACCTTGACACTCCTCAGACCATCCTCTACACTCTAATACCTTTAATCTTTTTGGATTTTCTTAGCCTGGGCCCTTTGGAGGGCACGAAAATCCCCGCCACTGGCGGTGGACAAAGAAGCGATTTGGTCGATCCGTTGCGCTCGGCCCTGGGGGAGAGTGCCTCAGCCCCGCCGACGGAGCCTTGTTTGATTGATTGAAGTCACTTGGCCACCAAAATCAACAAGAACAAGGTCATCGCCTCTGCGCAGAAGTACGTGCAAAAGGGGCAGTACGACAAGGCCATCCGTGAATACACCAAGATCGTCGAGGAGGATCCTCGCGACGTTCGCATCTGGCTGAAAATTGGTGATCTCCACGCGAAGAAGAACAACACCCCCGAGGCGGTGGAGACCTATTCCAAGGTCGCCGAGTTCTACTCGGAGCAGGGCTTCTACCTCAAGTCCGTCGCCGTCTACAAGCAGATCCTGAAAATCGACGGAGGGCTGGTGGAGATCAATCTCCGCCTCGCCGAGCTGTACAAACAACTCGGCCTGCTCAGCGATGCGATGCAGCAGTACGAGCAGGTCTCGAACCACTACCACCAGTCCGGTCGCACAAAGGAGGCGCTCGCGGCGTTGCGCCAGATCGTCGATCTGGATCCCGAGAACGTCGCCAGTCGTATCAAGCTCGCCGAGCTCTACAGCAAGGAGTCGATGCGCGACGAGGCCGTGGAGGAGTTCTCCAAGGCTGCCGACTACCTCCGCGCCGAGAACCGCATCGACGACTTCGTGAAGGTGGCGGAGCGCCTGGTGTTCCATCAGCCGGACAACATCCCGACGATCAAGGAGCTGGCCGGCGTATACCTGCGCAAGCGGGACCCGCGGCG